>Ga0315331_10002736_pt1 | contig 13283 bp, 13 predicted proteins | sample M160m34915metaG_FD_203456 | JGI IMG/M metagenome (GOLD analysis project Ga0315331, IMG submission 203456) | Ammonia-oxidizing marine archaeal communities from Monterey Bay, California, United States - M1 60m 34915 | ecosystem: Environmental > Aquatic > Marine > Intertidal zone | place: USA...
ATGATGAGCGAATGCTCTAGGCGCTAGATTACAAAATGTCCAGATTGCAAATGTCAAACCCGCCAAAGACCAGGTCGCAACTGCAAATCCAATCCATTCAATAATTTCTCCCAGATAATTAGGTGAGCTGACCTTTTCAAATAATCCACCTCTAGGGATTTTATACCCTGTACTGCCATCTTCCCGTAATGAAAAAAGGATATTATCTGATTTGATATTGATAATCATCCCAAGAAAGAATACAGTCATTCCTAGAATAAATCTAGGGTCTGTAAGCCAAGATAACTCGTATCCATGACTCAGGTCGAATAACCAAATTCCGTTAAGCCAGCAATTTATTGTGTTGAAGATCATTGCCAGAAAAACTACGCTTAGTGGCATGAGCTTTTGATCTAGCTTGGCCCTATTCGGCCAAGCCCAAGCCCTGTTGACATAATGTGCGGTCCAAATCGCCCAAAAAAATATGACGATTAAATTCCTGTTATCTCCAATTATTAGAATAACTGTCATAATTAATGCGGGAATAGATTCCATTATTATCCAGCCCTTTCTAGCGGAAATCTCCACCCCCCAGCCAGTGGTTCTATGTCTACCATAAGGCGCCTTAACAAAAATCAATGTGATGAAAACAATTAGTGCTAAAGTTAGCCATGAATAACACACGATTTTGTATTCATCGTATGTTAAGAAAATCATCTATTCACTACCTTGTTTTTTTCGGTCAACCAAGAAACAGTATCGGATATTGTCTCCTCTATCTTTCGAGGATTATGCCCTAAGTGATCACGTGCTAGATTACCAGGGATATCTCTACATTGTATTGCTAATGCCTGTAAACTTCCTTTGCTAAAACTTGGCCTTTTCCCAGTAATTTTCGAACTAATTGAGGCGAATGGTAATGCAAGATAACCCATCCAAAATGGAACTGTAAGTAAGTGAGTACGTCTACCGGTAATTTGCTTAACCAATGTAGATAAATGCGGCATCGAAGCCCAATGCCCGGGTATGATGTAATTTTGGCCATCAATTCCTTTATCCACACAGTTTACTGCACTCTTCGCTACATCACGAACATCTACCCAATTGAATCCATTATTGATCGCGAAAGGCATCTTTCCGTTGGCAATATCTTGTAGTACGTTACCCATTCTACTGGGTTTGAAATCATACGGCCCAATTATCCCGGTTGGATGTACAACATTGACTGCTAACCCTTGTTCCCGAGCGCCTAAGGCTAATTTTTGCGCCTCTGCTTTGGTTCTATCATATGGCAAGGCTTTCGGATCAGTCACCAATGGTCTAGCCTCAATCAAAGGTTCGGAAGTCGGATGTTGTTCGAATGCGTGGACGCTAGAAAAATATACTAATTTTTCAACCCCAGATTCAATTGCTGCTGTAGTGATAGACCTAGTGCCTTCCACATTGATTTTCCTCATCAAATCCTCTTGAATTTTTTCTACGGCTACGAAGGCTGCGGAATGAAATACCACATCTGAGTCTGACATCAGCGAGGACATTTCGAGAGGATTTAACATATCCCCATTCACGTAATTGACATTTAGACTATCTAATGCTCTAGTGTCTGAGCGAACTAAACAATCCACTTCGTATCCTCTCGAAAGTAATTCCCGGACTAAATTGCCACCCACATGGCCACTGCCACCAGTGACAAATGCTCTCATGATATTGACTATCTAATTCTAGCGAAGAACCTACCGGCTTAATTCAAAGCGGAATGAGGCTTTTTACCGGCAAAATGGTCTAGCATTAGTGTGACCATTTCTTCACCGATTCTCGCTTGTGCCTCGAGTGTTGCCGCTCCAATATGTGGCGTTCCATGAAAATTGGGATGTTGTAGTAGGGGGTTGTCGAAGGCGGGTTCTACTTCGAAAACATCTAGAGCAGCACTTGTTAAATCTCCTGAATCTAAACAATCGAGCACTGCGCCCTCATCTACGATTCCACCTCGAGCACAATTAACTATGTGGTTACCACAACTAACACCATTTGGCGCCGATGTCGACATCATAGCTATTCTTTCTGCATTTACAAGATGGTGGGTTTCCTCGGTCAGATTACAGTGAATTGAGATATGGGTGCACAAGCGGAAAAGGGAATTTACATCATCGTGCATAGTACATTCAAATTTTCTTGCAATGTTTGCAGGAAGGTAGGGGTCGTATGCATGACACTCCATCCCCATTGCTAATGCCACGCTAGCCACCCCTTGCGCTATTCTACCAAAACCAATCAAGCCCAATCTCTTGCCGCTAAGTTCCGTTCCTTTCAATTGCTTCTTTTCCCACAACCCTGCGCGAAGTCCGCGATCACCCTTAGGTATATGTCTGCATGATGCTAATAAGTGTCCTATTGTAAGTTCGACAACACTGTTCGTAGATGATTGGGGTGTGTTGCATACAACAATCCCATGCGAAGTTGCTGCTTGTAAATCGATATTATCTACTCCTACACCCGCTCTTCCAATGAACGATAAATTTCCAGATTTAGAAATAACCTCAGAAGTTAGTTTGGTAGCACTCCTGACAACGACTGCATCAAAGGAATCTAATTCCCCGGAGAGTAACTCCTCTTTCGTGTAATGCCGTTCGATTACTTCATGGCCAGCGGTGAGGAGTTTGTTAACGGCGACTGGATCCATGCCATCAGTTACCGCTACCCTACCCACGTTAGGCTGCGTTGGCAACAAAGTCATGAACATTTGTTCTTGTAAGTGACTCTAAGATTCGGCTAAACATGATTTCTCTACATTTGTTACTTTATTAGTAAATGGGACCGCGTGTTTCTTGATGTAATTTCGTTCCGTCGATTACATGGCGGCATCACTGGAATCACTTATCACCGCCATACTTATTCTATTAACACCCGTTTTTCTTGCGATTCCATTGTCATTAGGCTGGAAATGGTGGGTTGGTACAGAACCGGAACACGTCCATTATAGAGAAAAGGTCAGATTAGTACTCGACGCCGGGCTACCACTCAGCCGGTTTAGAAAAGAATTAGATTCTGAGGCCAGAATAGTCAACATTGACCCCGAAAGACAATCTAGAATAGAATCGGACTTATTGTTTCCAATGCGCGTGAAACATTTCCTCTTAATGCCGGGTCTAGTAGTGTGGCCATTACTTGGATTGTTTGCGGCTCTGCTAACAATTCCTCTAATGCCTATTTTATGGTTTTTTGAGTGGCTTCTCATCGAAAAAAGGGTATTACTATGGATTGGAATTACAGTCCAAAAAATCACTAGATGGGAAATTATTGGTATACCTAGAGTGGAAGATGGATTAAAAAATCCAGACCCTGTATTATCGTCAATTAATAGGATGCCAATTACGGTATTTTTGGGATTATTTGCCTTTCTTATTGTAAGTTATATTCGAATAGATACGCAATCTGTGTTAATTGTATCTGCCGCGGTTTACATTATCCTTGTAGCATTTATTTCAGTCATAAGGGCGGGTACATTGAGTACCATGGTATTTGCTGATACCGGGAATAGAAGACTGCTACCTATGGGTACGTTCGTAGAAGATATGCTAGGGCCTTGGGTCGGAGTTGGTTTGTTATTCTTGATTTCGAGACAAATTTTCTATGGTACAGAATTACGTTCTGGCGAAATGTTTGGTGATCCAGTGATATTTTCTTTAGCTATTTTGCTAGTTTTATACACTGCAACTATGATTGGTGTTGCAGTAGAAATATCATTCTTTAGATCTAGGGCCGAGTCTGTTAGGGTAAAATTCCAAAACCAAATGATTGATCAATTCGAACCACAATTATATTTGTTTACCCGAAATCTTGGCATGCTGAAAATATCGAGATTAATGACCCTTAGACAATGGGTTGAACAAGGCGAAAAAATCAACCTAAAAGACTTGGATAAACTCAAACGCACGTGAGAGTAATTTCTCCTTCGGGAGTATTTACCAATATTTCAGAACTAAGTGACATTCCTTTCGGATGAATCAATAAGTTAATCCAAGATTCACCAAATTGTAGGGAACTAATGATGTCCAATTGCTCTTTATTTGTTGATTTTGATTTACCTAATGGCATTTGCATATTTGTCTTGAATGTTGAAGTAGATTTCTTGATACCATCTCTACTTTCCATCCTAGCATGAATCTCTTGGCCGGGGTAACAGCCCTTCTTCAGATCTACAAGTCGGTCAAGACCCAGATTAAATGGAATATGGCCAGAAACATCGATCGAATGGTCGATAATGCCTGCAATTGATAGCATAGCTATAGCGGAATTTAGCTCTCCAATCTCGAAACCATTGGTTTGTAACAAATCGGTTATTTCAGAATAATTTCTAGTAGAGACCAGCATTTCGTAGATACTAAATTCTTCCTCAATTTTTATCACTGAAATCATGGAATCCATAACTTCAGTCCAATGATCCGTATGTAATTCTTCAGTTTCAACCCCAAGTTCGATTAGGATCTTTTCAGGGTGTTTTCCATAAATCAATATTCTATGTACTGCACCATCGCCACTTGAAACCTCAATGTTTTCATTCCATGGAATTCCACTCGTGAGTTTTTTACGTAGATTTTCCGACATTGAATCATTATGGAACAATAAAATTTGTTCACCTAAATCTGCATGCAATTGGTAAGTTGTAATCCTACCATTTAGGTCGCAAATAAACGATGCCTTTCTAGTTAAAAACCCATCATTGGAAACGTCTACAGTTAGCATTCTGTTAAGATGATTCCTGGCATCCTTACCAGAAATTAGAGTTACACCGGTTGGAATTTCGACAAAATCAGCTAATGGTGGAATCATAGCACAATCACCGATGAACCAATTCAACCGAATGATTGTCCGCAGCCACATGCTCTGTCAGCGTTTGGATTGTCCATGTGAAATCCGCCACCCATTAAGGAGTCCTTGAAATCGAGTTTTAATCCGTTAAGTAACGCACTATCGTTATCGTGAATTAGGATTGTTACACCGTCAATATTGATTGTTTGAAATCCCTCTTCCTCAGGTCTTTCAACGACCACCATATCATAGAGATACCCCGAGCATCCTCCTGATTTTGCACTGATGATTAGTACGTGGGTCTCGATTTGTTCTCCAATTGCTGATTTAACTGCTGATCTAGCGGCTGGGGTGACGTCTATGTTTACATCTACACGTTCACTAATGGTTGCGATAGGCAGCGAGAAGCCAGTTCCCTCAATTAGAGACACGAACTCAACCTCGAGAGACCCATATATCAACCATTCCTGTGTTTAACTCCTCTTCCGTCAATCCAATAGAATAGGTCCTGTTAGCGAAGACGTGACCGGGTCCAGGGAGTCTGATGTGATTAGAATATCCAATCACGAATCTGAACGTTTTGTGGATACTTTAGCAATCGAAGCTCCTCTCTCTATGGAATTAACTCACAAAGGAGTGACTTACCCTCTAGGAATTACTATGCGTACACCCGGAGAAGATCTAGATCTAACCGTTGGATTTCTATACTCCGAGGGGATAATTGAACAATACAACGATATCGATAACCTGTCTGAGGCAGAAGACGTAATTTCAGTTGAGTTAAGGGACAATTTCGATTTCGATATAAATTCACATCGTCGCCAAACAATTACTTCTTCGGCATGTGGTGTTTGTGGCAAAGTATCACTAACAAATTTACATCAAATTCACACAAAAAGACTCAATGATTCTATCAAAGTAAAATCAGATAAAATATCTGAGAATTTGCAGTTGTTCAACTCTATGCAACCATTATTCGAGTTGACCGGTGGCACCCATGCGGCAGTTGCATTCGACAATAATGGTAATGTTATTGCATCTAGGGAAGACGTAGGTAGACACAATGCGCTAGACAAACTAATTGGGCATATGTTACGCAATGGCCCCCTGAATACCGAAGATTCTATTCTACAAGTTTCTGGCCGTTCCTCATTTGAATTAGTGCAGAAAACTATCCGTGCTGGTTTTCCGATTATGGCGTCTGTTGGTGCCGCTAGTTCCCTAGCGGTAGACCTTGCTAGAGAATACAACTTGACACTAGTATGCTTCCTAAAACCAGAATCGATGGTTGTGCACTCTGCACCCAATCGAATTACATAGTATATCCGAACATATTCTTTGGATATATCAACAAAATGAAGAAGAACTAGTAGGTGGGTTAATCGTGAGCAGAGGGACTAACGAGACTACTCCGATTGAGGATAGTCCTCCAATTACTGGAAAACCCTCCTCTTCCGCTGCTGGGGCTACTGCCATTCTCTCCACAATTAAACACGGGATTACGAGATCCGGTGTAACCGGCTCAATAAGCTCACTTTCGAAAGTTAACAAATTTGGGGGATTCGATTGTCCCGGTTGTGCATGGCCGGATCCAGATGATCACCGAACAATAGCTGAGTTTTGTGAGAACGGCGCTAAAGCGGTTGCCGACGAAGCAACAAAAAAGAAAATCACAGCAAAATTCTTCCAACGCCAATCAGTAGCAGAATTGTCTCAAAAGTCCGATGAATGGCTAAATTCCCAAGGTCGATTGACCTCCCCTATGTTATTGGATGAAGGTGCGGATAATTACACCCCTATCTCCTGGAAAGAATCGTTTGAATTGATAGCAGATGAGTTATGTTCACTAGAAAATCCCAATGAATCTATTTTCTATACATCTGGCCGCACTAGCAATGAGGCAGCATTTCTTTGGCAATTGTTGGCACGAGGATTCGGAACGAATAACCTACCTGATTGTTCCAATATGTGTCATGAATCTTCTGGATTCGCGCTAACTGACTCTATTGGTATTGGTAAAGGGACGGTAAAGTTGGAAGATTTTAATTCCGCTGAACTAATTTTAGTCGTTGGGCAAAACCCCGGGACTAACCACCCTAGGATGCTTACTGCGTTAAGGGATGCCAAAAAGCACGGTGCATCCATTATTTCCATCAACCCACTCATAGAAACAGGCATGAAGAAATTCAAACACCCTCAAAATCCTCTCGAAATGCTAGGTTCCGGCAAATCGATTTCAGATAGACATGTTCGAATCAATATTAATGGAGATATGGCATTTTTCCGCGGTCTGAACCATTGTCTTGTAAAGAATGACAATTACGATCAAACCTTTATTGAATCACATACTTCTGGATTTGAAGACTACAAAGTATCCGTCGAAAACGTCGACTGGGTTGAAATCGAATCTATTAGTGGCATTTCCCGCCAAGAGATAGAATCGATTGCAAAAATCGTCTCTGAATCCAAATCAATCATTACCTGTTGGGCCATGGGGATTACACAACATCATAATTCAGTAGAAACAATACAAGAGATGGTCAATACACACTTACTAGGCGGTCATATCGGTAGGGAAGGCGCGGGATTATGTCCCGTTAGAGGCCATTCCAATGTACAAGGAGATAGGACCGTTGGGGTTAACCATATCGCGACCCCCTCCCTAATTCAAAATATACAAAATAGCACAGGTATAAAAACGCCAAATATGCATGGTTTTGACGCTGTAAATGCAGCTCGGGCGATGTTGGAAGGTAATGCCAAGGTATACTTAGCAATGGGAGGGAATTTTCTCTCAGCAATGTCTGATACAAAATTAATCGCTAAAGCTATGAATAATTGTGAACTAACAGTTTTTGTTTCTACTAAATTAAATCGTAATCATTTGGTAACTGGTAAGAAATCACTTATTCTCCCGTGTCTTGGCAGGACTGAAATCGATAAACAAACTACTGGGAATCAATTCGTAAGTGTAGAGAATTCAATGGGGATAGTGCATAGTTCTCAAGGTCATATCAAGCCGGCTTCAGATGCATTATTGTCCGAACCTGCAATTGTTGTTGGAATCGCTTCGGCACTTGAGTCTAGACGACCTATGAGTGATTTAGAATGGGGCGATTTAGTTGATGATTATGATCGCATTAGAGATTTAATCGAGCAAACAATACCTGGATTCAATGAATTCAATTCGCGCGTTAGGGAAAAAGCGGGTTTCTATCTAGCCAATCCACCCAGGGATGATCTGACTTTCAATACAGAAACCGGAAAGGCCATTTTCAGATTCCACAATATGTCGTGCTTATCTCCGGAAAAAAATGAATACGTGATGATGACCATAAGGTCTCATGACCAATACAACACAACTGTCTATTCTGGGGAAGATAGATATCGTGGTATTAAATCAGGCAGACGAATAGTGATGATGAATCCAATTGATGCAAAAGAAAGTAATCTTCGCGCTGGGGATTTAGTCAACCTGACCTCGGTTTTCCGAGATGAACTTCGACACTCTCCACATTGGTATTTAGTCGAATATGATATTCCTAGAGGGAATGTTGCGACATATTTCCCAGAGGCAAACGAATTAATCCCATTAAATTCAACCGCATCTGGCAGTAATACACCAACAAGTAAATCCGTTATAGTGAGAGTTAGCAAGTCTCAGGATTGAGGTTTTGCTGATCTATTCTGTTCTTTCAGTAGTAACGAGCATCTATTCATTTGGGTTTTACACAATCGTTTTTCTTCCTCGTCTAATTCTCTATTCAATGCCTGTTCAAAACATTTTACGGCGTCAGAGAAATGTTCCATTGCTGCATATGATGAGCCCATATTGTAGAGTGTTCTACCCGTGACCATAGTAGGATCCATGGAGATAGCTTGGTGATACGACTGTATACTTTGGGAAAATTCTCCTAATTGATGTAGTGCATGGCCTCGCCCATTATGACACCTTACTCGCAGTTCCCTTTCTTCCCTAGGGGCTGATGAAATTGCTTTATCGAAACAATTCAATGCCTGATCGCCCTTGTCCTCACCTAGCAAAGTTAGGCCCTTGTTGTACCATTCTATAGCCACATTCACACTACTTTCGTCAATCGTTGTATTCTGTGCGACAGATAACTTCGCTTCTTCTGCCGCAGTAATAAGGTCGACACTTATTTCTTCATCTAAAGAAGAGATATCCCCCCTGAATTCCTGAGCCTTTTGCCTACATTGTGTAGCCTTCTCTGCATGACCTGCCGCTTCCAAAGCCTCAGCTAAACCGAGCCATGAATCATGTGTAGATCCATTTTCCTCGATAATTTTTTTCCATGTCTGAATTGCTAATGCGTGATTGCCAGATTCGGTAGCATCCTTTGCTTTTTTTTCTAGAACGACCAATGTGTCTTCAAGTGAGATTTCTAATACATCATCTTCTCCATCCGGAACAAAATCTGCGTATTGAACTTCTTCGGTTGCGATAGGTGTGAATTCTACAATTTCTTCATCCGGTTCTATCATATCATCTTCTATCATTATCAAAAGTTCTGCGGCTATGTTTAGGTCAGCGTCTAATTGTAAGCTATAATTCAACGATTGAATTGCATCATCATTGAGATTTAATTCATGGAGACATAATCCGCAATAGTACCACATCATCGGATTGCCAGAATAATCTCCCTCCAATGCTGGTGAAATTTTTTCCATAGCAGATTGGAATTCTGAATTCTCGATTAACTCAGTGACTTCATCGAATAAATTAACAGATTCAGGTTCAGAAGATATTGCCTCTGCAATAATTACTGGAGGGTCTTGTTCATTTACGTCTGTGTGACTATCTTGGGGCGACGCCAAAGCGTGTAATTCGTCATTATCCAATCCTAGGTCTACAGCCGCAGTAGCGTATTTGGCTGCTAAGGAGGAATCACGTTGTGAAAACAAGAATGCTAAATTAGCAGCGGTGGGAGCGTGAAATCGGTTGATTAGAAAAGCTCTTTCAAACGCTACAATCGCAGCCTCAATATCGCCTAGAGTGTGGTTTACTACTCCTAATCCATACCAAGCGGCAGAATTATCTGATTCTAAATCTATGAGATTTTCATATTCCGATTTAGCCAAAGCATAGTCGCCACTAGTGACGAGTTGTTGGGCCCGGTCGAAACCCTCTGAGGACACAGGCTCATCGCGATATGAACAAGGGATAAGATTTCTGAATCAATGAGTGCTAATGTATCAGCCTATTCACTAGGTGCCGGATCATCCAGACGATTCTCTTCATCAAGTCGTGCTTTTGCTATTCCTGCGAAATATACCATCATAGGGACGGCGATCAATAAGAAAAAGCAACCAACTAAGGTTGCTACTCCGTATAATGTCTCTTGAACGGGGTCAATTGCAAATTCCGAGATAGAAACCAATTCATGTTCTGTCAAGGAAAACTCCACTAGAATACCTTCTGGTGATACTAACTGGCCGTCGACATATATTGCAACTATCCAGGTAGTTATTACTCTCTCTTGTGAAATTAATTCCAATATCTCTAATTCGGCCTGAGATTCATTATCTGCTCTTTCATAACCCACTCCTTCAATCGGTAACTCTAGTGAAGCCCTTCCCCTCATTACAACTTCTTGAGAATCTATCATCATATTGTGTTCGTAGGCTTCCACACAAGAGTCAGATATTTCATCAAATTCCTTACAGTTGAAAACTGAATCTCCATCTTCTCCAAGAAGTGGTGAATGATACCATTTGGAACTCGTAGAAGTCACAACTAATTCTGCATTGTTGGGTGCATTTGTTACAGTGATGTTAACCCAAGTTGGAGATGAAGTTGTTGCAGTGTACCAAGATGACTCATTTTCATTTTCTAATTGAAGTGTATAATCCACACCCTGATTAGTAGTTTCATATCTGTAATACTCACTATCTACTGTAGCGGAATATACTGCGTAGGATAATACCAAAATCAGCACTAGGCCTAAACCTACCATAGTCCGAAGCATGTTCGGGTTCCTTGATAGTGCCTTCTTCATTACCGCGGCGAACCACAAGGTTGGTTTGAACCATTGTGTGGAGTGCGCAAGAATGCAGTACCAAGCCGCTATAGGTTTCAGTCACGTCATCACCGTTATATACGGTCTCAAGGTCGGCCGGGCGCTACAAGGTGAGTGTATGACGACGTTCCACGATGTGCCAGCCGACCTTCTAATTGCGGACCTCGCTCAGAGATTGGCGGACAATGACTCAATCAATGCTCCTGAGTGGGCTGATTTTGTAAAGACTGGCACTCACCGAGAGAAGCCACCTGAACAATCAGATTGGTGGTATGTTCGGTGTGCAGCAGTGCTACGTAAGGTGGCATTGAAGGGACCGATCGGCACCAATCATATGTCTCAACAATTTGGAGGTCCGAAAAATCGGGGAGTAAAGCCTAACCGAGCCGTCTCTGGTTCGAGAAAGGTTGCTAGAACAGCTCTACAACAATTAGCGGCGGCTGGATTTATCACAGATTCTTTCAACACTGCTGGAACTGTAACACTTGGAAAGATAATTTCTCCAAATGGACAATCACTTTTGGATGAAAGTGCACACAGCGTCCGACCTTTAGCAGAGGAAAGGCACCCAGAACTTGCGAGATATTGAGGTGAAATGATGGCACGCCACAAACCGTTTGGTAAGAAGCAGCGACTAAACAAAGTCACTAAGCAAAACCGGAGAGTTCCCGTTTGGGTTATGCTACGAACCGCCCGGAACACAACATCCCATCCTAAGCGTCACCACTGGCGCAGGTCGAAACTTCAGAGGTGATTTTGTTGGCTGAGGTTAAAGAAATGGTAATTCCGCTTCGCGCTGCTTGGAATGTACCTAGGACAAAGCGCGCTAACCGTGCTATGGCAGAGATTCGTAACCACGTATCTCAACACATGAAAATCCAAGAAGATGAAGAAATATGGATAGACCAAGCGGTCAACGAGGTCATCTGGTCTCGAGGTATGCAAAAGCCTCCACGCAAAATTAGAATCGTTTGCACGAGGGAAGAAGGATTCCCGCTGGAAGTTAAATTGGCGGAGGACTGATTATTTATGGGTAATATTCGACCATCATTCATCAAGACAAGAGCTCTCAGATTGTTGGAGATTTACCCCGACAAGTTCACTGATGACTTCGACACAAACAAACTTCTAGTTGTCGAATTTACAGATGTCGACAACAAGCGTATGAGAAATTGGATAGCGGGCTATATCACCCGTTATATCCAGCGCCGTACCGATTGAGTGGTATGGGCGACTATTCAGAGGTGTCTTTGCCGGCATTCGCCACTGATCTCTGCATCGTTTTAGTAGCTCCCGAACACGATGGTAACATTGGCGCTGTAGCTAGAAGTATGATGAACTTTGGAATCACTGATCTAAGGGTAGTAGGTAGAGCAACTAATTGGTCCGAGGAAACTAGGAAACGGGCAAAGAATGCTCAATATGTACTCAATAATGCTAGTGGTTTCGATAGTTTAGAAGCAGCCACATCAGATTGTTCTCTGGTAGTAGGGACGTCCGGAAAGAGAGAACATGGTGATAAGACGGCAATGAGACATTTCCTATTGCCCGAGGAACTCCCGGAGCGCTTATCGGGCATTCAAGGCAAGTCAGCCTTAGTATTCGGACCAGAAGGCAAGGGTTTGCTGAATGACCAATTACGATTATGTGATTTATTGGTGACAATTCCAACTTGGGAAGGATACCCAATTCTCAACTTGAGTCATGCTGTAAGTATCCTATGCTTTAGTTGGTTTACTGGGGTGTCTGATTCAACAATACCAGGTACAGAAGGTCGGATGTTAGATGCCGAGTTAAGACGTAGATTGAGGGAAGAAGTCAATAGGTTGGTTCAATCGATACCTACCAAAGAACACAAGCGACAAGGTATGGATGAAACTCTAGTCCGTGTAATAATGAGGGGTCTACCTAAAGACGATGAAATTCATCGTATCTTGGGGATCCTTTCTGCCGCAGCAGATTCATTCGAAAGAGATGAATCATAGGGTACCCTTTGATTCAAGTTGAATCAGAGGGTTATCAGTGGGTATCCTCATCGACTATTGACAGTGTTACAATTAGAGATTATTCACGCAAGTCTGTCCATGATAGTACGCTGCTGTTCCATCTGGACAGGTAGCCCAATCCCAAGTGACACCATCCAATATAGCGGGCCCATATGCACTGTTTAGATAGGTTAGTCTTGCACCAGTTAGGTCAGCACCAGTTAGGTCAGCACCAGTTAGGTCCACATCATACATCCATGCATTTGTTAGATCAGCACCTGAAAGGTTGACCCCCATCCAATTACTGCCGCCGTACATAAACGCGCCAGATAGGTTGGCACCGGACAAATCACTCCATCTGAATTCTGTGTAGGCTAAATTACTACCAACGAATATTGCATCGCTGAAATCACTCTGTCTCCATATTCCATTGTACATTGAAGCGCCAGAAAAATCAGTACGATGGAATGTA
>Ga0315331_10002737_pt1 | contig 13283 bp, 8 predicted proteins | sample M160m34915metaG_FD_203456 | JGI IMG/M metagenome (GOLD analysis project Ga0315331, IMG submission 203456) | Ammonia-oxidizing marine archaeal communities from Monterey Bay, California, United States - M1 60m 34915 | ecosystem: Environmental > Aquatic > Marine > Intertidal zone | place: USA...
TCAGCGCCGCCAGCGCCGGGGTCCGGCACAACTCACGGGCGCCGGACATATCTTCGCTCAGCATGGCGGCAGGCACGATCATCAGGCCGCCGAGCAACAGCATCAGACCGGCCAGCGGAAGCGGCGGCGCGCCTTTCGGCCAGAACCGCGTGCGATAGAGATTCCCACCTGATATCACGATCGGAATCAGTGAGGCGACCACCACCCAGATTGCGACATCGCCTTTCAGGTCGTCAAACTTGGCGAGCACCAACATCAGCCCGCCGGACAGCGCGACCGCCACACCCAACGCCCGCGGCAGCGAAAAATGCTCCATGCGGACTCCGAGCGCCATGACATAGGTGACCAGCAGCGGAAACGCGAAAGCGATCGACACGTAACCCGCCCCGACATGGCCGACCGAAAGATAGGCCATCGCCTGGGGGACGGCCTGAAACGCGGCGGCGCCGAGCCCGTAGGGGATCAGGCTGGCCAGCGAGCGCTCACCTCGGCCGCGGGATAGCGCGACGCCTGTGAGGATCAGTCCGGAGCCGGTCATCGTGAACGCGAGGAACCACAGCATCGGCACACTCTCAGCCGCTGCAAGACGCGACAGGATGATCGAGACCGCAAGCAGCGAGCCGGTGGCGAGCAACAAACCGGGAGCGATCAAGCCCCGCGAGCCGGTCGAGATATTTGAAGCGGTTTCCGCCATGCCCGTGACTTCCTTGCCGAAAATAATCCGTATGGCCAAGATATAACTTAATATCAAGATACTTGATCGATGGAGAGATGGTATGTATCCGAAAGAGCCGGATCGGGCCGCCCGCGCGGTGGCGTAATGGCAGGCAGAATTCCCGGACTGGGAGCTCGCGCCTATGGAAATGCTCGGGCGCCTGCGGGAATCCGCCGCCGTGATCACCCGCGACCATATGGTCCCGGTGTTCGCCGAATTCGGATTGCAGGACGGGGAATTCGACGTATTGGCGGCGTTGCGCCGGTCGTAGGCGCCTCACGAACTGACCCCGACGGACCTGTTTGGCATCACGATGATGTCGTCAGGCGGCATGACGGCCCGGCTCGACCGGCTGGAAAAAATGGATCTGGTCGCGCGGCGCCCCAACCCGGACGACCGGCGCGGTACCCTGGTGCATCTCACCGATGCAGGTATCGATCTGATCGAACGCGCCCTGCCCGACCACATCGCCAATCAGGCAAAATTGACGGCATGCCTTTCCGAAGCGGAACTGCAGAAATTGTCTGGGCTATTGGAAAAATTGCTGCACTATGCAAGTTCGAAATAAAATCCGAATACGAGACTAGCGCGGCAGTTCGGTTGTCCCCATCAGGAACTTGTCGATGGCATGCGCCGCCTGGCGGCCTTCACGGATCGCCCAGACGACAAGCGACTGGCCGCGGCGCATATCGCCGGCCGCGAACACTTTTTCGCGCGATGTCTGATAGGCCACCGTGTCCGCCATGACGTTACCGCGCTGATCGAGTTCCAAGCCAAGCTCGTCCAGCATGCCTTCGGTAACGGGGTTAAGAAACCCCATCGCGAGGAGAACCAGATCGGCCTTGAGCTCGAATTCCGTATCTTCAATGGGCTGAAATTTTTCGTCGATACGCTGGCAGTTGATATGGGTGACATGACCGTCTTCTCCACTGATGCTGTTCGTGGTGACGGAGAAATCACGCTCCGCCCCTTCTGCCTGGCTGGAGGACGTGCGCATTTTCAGCGGCCAGTGCGGCCAGGTCAGGCCTTTGTTCTCTTTCTCGGACGGCTCGGGCATGATCTCGAGCTGCGTTACCGACAACGCCCCCTGGCGGATCGATGTGCCGATACAGTCCGACCCGGTATCGCCGCCGCCAATGACGACGACGTGCTTCGCATTGGCGAGAATGGGTTCCATGTCTTCAGGCAGGTTGCTGCCCGCGACGCGGCGGTTCTGCTGAGGCAGGAAATCCATCGCGAAATGAACGCCATCGAGATCGCGGCCCTCGACCTCCAAGTCGCGCGGTTTTTCAGACCCGCCCGTCAGCAAAACTGCATCATGGCCGGCTTCAAGATCTTTCACGCTGAGATCGACACCGACATGCACACCGCAATGCAGGGTAACGCCTTCGGCGGTCATCTGTTCCATGCGGCGATCGATGAGGTGCTTTTCCATCTTGAAATCGGGAATACCGAAGCGAAGCAAACCGCCCGGGCTTTCGTTCTTTTCATACAGGTGGACATCGTGGCCGGCACGCGCGAGCTGCTGGGCCGCGGCCATCCCGGCGGGGCCGGATCCGATAACCGCAATCTTCTTTCCGGTTTTGACTTCCGGCACCTGTGGTGTGATCCAGCCTTCGTCCCACGCGCGATCGACGATCGCGCATTCGATGGTTTTGATGGTCACGGGTGAATCGTCGATGTTCAGCGTGCACGCGGCTTCGCACGGCGCCGGGCAGATACGCCCGGTGAATTCGGGAAAATTATTCGTCGAATGCAGGTTCAGCGACGCCTGTTCCCAGTCAGACTGGTAGACCAGATCATTCCAGTCGGGGATCTGATTGTTCACCGGGCAGCCGTTGTGACAGAACGGGATACCGCAATCCATGCAGCGTGCGGCCTGGCGTTCCAGGTCGCGCTCTTCCAGCGGGATAACGAATTCCTTGTAGTTCCGAATACGGTCGCTCGCAGGTTTGTATGTGCGGTCGTGCCGTTCGATCTCGATAAAGCCGGTAACTTTACCCATCAGCCCCTCCTCATCCCGATATTCATCTCGCCGGTTTGTTCCGCCTGCATTTCCTGCAATGCGCGGCGGTATTCCACCGGCATGACTTTGACGAATTTCGGCAGATAATCGTCCCAGTTATCCAGAATGCCTTGCGCCAGGGTCGACGCGGTGTAATGGACGTGGTTCTGGATCAGTTGACGCAAGCGCTCGGCATCGAACCGGGTCATATCGGATTTCACATCGACCAGCCCGTGGGATTCGATATCGGAGCGATGCAGTTTCTCCATCACCTCTTCTTCGTCTTCAACGGGCTCAAGATCGACCATCGACAGGTTGCAGCGCCGCTCGAATTCGCCGGATTCATCCAGCACATAGGCAATACCGCCGGACATGCCCGCGGCAAAGTTCCGCCCGGTCTCACCCAGGACAACGACGATCCCGCCGGTCATGTATTCGCAGCCGTGATCGCCGGCGCCTTCGACCACCGCGATAGCGCCGGAATTCCGTACCGCAAAGCGTTCGCCGGCAATGCCGCGGAAATAGCATTCGCCGGTCACCGCGCCGTACAGAACGGTATTGCCGACGATCATGCTTTCATCCGGGTTAATGCCGCTGTCCGGATCGGGTCGGACAATCAGCTTACCGCCGGACAGGCCTTTGCCGACATAGTCATTGGCCTCGCCGATCAGCTCGAGCGTCACACCCTTGGCGACCCATGCCCCGAAGCTCTGTCCGGCCACGCCTTTCAGCTTCATCCAGATCGAATCGTCGGGAAGACCGGCATGGCCGTATTTCAGCGCCAGTTCGCCCGACAGCATCGTCCCGGCCGACCGGTCCGTGTTGCGGATCGGAAATTCAGCCTGAACCGGCGTACCGTCTTCCAGCGTCTTCTTCGCGGTCTCGATAAATTTTCGGTCGAGGATATCGACGATCGGATGGTTCTGTTCGCCGGTATGATGGATATCGACACGATCGGCTTCATCGGGCTTGAAAAACAGGTTGGTGAAATCCAGCCCGTTCGCCTTCCAATGATCGAGCGCGCGTTCGGTATCGAGCACATCGGTGTGACCGATCATGTCATTGACCGTCCGGAAGCCCATCTCGGCCATCAGTTCGCGTACTTCTTCGGCGACGTAGAAGAAGTAATTGACGACGTGTTCGGGCTCGCCCGTGAACTTTTTGCGCAGTTGCGGATCCTGCGTCGCAATGCCGACAGGGCAAGTATTCAGATGGCATTTGCGCATCATGATACAGCCCGACGCAATCAGCGGTGCGGTCGCAAAACCGAATTCATCGGCCCCCAGCAACGCGCCGACGACAACGTCCCTACCGGTGCGTAATCCGCCGTCCACCTGGACCGCGATACGTCCGCGCAGATCGTTCATCACGAGGGTCTGCTGGGTTTCCGCGAGGCCGATTTCCCACGGCGATCCGGCATGCTTGATCGACGTCAGCGGGGACGCCCCGGTGCCGCCTTCGAACCCGGAAATCGTTACGTGATCGGCGCGCGCCTTGGAAACACCGGCGGCGACTGTCCCGACACCGATTTCGGACACCAGCTTGACGCTGATATCGGAGGACGGTTTCACGTTCTTCAGATCGAAAATGAGCTGCGCCAGATCTTCGATCGAATAAATATCGTGATGCGGCGGCGGCGAGATCAGCCCGACACCGGCCGTGGAATGGCGCACCTTGGCGATCACGGCATCGACCTTGTGACCCGGAAGCTGGCCGCCTTCACCCGGTTTTGCGCCCTGGGCCATTTTGATCTGGATCATGTCGGAATTGGCGAGATACTCGGTCGTCACGCCAAACCGCCCCGAGGCGACCTGCTTGATCGCCGAGCGCAAGGAGTCGCCGTTTTCCATAGCGACGAAGCGGTCCGCTTCCTCGCCGCCTTCGCCGGTATTCGATTTGCCACCGATACGGTTCATGGCAATCGCCAGGTTGGTATGGGCTTCGCGGCTGATGGAGCCGAAAGACATCGCCCCGGTGGCAAAGCGTTTGACGATCTCCGTTGCCGGTTCAACCTCTTTCAGGGGAATGGCGGTACGGCCGGTTTCTGCCGCCGGCTTAAGCCTAAACAGCCCGCGCAACGTCATAAGCTGCGCGTCCTGCTTGTTGATGGCTGCGGCATAGCTGCGATATTTTTCGGGCAGGCCGCCGCGCACCGCGTGCTGCAGATCGGCAACGGTCTCGGGCGACCAGGCGTGCTTTTCGCCGCGGATACGGAAGGCGTATTCGCCGCCGACATCCAACGCCGTCTTGTAGATCGGATTGTTGCCGAACGCATCCGCATGGCGCATCAGCGTCTCGGCCGCGACCTCTTCAAGCCCGACGCCTTCGACGGCGGTATGCGTGCCGGTAAAGAATTTCTCGACGAAGGACGATTTGAGCCCGACCGCGTCGAAGATCTGCGCGCCGCAATAAGACTGATAGGTCGAGATGCCCATCTTGGACATCACCTTCAGCAGACCCTTATTGATCGCCTTGATATAGCGCTTGTTGACTTCCTCGTGCGACAGACCGCCGTCGATTTTTTCCCTCAGGTCTTCAAGCGTCTCGAAGGCGAGCCACGGGTTGATGGCCTCGGCGCCAAATCCGGCAAGCGTCGCGAAGTGGTGCACTTCGCGCGCCTCGCCGGTTTCCACCACAAGTCCGACAGAGGTGCGTAAACCCTTGCGGATCAGATGATGTTGCACCGCCGAGGTCGCGAGCAGCGACGGGATCGCTACCCGGTCCGCCGCCAGCAAACGGTCCGACAGGATGATAATGTTGTAGCCCTGCGCGACGCTTTCTTCCGCGCGGACACAGAGGTTTTCGATCGCCTCGTTCATGTATTCCGCGCCGCGTTGCACGTTGTACGTAATATCGAGCGTCATCGTCATGAACTGGTTGTCGGCGATATCGCCAATCGCCCGGATTTTCTCTAGGCCCTCGTTGGAAATGATCGGCTGGCGGACTTCGAGACGCTTCAGACTCGACGAGCCTTCGAGGTCCAGCAGGTTCGGCCGCGGCCCGATAAACGATACCAGCGACATCACGATTTCTTCGCGGATCGGGTCGATCGGCGGGTTCGTGACCTGGGCGAAAAGCTGCTTGAAATAGGATGCCAGCGGCTTAGACTTGGACGACAGCGCAGAGATCGGCGTATCGGTGCCCATTGCGCCGGTCGCTTCCTGTCCGGTCTGCGCCATCGGCGACATGAGGAATTTGATGTCTTCTTCGGAATACCCGAATGCCTGTTGGCGCTTGAGCAGCGGGGTCGCGGAAATCGCCGGCGGGCGGCCCGTGTCGGGCAGGTCGCGCAGCTGTATCTGGGTATGGGCCAGCCATTCCTTATAGGGATGACTGCCGGCGAGCTCGTTTTTCAGATCTTCGTCCGAGACGATCTTGCCCTGTTCTAGGTCGATCAGCAGCATCTTGCCGGGCTGCAGCCTCCATTTGCGGACGATGTTTTCTTCTGGGATGTCGAGCACGCCCATTTCGGACGCCAGCAGCACGAAGCCGTCCTTGGTTTCGAGATACCGGGCCGGCCGCAGGCCATTGCGGTCGAGGGTCGCACCGATGACCTTGCCGTCGGTAAAGGCGATGGCCGCCGGGCCGTCCCATGGCTCCATCAGCGCCGCGTTATATTCGTAAAAAGCCCGCAGGGTCTCATCCATCAGCGGGTTGCCGGCCCAGGCTTCCGGGATCAGCATCATCATCGCGTGGGACAGCGAATACCCGCCCTGGTACAGCAGCTCGAGCGCGTTATCGAAACAGGCGGAATCGGATTGCCCTTCGACCGAGATCGGCCACAGTTTTTCCATATCGTCGCCGAACGTGGGCGACGACATGGTCGCCTGCCGCGCCGCCATCCAGTTCGAATTTCCGCGCAACGTGTTGATTTCACCGTTGTGGCAGATCATCCGGTAGGGATGGGCCAGCGGCCAGGACGGAAACGTGTTGGTCGAGAAGCGCTGATGGACCAGCGCCAGCGCCGACACCACGCGTTCGTCCTGGAGATCCTTGTAATATTTAGCCACACCGTCGGCGAGGACGAGGCCCTTATAGACGATCGTGCGGGACGAACACGATACCGGGTAATAGCCCACGGCGTCGGGGTAGTTTTTGCGCACGTAGCCCGAGGCGATCTTGCGGGTGACATAGAGCTTCCGCTCGAACGTATCGTCGTCCGCAATGTTGTCGCCGCGGCCGAGAAACACTTGACGATGCACGGGTTCCGTCGGCTTGACGCTTTCGCCCAGGACAGACGAGTCCACCGGTACGTCACGCCAGCCGAGAATGCTCAGGCCTTCCATTTCCGCCGCCATCGCGTAAGCGGCTTCAATCGATGTCCGCAGACCTTCGTCCCGCGGCATGAACAGGTGGGCGACGCCATAGTGATCGGGGGCCGGCAGCTCGAATCCGAGCGCCTTTGCCTCGGCGGCAAAGAATTCATGGGGCAATTGGATCAGAATCCCGGCGCCGTCACCCGCCTTGGGATCGGCGCCGACGGCACCGCGATGTTCCAGATTACAGAGAATTTTGAGACCGTCCTCGATAATCTTGCGGCTGGCTTCGTTCCGAATAGAACAGATCATGCCGATACCGCAGGCGTCGTGTTCGTTCGCCGCGTTGTAGAGACCCTGCGATTGCCGAAGACCGTCATACAGCACGGGTTTCGCCGCGCCTGCCCGGCCGGGATCTTCGGTATTCAGCATGTTTCGTTTCTCATCTGCCATGGTCGGCTTCTCTTCTCATTCACGTGTATCTGCCTGAATTTTCAGGATTTGTTCCGAGGATGGGCGCTCCCGGAAACGGGTGCGTCAATCGCATATTCGTGGAGGTCTGACAAGAATCCGTCTGACGGACAGTTATTCAACGTCGTCAGTGTGATGCGAACCAGTCTCGAAACAGCCCACTATTATACTTTTGTAGGGCGATCTTGGCTACCAGCAAGGGTCAGCCACCTATGTGCTGCAAAAATTCAGCGCCGGGTGAACGGCTTGAAACGGCCGCCGAGGCTGAACAGGCATCCGGGGCTGACCAGCCGGACGCTGGTGACGACCATACTGTTCCACCATGTCCGCCGCCGCAGAACGAGGCAGGGCTCGTCTTCGGCGATGCAAAGATCGTGCGCTTCGTCGCGGCCCGGCAGCACCGCTTCGATGGTATGTTCGATCTCGGTCAACGGGACTTGGTCGACGAGATACCGGCTTGGCGTGACGGCGCTGAAATCCTGATCCATGAAGTCCGGCACCAACCCGAGATTAACGTAGCGGTCTTCGAACTGAAACGGCACGTCGCCGTCGAAATGCAGGATCACGACGTGAAACAGGTCGTCACCGACGTTCAGTTCTAGATAGGGTGCCGTCGTTGCATCGGCCGCGACCCGCTCTAGGCTGACGAGTTTTGAGCGATGGCGGCCGCCACGGCTGGCGATACATTCATCGACGCTCTGGATATCGAGCAGGCTTGAATCAGTGTCCGGCTGGGCGACAAAGGTGCCGGTACCGGGAATGCGCAGCAGCCGGCCGGCATCGGTCAGCTCCCGCATCGCGCGGTTGACGGTCATGCGGCTCACACCGAACTGTTCGACCAGTTCGTTTTCCGAAGGGATCCGGTCGCCCGGCCGCCACAGCCCGCGATCGATATTGTCGAGGACGTCCGATTTGATCCTCTCGTAGACCGGCATCGGCCTGTCGTTTCGCATGGGTGTGCTTCCTGCCATCAGGTATCCAGCAACGCCGTCAGTACCCTGCGATACCGCGTCGCAATTTCCCCTTCGGCCGGATGATGACCATCCGTGACAACGCGGTTGCCGCCAACGAACACATCCTTCACCGCCGGCACGTTCCCAGAAAAGATCCAGCTTTCCAGCAGCGTATCGCTCGACTGGCCGGCAAAGATCGGCGCATCCGCGTCGAGCACGACGATATCGGCCCGCGCCCCTGCGCATAGCCCGCATTCGCACTTTGGTCCCGTCCGTCCCAAGGCCTGCGCACCGCCGGAGAAGGCAAGATCGAACAGCTGGCGACCGGTGGAGACACCAGCATCGCCGGCGATGTTGCGGCCCCTGTCGCGCAGGCGCTGGCCGTATTCGAGCCAGCGAAGTTCTTCGACCGGGCTGATCGAAATATGACTATCCGAACCGATGCCCAGGCCGCCGCCGGCGGCAAGCCACAAAGGTAGATCGAAAAGACCGTCGCCCAGATTGGCCTCGGTCGTCGGACAGAGCCCGGCAATCGCGCCGGAGGCCGCGGCAGTACGGGTTTCGCTTTCCGTCATATGCGTCGCATGAATCAGACACCAGCGGCCATCGACTGGCAGACGGTCATAGAGCAGTTCGACCGGGCGCAGACCCGACCATGCCTGGCAATCCGCTACCTCTTTTTCCTGCTCGGCGATATGGATGTGAATGGGTGCCGCGGGGTGGATCGCGGCGATCACCGCGCGTATCGCCTCTTCGCCGGCAGCGCGCAGGCTGTGCGGCGCGACGCCTGTGTGCAGGTCGGGCAGCGCTAAGGTCTCTGCCGCGATGGCCTCGTAAATGTGCAGGAAACCTTCGGTGTCGTTGATGAAGCGCCGCTGCCCCTCGCCCGGTGGTTGGCCGCCGAACCCGCTGGACTGATAGAGCACCGGCAAAAACGTCGCCCCGATGCCAGTCTCTCGGGCGGCTGCCACGGTCCTCAATGTCATTTCCGCGGGATTGCCGAACGGGGTTCCGTCGCGGTCATGGTGCAGATACTGGAACTCGCCGACCGCCGTATAGCCGGATTTCAGCAACTCGACGTAAAGCTGCGCGGCGATCGCTTCCAGATCGTCCGGCGTGAGCTTGCCGACAAACCGGTACATGAGATCCCGCCACGTCCAGAAGCTGTCCTGGGCGACATCCGTCCGGAATTCGCTGAGCCCCGCCATTGCCCGTTGAAAGGCGTGCGAATGCAGATTCGCCAGGCCCGGCACGGCGATCCCGCCGATATTTTCGGCTCCCCCGCCGGGCGTAGTCGCGGATATCCGCGTAATGGCGCCGTCTTCATCGACAGAAACAAAGCCGGGCGATAGCCACCCGTCACCGCCAAGCACATGATCGAAACCGTAGACCGTCACGCTAAGCGCCGGTTCGGCTGTTGATCCAGTTTAGACCGGTCTGCAGCATTTCCGTGAGGACCGGGCGCACGGCATCGGCACGGTCGGGGCGGAACCGGAATGGCGGGTCTTCATCCATATAGGCAATCTGGCCCATCTCAAGCTGAACGGCATGAATATTGTTCGCGGGGTCGCCGTAATGCCGCGTGATATAGCCACCCTTGAAGCGTCCGTTCAGCACCGCGGTATAGCCGGGCGTGTTATCGAGGACATCGAACATACGGGCGGTCAGATCGGCATCGGCGCTGGCGCCTTCGGCGGTACCGACGTTGAAATCGGGCAACCGGCCTTCGAAAAACCGCGGCAGAACCGACCCGATGGAATGAGCGTCGAACAACAGCACCGCGCCGAACCGTTCGCGGGTCTCGGCGATCACCCGGGCAAGTTCGGTATGATAGGGATGCCAGTAGCGGTCGAGCCGGCGGCCGACCTCGGCCGCATGCGGCGCCATGCCGTCACGGTAGATTGGCTCCTCGTGGAACGTGGATGTCGGACAGACCTCCGTCGTATCGGCCCCGGGGTAGAGAGATTTGCCGCTCGGGTCGCGGTTGAGATCGACGACATAACGCGAACACCGCGCGGATGTGATCGTCGCGCCGAGATCGGCGGCAAAGTCATACAGGTCGCGGATATGCCAGTCGGTATCCGGCAGGGCCAGCGCCTCCGGCGTCATACGGGCGTTGATATCGGCCGGTATTTCGCGCCCGTCATGGGGCACGTTGACGACCAGCGGCGTCGTGCCCGCCTGTATGTCGATCAGCGGCAGCATCAGTCGATCATCGGCAGGTCGAGTTGATGTTCATGGGCGCAATCGATCGCAATATCGTATCCAGCATCTGCATGCCGCATCACACCAGACGCGGGATCGTTTGTCAGCACCCTTCTCAACCGGCCCGCGGCTTCTTCGGTGCCGTCGGCCACAATCACCATGCCGGCATGTTGCGAATATCCGATCCCGACCCCGCCGCCGTTATGGATGCTGACCCACGTCGCCCCGCTGGCGGTATTGAGCAGCGCGTTGAGCAACGGCCAATCGGCGACCGCGTCCGAGCCGTCCTGCATCGCTTCGGTTTCGCGGTTCGGGCTCGCGACCGAGCCGGAATCGAGATGATCGCGCCCGATGACGATTGGCGCCTTCACCTCGCCGCTTGCGACAAGCTCGTTAAAGGCCAGGCCGGCTTTCGCCCGGTCGCCCATCCCGAGCCAGCAGATCCGCGACGGCAGGCCCTGGAACTGGATTTTCTCCTGCGCCATGTCGAGCCAGTTACACAGATGATGATCGTCCGGAAATAGCTCCTTCATCTTGGCGTCGGTGCAATAGATGTCCTCCGGATCGCCGGACAGCGCGACCCAGCGAAACGGCCCCTTGCCGCGGCAGAACAGCGGGCGGATATAGGCCGGCACAAAACCCGGAAAATCAAAGGCGTTTTCAAGGCCCATCTCGAGCGCCATCTGGCGGATGTTATTGCCGTAATCAACGGTCGGAATGCCGCGGCGGTGGAATTCGAGCATCGCCTCGACATGGACAACCATGGTTTTCATCGCCGCCTTGGCGACGCCTTCTGGATCGGTTTCGCGTTTCCTGTCCCATTCATCCAGCGTCCACCCTGCAGGCAGGTAACCGTTCGACGGATCATGGGCGGATGTCTGGTCGGTCACCATGTCGGGGCGGATATCGCGGCGGATCAGTTCCGGGAAAACATCCGCGGCATTGCCGAGCAGGCCGACCGATATCGCCTCCTTCGCGGCACAGGCGTCTTCTATCATCCCGAGCGCCTCGTCGAGATCGGTGCTCATCCGGTCGAGATAGCCGGTCTCGAGGCGTTTTTCGATCCGCGACGGCTGGCATTCGACAGCGAGCATCGACGCCCCGGCCATGGTGGCCGCAAGCGGCTGTGCGCCGCCCATGCCGCCGAGCCCGGCAGTCAAAATCCAGCGGCCGCGAAGGTCGCCGCCATAATGCTGGCGGCCGGCTTCGACAAAGGTCTCATAGGTGCCTTGGACGATGCCTTGGCTGCCGATATAGATCCACGAGCCCGCGGTCATCTGGCCGTACATCATCAGGTTCTGGGCATCGAGCTCGTTGAAATGTTCCCAGTTCGACCATTTGCCGACAAGATTCGAATTCGCAATCAGCACACGCGGCGCGCCGGGATAGGTTTCGAAGACGCCGACCGGTTTGCCGGATTGCACCAGCAGGGTCTGGTCTTCGCGCAGCCGTTTCAGGGTCGCACAGATCCGGTCGAAGCTTTCCCAGTCCCGCGCCGCGCGGCCGATGCCGCCATACACGATCAGTTCTTCGGGTTTTTCCGCGACAACCGGATCGAGGTTGTTCATCATCATGCGCAGCGGCGCTTCGGTCTGCCAGCTCAACGCATTGAGCTCGGTGCCGGTGGGCGCATGGATTTCACGGGAATTGTCTTTCCGCAGGTGGGTTGTCATTAATATCCCCTTATGTCGGCTGAGTTTCGGCTAATAGAGGGTGCACGAGTTGTATATACATGTATATAATAAATGCCTGAAACGAGCAATAATGAAGAATAACGGCGACAGCAAAAGGATATGACCGATGGCTGACTGGGATACCGTCTGGATCAACGCGAACCTGGCCACGATGACGGCCGGCACAACACCCTATGGCTCCATCGCGAACGCTGCCATTGCCACACGCGGCGACCGGATCGCGTGGATCGGGCCGGTGGCGGACCTTCCGGGGAAACCCGACACGCTGGCCAGTGACGTTATCGACCTCGCCGGCAAATGGATCACACCCGGCCTCGTCGACTGTCACACCCATCTCGTCTTTGGCGGCAGCCGGGCCGGGGAATTCGAAAAGCGGCTCCAGGGCGTCAGCTACGAAGAGATTGCGCGGGCCGGCGGCGGTATCGTGTCGACCATGTCGGCCACCCGCGACGCAAGCGAAGACCAGCTCGTCACCGCCGGGCTGCCGCGTCTGTCCAATCTGGTCCGCGAAGGGGTCACTACCGTCGAGATCAAGTCGGGCTACGGGTTGGAGACAGATGCCGAGATGAAACAGCTTGCCGCTGCCCGCACGCTCGGCAACAAACTGCCCGTCGGTGTGCAGACGACGTTCCTCGGCGCCCATGCGCTGCCGCCCGAATTCGGCGGACGGCAAAAAGACTATATCGATCTGGTCATCGAAGAGATGCTCCCCGCCGTCGCAAAAAGCGGCACGGCGGACGCGGTCGACGCGTTCTGCGAATCCATCGGGTTCACGACGGCGGAAACCGAAGCCGTCTTCGAAGCGGCGCGATCCCACGACCTGCCGGTCAAGCTCCACGCCGAACAGCTTTCCGACCTGGGCGGCGCTGCCCTCGCCGCAAAATTCGGTGCCCTGTCGGCCGATCATCTCGAATTCGTCTCTGAAGACGGCATCCGTGCCATGGCGGCATCCGGCACCGTCGCGGTTCTGCTGCCCGGCGCCTA
>Ga0315331_10002738_pt1 | contig 13281 bp, 9 predicted proteins | sample M160m34915metaG_FD_203456 | JGI IMG/M metagenome (GOLD analysis project Ga0315331, IMG submission 203456) | Ammonia-oxidizing marine archaeal communities from Monterey Bay, California, United States - M1 60m 34915 | ecosystem: Environmental > Aquatic > Marine > Intertidal zone | place: USA...
TCTCATCCCTGAAGTTCTTGCGGACGGTTAATTGGGCGCGGTCGAAGGTTGAGAATCTCTACCTTCGTGTGCGTCGCCACATCGGCAATTAACGTCCGTCATTGTGTTGGCCCTATGCGTGAGCATTGAGCCATCAAGCATCCGTGGATGCCTGTCGAGTGACAGATGTGCGTAAGCGAATAGCTCCTGTGCCGCACTGCAGTTGACTTGGCGAGTGAGTCAGGCGAACTAGGACCACTCGTGATGGAAGAACTCACCCTCGGGCTTGTCAGTGCGCTCGAACGTGTGGGCTCCAAAGAGGTCTCTCTGTGCCTGCGTTAAGTTTTGTGGTAGCGATGCACGGCGATACGAGTCGAAGTAGCTGAGGCTTGCTCCCATCGCCAATGTCGGAATGCCGCGCTCTGCTGCCAGTGCCACAACCTTGCGCCATGCACCTTGATGCTTCTGCATGAACGTGCTGAGGTCGGCATCGAGAAGTAGGTTTGGTAGGCCCTTCGACTTGCCGTAGGCAGCTTGAATGCTCTTGAGGAAGCGCGCGCGAATGATGCAGCCGCCTTTCCAGATCCGTGCGACTTCGCCGAGATCGAGACCCCACTTCTTGTCGGCATCTGCGGTGGCCAAGAGGTCGAGGCCCTGTGCATAGCTGCAGATCTTGCTGCAGTAGAGCGCATCGCGAATGGCATCGATCATGCCTTCGACCGGGGATCCAGCGGCTGGCCCTTCGAGGTGGTTACTGGCGTGCAGACGTTGGGCCTTCATCGAACTGAGATAGCGAGCTTCGACAGCCGCTTGCATCGTCGGCACCGGAGTACCGTAGCGCAGTGCGATTTCGCTGGTCCAGCGGCCGGTGCCTTTCTGGCCAGCCTTGTCGAGAATCATCTCGACCAGCGGTTGCTTCGTCTCCGGATCGGCTTCGCGCAGGATGCGTTCGGTGATTTCAATCAAGAACGACTCGAGGTCGCCTTTGTTCCATTCGGCGAATGTGTCGGCCATCTGCGTGTGCGACATTCCGATGACGTTCTTCATCAAGTCGTAGCACTCGGCGATCAACTGCATGTCGCCGTATTCGATGCCGTTGTGCACCATCTTGACGAAGTGGCCGGCCGAGCCTGTGCCGACGTGTGTGACGCAGGCGCCATCGTCAACTTGCGCGCTGATCTTGGTAACGATCGGTGCGAGCTCGTCATAGGCGCTTCGCTCGCCACCCGGCATGATGCTGGGACCGTTGAGTGCGCCCTCTTCACCTCCGGAGACGCCCATGCCTACAAAGCGGAAGCCTTTGTCTGCGAGTTCCTTTGAGCGGCGCTCGGTATCATCTGGGTGAGAGTTGCCTGCGTCGATGATCATGTCACCTGGCTGCAGGTGAGGCAGGAAGGTCGCGATTGTCGCATCGACAGGCTCTCCCGCCTTGACCAGCAGCAGCACCTTGCGCGGTCGCACGAGTGAAGCGCATGCTTCTTCGGGCGTCTTGGCGCCGAACATTTCGTAGCCTTCTTCGCAGCGTGCGAGCGTTGCCTCGGTCCTGTCGAAGGACCGGTTGAAGACCGTGGTCGGAAACCCATTACGGGCGATGTTGAGGGCGAGGTTCTGGCCCATTACGGCCAGACCTACAACACAGATTTGGGAGTTGGCTTGCATACGGCTTACGTCAGTCGTGATGCATGGTAGCTAATCGACGTGCCGCTCCCGACATCTTTGTCGGGTGAAGGGATCTAGCACCTCGATTTCGAGCCAATCGTGAGTGGCGCCAGGATGATTGGGCGCACTCGGGGCATTGCGGTTTCGATTCGGGCCAGAACTGTGTCGGCTACGAACGGTCAGCAAACGGGATGCAGAGCTAGTGCTTTCCAGTTTTGGCGGGCTTAGGTGCTGGCGGCAGTTTGGCTAGCCATTCGCCCCAAAGTCGCGGGTCTTTGCCGGGATCTTTGTTGGTCAGTTGCTTGAGTGCCGTTCGATACGCTTTGACGACCGTGCGAACCTCATGGACGCCAATAACCGTGACATCGAGCACGCTACCGCTTTGAAGAACATCGATCTTCGGATCGGCAATGAATGCGGCCTGTGCAACTTCGACATCGAAGTCGCGCACATAGGCTTGCTGGTTGAGGAAGGCAATGTGGGCGCGGGTTTTTGAGCCATCACCACCGGGTGCAGCGAGGCCGCTGGCCGCATGAGGGCCTGCTTTGACGAGTAGGTCGATGGCAGCGTGGTGGCCTAGGTCGGCGAATGCTTCTGCAGTGCGGACGCGTACTTTGGCGTGTTTGTTGGCTAGGCCGCCGGCCATGTAGGTGATGTCGTTAGCCGCGATTGTCGGTTTGCTGATATCGATAGCAGCTTCTCGCACGCGGTTGCTGCGGTCAAATATCGCGGTGCGGAGCACGAATCGGTCATTGCCTGCAATCTTGCGACGTTGCAGCGAGGCGAGTGCGGCGATGCGCTGCCGTTCGTTGGAGTTTCGGCGACCTTGTATGCGTAGGTATTGGTCGGCGCCGGGCTCACGTACGAGTAGCTCTTCAATGGCGGCGGAGCGACTGGCGATGACGTTTTTGGGAACGAGACGAAGCAGGTGTTGGACACGCTTCTCAAGTGGAGCTTGGCGCAGCTTGTGCGGCATAAGCTCGGGTTCTAGTTGCGCTAGGAAGTCGCGTAGGTGTTTGTGGACTGGGCTGCCCTTGTTGCTCGCGGAATGTTGCGACAGCTTCTTGATGGTTTTGTCGAGGAGTCGCCACATCTCGCTGGTCAGTCCGTATTCGCGAGCAATTTTAGCGATGTTGAGGTGGGCGAATGCGCTGTCGCCACTGGCCTTTGCCTTTTGCCTTAGCTTCGCAAGAAGCTCTGCGTGCGATGACTTTGCGGCGACGTCGAACTTGGCCACCGTGACGCTACCGTCGTAGGTAGAGACCTCGTAGTTGTCACCTTTGGAGGCGACCTTGCCGACTAGTACGCGCCCGTCCTTGAGGTGCAATTGCATCACTTCTTGGCAAGCGATCGGGAATGCCAGGATCAGGGATGTTGCGTAGATTGCTAGTAAGCGTTTTAGGTGAAGGACTTGGGATGTCATGGTGTAAGCCATGGGGTGTCTCCTTGCTCTTGCTCGACAGAATGGGTGGGGCGAGGGGCACTCCCCGGTATGATGGTGACACGAGCATGAACCGTACCACTGCGAACGTCTTGTTCTGCCTTACATCCCTCATTGGGACGGTTGCCGCACAGGCACCGGGCACGGAATCGGCTGAGAAGCCGCAAGTCCAACCTATTAATGACCTTGTGTCCGTGGTCGCTAAGGCGGAAGCGGCGTTGACGAGTCTGCGAATGACGATGGCCACGACCGGTAAGTTGCCGGGCGGTCTCGATGTCACGACGCGCGGCGAGTTGCGTGTCCTGCGTGGGACACAGGCCAAGCCAGGGGATCAGCAGTTTACTGCGCTCCAATATACGTTCGGCGATGGCCTGAAAGGGACCATGGAAACAGCTCGGACGAAGGATGGCATCCTGATCTTTGAAGAGGATCCGGCGTTTGGTGCGGTGTTTGTCCATATCCCGTCAGATGTCGTCGCCGACCTCGAGTGGGCGTCTGTCATCCTTAACAAGGCAGATCTCCCGGGGATGATCGATGCTCGGGCGCAGTCGCCGTTAGGTAGCGGCATGATCATGGACTTGATGCGCACCTTCGACTTGGTGATTGCCAAGGAGAAGGAGCACAAAGGCGACAAGGGGATCTGGTTACGTGGCGCTCGCCGAGCTGGTCTCGATGCGCAGGATCCTGACTTGCCGTTGGCAGATCGCGTTGAGGTCTTCATTCGCGATCGCGACCATGCCGTGTTGTTGGCTCGTTACTTCGTCGGTGTCGATGTCGTCCAGCAAGTGACCGTCGAGAAAATCGAGGTTGATGCCGAGTTCGCGGACGCGGACTTCAAGGTTGATGGCCATGGCGAACGCGTTCGTGACGTGCGCGATTATCAACCACTCTGGGAACAGGTTCTTGATGCCGTGACCAGTGCGGAAGCCAAGGCTAAGGACGGAGATCTTCGGCCGAGCAAGCGCGAAAAGAAGTCGGCGCAGTCTGAGGGCAATGGCTCGGAGAAAGTCAACGGCGGCAAGTAGCGGTCTCGATCTTTCGTGACCGATTGAGCCTTGTCACTTGCGAGCGTCAAGGCGTCCAGGTTGCCGGGCTATTCGCCGAGGTCTTCTTCGCTTGGCGGAGTCTCAAGCAACTCGAGTCCCTCATAGCGGGACTTTGCGTAGTTGATCTCGAACTCCGAGTTGAACAGCGCGACGTAGCGACCGGCCTCGTCCTTGACGACCATCGGTAGGATTTCGAGAACTTCCTCCGTGACGTCTTTGACCCATCGCGCTCGCGACCATCCTTTGCGATCGAGACGCAGATCGACGTTGTATTCGGATTCCAAGCGAGCCTGGAAGACCTGCAACTGCAGTTCCCCAACGGCACCTAGGATCGGTTCGCGTGCGCCGTGGCGCGGCCAGAAGATCTGCACGACGCCTTCTTCGCCTAGTTGGTTCAGGCCTTTGCCGAAGCCCTTTGCCATCGAGGGCTCGCGCGGAGCGACTTGCGCGAAGATCTCTGGCGCGAACCGCGGGAAGTTGCGCACGTCAAACGAAGGCCCTGCACTGAGCACGTCGCCGACGCGGAACATGCCGGGGTTGATTAGCCCGATGACATCACCCGGGAACGCTTCTTCGATTGAGACGCGTTCTTGCGCGAAGAAGCGGTGGGGGTGCGACAGGCGCACATCGCGGCCCATGCGCAGGTGCTTGGCGGCCATACCGCGTTCGAAGCGTCCGGACGTGACGCGCAAGAACGCGATGCGGTCGCGGTGCATCTTGTCCATGTTGGCGGCGACCTTGTAGACGAAGCCGGAGAAGAATGGCTCGCTGGGCTTGATCTCGCCAGTGAGCGTCGGCAGCGGCCCGGGCATCGGCGCGATCTCGATGAAGCTCTTTAGGATCTCTTCGACGCCAAAGTTGGTGATGGCGCTGCAGAAGAACATCGGGCTGATCTTCTGATCCAAGAACGCTTGCAGCTCAAACGGCTCGACGCAGCTCTCGACCATCTCGAGGTCTTCGGTGAGCTTGTCGTGGGCGCGTTCGCCGAGGGCTTCGCGCAGTGCGGGATCGTCGGGGCCCGTTGTTTGCACAGCGCCGCGCGTGGCGTTGTGGGCGGTGCGTTCATATAGCAGCACGTTCTTTTCGCGCAGCGAGTAGACGCCACGGAACCCATCCCCCGAACCGATCGGCCACGACGCTGGCACGATGGTGATGCCGAGCGTCTTCTCGACTTCGTCCATTAGGTCGAGCGGGTCTTGCGATGGGCGGTCCATCTTGTTGACAACGGTGACGATTGGAATGCCGCGGTCGCGACACACCTTGAACAACTTGATGGTCTGTGGTTCGACACCCTTGGCGCCATCGATCAGCATCAGCGCCGCATCGGCAGCGACCAGCGTCCGGTAGGTGTCTTCGGAGAAGTCCTGGTGACCGGGCGTGTCGAGCAGGTTGATGCAGTAGCCCTCGTAATCGAATTGCAGCGCGGAGCTGCTGATCGAGATACCGCGCTTCTTCTCGATGTCCATCCAGTCGGATGTCGCGCTTTGGCCACCTCGTCGTGCTTTGACCGAACCAGCCTCACGGATGGCGCCGCCGTAGAGCAGCAACTTCTCAGTCAGGGTTGTTTTGCCAGCATCCGGGTGCGAGATGATCGCAAACGTACGGCGGCGTTGGATTTCGTGATTAAGGTCGGACATCGCGGGTTTCGGCGCGAACAGCGTAGCGGCGAGCCGTCGGAATGCGAGATCTGCCCGATAACGGGAGGGCGGCTTTCGTCAATCCGTTACGTGAGGATCGAAATGATCCAGCCTACGTAGCCGCCAGCGATCTCGCTGGCCAGCTGGTAGAGCCCGTAGTTGCTCGACCGCAGGACCATGAATACCACCAGAAACGCGACCAGGAAGACCCGTGGATCCTGCACGCGCCGCAGGATTCTGGCGTAGCCCTTGTGCAAGCTTGCCAGGACGGTCGCGCCATCGAGTGGTGGGACCGGAATCAGGTTGAATAAGAACAAAGCAATGTTGCTGACTCCAAACACCGACAAGAATTGCAGCAGATTGCCACCTTGCACAGATAGCTCCTTCGAGCCGCCGACGTTGACCATCCAGATGCTCAGCCCAGTGAGCGTGACGAAGGCCAAGAGTAGGTTCATGAGTGGTCCCGCTGCCGATACGAGCGCATCACCATAGCGGCTGCGGAATCTGCTTGGATCGACTGGCATGGCGCCAAAGCACATGCCGGCCAGTGCCAGCATGATCAGGGAGATCGCGCCCATGTGCACGCGCGGATCGATCGTCATGTGGCCGGTATCGATAGGCGTACGATCCCCTTGCCATATTGCGGCCCAGCCGTGGGCTAATTCGTGTAGCACGATGCTGAACACCATGGTCACCACCACGTAGACAAAATGCGCGGGGTTGCTACTGAGTGTCTCGATGAACATTCGCGTGCGAGACTACCGCTTCGTTACTCGAATTGGCATGGGATGACCGCTTCGGGCCACTCTGTCCCGCAAGTGGACTTGTGAACGATCGTTTTGATTGATTGACCGATCTCAGCGGATGCTGCGTGTGATGTGGTCCGTTTCACCGCGTGAGGTTCGCAGGCGGGGGCGTGGAGCGGTAGTTACTGCCAGTTACGTTGCCAAGTTGCCCTAGGAACTTATCTTGTGTGTCGCTCGGATTGGCCGTGGCGGCGTTGCGACCGATTCGTTGGATCAAGGTTCGGTCCGCAGCTGCCTTGACTCATACGGGCTTTGGTTTGCCACTCGCTGGGCCAGGCCGGCGGCTGCTCGGTTGCCGCTGACTGTATGCAATTTGCCGGGGTGATCTGGTGCCTCCAGGCCTTCATGGCCGGCAGTTTGCTGGCTCAGAATGAACATAGGTCCATGATTGTGTCTGTTTGAGCAATCGATGCCCGTATCCTGTTCGCCCCCAAAGTTCCCTAGTTCGCACCCGCCGTTCCAAGTCCCTTGCCGTCTTTCTCCGACTATCCGCTTCTCCCGTCCCTCAAAGCCAGCCTTGTTGAACAAGAGCTGACGATACCGACGGACATCCAGGCGCGCGCGCTTCCTGAGTTACTGAAGAGGCGCTCGATGGTGGGTATTGCCGAGACCGGTAGTGGCAAGACCCTCGCGTATGTGTTGCCGATGCTGCATCACATCAAGGAACTCGAATCTGCTGAGGAGCCGATTTCTGATAGAGGTCGCCCGAGGGGTATTGTGTTGGTGCCCGGCCGTGAATTGGGTGAGCAAGTCGGTCGAGTTTTTAAGGGACTGACGCACGGCACGCGTTTGCGTGTGCGTTATGCGATTGGTGGTTCGGCTAAGCAAGTTGCGCGACTAAACATCAACTCTGACTTTGAGATCTTGGTCGCGACGCCTGGTCGCTTGCAGCAGTTGCTGACCCAAAAGCGTGTGCGGCTCGACGATGTTCGCATGCTTGTTTTTGATGAAGCGGATCAGTTGCTTGACCAAGGTTTCTTGCCAGTTGCTTCTAAGGTCGCCCGCGATTGCCCGACTGCCGCGCAGCTCGTGATGTTCTCGGCAACGATGCCTGAGACTCTGCGTGCGGTAGTGAAGGACGTGTTTGGCGAGAAACCACTGCAGATTGAAACACATGGCAGTAACAAGGTCGTGCGCACGTTGCGCACCGATAACCGCAGGGTTGAGCATGGCCGCCGCACCGATGTGTTACGTCAGGTGCTCCGCGAGAAGCCGGACTCCGGCACGGTGCTGTTTGCGAATACGCGGGCACAGTGTGAAGTTCTCGCTGAATGGCTCGACGAAGTAGACGTTGGATTCGTGCGCTACATGGGCGAAATGGATCGGGCCGAGCGCCGTCGTAACCTGGCTAGCTTCCGTGATGGCGAAGTGTCAGTGCTTCTGACAACGGATCTCGGTGGTCGCGGCCTAGATATCGAACGGATCGATCGGGTTGTGAACGTGCACTTGCCAAAGGACGTTGATAACTATCTGCACCGTGTAGGTCGTACGGCGCGGGCTGGCCGCAAGGGCCTAGTCGTCAACTTGGTCACCGAGCGTGACAACCCGCTAATGGCCAAGTTGAAGAAGCGCGAATACAAGCCGCACTGATTCGGCGCGTCGCATCTTGAGGAGGCGCCTGTCAGGGGCCTTTGTCTCTGCGCTCCCCGGGGCTGAGATGCGAGTTGGGGACTGTGCGGTGATCCCGATGTGCGAGATCACCGGCGAGGGGCGGCCGAGACCGTGCCTCAGAGGGCGCTCATTACATCTTGTCGGGATCTTGGCCGCGCAACACCGAGTTGCCGTCAAAGGTCTCGCGCAAGTTGGCGCTCGCGGGTTGCGCTAGCATCTCTTGGTTGATGCGGCCGCTTTGCGCGAAGAAGTCGATTGGGTTGTTCCACACCAATTGTTCGACCTTTTCGCGTGGAACGCCGGCTTGCTCTAGTTTGACCACTGTGCGCGGAACCATCATCGGATCGCTCACGCCCCAGTCGGCAGCGCTGTTGATGACGAAGCGTTCGATGCCGTATTCGAGCACGATCGAAACCATGCGCGCTGGGTCCATCTTGGTGTGGGGGTAGATCGAGAAACCTGACCAGCAACCCAAGTCACGGGTGATCTTGATGGTCTCTTCGTTGCCGTGATCGAGTAGCACGCGCTCCATTGGGAAGTTGGCTTCCTTGACGATTGCAATGCAGCGTTCAAAGCCCTTCTTCTTGTCGCGGTGTGGTGTGTGGACCAACACTGGAAGATTGTGATTTCGGGCCAACTCTAGTTGCTCCGACATCATGATCTCTTCGGTCTTGGTTTGATCATCGAGACCGATTTCGCCAACCCCGACACATGAGTCCTTCTCGCAATAACGCGGCAGGATCGCGAGGACATCACGGTTGATGCTGTCGTTGTTGGCTTCGCGCGGGTTCAGGCCCATCGTGCAGAAGTGATGAATGCCGAATTGCTGCGCCCGGTGGCGTTCCCAGCCGATCAGAGTTTCGTAATAATCGATGAAGGTGCCGACGGATGTGCGGTTCTGTCCAAGCCAGAACGCAGGTTCGAGTACAGCGCGCACGCCTGCAAGGCTCAGTTGCTCGTAGTCGTCGGTGATCCGACTGAACATGTGGATGTGCGGTTCGAAGATAAGCATCGTGATTGATCGGTAGAGTTAATTGGTAGCGAGTTGTTGCAGCATTTCGCGCACGTTGTCGCGCGGTTCGCGCGGCATTCGTTCTTGAGCGAATTGGGCAAGGAGGGGTTGTAGTTTTTGGTTGTTGTTGCGCATTGCCAACAAGCCTTGGGCGGCTGCGTGGCGCACACCGTCGTCGCCATGCTCAAGGCCGCCGATTAATCGGCCGAGTGCGCCGGGGCAGACCGCATGACCGAGCATGAGGTAGGTGTGCTTCCATACGGAGCGGCCGGCAGCCTCTCGTTCGGTTGCGAGGTCTTGCAGCATGGTTGACAGAGTCTCGTTTGCGTGGGTCTCTGCTTTGAGTGCGCGCGTCAGGTCCATGTCGAGGAATGCGAACTTCAGCAATAGTCGGTTGCCCGTGTCGCCGTCGATCGTTCCGGTCTTGATGCTGCGTGCAAGGAGGTTGCTATCACACATTGCTGCTTCGAGGTGCAGTACAATATTGGTGCGCAGGGCCTCGGCAAGTAGTCGGCTGGTGGTGTTGCCTAGGGGCATGAAGTTCAGGCAGCGGAACAGCATGGCGCGCTCTTCGATGTCACCATGAGCGAAGACGTCGACGATTTCTTCTTCCGTCGCTTCGAGCGACGTGACCAAGTAGGCGGCCACGAGATCGCAAGTTCGGAAAGCGTCTAGGTCGACGGTTGCTTCTCCGAAGAGTCGTTGACCGCCGCCGACGGCATCCTTGCCGAATCGCCGGGGCAGACCTGGGAAGGCTACCGGCAAATGACTCCGGTTGGCTCTCAGGGTGGCGAGAATCTCGTCAGCCTGTTCGGCCGCGGAACCCAGGAGATCGCGCAGTTCTGCTGTAGACATTGGGGCGAACACCATACTCGGTGGTCGGTGCTGCGTCATGTCACAGTAACTGAACGCTGCCACATCAGATTGCGGGACCCTGATGATGCGGTGGCCGATGAGCCCAGCCGGGGCGGCTTACGCACGGTTGCTGGCGAGCGGAGTTCCCGGATTTGCGGGATTAAATCGCATGGCGAAAGGCCTCTCCTCCGGACGTGGTGCGTTTGCGTGGGGTCGTGATCAAGGAGCCAGCGCTAACGCTCATACTCGGGGTCTCTAGCGGTTGCCGGCCTAGCCGGTTCGGTTTACTGAGGGGCTGATCCCAGCTGTTGGGAAGTCATCGCGACCGTGGCTCGGTCAAATTGATGGTTCGTTGCGCGACTTGGCGAATCATCCGGGCTAGGGTGCTACGCGATGGATTTCCCCGCCTGGGACCCGGTTCTGTTCGACATCCCGTTCCTGCCAATCGACATTCGTTGGTACGGGATGATGTACGTTGTCGGCTTCGTTTTTGGTCAGTGGATATTCGTGCGCTTGGCACGACGCGGGTTCTTTCCGGTCTCGCCGGAGGCTGCGCCCGACCTGATCTTCTACTGCGTGTTTGGTGTGATGCTGGGCGGGCGAGCTGGTTATGCGCTGTTTTACGACCAGTCGCTGCTGAACCCGCTGAACTTTCTGCAGGTGTGGAAGGGCGGTTTAGCGTTCCACGGAGGACTGGCCGGTGTCTGTGTGGCGATCTGGCTGTTTTGTCGTAATCACAAGATCGGCTGGGGGCGGGTTGCTGACGCGACGGCGCTTGCGGTGACTCCGGGCATCTTCGCTGTGCGTATGGCGAACTTCATCAATGGAGAATTGTATGGCCGGGTAACGGAGAACGGCCCGAAGACGTGGGGGGCGATGCAGTTCCCGACGGATTCGGTTGCGACTCAGCTATTGCACCTAAACGGTGGCATGTCGATGCGCGATCGCGAGTTGTGCGTGCAGGTTGCGTTTGGCAAGTTGGAGTTTGCGGACGTTAAGGATCGCCTCAGTGAGGTCGACAACTATGGCCACGCGATCGACTGGGCGGCGATTGAGCCGTATCTGAATTGGGAGTCGGTTAGCAGCCGAGTCGATGCCAACGGTGATCATTTGGTTCCGTTCCGGCACCCGTCACAGCTGTATGAAGGCTTCGGTGAGGGCTTGTTCCTCGGGTTGGTCTTGTTGGCCGTTTATTTGGTGACGCGCAATAAGCCCATGCGGACTGGCCGCTACGCTGCGATCTTCCTACTGGGCTATGCGGTTATTCGGGGCACCTTGGAGATGGTCCGCAAGCCGGATGCTCAGTTCTTTGCGAACGGCAACAATGGCACGGTGCTGCTGGGGATGACGATGGGCCAGACTCTCAGCGCTGCCATGGTCCTGGGGGCGTTGTTGATCCTTTTCTGGCCAAGAAAGAACGTGCCCGAGGGGGCGGAATCCGTAGCCACATCGGGCCAATCGAAGCCGGGACAGGGCGATTAATCGAAGTCTGCGCCTTGTTTTGGCGGCTTGCGGTTGGGCTCCTCGGGGGCAGAAAGCTGCGCAGATCGCCAGGAAGACGATCGCAACCCTGGTTGCCACGTTAGTTCGCGGGAATAATGCGGACCGCCGCGGTGTCCAGACTGGGCCCGCTAGGCATTGAGTTTCTATGTTGCGTAACCGACCGCTATATCTCCTGCTGCTGATTGGCGTGGCCCTTTCCGCCGTCGCTTGCGACAACGTCGGCCGTGCGTTTGACCCAAGTGTCGATCCCAGCGATCCCGGCGAAGAGTTTGGAACCCCGACGATCCAGGTCGTCCCGGTAGGTGGGGACACTCTCTCCGGTCGCCCGCTGGTGCGTGCGGCGTATCCGAAGGGGTCGGGCTGGCCCTCGACGGTGCCGATTGTGGTCGAGTTTAGTGAGAGCCTTAATGAGCAGACGATCTTGCCGACCTCGCCGACGGCTAATGACGCGCGTATTGGCGTAAGGGCACAGGGAACAGGCCAGTTGTTGCCGGCGGAATATGACTTCCTAGGTAATGGCCGCTTGTTGGTCATCCGTCCGATCAATGGGCTGCCGGATCAAGGCGGTGTGATCTATGAGGTCGTGATGTTCCCCGAAGGTCGTGACGCTGATGGCTTGCGCTTCCAGGTGAGCGATGGCGAGACCGTTTTGAGTGACTTTCAGGTCAATCAGGCTGAAGAGATCGTCGATGGTTCGATCGTTGCGACGTATCCGCGCGACAACTTCTCTAGCCAGGCGCGGGAAGGAGATTTCCTCGTCGTGTTCGATCGGCCAGCCAATGATGTGAGCGCTCTACAGAGTGCAGATATCTTCATACAGCCGGAGGGTAGTACGGCAATCGACGTCACGATTGGAACACCGCTCTCGACGCTCGGTGTTGCCGACCCGCGAGTGATCAGGATCTCTCCTGATTCGGCATTGGACCCATCGCAGGACTATGAGTTCACGGTGACTGCCAACATCACGTTTGGTCAGGGTGGCACTCTTGACTTCAGTGGTCGCACGCCGTTCACACGTTTTACGACAATCGCTCCCGCGGCTCCGACGTTGGTCGAACTCGGTAGTGCATTGGCAGGGTTCCCCAACAAGATCAACCAGTCCAACTTGCTCAATGTCACGTTGACAGTTGATGTGCCGGATGGTTCCGTCGCTGGCGATGTTGTCGTTGGGCGTATTTATGGCGGTGACGCTGAGACAACGCAGACCTTTGATGTGGCGTTCATCGAGCGCACTGCGGTAGTGGGGACGCAAGGTTCGCAATCCATTGAGCTAGACTTTGGTACGCTGCTGGGCACCGTGACGGCGCCGATGCTGGATGATGGCGAACTTGTGTTCACGGCGCAGATTCAGCGTGGGAGCCAGTCGACCGGCTATATCCACCAGGACAGTAACGATGACCCGGTCTTCGACATTACTCTGCCAACCTTGGTGCGAGCTGGTCCCCCGGGAAGTGGCAACGACATCTTTACTGAGTCGGAATCACTGGCTTACTACGGGGAAGCTAGCGAAGGTATTTCGGCAGCAACCTTGACCGATGGCGTGAATCCGGAGGCCTTGATCTTCGGTTCGAACGATTCCGGGCGATTCTTGCTGTTGCCGGTGACGTTGGGTCGCCTCGCGGCAGCGCGTGACTACACCCTCACGATGACGGACCTCGCGGGCAATATGTCCGCGATGGCAATCCCTGGGCAGATCCGGCAACGCGGTGTGATCAGGGGAACGCTAGCGGGA
>Ga0315331_10002739_pt1 | contig 13281 bp, 20 predicted proteins | sample M160m34915metaG_FD_203456 | JGI IMG/M metagenome (GOLD analysis project Ga0315331, IMG submission 203456) | Ammonia-oxidizing marine archaeal communities from Monterey Bay, California, United States - M1 60m 34915 | ecosystem: Environmental > Aquatic > Marine > Intertidal zone | place: USA...
GTGATCTGGATCACCTGAGTGACCCATATTTATTTGAGCAAGAGTGCCGTTGCCATTAGCGTTGCCAATATTCAGTACGCCAGTTGTTGCTCCAGACCCGTGGTTAATTGTTACGTCACCACTAAAAGTAGCTGCATTACCACTTAGTACAAGAACATCTGCTTCTGTAGTACTCGCATTTAGGGTTTTGAAATGTATAGCTCCAGTAGGTGTACTAGCTGCTACATTTACTATTTTTGACTCGATAGACGTATAATTTCTAGCAGTACTACCATCATCTTCACCACGAAAGTCTATCCTACCTATAGAATCTGCATTTGCAGCTCCTGAAGAATCACGCCATAGAACTAAGTCGGGGGCTGCACTTGTACCTGTATTTGTATTTTTTATAAGTACTTGGTCAGTAGCATTACTGGAAGTAAAAGTAACATCGCCATTGATTTCTAAATCATCAGTTAGATTCATATGAACAGATTTAGCAGCAGGAGTAGTAACAAAGACTTCTACAGCATTTTGAAAATCTATCTTATTAGTAGTCCCTGCTGAATTAGAAAGGACTGAATCACGAGATAGAGTAGTCCCTGAATGGGTATAGGTTCCTTCGCCTACTTCCCACAGGTTATTAGCTAAATCCTGAATAGCATAATAAGTACTATTCCCATCACCTATAGCCGCAAATGTCTGGTAACCTAACTCCGCTGAACCAAGAGTTATTGTTCCTTGTGCAGGTGCGGCTGCTGTAACTTTTATTCGGTCTTTTACAACAAATGCCATTTTTTACTTCCCTACTGTTAGTTATGCTATCCTTATTATTGCATTAGATGCATTGTTAGTAGGAAACACAATTTGAAAATCACCTGCTGACGCAGCTTTATCAGCTCCAAAATCTAGAATAGCTACGGCCTTATTAGACTGAGAACTATTGTAAATTATAGCCCCTCTTGCGCCTGATATAGTAACAGTACTAAACGTAAGAGGTTGAAAACTAGCTGTCGCAGTTGTACCAGAGCCAGGATTAGTAGGAGTAATATTAGTTAAGTTACTACCTCCAGCACTGTAGCCTGTACCGCTAACTTGGTTATTGTTAGAATATGTAGTAATACTACCGTTCATAGTACTTCCAGACCCACCAAAAGATCCTTGTGTAGGCTCCGCACTATTAGTAAACATAGCTAGTTTAAATGTATTACCACTACTATTAGTAAAGTTATGTGTACCTACCATCAAGTCTATCTTGAATTGGGTAGACAAAAAGTTTCCGCTAAAGGCCATGTTAAAGTCTCCTTATTAGTTCAGCCAGTTTTGGATGCCCTGCATCCGTTAATGCATTATATACAGTAGTTCTATCACTTGTGACAGCTTCTTTTATATAACGAGTTATTGTCCGTATCAATTCATTTTGGAAGGCACGGGCTTGCTCTTGAATAGCTGGATGCGCATTATCGGATATATTTATTATTTGACTAGCACACTTTTCAGCGATTTCCTCTGGGGTAAACCCTCTATTATTAGTAACATTTACCTGTACCTGAAAATCGGTAGGCATTGATAAAGATCCTGTTAACATGTTCTCTCCTATGCTGCTGGTTGTCTTGGTAATCCAGATCTATAGGTGTCACCCCGTAGTTTTCCGTCTCCAAGATTCTTTAATAATTTAATAGATTGCATATATTCTTTCTCATACATAGCTACAATATCAGGTTCAGCTTTCATAAAACGTGCTGCTTCCATAAGAGCCCCATTTAATAATGCCGAATCAAACTCTCTACCTAGCCAAGGAGTAGTACTTGCAGTGACTATGGACTCTGGATAATAACCGTAATGTAATTCTGTAGAATGGTTGCCATTAGGAGTAGGCCCTAAAATCATATACTCATCATCATAATAAGCATAATGCTTGGGGAATCCTGTAGTAGCAGGGTTTGGATAGGCTTCCCGCATAAAATTTTGATCTTTCTGGAGTAAGAAATGCCAATTCCCATCGGTATCTGATACAGCCAAACTATAGCTCCATAGAAAATCTACAGGGATAGCTAAATATTTATTGCCATTAGTAACATTCCCTAAAACATTTCGTCTGATAGCAGGGATCTGAACAAAATTATATATCTTCTGTTCTGCTTGTTCGGCAAACATAGCAAGTTGAGCATCCGTAAAGGTATTCTCAGTTATTTCCTGTATATCAGTTTTTAATGTTGCGTAATTCACTTGTTACCCCCAAGGCCCTTTTCCAGCTCCTTTGGTAGCTGCACCCATACCGCGTACTTTTCCACCACTAGAATAGTTTACTTTTTGGCCTGTTTTCTTAGCGTGTTCTTTTGCGGCCTTTTTACCTTTTTTACTGTAGCTAAAATGTTTATTTCCAACTTTAGGCATTATTTACTCCTTTGCACACTTTTTTGCTTCTTTACATTCATTAGGGGTAGTACAAGTCATCCCACAAGGTATTTGACCTCTATCTGTAAATTGTCCCATACTAACTCCTAGGTTATCGTAATAGTTATATCCCCAACAGAAGTAAGGGCTTTTAAATTATTAGGTTGGCTTAAGGCTTCATCACTTCCACCACCAACAGGATCCCATCCCCATTGTACATTTCTACTACTATTTAATTCTGCAAAATCAGGTCGGGGATTCTGAATTGCTTGAGGGTCGTTTACTGGATACATCCCTAATTCGTTCTGAGGATTATCAGGGTTCCAACATTCAGGACATGCTAAAACATTAGTTACACGCCCGCGCTCAGTCAAACTTTTTAATTCTCTTAGTCTATACTGGAAGCCACATACATCGCATATACCAAGTGCTCTTTGTGATGATGCAAACTGTTTTGGCATTAGCTTCTTTTCCTCCTAGCTAGTCCACATTTACTTCTTTTCTTTATTTTACCCCCTTTGGCTTTCCCTGGAGTTTTAGCTAAATCAGGTCGTCCATTTTGAATAGCAAATTGTTGCCAACTTTGCCAGTCAGATGCAGGGCCTTCAAAATATTCTTCTCTTAATGCGCGTTCTTCTTGATCCATATCTACCTCATTTTAGCAGGACGTATACCTTTTCGAGCCCTACCTGCTCCACGAACTTTACCACCTTTTTTCATACCAGGCCCATCTTCGTCATCCCGATACCAATCTGCCATTTCCATATTAAGCTTTCCTGCCTCTGGATTAAAACCTGGAAAATCACTCATAGGTCGGGGGTTCCGCAGCCTGTTAAGTTCTTGCTCTAACTGAAATATTCTTATGGCTCTAATGTTTTTATCCATTTTTTCCTATATCCTATTTATCCTTGGTACAAAATGTTCAGAAGTCTTCTCTCTATCTTCTCCTGCTGCTAGATTATACTGCTCATCATAGGCTTCTTTTAGTATAGCAAGACGTGGTAATAATTCAGGGTCTTTCATAGCAATATGATATGCTAATCCAGCAACTAAAGCAGGGAAAAACCTAAAGTTCATATCTGCCGTTTCTACACCACTACCTGCATCTTCTATTCTTCGCATACGCCAGTACACGAAAGTATAATCATTAGAATCAGGAACAGGCCATATATTAATACGTGGTGCATCTCTAAGCCGTTCTATCCAAACTTGGATAGGTCTACCTTGTGTTAACTTGTTAGGGATAGAAGAGTAAGTACTTACACCTATACGACTTATAGTAAGATCAGATTGAGTGGTAGCATTGCCAGCATTAGTACGTATGGACTGATCTAACAGGTCAATAGTATCTGCATCTAGGACATATTGGGAAGTGCCTGTTGTTAATGCTTTAGTCTTTTGATCTATAGTCCATAGGTTGAGTCCACGATTCTGCCACTCAATAGTCATCAAATTCATAGATCTACGAGCAGTTCTTAAATCATATCCAGAACGCATCTCACGGCCAGCACGTTCCCATGCCTCTTCCGCAATCTCTGTAAAATCCATATTAAAGGCAGTAGTACCTGATGTAGCCATTATGTTACCTCATTTTAACAGGACGTACACCTTTTATAGCTTTTCCTACTCCGCGAACTTTACCACCTTTTTTCATACCTTCAGGAACCATGTCAGTTGAGTTAGAACCTGAAGGCCAACCTTTAAAATCTCGTACAGGAGTTTGTTCACCTGAGACCATACCTGCAATTTTTCTTGTTGCTGGACTTCCCAATGGCATTGGTGCCGAACTAGCTGTATTAATGGTTTGACTAGTATATGCACCTTCAGGATAGACACTATCGCCAAAGGTTCTACCCGCCATCGCCCTAGAGCCACCTTCTTTTATAGCTTTTTGTTCAGCGGCATATTTCTCCCTTAGCTTTCTAGCTTTTTCTCTAGCTTTCTTATTACCCTCCTTACCCATATCTTCTTGTTCTTCAAAGGCTTTTTTCCTTCTCCCCTTAAAAGATTTTTTAGATAAGCTTTTAGCTAAATCTGATAAATTACCCATTTTTACTCCTAACCGAAAAATCCTGTAAAAGAACTTACCGCTGTTAATGTGACATGACATTCAGTCTTAAATAATATGCCCGAGCCAGGAAGATTCATATAAAAATCATCACTCTGGTTGAAAGACATATCAAGTAGAGTAGCCCCTGTTGAACTATCTTTTAGTACAATTTGAGGACTACCGCTACCTGCAGATTTTAAAGCTAATGTCTTCAGACGAGTACGACCTTGTTTGACCGTACCCGTTGCCGTAACTGTGACTGCCTGAATATCAGAGTCACCCGTCGATGGAAAATTAGCCATGTATACCCCCTTATGCTACGAGGTTACTTGCTTGTTGATACAGAACAGTGCATCGGATTTCACCCGCTTGAGTAGCACCTGTTGTTGTCCAAGTAAGGCGGATATCAGAAGTGTTTGACGTTTCTGCCCAAGCTAGAGCAGCACCCGCTTCTGAAGTTGGGTACTTACGCCCAACGTTTCCCGCACCTGTTGCACAAGAAAACTGGTTCATAAGCGTTGCGTTTCCACCTACTGTATCACCAATACTAAGCACAGCTGCAGCATTTGTAACAGCAACCACCACGTCAAGAACAATATCTATGATTTGAGATTTTGCTGGAATCACAACGTCTGTAACGTTTGCTGCAGAAGCACCTGCTGCTAATGATCCTGTTGTAAATGATTGAACCATGACAACTTGGCCTGTATTCTTAATATCAGAATTAAGAGTTGTACCAGTGGTCTCTTTAATAGTACCAGCCTTTATTGGGCCAGAAAAAGTAGTTGTTCCCATTTTTCGTCTCCTCTGTCGTTTGAAGTCAACTGCACTATGCAGTTGTCAGGGATAATTTAATATACGATATAAAAAACAAAAAAGAAAGGGCGATTTTCACCGCCCCCTCTAATTAAACATAATGTAGAACTCTTACGCTCCAGGGGATCCGTAAATACCAAGCGGATCAGATACACCGAAGGAATATCTTTCTCTAGCTTTATATCTGGAGTTACCTGTATCAAAATCAGCATCCATAGATGTTGACATTGGAGTACGTGTGAAATGCTTCAGACCATTAGGTACATCTGTCATGCAGAACCAAGCATCTGTATCAGTCAGATAATGGTTGATGGCATATCCTTCAGGTATTGAACCATTGTTACGTAGCGCATTGATGTCGTTATCGGCTGTTCCTACACGACCTTCGGTTTCCAACAATCTTGTAGCAACAAATTGTAGTGCTGGTGGGATTATTAGTTTCCTTGGTCTAGCAGCGATCAGTAGAGAACGCTCATCAGTCCAACCTGCAATCTGAATAACAGCAGCTTCTAAAGAAGTTTCGTTAAGATCAGCCGCAACAGTTGGCTCGTTTGAGTTAGTACCACCTGAAACTAGTGGGTGATCGGTAGCACAAAGTGATTTACCGTCTCCGTAGGTAGTACCCGCAGCAAAAGCATTATTTAGAATTGTAGCAGCTTTTACTTGCTTTGTGTATGCCATAGCACGGGCTAGAGCTTTGGTATAACGAGATGACAGAGAGTCATACAAGTTGTCCTCAATCGCTTCTTCAGTAATTGAGAAACCCATAGCAATAGTTTCGTGGTTATAGCGGGAAGTGAATGCCTCTTGTGCATTGTCATACTCGATGGCAGAACCTTCGTCTTTGACAGGTGCAGCTGAGAAGCCACTTAGTTTGGTTTCTTCTTCAAAAGAACGGTCAGAGCTTTCAGACTCGAAGATCTCTGCGTGTTCCTCACCGTACTTAGCATATTCTAAACCGAATAATGCATTCAAGCCAGGGAGTAATTCTTTAAGAAGTTGGGCTCTTGATATCGCCATTTTCTATACTCCTAACGCTTTATCGTACTGGTGCATTCCGAAGTTCCACTTCACAATAAATTCTACAAAATTACCATTTGCCAACTTAGTGTCTTGTACAACATCAATAATCTTCATTGGGTATGTATTGGTTGTATTGACAGCTGAGTCCATAGCAATTTTAGAATTACCAGTTACAGTTGAGCCAGTATTATTTACTAGCTTTATATTATTACCTAATGCAGTTTGCCCAACAGCAGTTACTGTTGTTCCGCCCGCTGTACAGGAAACTACTTTAAATAAAGCATTTGGATCGTCACAGACGTATGCTTTAATATCAGAAGCTGCTGTATTAGCAGGAAAATATTGCTGGAAGGTAAGTTGGGAAGTACTAGGGTCTGTATAAGTACAGCCTAGAAACACGCCAACCGTATTGGTGGTAGCCGTTGTTATCGCGTCCCGCTCGAGATAACCCGTGTTCGCTAATTTTACAACGTCACCATTAAAAATGTTTGTATTGTAACCAGAAGCGATAGCGAATTGTCGAGTGGATCCAGCGAAAGGCGTACCACCAGTCAGATTGACTGGTTTTAGCCCGTAAGGGGCATCTATTGTAGGCCAAGCCATGTATTTAGTCTCCTATTAACTAAAATTAATTGCCAGTTCCGAAAGTAACCTTAGACTTGCGCTCGTGAAATAATGGCATTCTAGGGTCATTTTCTCTCATAAGGTTATTATCAACTGAATGAATTTGGCTGTCCGATTGTTGCTTAAAATGTTCAGTCCGTTCTTCAACCAGTTCTTGAGGAGCTTTACAAAGCATTAATCCCCCAATTACGACATTATCTTTGAATTTTTCATTCTCAATAGTTGCCATTGTAATTTCTGGGTGATCGCTTGCCTTTACAGGCTCCCAACCTTCTCGTAATTTTGAAGACACATTGGTTGGATCGATTTGACCTTGTGTAGAAACACGAATCCATCTGAACGCATATCCTTTCTCGGGGTTAGGAGAGGGTAAAACCTCTGGTCTAGTCCAAGCTTTCTTGCGAACTACTTTTTCTCGTGTTGTAGCTTCTCGGTTAATTCGATTTTCAGCCATTATGATCTCCTCATTTCTTCTGCAACCTTTTGGGCGTATAGTTCTAGTGGCACTCCGAGTTTCTTAGCGAGCTGTACCTGTGTTTGCGTTAACCTAATTTTTTTAGGTGCTGTGCTCCGCGTCGCGGGGGCAACCACATTAGACTGCTTTTTTGACCCATCGGCCTCTGGTTGGTTGGCATCCTCAAACTTATCTGGGAATACCTGTCGCATACGAGCATCAATAGCCTCGTAGTATTCGTCGCTTTGCAAATCCATACCTTCTTTGGTAAGCTTTGCATGGACCCCCATAGCGAGACTTGTCATCTCATCATCAGTGCCAAACCAAGTATTTTGTTTAGACCATTTGATTGCTTTATCGTCGGCCTGTGGCACATTAGAGGTCGGTTCTACATTCCTTTGTACAGCAGAATTGGGTTGCTGTAAAGGAGGTATTTTGAAGTTCTCTAGCTTATCATTCTTTATCTTTGCGGTAGTTAGAGCTTCTTGGGCTTTTAAAAGAGCGTCTGAGTCGCCTGATTCATGGGCTTCCTTATAAGCTCTTTTAGCTTTTTCCATATCAGCCCCGACACTATGCTTTGCAGAGTTAAGTAGAGCTTCTTGGTTTTTTGTTAAATCACCCTTTAACTTATTATTTTCATCCATAAGTTGTTTTGAAAGACGTTCTAACTCTTGGCTCTCGCGTACCGCTTTCTCTTTATTTCTACGCTCATCATGGTAGCCTTTACTAAAGTGCTGGATACGTTTACGAACTTTTTCAGAGTATTGCTCAAGTTCTTCATCTGTTACTTCATCGGGAGGTGCAGAAGCTTTTCGGTTTCTATCAGCCTTTGGAGTATCATCAACAACTTCGATTTCTACTTCCTTTTCTTTAGGCTTTTCAATCTCCACCTTTATTTCTTCTTTTTTAGCCTTCTTCTCAGGCTTCTGCATTTCTTCTGCAGAGGAAGCTTCTACTTCGATAACTTCTTCTTTTTCGTGAGGGAACTCGAAAGTTACTTGTTCCATTGCCATGTCTTATCTCCTATATTGCTCTCGATACACCGCGAGGATCGGATACTACAGCTTCAATAGAATCATCATTCATTAAACGATATTCCACGCCAGCCACTTTAAATCTCGTACCTGTATTAGCACGAAACATTACATAATCACCTACTTTACACCAAGGTGCAGTAAAACGTTCTTTATCTCTATAAGCTTCTTCACCCATATCAAGTACAACACCTATAATAGACATTATATGCTCATTATACTTATGGGAGTCCGTTTTTAAAACGTTTGTACCATCAAAGGTTTCCCCAACTTCGGGCATAGCTACTAAAAGTCTATACCCCACAGGTTTAGGTAATTGTACATCTAACTCAGAGTCAGATATATTAGGATCGTATGTATATATTTTTGCAGTCTCTGCACTTTCTGCTTTTGCTTTACTCATCTTCATCTTCCATATAGTTGCGCGAGAGGTCATCAATATGCGATAGGCTAGTCTCAAGACCCCGAATAAGACCAGTCACTTCCTTATACTGAGGGAAGTCTTTTGCTCCTGCTGATGCAAGGAAATCTATTGCTTGTTTTTTGTCGTTCTCTATTTTCTCTTTAAGCACGTCAAAGACGGTTTTAGCCATTACTCTTTCCTCCTAAATACCTAGGGTACTTTTTTCCCTCCTGTTTTAGCTTTGTCTGCGCTATTTTGAAGGGTTTTAAATATCTCCATATCCATTTTATTATCTGCGTCTCGCTTATTTTGAGCAATCTTAACACCTTTTTCTTTTGCGTCTATTTCAACCTTAGTTCGTTCAATGTCAAGCTTTTCCTGATCGACAGCTGCGTCTGCTTGATCTTTAGCTGCTTTTCGTTGTACTTCAGCCTGTTTGATCTGCATTTCTTTCTGTTGCATTTGTATAACAGGATCTTTTGCTTTCTGCATAGCTTGTTGTGCAGCTGCCTGTTGCATATGTTTCTGCTGTAGTTGTGCCCCTGCTTGAGAGACTAGTTGAGAAAGGTTGACTTCAATATCAGGTGGTAACTCCTCATTAGGTGCTGGTAGAGGTGCTCCGAGTTCTTCTTCAATCTGCTTACGATACTTGAAACCAAGATGTTCAGATATATGTGCTTGTAACGCTGCAAGTATACGCTTTGCCTGTGGATTTTGATTAACCATTTGAGCAATCATAGGATCTTGTAGGAAGGACATATGAGAAGTAATATGCGCTTGATGATCTTGATATAGAAAAGCCCTAAGTGGTTTACCATTAAGAGAGTCCATATTTTCACTGACAGGATCCATAGGCACGGCATCATCCTTTGTTGGGACAAGTTTATCTGCGTTCTTTATACCAAGAACCTCAATCATCTGCCTGTGAAGTTGGGGAAGGTCATAGATTTGAGGAGCTTGGGCTGACATCTGGAGTACAGTTTGGTACTGCACAACTCTCTGTGCCATTGTAGAGCTATTCGGATCTGATACGGGAATTACATCCGTCATCATATAATCAGATTGACGGGCACTCATTTCTCCACGATGGGGCTGATAAGAATACTCTGGAGGAGCATACTCTGTCATAAGAGCTTTAAGTAGCTTAAACTCCTGCTTCATAGCGTAATGTACACGGGACTGTACAGCAGCCATTGGTTTTAGCGTTCTCTCTAATATAGCAAGAGTTGTACCCACAGGAGCATTAGCAGACATATCGGATATGTTCATATCACTAACAGCCCCTAATCTTCGCCCTTCTGTTGTTATCTTATCAAGTAGGGCTAATAGAGTTTGGCTTGGCTCTTTATAAGGTAGAGCCATAATATTATCTTTAATACTACCAGATGGTACATCTACGTCTTTCCATTCGCCAGGTTCAATAGGCGCGTCATCTCCTTTAATACGCAATCCGCGAGATTTAAGGCCCCCTGGAAGATTAGACAAAGTACCAGCATCAACAAGTTGACGTATGATTGAAGTTCCTGCACGGGCGTACCCCCCTATGATGTGAATTAAACCAAGGCCGTAGAAGCCAAATCCTGGCACATAGACGTAATGTACAAAATGTTGACGCTTTAATCTTAACTCGTCTTCCTGTGCCCAGTTACGACGTACTGACAATATCTCGTTAGTACCCCGTTCTATTGTTATAATATAAGGTTTAGCTAACTCATCTTCACCGTCTATTCCATCAATAACCATATCAACATGCACTTCATAAAGTGTATAGCGGTCATCGTCAGTAAGAGAGTAGCCCCCTTCTTCTGCTTTTCTTTCTTCTATGTCGGTATGAAAAGTTTGAGGGTCTCCTAAATCTATATCCCTATAAAACCCACTAGCCTGTAATTTCTTTAATTCATTCTTTGTTTTACGCATAACATGAGTTACACGTTCTGCTGTTTCTATGTTTGAAGCCCCATAAGGTACAATAACATCTTCAGCAGGTATATAAATAGCACACTGCCTACCCAAGCCTGGATCATAATATACTTTCTTAAATGCGGATCCTGCTAACCCTAGACTATATAATAGTCTTTCATGTTCAGGACGATACTCTACCATTTTTTCAGTAAGCTGATAATTCATATCTGCTCTTACACGTTCTGCCGCGTCTTCTTTATCCTTCGTCTCTTCACCTAAAATTTTAGTCTTTACAGGCCCTGCAGCAGGGAAAGTTTCGCTCATCGTTTCTGCCTGAAACCGTATAGCAGCCTCGGCTAATACATTAGAGTAGACCCCACACGCACCCTCCCAAGGTTCGGTACGTTCTTCATATTTGAATCCTAGAACGTCCAGCCCCCTTACAAATGTGTCTGCCCAGTCTTTTCGACTATCCACGTCAGAATCTACCATCTCGACAACATCGCTGGCTAAAAGGTTAAGGTCGTTCTCTTCCATTGTATCGGCTATATTTTCATCAAATGCCCCCATACCAGCATCTTGACCTGGGATCATAGTAATCTCTACACTACCATCATCTAATGTGACCATCTCAGGATTAACTATTTCTATCTCTAGATCTGCCCCGTTGGGAATTGGTTGTACACCTTCCCCTTGCGGTGCTTGGTATAAACTTTTCTCAATAGCCATTAATAATATCCACTTCCTCTACGTTTAAAGTATCTTATCTCATCTGGTTCGTCATTTGGCAACCTAATAAAACCGCCTTGTCTAAATCTCATAAGAGCCATAACCATAGAATCCACAAGGTCATCATGGCTCATAAAAGGAAATCCTGCAACTTCTTCTACTAATTCTTCTGCCCATCGTGTTTCAGGAACCCATACTAACCCAGATGATACTATATCTGTAACAGAATTTAAACGGGCTAATTTATCTCCTGAGCCTCTATGTGGGGTATATTCCTGTACGGGGATGCCCATACGCCTCATTTCTTGGTAAATTGCCGTACCTGCACTCTTTTTCTCCACAATAAATGAATCAGGTTCCCACTCACTATATTCTTCCATAGCCAGAGATTTTAACTCTGGGAACTCCAAACGCTTCTTAATACTGTTTAAAAGTATTATATGGTATTCATTTTTATCCTCATTTAAGAAAACACCCCATGTAGTAAGAGCTGTATAGTCTGCACGGTTATGTGTTTCAGCAGCTGCGTCCAAGGACATTATTATATACTCACATAGTGGGGGCTTTTCTTTCTTCCACATTTGCCACCATTCCCGCTTAACTAAAGCGGCTTCTTCAGCGGTGGGCTGTTGCTGATACTGTGCATTCCACTGGAACACAGGCATAGAAGCCTTGGTACGGTATAGGGCTTCCAAATCAAAGAAGGCTGGCCAAAGAGGTTTCTCAACTTCCTTCTTAGTCTCCTTATCCTCAGTCTTTAAAATAGCGGGGAACTCCACTACATTATACTGGTCTGATTTTTTATTCTGGGCCATATCTTTAGTAACCCGCCCCGTCAAATCATCCATGTGCCAACGAGTCTGTATAATAGCAACACGCCCCCCAGGCATTAAACGAGTCCGTGCACCGAAGGTAAACCAGTCATAAGCCTTCTCGAAGACTTCAAAATTGCCGTTAATTACATCTTGCTCAGAATGAGGATCGTCAACAAGCAACAAGTCAGCACCACGACCAGCGATTGAAGATCCGATTCCGCAAGCATAATACTCTCCTCCTGCATTTGTGTTCCATCGCCCCGCTGATTTAGAGTCTACAGCTAGACTAACGGTGGGGAATATATCTTTATACGCGTCGGTAGCTATCAGGTTACGTACTTTTCTACCAAAATCAACAGCCAGATCAGTCGTATGAGAGACCATCATAACCTTCTTATTGGGGTTTCTACCCAAAAACCAAGCGGGAAACATGATAGAAACAAGCTGAGATTTACCATGTCTAGGGGGTATATTAACACAAATTCGGTCTTTTTTACCCTGTTCAATGTCCATAAGCATACTAGCTAAGAGCCTGTGATGCCTCCCTGCTATATAATCGGACTGCATATGCTTGCAAAACGCTATTAAATCGTTGTAAGCGGCTTCATTATGCTTACGTTTTGATAATTCCCCCACAAGTTTGTCTATTTCTGCCACTTCATCGTGGTCAAAACTGTCTATATTGTCCAACATCTGCTGAATTTCGGACTCAGAAAAATCAAAAGTAGGTTCAACAGCAGTTTGAGGCATCATTTTTGTGCTTTATTTTCCTTGGGGGTGTCTTTTTCTTGGATTGTATCACTTTTTGTTGGAATTGTCTCGCTATTAGACTGTGAGCTTGCGGATTTCTCTTCTTCGAGGGGCGTATTTTCATCTTTTAAACCTAATTCTGCGTCTAAATCTATAGATTCCCCGTCAATCAGGACAGCGTCTTCAATTTCTGTGTCTGGATTTACCAATTTTGTTAGTTTTTTCCGTAATTTTTCTCTTAAATCGTCTGTTGACTGGTGCGTTACAGTCACTTCCGACTTTTCTGCAAACAATCCTACGTCTGA
>Ga0315331_10002740_pt1 | contig 13279 bp, 27 predicted proteins | sample M160m34915metaG_FD_203456 | JGI IMG/M metagenome (GOLD analysis project Ga0315331, IMG submission 203456) | Ammonia-oxidizing marine archaeal communities from Monterey Bay, California, United States - M1 60m 34915 | ecosystem: Environmental > Aquatic > Marine > Intertidal zone | place: USA...
CCTCAATTAGGTCATCAGAAAAGATCAGGTGGCCAGTTTTCTATACTGCAAGAATTTGAATCGGATGATTTTGATCAAATAGAAGTAGGCCAAAAGATTACTACTGAAATTTTTGAAGAAAATTCAAAAATAAAAGTTACAGGAACTTCTAAAGGAAGAGGTTTTTCTGGTGGAGTTAGAAGGTATGGATTTAAAGGAGGGCCTAAAACTCATGGTCAGTCAGATAGACACAGAGCGGTAGGTTCTATTGGTGCAGGTTCATCGCCTGGAAGAGTATGGCCAGGAACAAGAATGCCTGGAAGATATGGAAATGAAAAAATAACAGTAAAAGGATTATCTGTTGCTAAAATTGATAACGATAACAATATTTTAGTAATAAATGGATCAGTCCCAGGGCCAAATGGATCAACATTAAGAATAGAAATTCAGAAATAAGAAATGGAAATATTTTGGAAATAGAAGTAAAAAATAATCTAGGTAAAAAGTTGAAATCTTTGAATTTAGACCCAAGTGTATGGGGACAAGATTATAACTCTGATTTATTGCATCAATCAATTCACGTATATTTAGCAAATCAGAGACAATGGACTAAAGGGACAAAAACAAGGGCTCAGGTAAATTATGCGGGTCAAAAATTAAGACCTCAAAAAGGAAGTGGAAGAGCAAGGGTAGGGTCAAAAAGATCTCCAATTATGGTTGGGGGTGGTGTTGCTCATGGGCCTCATCAAAAAGATATAAGAAAATCTTTAAATAAAAAAATGAGAACTAAGGCTTTAAAAATAGCACTTTCTGCAAAACTAAAAGATGCCGAGGTTAATATTATAGAAAAATTACCTGTATCTGATATTCCTTCTACAAAAAATGTTATTGATTGTATTAATGCACTAGAATTGCAAGGAACCATTCTTTTTGTAACAAACGAAAATAATAAAGTTCTTAAGAAATCCTGCGAAAACATCGAAAATTCTGAAGTTATAGAAGCTGGATTACTAAATGTCTACCAATTAATAAAGCCTAAAAACATAATTTTTGAATTGGATGCTTTAGAAAAAATTCAATCTTTATGGGGTGATCCGGATTTTGAAACTAAGAAAGCTCCAGCTAAGAAGGCTCCAGCTAAGAAGGCTCCAGCTAAGAAGGCTGCAGCTAAGAAAGCTCCAGCTAAAACTGCTAGAAAGACTGTAAAAGAAGATGCATAACGAAGAGATTTTGATTTCACCAATAGTAACTGAAAAAAGCTCTTTTTTACAAGAGAGCAACAAATATGTTTTTAAGGTGCACAAAAATTCTAACAAAGTTCAAATAAAGAACGCTGTTGAAGAAGTTTTTGATGTAACGGTCGAGAGTGTAAATGTGATTAAAGTAAAAGGAAAAAATAAGACTTATGGAAGAAATAGAGTTTTGACACCAGCTTGGAAAAAAGCAATGGTTACATTAAAACTTGGAGATTCTATAACTCTTTATGAGGGAGCATAAAAATGGCAACAAAAAAATTAAAACCTACAACAGCTGGAAGAAGAGACGCTGTAGTTGACGATTTTTCAGATTTAACGACTAATGTTCCATATAAATCACTTTTAGCTCCTCTAACTAAAAAAGGTGGCAGAAACAACAAAGGAAGAATTACGGTTCGTCATAGAGGCGGAGGTCATAAAAGAAGATATCGAATGTTAGATTTTTTGAGGTCTAAAGTTGGAAAAGCCGTTATTGAGTCTGTAGAGTATGATCCAAATAGATCTGCAAGGATTTCATTGGTTAGATATGAGGATGGAACACGAAAATATATACTAACTCCAAACAATGCTAAACTTGGAGATGTTATCGAAAATGGAGATAAAGCAGATAATTCACTAGGTAATACTAAAAAACTGGGATCCCTTCAAACTGGTTCAGTTGTTCATAATATTGAACTTTCTCCTGGTAAAGGTGGAGTGATGGTAAAATCAGCTGGAACTTCAGCTCAGGTTATGGCTCATGAGTCAGGTTATACTTTGTTAAGACTACCATCAGGTGAAATGAGAAGAGTTCTAAGTAATTGTACGGCCACTATTGGACAGGTTTCTAATCCTGAAAATAAAAATAAAAAATTAGGACGAGCTGGTACGTCAAGAAGGCTTGGAAGAAGGCCTTCAGTTAGAGGTTCAGCAATGTCCCCTAATGCACATCCACATGGTGGAGGAGAAGGAAGAGCTGGAGTAGGAATGAAGCATCCAAAAACTCCATGGGGTAAACCTGCATTAGGAAAAAGAACAAGAAGAAACAAAAAAACAGATAAAATGGTTTTAAGAAGAAGGTACGATAGATAATATGTCAAGATCTATAAAAAAGGGTCCTTATGTTGATCCTAAGCTTTTAAAAAAAGTTGAAAAAATAAAAGAATCTGGAAGTAGAGAACCTATAAAGACTTGGTCAAGGGCCTGTATGATAATGCCAGAAATGGTAGGGGTTACATTTGCCGTACATGATGGAAGAAAATTTGTGCCGGTTTTTGTGAGTGAAAATATGGTAGGTCATAGACTTGGAGAATTTTCTCCTACTCGTACTTACAGAGGGCATGCAAGAGGTAATTAATGGCAATTTCGCATAATAAGAATGTTGGTTATTCAGCATATAAAGTAAGACGTGTTATTGATCTCATAAGATCAAGAAATGTTTCTGATGCCAAAATACAACTTGATTTATTAGGGTCACCTGTTGCATTAGAAATTCTTAAGATACTAAATTCAGCTATAGCAAACGCAGTTAATAAAGATTCTGCAAATGAAGATGAACTCATTGTGACTAGAGTTTTTGCAGATGCAGGACCTAGAATGAAGAGATTTAAGCCAAAAGCTAGAGGAAGAGCAGGAGCATTTGATCGCCCTTCATCACACATAACAATAGAAGTTAATTCAGAGGAAGTATAAATGGGACAAAAGACACATCCAACAGGTTTTAGGTTAGGCGGAGTTATCGATTGGCAATCACAATGGTACGCCAATAATGGTAAGTCATATGCAAATCTACTAAATGAAGATAGGTATATAAGAGATATTATTACAAAAGAACTTGGAGAAAATGGAGCAATTTCTAAAATTGAAATAGAGCGTGGTTCTCAAGATATTGCTGTCACTGTTTATACTGCTAGGCCTGGAATAATAATAGGTAGAGGTGGTACTAGAGTAGAGGAATTGAAAAAATTCCTTGAGGAAAAAACTAAAAATACAGTAAGATTAAATATTAATGAAATCAGAGTCCCTGAGTTAGTTGCAAAGCTAGTTGGAGAATCCATAGCTGAACAACTAGAAAGAAGAGTTGCATTTAGAAGAGCTGTAAATACAGCTATGCAAAGAACAATGCAAGTAGGAGCTGAAGGAATCAAGGTTGTTATTGCTGGTAGGTTAGCAGGAGCAGATATAGCTAGAACAGAAAAATATATGCAAGGCAGAGTCCCTCTTCATACATTAAGAGCAGATATAGACTATGAAATAAGTGAAGCCAATACAACATACGGAGTTATAGGCATAAAGGTTTGGATTTATAAAGGAGACATTATTCCTACTCCAGAAAATCTTCTAGCTATCAAAACTGCTAGAATTGGGCGAAATGAAAAACAAGACCAAAATATTCAATCAAACCCAGAAGGATAGATTTAATGTTACAGCCAAGTAGAACAAAATATAGAAAACAACAACGAGGTAAAATGAGAGGTATGGCTCTAAGAGGGTCAACTATTTCAAATGGAGACTTTGCATTGAAAGCTCAAGAATCTTCATGGATTACAGCTCGTCAAATTGAAGCTGCAAGAAGAGCAATCACAGGTCATGTTAAAAGAGGTGGTCAGATTTGGATTAGAGTATTTCCAGATAAACCAGTTAGTGCTAGGGCTGCAGAAACAAGAATGGGTGGAGGAAAAGGAGCCGTTGATCGATGGGTGTCTGTAGTAAAGAAAGGCAGGATCCTTTTTGAAATAGCAGATGTTCCTGAAGATGTAGCAAGGGAAGCATTAAAGAGAGCTGGTCATAAGCTACCTATCTCAACAAAAATAATTTCAAGAGAAGAGTTGGCATTTTAAATGAATATAGAAGACATAAGAAAATTAGAAAATGAAGAATTGGTTAAGGAAAAAGAATCTATCCTTAAGTCAATAATGGAAAATAGATTTAAGCATAAATCTATGCAACTAAGTGATACTAGTCAAATTGGAAAATTGAGAAAAGATAAAGCTAGAATCTCAACAGTTATAAATGAGAGAAAAATAATTGCTCAAATAGAGAATGATGAGAAAGATAAACAAGATGGACAGTAAAAAAACTCGAAGAATTGGAAAAGTAATTTCTGACACACCTGAAAAAACTATTATTGTAGGAGTTTCATGGTCTCAGAAAGATCGATTGTATAAAAAATCTACTAGAAGGCTTACTAAATTAGTTGCTCATGACCCAAAGGAAGAGGCAAAAGTAGGAGATAGTGTTGTAATTGAATTTTCAAAACCCATTTCTAAAACAAAGAAATGGAAATTAGTTGAGGTAATAACTTAAAAATGATACAGAGAGAAACAAGATTAAAAGTTGCTGATAATTCTGGTGCAAGAGAAGTTCTTTGCATAAATATTAATGGCAACAGTCATACTAAATTTGCAGGGATAGGAGATGTGATTACTTGCTCAGTAAAAGACGCTCAACCGGGTGGAACTGTGAAAATGCATCAAGTAGTTAATGCTGTAATTGTAAGGACTAAAAAAGAATTAAGAAGAAATGACGGATCCTATATTAAATTTGATGAAAATGCATGCGTAATTATAGGTGAAGATAATAATCCAAGAGGAACAAGAATATTTGGTCCTGTTGCAAGAGAGCTTAGAGATAAACAATTTATGAGAGTGGTCTCTCTAGCTCCAGAGGTAATATAATTATGAGCAAGAAATTTAAGATCAAAAAAGGTGATGAAGTACTAGTAATAGCTGGTAAAGATAAAGGTAAAAAAGGAAGTATTATAAGTGTTGATAAAAAGAATTCTCGTGTGATTGTAGAAGGTGTTAATATTTCAAAAAAACACATAAAGAATACTCCAAATGTTACTCAATCAGGAATAGTTGACAAAGAGTCACCTATAAATATTTCAAATGTTATGTTCGTCGATCCAGAAAGTTCACAATCAGGACGTGTATCATACGAAAAGCTTGATTCAGGTAAATATAACAGAATTGTAAGAAAGTCTAAGAAATAGATACGGGAGAATTATTTGACTACTAAACAAAAAGAAAACTCGAATATAGAAAAATTAGTACCTAGGTTAAAGTCTAAGTATAATGAAGAAGTTATTCCTCAGATGATGAGTGAATTTAGTTTAACAAATAGGCTAAGAGTCCCTAGAGTCACTAAAGTGGTTGTCAATGTAGGTCTAGGAGAAGCATTAGTATCTTCTAATGTTGTTCAAGTAGTAGCTCGCGATTTGCAATTAATAACTGGACAGAAACCAATTGAAAGAAAAGCTAAAAAATCTATAGCTAACTTTAAGTTAAGAGAAGGCCAAATAATTGGATTGTCTGTAACACTTAGGTCTAACAACATGTGGTTTTTTCTTGATAAATTATTTAATGTTTCTTTGCCAAGAGTAAGGGATTTTAGAGGAGTTTCAAAAAAATCATTTGACGGAAATGGAAATTATTCACTTGGGTTACAAGAACAAGTTATTTTCCCTGAGATTGATTACAATGAAATTGATAAACTAAGAGGTATGCAAATAAATTTTGTGACAACTTCTAATAGTGATGATGAAAGCAAGAAGTTGTTAGAACTACTAGGAATGCCTTTTGAAGAAAATAAGGAGAACTAATTGGCTAAGAAATCTGCAATTGCAAGAAATAATAAAAGAATCAGAATGGTGGAAAAATATTCTGAAGTTAGAAATGAGTTGAAAGATATTGCTAATTCTTCAAAATCAACTTTTGAGGAAAAAATGGAAGCTCGAAGAAAATTAGATTTGCTTCCTAAAAATTCTAGCCCTGTTAGAGTTAGAAATAGATGTCAAAAAACAGGAAGACCAAGAGGTTATATGAGATTTTTTGGGCTTAGTAGAATTTCAATGAGAGATTTAGCTCTTAGAGGGCATTTGCCAGGAATAAGAAAAGGAAGTTTATAGAGGTTACTGTGACTATTGAAGATCAAATATCAGATATGATAACTAGAATTAGAAATTCTGTAATGGTAAAACATGAAAGGGTTTCTATAGGTAAATCTAAAATTAATCAAAAGATTTTAGAAGTATTAAATAAAGAAGGATTTATATCAGAGTATTCAGAGGATAATTCTGATAAATTTTCTAATCTATCAGTTAAACTAAAATACTTTGACGATGGATCTTCAGCTATAACTGGATTGAAAAGAGTATCTAAACCAGGGCTAAAAATTTATGTTAAAAAAGATGAAATTCCAACTTATTTTTCAGGGATGGGTGTTGCTATAATATCTACTCCCAAAGGAATAATGACTGGAGTTGAAGCTAAAAGAAATTCTCTGGGAGGAGAACTTCTTTTTTATGTATGGTAAGAGGAAATTATGAGTAGAATTGGAAATAGACCAATCCAGATACCATCTGGAGTTGAAATCAAAATAGATAAAGCACTAGTTTCTGTTAAAGGACCTAAGGGTCAATTAGATCAGAAAATTAGCAATGAAAACATTTTATTTGATTTGGCTGAAGATAATTTAAGTATTTCTAGAAAAAATGATGATATAGAAACTAAATCTTTTCATGGTTTATATAGAGCGCTGATTTCAAATATGGTTACAGGAGTAACTGATGGATTCTCAAAAAAATTGCAACTAATTGGAACAGGTTATAGGGCTCAACTCAAGGGTAAATCTTTAGAATTAAGCCTAGGTTTCTCACATTCAATAACAGTAGAACCAATTGGTGAAAATAAATTTTCTGTAGAAGATCAAACTTTACTAACTATAGAAGGTCCAGATAAAGAGCATGTTGGAAGACAAGCTGCAAAAATAAGAATTCTCAGAAAGCCTAATCCTTTTACAGGAAAAGGTATCAAGTATGATGATGAAGTAATAAGAAGAAAATCAGGTAAAGCAGCTGTTGGAGCAGGAGAATAAAAATGAAATTTTCAAGAAAGACTAGATCTTTAGGTAGAAATAAAAGGCATTTGAGAGTAAGAAAAAGAATTACAGGTACAAATGAAAGGCCTAGAGTATCTTTATATCGATCAAATAGAAATATATATCTTCAATTAATAGATGATTCTAAAGGAGTTACATTGACTTCTCTTTCTAGCTTAAAATCTGATACAAACTCTACAAACAAAGATATATCAAAGAAAATGGGAATTGAATTTGGAGCAAAGATTTCAAAACTTGGATTTAAAAAGGTTGTGTTTGATAGAGGTGGTAATCTTTACCATGGTAAAGTTGCAGCTGTAGCAGACGGAATCAGAGAATCTGGAATAGAGGTATAAAGAATGACAACTGATAATAAACCTGAGAATAAAACTCAAGATAGAAACAATCAGAATAGAAATAACCAGAATAGAAATAATCAGAATAGAAGAAATTCTAGACCTAGGCGAAATAGAGATAATGATGAATTCTCTTTTGTCGAAAATGTGATTAAGATCAGAAGAGTCTCAAAAACAGTTAAAGGTGGAAGAAATCTATCATTTAACGCAATGGTAGCAGTAGGAGATGGAGCAGGAAGAGTAGGAGTAGCTTTAGCAAGTGCAACTGCTGTTCCAGATGCAGTTCAAAGAGCTGTAAAATACGCTAAAGAAAGAATGATAAGCGTAAACCTAAATAACACTACATTACCTCATGAATCTTTAAAGAAATTTGGTTCATCAAAAGTAATGTTAAAGCCAGCTGCTCCTGGAACAGGATTAATAGCTGGAGGTGGAGTAAGAGCAGTTCTAGAAGCTGTAGGGGTTAAGGACGTAGTATCTAAAACCTTTGGTTCAACAAATGCAATAAATGTTGTTTATGCAACCATGGAAGCATTGAAAGAAATGAAAAATCCCAAAAAAGAAATAAGCAAGCGAAGAGCATAAAATGAAAAAAGTTATAATTTTTCAAACAAAAAGTAAAATAGGAGCATCTCCTGCTCAAAGAGATACCCTAAGAGCTTTAGGATTAAGAAAAATTGGATCTAAAGTTGAAAAAGATTTATCTCCTCAAATTGAAGGAATGATTAAAAAAGTTGATCATTTGATATCAACTGAAGAAGTAAAATAGATAGGTGACATTATGCCACAATTACATGACATAAAAAGAAAAAATAAAAATACTCCTAAAAGTAACCAAGTAGGACGAGGAAATGGATCCAAAGGAACATATTCTGGAAGAGGTCTAAAAGGTCAGCTTTCAAGAAGTGGAGGAAACTTAAATCCAACTTTTGAGGGAGGTCAATTAAGATTAGTAAAAAAGTTGCCTCACATGAGAGGATTTACTAATGTTTTTAAGAAAGACTATGTAGCTTTGAATATTTCAGATCTAATAAATATTTTTCCTCAAGACTCTGTTACTATTGAAGATTTCAAGAATAAAGGTGTCATACGTAATAAACAAATGATTAAGATTCTTGGAAGCGGAGATATATCTAAGTCATTAAATATAGAAGTTCACGCAATATCTTCTTCTGCAAAATCCAAAATTGAAAAAGCTGGAGGAGCAGTAAAGGTAATAGAATAATATTATGACAACAACAGCACAATCTAATAGGCCCGCTCTTATTCAAGCTATCATTGATGCATTCAATATTTCTGACCTAAGATCAAGAATATTATTTACATTACTAATACTAGTTATTTTTAGATTCTTTGCTCATGTCCCAGTTCCAGGGGTTGATAAAGAAGCATTGCAATCAGCTTTTGATGCTAATCCATTGCTGGGATTTATTGATATTTTCTCTGGTGGTGCATTAAGAAACTTATCTATTGCAGCACTAGGTGTTTATCCTTACATTACAGCATCTATAATAATTCAAATTCTAACCCCTTTGCTACCTCAATTAAAAGAGTTAGCTCAAGAAGGAGAAGCTGGAAGAAAGGCAATTAATAGGTATACACATTATCTAACCGTTCCATTGGCTTTCCTACAAGGATACGGGCAAATCAATTTATTTTCAGGAGCTTTAGGTCAAGGTGCGCTTAGCGGAATAGGTTTTGGAGGAGGTCAAACACTTAATACTTTAGCTATTTTACTTTCAATGACCGCTGGAACTATGATACTAGTATGGTTGGGTGAATTGGTTACGGAAAAAGGAATAGGTAACGGTATTTCATTGATAATTTTTGCAGGAATAGTATCCACGTTTCCTTCAATTGGAGCCGAACTTTGGCTTCTTAGAGATCAACCTTTTCAAGTAGGCTTGTTAATTGCTCTAATTTTATTGATTGTTTTTACTATAGTTATATTTACAGAAGCTCAGAGAAGAATTCCTGTTCAATACGGACGAAGTGTCTTCAGAGGAAATAGAATGTATAGATCTCAAGGTTCTTCTCATATTCCAATAAGAGTTAATTCTGCTGGAATGATCCCTTTGATATTTGCATTTTCTATACTAGCCTTACCAGCAGTTGTAGCATCATATTTTGTTGACCCAGCGTCTGATTCTTTTGTTCCTCAAATAGCTGAATGGTTGACTATTCAGTTTGGACCTACTGGAACCTTATATTGGATTGCAATTTTTATACTTGTAGTGATTTTTACATTTTTTTATACATTAGTTGTTCATAATCAGCAAAACCTAGCGGAGTCTCTTCAAAATAATAACGGGTTTATACCTGGAATCAGACCAGGGCCACCAACAAGAGATTATTTAATGAGAGTTATTATTAGAATAACTTGGGGAGGGGCACTGTTTTTAGGAACAATCGCTGTAATTCCATCTATTGCTTCATTTATTACTGGATTAGAATCAACTACTAGTATTGTACAAAGTACTAGTTTATTAATTATGGTAGGAGTTGCCCTAGATACCATGAGGCAACTAGAATCTCAATTATTAATGAGAAATTATGAAGGATTTGTTAATTAATAATGAACATTATACTTCTAGGACCTCCTGGCTCAGGTAAGGGGACTCAATCTTATAAGTTAGTAGAAAAATATAATTTAGATCACATATCTACAGGTGATATTTTGAGATCTCAAATAACCGATAAAACCTCTTTAGGATTAGAAGCAAAAAAATATATGGATAAAGGTGAGCTTGTACCTGATAAATTAATAATTGATATGGTTTCATCGACAACCAAAAATCTTGAATCTATTTTATTAGATGGTTTTCCAAGAACAATAAATCAAGCTTTGTCTTTAGAAAAAGAAATGGAAAAATTAAGTAAATCAATAGATTACGTTCTTTATTTTGATGTTCCTTTTGATGATCTGATTAATAGATTAAGCCAAAGAATATCTTGTAAAAATTGTTCTAAAACTTTTTCTAAAAGTGATAAAGAATATATTTGTTTAGATAGTTGTTCAACTCAAGAATTGTATCAACGTGAAGATGATAAACCTAGCGCAGTTTCTAAAAGAATGGAAACATACAAAGAATTAACTGAGCCTCTTTTAGAATTTTATGAAGAAAAAGGTTTGTTAAGTAAAATTAGAGCAAATTCTTCAATTTTAGAAGTGTCATTAGAAATTGACAAAATTTTACAATAATGGTACTGTACAATTTGCCTTATTTAGATATATAATAATAGTTTGTACATTAAATCAATGGGAGATGCTTTAATAATTGCTTACTGAGGGGACCATTAAAACTCCAGAACAAATCACCTCTATGAGGGAGGCTGGAGACATAGTAGCTCGTGCTATGATAAGTTGTGGTGAAAAACTTCAGTCTGGAGTTACAACTGGAGAAGTTGATAATTTTCTTAGAGAATACATAGAGAAGGAAGGTGCTGTGCCTGCTTTTCTAGGTTTGTATGGTTTTCCAGCAACCGCTTGTATTTCACTAAATGAAGAAATTGTTCACGGTATTCCAGGAGACCGTAAATTATTAAAAGGTGATCTTATTTCTATTGATTGTGGTGCGATTGTTGACGGAATGTATAGCGATCATGCAAGAACTTTTACAATTGAAGATTCAAGTGATGAAGATAAAAATAAACTTATATCAGTTGCTGAAAAAGCATTGAATATAGGAATTGAAAATTCTATTGCGGGAAATAGAATTGGCATATTATCTAATGCGATAGAAGAATATATTCTAAGCCAAGACTTTGAGGTAGTAAGAGAATATGTAGGGCATGGTATTGGGACTCAGTTGCATGAGCCTCCTAGTGTTCCTAATTTTGGTAAAAAAAATGAAGGAGCGCTTTTGAGAGTTGGAATGACAATAGCAATTGAACCAATGGTAACTCAAGGGAATTGGAAAACAAAAGTAATGGATGATAAATGGACAGTTGTAACCAAGGATGGGAAGCTATCTTCTCACTACGAAGACACTATTCTGATAACAGAAAATGGTCCAGAGGTTTTAACAAAGGCAAGTAAATAAATGGCAAAAAAAGAAGCAATAGAGGTAGAAGGTAAGGTAGAGGAAGCTCTTCCTAACACTACTTTTAAAGTTGAATTAGCTAATGGGCATGAAGTTTTAGCTCATGCGTCAGGAAAAATTAGAAAAAATTATATAAGAATATTACCAGGAGACAGGGTTCTAGTAGAGCTGTCTCCATACGATTTAACAAGAGGAAGAATAACATACAGGTTCAAATAGTAACACTGAGAGAGAAATATGAAAAAAAGAGCATCTATAAAAAAACGAAGTGCCGACGATCAAATAATTAGAAGAAAAGGCAGAGTAAGAATAATTAACAAAAAAAACCCAAGATTTAAACAAGTTCAAGGATAAGCAAATGGCAATGTTGGCAGGAGTAAATATACCTGATTCTCAAAGAGTTGAAATAGGACTAACTGCAATTAGCGGTATAGGTAGATCAACTTCCAAAAAGATTATTACAGATGTAGGGATCAGTCTGAATACTAGGGTTAAGGATTTACAAGAAGACGAGATGGCAAGAATAAGAAGTGCCATAGAAAGGTCCCAAATAAGAATAGAAGGAGATCTTAGAAGAGAAGTCCAATTAAATATTAGAAGATTGGGCGACATAGGAAGCTATAGAGGATTGAGACATAAAAACGGATTGCCAGCAAATGGTCAGAGAACAAAGACTAATGCAAGAACAAAAAAAGGTAAGAGAAGAACAATTGCCAATAAAAAGAAATTAACTCACTAGTATAGAAGGTATAAATGGCTAGAAATAGAACAAGAAAAAAAGAAAAAGTTTTCGTACCTCAAGGTAACGCTTATGTAAAAGCTACTTTTAATAACACTATAATCACTATGACTGATAATAGTGGAAATGTTATTGCTCAAAGTAGTGCAGGAGCTAAAGGTTTTAGAGGTTCAAGAAAGTCCACTGCTTTTGCAGCTCAAAAGGCAGGAGAAACAGCAGCCGAAACAGCTGTTGAGCTAGGGATGAAAACAGTAGATGTTTTTGTAAAAGGCCCTGGTGCAGGACGAGAAGCTGCTATTAGAGCTATTCAACATGCAGGTATCAGAGTTGTTTCAATAAAAGATGTGACTCCTGTTCCTCATAATGGATGCAGGCCTCCAAAGAAAAGAAGAGTATAAACTTAGTTTAGAACAGGAAATTTTATGGCTAGATATACAGGTCCAGTTAACAAAAAAATGAGATTTTTAGGTTTAGAAATTGCTAAAAAACCTGGAAAAAATAGAATGTCTCCAAGAAGAAGACTTTCTCCATATGGTCTACAGTTAAGAGAAAAGCAAAAGGCTAGATTTTTATATGGAATTCTTGAAAGGCAATTTAGGAATTATTATGATAAAGCATCAAATATAGAAGGTTCAACTGGTGATGAACTGCTTATACTGCTAGAAAAAAGACTTGATAATGTTATGTTTAGAACAGGAATGTTCAACACAAGAAGACAATCAAGGCAAGCAGTTAATCACGGACACTTTTTGATTAATGATAAAAAAGTTAATATCCCTTCATATGAAATAAAGCAAGGAGATAAGATTACTTGGAAAGAGAAATCTAAAAATTCTAGCTTATTTCAAATAGCAAGTGAAAATATCAAAAACAATCAATGTGCTAAATGGTTATCTTTGGATAAATCAGCACTTTCTGTACAAATAAACAATCTTCCATCTGCTTCTGACGCTGAGCTTGAGATTGATACTAGGCAAATAGTTGAATACTATTCAAGGAGGTAATAAATGTTAGAAAAACAATTTGGATTATCACCAATTGACAATA
>Ga0315331_10002744_pt1 | contig 13270 bp, 9 predicted proteins | sample M160m34915metaG_FD_203456 | JGI IMG/M metagenome (GOLD analysis project Ga0315331, IMG submission 203456) | Ammonia-oxidizing marine archaeal communities from Monterey Bay, California, United States - M1 60m 34915 | ecosystem: Environmental > Aquatic > Marine > Intertidal zone | place: USA...
AATATCTTCTATTTCCATTTAGCAATCATTCCATTGACCTGCAAGATTACTTGCGGCTTCACCAGCTTGTTTTCTAGCCTGTCCAAAGAATATTCCTGCTAATACTGGCCCTACGATTGGAACCCCTGCTAAGGCTGGTGTCACCTGAACCGATCCAGCATCAGCAATCATCATTCCATTACTTCTACCTTGAGCTTGTTTCTCAATACATTCGATCTGTTTTGCTGTTAATTTACCGTCTGAGCCTTGCGGATATGTAATGAACTGAGCAACAGATTCTTTATGTGTATGTCTAGTCTTTACACCACCATTAAAGGTAGGAGCTTCGCTAGTTTCATACTGAAGCATTGTTTTTGGATCGTGTTGACGGCTGGCAAAACTCCATTCTTCTGCACCATCAGCACCTTTCTCACTTCTAATTTGAAGACTGCTGTAAGGAGTATTAGAAAGCTTGGCTATATCAGGGATGCCAGAATCTTTACGAGCCAATAAAGAAAGACTCATAAAGTTTGTAGCAATTAAGCCTCCTCCTAAAACAAGAGAAGTTAGGCCGTTAAATGACTTAAATTGAATCATTTAAAATTAAGCACAGATCCTGTTTTTGATGGAACGCTTGGAATTTTTGGCATAGCTCCTTTAACAAGAGAAGGCAATTGCTTTTGCACTTCACTTATTATGGATTCTGTAATCTTGCCACGCTGAAAGTAAGCAAACGTACCACCACCTACTGCCACTACAAGAGCAGCAGTATTGATGTAACAAAGGATTTTTATCATGCAGGACAAGCCTCTCCACCAAGGCCAGCTTCTTGATCTACAGAAGATAAGATTTCTGCATTAATTTCTTGTATTCTTTTATTCAAAGGATCAATACTGGCTTGCGTTGTAGTGTTTAAATCTTTCAACAATTCAGCAGATTGCTTATTGTAATCAGCGACAATTTCTTCTACTTGTTTAACTAAACCTGCTTTTTCTTGTGCAAGTTGATTGCGATCAGCCATAAAAATAATACATTGCCCTCAAATTATAAACCTACTGTCTATCCCTGACCTGTTCGGCTATAGCTACTCTTTTATTTCTTCCCAGCTTTCATTTGATTTATCCCATTCGTAATTTTTTCCGTCATCAGGATATTCTATCCATGCTGTTTTTGTTTCGCTCCATCTAGTGTATTTGTCATCAGGACGTTCAACTGGTGGGTCGTATTCGCATGTTTGTTCATTAAATACCCATGAACTCCAATTAGGATCTTTTGCCCAATCATCTTTTACTTTATTCTGTTTTGCTGTTTTCTCTTCATCTGTTAAATCTAAAATATGCCAAACCTCTTTAATCTTTCCATCAATATATTTATATTCTAAACCTACGGCTCCAGTTCGTTTCTCGGCGTTTTCGCCTCCTATATTTTCATCAAGCTTTTGATATATTCCGACACGAGGATTATCAGCTCTTTCAAAAACTAACCATCCATCAGGTACTGAATTTTCAAAATCTAAAGCTGGAAAAGCTTGTATTAAATTTTCTTTGACGGCTGGATAATCCTGCGGAACATTGTTTTCATCGACTTTAATAAATAAATTCATGGTCATGGGCTTTCATTAGCAGTTCTAGTAGAAGGAAATTGTCTACTTGTTCCAGGCCATATTATTTTACATCCGCCACTTCCGCCTTTATGTGAACCAGGGTAGCCTCCTCCGCCACCTCCTTGATTACCACCATAACAAGCTTGAGCTGTAGTACTTCCAGCACTACCACCTGAACCACCAGCTCCCTGAGATGATCCAGAAGAACCTTCTCCGTTAATGCCTACTCCACCACCTCCTCCTCCTCGACGATAGTCAGGATTATTAGTTACACCGCCTGCTCCTCCGCCGCCTGAACCACTAGCGCCACCATTATTACTACCAGTACCATTACCTCCGTTTCCAGAATAACCAGCAGCACCGCCGCCTGAACCATAATTTTGGCCAGCAGTACCACCACTTCCTCCATTTCCACCACCATCACCTTGGCTATTTCTTTGTCCTCCACTGCCCCCACTACTGGTAGTAGAGTCACCACCAGCATTTGCGTAAAGAGTAGAAGAACTACTCCACCAACTCGATTCAGAAGGTGTATTGTTATAAGGAGGACCGATACCGTTCCATGCGACAGAATATTTGTCTCCTTGTTTACCAACCCTTAACGAATAACTTGTTCCAGGGGTAACACTAATATTGTTTTCATAAACAAGTGCAGCACCACCACCGCCTGCATCGTTCTTACCATAGCCACCCCCTCCAACCAAAACAATTGAAATAGAAGTGACACCAACTGGAGCTGTCCAGCTATAAGTTCCTGGAGATGTATAGGATTGTTGTCCTACAATTTCTTCTTCCGCACCAGCTCCAAGTAGCATTTGTTGAATAGGCATAATTAATAACCTCCGTGTTTGTTAGTTAGTAGGTACATTTATGACAACCCTGCACCTGAGATGTAAGCCGTATTATCACTTGCAAATAAAATAGTTGCCATTCCTCTACCTGCAAGAATACGAGTTCCTGTATTTGCATCAGCCGTGTTGTAAAGAGCAACCGATCCAGCCATTGTTATAGAAAGATCACTTCCTGAATTATTGACAATCGTAACTGCATCTCCTTCTGACATTGTGCTTGCAGGGATATTTACATTTCCGTTACTTCGATATATAAACTTACCAGCATCAGCAGCGACTAAATCATAAGCAGAACTTCCACTTTCATCGTTTCTAATAATGGAACGCAGGTTGCCTTTGCTGTCTGATACCGTTCCAGCACTAACATCTAAATTTCCTGAAGTATCAATCTGCATCCGTTGGGTTCCATTTTGATAAAAACTAACGGGGTGATTAGTCTCAGAACCTATGCGAATATCACTAGCTTGAACTGTCTGTATAAATGCTCTTGTTCCTTCATCATTAGATTTAACCTTGAAAACAGTATGTGCAGAACCTTTTACGACAAGTTCAGAGTCAAGAGTTGGGTTTCCAATGCCAACCCTTCCCGAACTATCAATCCGCATCCGTTCGGTTGGTGACGCTGCTCCATCTGCTGTTGTACTAAATACCAAACGTCCAGGCATATCGTTAGAGCCTGGTGTTCCGTCTACGGCTGCCGAAATCTTGGCTCCCATAGTATTTATATCAGTACCATCATCACCGCTAAAGACTATTCTTCCTAATTCATCATCATCCTGAACAACAACATTTGCACCTATAGAACCCCCTCTTGATTTTCCTAAATAAAGACCACAAGAAGAGGCATCATTGGCATATTCAATAAAGCTTGCTCCAGCCCTGCTATCAACCCCTTTAATCTGTAAAAAAGGCTCTTCTCCACTTGATGTAGCTGTGCTAGCCGTATGACCCACCACCAAACGACCACTTGAGTCGATCCGCATCCGTTCTACGTTGGCAGTTGTAAATGCCATGTCATCACTTATGACACCTATTCTGTTTCCATCAGTAGTGCTACCGTTATCTTCTAAAATTATTCCTGCTTCAGCATCAACGGACTCAAATTTTGCTTGGAAATTATAACCACCTGTTACTAATAAACCAATTTCAGTACCTGTATGATTTACATCTAATCTTCCCGTGACTTCAATACCTGTAGTTTTCGTTTCTAGCTTCTTACTATTTGCGTTAAATAGCTCTATTGATCCACCAGTATTTGCTCTGACCATTGGCTCACCATTATCCCTTTCTAAAACAATGAGAGCACCTCCAGACATTAACGATAAATTGCCTGTACCAGAATCTTTTATAAATGAATTATTAGAATCGTGAAAAATTTCTAAGCCATCTGAACTTGTACCAAATATTGCTTTTGCATTGTCATTAAAGATCAAATCATCTGTTGACTTATCCCAAGTAACATTTGCACTTGAGCCTGTCAGAGTGACATCACCATCGACTACTAATCCTGTGAGAGTCCCCAAACTTGTGATTGCAGATTGAGCAGCAGACGTAACCGTTGCAGCACTTCCAGAAGCATTACCTGTGACGTTTCCAGTTAATGCACCTGCAAATCCTGTGCTAGTTAGCAATCCACTAGAAGGGTTATAAGTTAAACCTGTATCTGTCTCGGCTCCTTGTGCTCCTGTTGCTCCATCAGAGAACAAAGGATAAACAGTTTCATCAGTTGAATTATTAGCTGTAACTGAAAATTGTGTTGCTAATGCTGCTGTTCCTGTTGTGTCTTGGTTAAGTGTTGCAACCCTAGCTGCTGCAATCGTTCCACTAGAAATATTTGACGCATTTAATGTTGTTAAAGAAGCACCTGAACCGCTAAATAATGTTGCCGCTAACTCTCCAGTATTTGAGTTAAAAGTTAAATTTGTTCCTGATTTGGCACCTAAATCTCCTGTTGCTGCTGTTGTAAATAGAACATTACAAGAGGTGTCAGTTGATTCATCTGCAACAGTAATTGCAGTTGCTACGGCTGCTGTTCCTGAAGTGTTTTGGTTGCCAGCAGTATTAACACCAGGAAGATTTATAGCTGCTGTACCGTTAAAGCTAACTCCACCAATATTCCTAGCAGTTGCTAGTTGCGTTGCTGTAGCAGCGTTTCCAGTACACGATCCAGCAGAGCCTGAAGTATTTCCAGTAACATTACCTGTGACATTACCAGTTACATTTCCAGTTAAGTTTGCAACAAAGGCACTTGCACTCTTATCCCATAACCCATCACTGGCATCCCCAGTAAAAGTTACGTCATTCGTAAATGTGCCTCCCGCAAGTGGCATTTTAGTGTTATCAGTTGAACTATCAGCAGCCCAAGTAAGTGTTGTAGGTGTTGACGCATCAGCTTTAAGCACCTGATTTGCTGTAGGTGCAACAGCAGGAAGAGTAAGAGTTATATCTCCTGATTGAGCTTGTGCTTTTAAGCCTGTGTAATTAGTGCCATCTCCATCTGATTCACTTAGCCTTAATTCTTTTCCGTTATCAATGATCAGGTGATCTGTCATTGTGCCACCAGCTTTAGGCAAAGCAGCATTAGCTGTTGTAGCAGCAGCGTCAGCAGCGTCTTTTGCAATCTTTACAGCAGCAGGAGTAGCAGCAGTCGTAGCAGAAGTTGATGTTGCACTATCTGTTAATTGAAGAACACCAACGGCACTTGTCGTTCCAGTAGCAATCTTTGATCCTGTAATTGCAGCCGATCCAGAAATATCAGCATCAACAATGACTCCAGCAGCAATGGCTGTAAGTCCTGCATTATTAATAGAAATATCTCCTGTAACTGCTACTGCTGTTGGGACGTTTGATCCATTACCAACAATGATTTGAGCAGCAGTGACATTTTGTAATTTGCTAAGTGCAATTGCAGCAGAAGCATTTATGTCAACATTTAATATTGTTCCGTTAGCCAGCATCGCACTGGTAACAGTTCCAGTGTCACCAGTAGTAACAACTGTTCCTGTTACATCTGGGAAAGTAATCGTCTTATCACTTCCTTGTGGATCGGCAACAGCAAGAGTTAATTCATAAGCATCAACGGTACTTCCTTCAAAAGCAAGACTTCCAGTATTTCCTATCAATAATTGACCACTTACAGTTCCACCAGCAAAGCCCATTTTTTCTGTCTCAAGCTCTTGCAACGCATCCTGCACGTTGGTCGAGCTAAGCTGACCATAAGGTGTAAAAGTGATATTTGAAGCAACTTGTCCAGCTACGGTCTGCGATAAATCAATCTCATTCCATGACGAACCACTACTATTTGTAACTCCAAGTATGTAGTCAGGAGGAGAGAATGAAACAACTGGAGCTGGAGCTGAAGGCGTTCCAGCAGTATCGACTACGACATATAAACCATCTGTTGTAGCTGAAGGTGTAGGTAAATTACTTCCAACTGCTAGACCAGCCGCTAATCCTGCGGTGGTACACGCCGTCATTTTACTTGTGCTTGCGTTGTAATTTCCACCGAAGACAAGACTTCCTTTTGTAAGTGTGGTTATTGCTTGCCAAGCGTTTCCATCCCAAATAAACGCATCTTCAGAAACCGTATCGAATAATATTTGACCGTTAAATTGTGCTGTTGGATAACCACTTTGAGCAATTGATTGGAATACTGCTGTTGATGAATTACTTAGTTTTGTACCATCAATAGAATCTGTTCCAATCCTTGCAGCATCTATGCTTCCACTTGTTATTTTACTAGCAGCAAGATCAGGAATTAGCCCTGCTGTTAATGATGCACCTGCTGTAATTACACCTTTATTATTAACAGTAACCGATTGATAAGTTCCAGCACTCACTCCACTCGTTGAAGTCGTGAGATTTCCCGATCCATCAACAGTTAAGCCTCCTCCAGATGTAATTTGTACTGCACCTTTAGCACTTGTAGTTGCAACAGGAAGATCACCAGCTACTAAAGCAGTAGCAGCCGTAATCATGCCCTGATTGTTAAAAGTTATTCCGCTAACTGTTGCTCCAGTAACACTATTTGTAAGAGATAATGCACCTGCTCCACTAACAGTTAATCCAGTGCTAACAGAAACGCCACCAACAGCACTAGAGGTAGCAACAGGTAAATCAGCCGCAGCAAGAGCTACCGTTCCAGTAATCAAGCCTTGGGCGTTATATGTAAATCCAGATCGTGTAGCAGCAGTAATAACATTATTAATTCCAAGATTGCCACTAGCTACATTTAATGAACGATCAAGATTAGAAGTATTTAATTTTGCTGGTGTAATAGTTGCATCTCTAATTTTTGTAGCACCGTCTAAACCTGTACTTGAATTCGTAGATGTTTCAACTTTATCGTTTGTAATTGCTCCATTTTGAACAGCTCCAGTATCTACAGCGTTGTTTGCAAGCTCAGAATCTGTTACGGAATTTGTTCCTAATTGAGTTGAAGTTATACTTCCTGAAACTAACTTAGTGGCTGCAATACTTCCTGCTAATTGTGCATTAGTAATTGTCCCAACTAATGCTGTCGTTAGATAACCTGTAGCATCTTGTAAGTCAAATGCAGGTGTAGCGTCAGCCGTACCAAGGGTTACAGCTACTCCACCAAAAGAAACACTAGAGGAAGCAAGTTTAGAAACTGCTATAGATCCTGCAAGTTGAGCATTTGTAATTGTTCCTGACAAAGAAGATGCAGGATAATTAGTTGCATCTGTTAAATCAAAAGCAGGGGTGGCATCTGAAGCTCCTAATGCAATACTTACACCACCTAATGTTACGGAAGAATTTGCTAACTTAGCATTTGCAACGCTACCTGCTAACTGTGCATTAGTTATCGTGCCAACTAAAGAAGAGGTCGGATACCCAGTAGCGTCAGTTAAGTTAAACGCAGGTGTAGCATCCGTTCCACCAAGAGCAATTGTAATTCCACCAAGAGAAATAGTTGAACCAACTAATTTTGATACATCAATTGAGCCTGCTAGTTGTGCATTAGTTATTGTTCCTACAAGTTCTGTGGTCTTATAACCAGTTGCATCTGTAAGGTTAAATGCTGGTGTTGCGTCTGTCCCACCTAGACTTACTGAAATTCCTCCAAGAGATACAGAAGAATTAGCAAGTTTATTATTAGCTATTGATCCTGCTAACTGAGCATTGCTTATCGTTCCACTTAGATTTGCTGTTGTATATCCAGTTGCATCAGCAAGATTAAACGCAGGAGTAGCGTCTGTTGCTCCCAGAGCTATTGATACACCGCCTAACGAAACACTTGAATTAGCTAGTTTTACATTTGTTACTGCTCCATCAACTATCGCTCCCGTTGCAACTTGATCTGTTCCTAATGTCCCAACTTTTGCAGCAGGAATTGACGCTGTATCAATTAAAGCTACACCAGCTTCAATAAGATCTTTAACTGTTACCTTTTTTGTTTCCGACGCACTTAAATCGGCAATGGCAATTGGGTCTGTTGCTGCTACACCTGCTTCTGCTAACGCTGGCAGATTACTAATTTCAAGATCAGGCATTTCCCTTAACTAAGAACCAATGAACATATATTACGGCTGATCGAGCAATATGGGACTTTGATCTTCCTGAAGAATCTTATATTCATCTTCCTGTAACAAGTATCCAGGTGTTGCTCCTGTATTTAAAGTAATAACATCGTTCGTTATAAACTCAATTCTTGTCGTTATTTCTTGGCTCGCAGAAACACTAACAGCAACATTTGTCACGACACATTTAGCTTCGTACCAGACAGTATGCAAAGAAGTATTTGAATCTTTATAAATATAAAAACGTCCATCGAAATCTGCTCCTTGCTGAAGACGAATAATTAATTGAGCAAGATAAAAAGGAAATTCTGGATCTTGAACAGCAGTATTATCAGCCAACTCTGAACTGTGTTCCCACAAGCAATTTAAAGTTCCTTGACCACTTATTAACCCTGCTTCATATTGTTTTTTAAACTGAGCACCTAAAGGAGTTAAATCAATTTGATCTCTATTCGTAGTAATTTCAAAATCTTGTACTCTTGCTAAATGTCTAAATCTAGAGTTAACAGTTTGAAGTGTTACTTCTTTAGCAGCACTAGGAGTAACAAGTGTTAAAGCATCTGATTGTCTTCCTGTTATTGCAGCCGCAAACGTAGTAAATAATCTAATTCCACCCATTTTATCAACATAAACATACCAATTTCCATCTGGATGATTATGACCATTTACAAGTTCTAATGTGCTTTTATCAACTGTCGCAATCTCTACACGATCTCCAGTAATCAACGAACTAGAAAATTGATCAATTGAAAATCTTTTAGTTGTTGTATTTACATCATGCGGATCTAACTTGGTTTGTATAGGAGATGACAACGTATCTCTACGAATCTCTACCTCACCATTTTGTCCAAAATAAACAGCCACAGTTAAGTAGAAATAGTGTCAACACTTGGAGCACCATCAACTTCAAAACTAAAATCAACAGATGAAATTTCTCCTACAGAACTACTCATAGAAACTGATGTGACATAAGCACCAAATTCAATATCTCTTGCGTTTGTATCTGAACCTGATACTTCTTCTAATCTAAGTTTCAACGTAACTTTGTCTGATTCTGTTCCACTACTTTTTATAGCTGCTGTTAATAAATCAGTTACGTTAGGAGCACCAGCAGCAGTAGCGGTATAGTAATAAGCTCTTGCACTACCTGAATAACTTCTAACTCCTGGTTTCAATGTTCTGTCTGTATCACCCATTGCTGTGATTTCAAGTACAGACATTGACTGTGAAAAACTCCAGTTTTGTAGTTGAGCAACATTAGTTCCTCCTACATACAGCTTCCCATCTTTGCCACTGAAATACTTCGCCACAGCCCTAAATCAAAAACATTGCGTTTATTCTACGGTGAATCGAGACAAGCGACAAAAGAACAGCTTACATTGCTCAAACCTTTAAATGTACTTGTTACAGTAGGAGGCCCAGAATATCTCCACTTAAGACTTGATCCAGACTCTTTTAAATAAGCTAAAAGGCTAGTATCAGTCACACCTGAAGTAGCATAACCACGATCAAAAGTTACATAATCCCAATCAGAATTTACATCTTCATAGTTATCTAAAATTAAAGCAGCGTCAGCATCAGTAATATTTGAAAAACCTAAAGTCAAAGTTGCATTAACTCTTTTATTACCGTAACGCAAATGTGTTTTTGTACCGTCTAACGATTCAAAATTTGTACTTGGGTACGTTCCAGCAGAATAACTTCTGGAAGTTGGTTTAATTTGTGGAAATGGTTGTGCTGTTGTCATTGATCGTCAGTAATATTGAAATTTGTAATGTCTCCATTTAAGCCCCAATATTGCATAACGGAAAGTTGTCCTGCTATTGGATTAGTATTACCGTTTGGTAATTTTGAAGGTTCAGTAGGAGCATAGCTACCAGCCACTTCAATTAATCCATCCTCACCATAAGAAATACTTTCACATTTATAAACCTTATTTTCTGTTGTTGTATTTTTAACAGTAAATAAAACACCGTTAGGAGCTTGAGAAAGTGTTGATGATTTAACTCCTACAGTTCCAGGCTCCCAATACAAAACATCTTCCGATCCAGCAACATCATCTTTACTCACGATTGTTCCATCTTCTAGCTTTGCACCATTTCTAAATCTACTGGTATGACTAACTTCTGAAACTAATCTAAAATATTCACCAGGGCTAAGGAATTGAATATATTGAGGGGCTGTCTTAAAAGTTAAACCATGATCAATTAAACGTCTTGACCTAATAGCAAAATACGCAAAATATAAAGCTTGTTGTCTTGAAGTACAAAAACCAGATAAATCAAAAGTTTCAATAGGATCAGTTGATCCACCAGCAATTTTTTCTTCAATTAAAACAGATTTTGTTTCTGGGAAACCGTTTGGATTTTCGCCACGGTAAAGAACAGCAGCTCTAAATGTTTGTCTTTCTTCTGGACTTAAAAATGAAACTTGTAGGTCATTAATATTTCCATCAGTAAAAAGACATTTTATTTCAGGTAAAACTGTTTTATCAATTTTATTGCTTGAGTTGACAGGGACAGAAGGTTTAAGGCTAAATTTACCTCCAATAATTGTGAAATCTAATAAACAATAACCAGCGTGTTCAAAAATAAAATCTCTTAAATTTAATTTAGATGAAATTGTACCGTCCCAGAAAAATCTATTTTTAGAACAATAATCAGCAGCATCAGCCATTGCTGCTCGATCTACAGAACTAGCTCCAACTAATTTTCCTGCTCCTATTTCTGTGCTAGTTAATAACGCATGGGCAATCTCAGGAAATAAATTAGAAGCTCCTGTTCCACTGCTGTTTAACTGTTCTATTTTTATTCCTTTTTTAAAGTAAGCAGAAAACTGACTAAAGTTTGTCCACTCTTTTGAACTGTTAATTCTTATGCCAGCAAAAGCTAAATCACCATATTCCGCAGGTTCTTCTTTATTCGTTGCTTGATCTACTGGTGGTTTTAATATTTCGTTGACATAAACAATTTCGTGATCTGGTTCATTACGATTACTATTTTCATCTCCTTCATAGACGTTCCAATCAACTAAAGCATCAAAAGGATTAAAGTTTTGTGCTGCTCTTGTTGTTATTTGTCTAGCACTAACTAATAAAGTTACATTAATTGTTCTTGCAGCTCCGTTATGGTCGTTCCAAGGGATAACTACTTGATCTCCATTGTTGTAGCCAGTTCCTAAATTATTAGGATCTAACGACCATGTTGCTTTGTATTCATATACAGCAGGAAACCCCTCATTAAATTGATTTATATTTACTTTTTGAATTGTTAAATCAACTTTTAACCCAGTTCCACTACCTCCAGTAACAGAAACAGATCCATTGAAATGATCATATCTATCTGCGTAATCTGGCTTGCATTGCCATGTCTGTTCTATTACATGAAATTTATGATTGTTACTTTCTGGATTGCCATAGGTAGAAGGATTAGCAACAATAAATCTTCTTTCAGGACTTGGCTGCCAGAACCAAACTTGTGACCATGAATCTTTATCATTAGGGAAAAAAGTTGTAACCCAATCACTTCTTACTCCGTCATATAACTGCCATTGATGTGCTGGTAAACCTTTTGCAACTTGTCCAGCAGACCAAGCAGGATCACTGATCTCATTCCATAAAACAATTGCATGAGATCCACCCGTGATAACTCTATTTGTATCCCATTTGCAACTTGTAACTGACCCATTAAAATCTGGGCTTGAAATCCATTGTGTTTGTCCGTTAAGTCTTACACTTGTTACCGTTCCACTTGTGCTAACAGAAGACGCTCCTAATTGCCATTCAGGATTACAAGCTTCATCTTCATCAATCGTATAACCTTCATCACCTGAAAAAGCTATATCAAAATTACCAAAAGAAGTATTGGAATTAAAATGAGAAACTTGTGCATTACCACCTCCATCAGTTGCTAATAAATTAAATCTTTTCCCCCATAATTCTTTTCTTGTTATGTAATTACCAGGAAAAGGTTTAAATCTATACTCATATTGATTACGAGGATGTGAAATAGTTATAGCGTTATATTGAGCTTCTGGAGTGCTACCTTTAACTGCAAATAAACCACTATGATTACTTATTGATGTATTTTTTAAGTCTGTCCAACTAGAATCTCCTATTTCTCTTGCTTGCAACATAAATAATGAAATTCTTTTTGCATAACCATCAACTTGTCCTAATTGTATTTGTGTTCTATCGGTAAATGCTTGTTTTAATGCTTCTTCATCTGGTTGACTATTAACATTTGCAAATCGAATACGTTTAAAGACAGTTGATTTAATACCTATTTCTGTAACATCACATTTTCTATTATTAGAAACAGTTGCTAATGCAATTCGTTGAGCTGTATAAATATCGTGAGCATAATATAAATCATTTGTTCCTCTAGAATAATTAAGCTCAGTACCACTAATTTTTTGCTGCCAAAATATTGGAGCTAAATCACTTAAACTATATCTTGCATCTTTATCTTGACCAGAACCAGCAGGATCAAACCATTCTGGATTTTGACAATGTTTAGATAAATCTGCTCCATTAACAGGAATATCTACTTCACCAGACTCAATAACTTTAAAAGTATATTCTTTTGTTTGCTCAATAGACCAAGGAACAGGTTTGTTATGATTTGATGTGCAAATAACAAGTGCCGTTCCAATTAAATATTGTTCTCCAACTGTTATTAAAGAATCTGTATTTTCTCTTATTGATGTTGTTAAATTATCAACATCTTCTACTCCATGAGGTCTGTAGTTAAAAGCATCTGCATTACCAGCTCCAGTAACTACTTGATAACCTGGAGTATTTTTATCTGCATCATATTTACGTTGTAAAGCGTTTTCTTCTCCACTATCCATTCCTACTATTTGATATATAATTTCGTCATCTTTAACAACAGAATAAAGTCCTTTTGATTTTGTATTATTTATCCTTAAAATTCCAGCTCTAGTAGGCCATCTAGCAAATTCAACTTTTTTTCTCTTCCTCATCATGTCCTTAATTGATTCTTTAGAAGAACCTCTAGGATCACGAATTAACTCATAAGGTAATCTGCAAATTTGAGCATTAGGAACAGGAGAATAAACACCAAAAGCTGTCTGTGTTGTAGGGTTTCTTGTCCCACTAAATGCCTTACTGGTTGATGTTGGAACGTGTGTACCAGCTTTATTTGGAACACCAACAATAAATGGATCATTTCCATTTGAAAAAACTAATTCAGATTCAGAATATTTATCTGATTCAATAATTCTGTTATCTGTTGAAGCACTTCCGTTTCTAAAATAAAGACCAACTTTATGAGCGT
>Ga0315331_10002745_pt1 | contig 13269 bp, 11 predicted proteins | sample M160m34915metaG_FD_203456 | JGI IMG/M metagenome (GOLD analysis project Ga0315331, IMG submission 203456) | Ammonia-oxidizing marine archaeal communities from Monterey Bay, California, United States - M1 60m 34915 | ecosystem: Environmental > Aquatic > Marine > Intertidal zone | place: USA...
CGGGCGCAGTTCGAGGCGCGCTGGGCCGACTACCCGGAAGAAGCGGCTCGGGGGGCGGAGGACGCAGCGCGCTTCATGGACGGGTCGCGCTCCGTCAGTCTGCTGACGCAGGAGACCGTCTGGGAGCGGACGGGAAACGATGAGAAGGAGGTCGCAGAGGAGAGCGTGGCGGGCGACACTTGAACGCGGACGCCCGTGGATTCAAGGGGGACGCTCAGCGGAGGTGTCCCCGGCTCCACCTCGAGCGAGGGCGACGCGAGGGCACGTGGAATTCTGGCAATCGATCGCGGTGACGGAAATGGACCAGCTCATCGAGCTGGCGCAGCTGGCCGAAGAGGTGGGCTTCGCTGGGGTCTCGGTGGCGGATCATCTGGTCAAGCCGCTCGAGATCCGCAGCCGTTACCCCTACTCGGAGGACGGGGAGCCCTTTTGGGAGGCGGACGAACCCTTCCCCGATCCCTGGGTGCTGATTGCGGCGCTCGCGGCCGAGACGAGCCGGGTTCGCCTGATGCCCTACATCTACGTGCTGCCCCTGCGAGAGCCCTTCAGCGTGGCCAAAGCCGTGTCGAGCGCGGCCGTGCTCTCGGGCGATCGGGTCGTGCTCGGGGCGGGCGTTGGTTGGATGCAGGAGGAGTTCGAGTTGGTCGAGCAAGCCTTTGCGGCGCGGGGTCGGCGCACGGACGAGATGCTCGAGGTCTTCGAGAAGTTGATGAGTGGGGCACCGGTGGCGCACGAGGGCGAGTTCTACAATTTTGATCCCGTCCAGATGTCGCCTGTGCCGAACCGGCGGATCGAAGTGCGAATCGGCGGGCATAGCCCCGCGGCGCTGCGCCGGGCCGCTCGTCACGACGGATGGGTCGGTGTGACCTATCAGCCAGAGGAACTCGAGGAGATTGTCGCGACGCTGTATGAGGAACGAGTCGCTCTGGGGCGTGGCGATCAGCCCTTCGACGTGATGCTCGGCCATTATTCGACAAGGGCCGATGCCGACGAGTACGCGCGCTATCGCGACGCCGGCGCCACCAGCTTTCATGTCCCCCCTTGGCGCTATCGTGGCGAAGAAGAATTCAGCTTCGACCAGAAGCGGCGCTCTCTCGAAGTATTCGCCGAGCGATATATCGTCCCGATGGCGGGTTGAGGAGGCGCGAATGCAGTTCTGGCAATCGATCGCGCGGACCCCGACCGATCAGATCGTCCCCCTCGCCCGACACGCGGAGGCCCTCGGCTTCACAGGCGTGACGATGGCGGACCATCTCGTGATGCCGGTGACGATGAAGTCGAGCTACCCCTACGCGGGCGGGGGACGTGGCGCGACGGACCAGGGCACGCCCTACCTCGACCCCTGGTTGCTATGTGCCTACGTGGCGCGTAAGACCGAGTCGCTCCGCTTTTTGCCCTACGTCTATGTGCCGGCGCTGCGGGACCCCTTTAGCGTGGCAAAGTCGATCTCGACGACGGCCCTACTGACGGGGGATCGCCTGCTCGTGGGGATCGGGGTGGGCTGGATGGAGGAAGAGTTCGCATTGGTCGATCGGCCCTTTGCGGGCCGGGGCCGCCGCACGGACGAGCTGATGGCGGTCGTCGATGAGCTCCTCTCGGGTCAGATGGTCGAGCATCACGGCGAGCATTACGACTTTGGCCCGGTGCAGATGGCGCCGGTGCCCCGGCAGGCGCCGCCGGTTCTGGTCGGAGGACATAGCCCCGTCGCGCTGCGGCGAGCGGCCAAAGCGCGGGGCTGGCTCGGGGTGAGTTACGACCTCGATGCGGTCTTCCCGATCCTCGAGGCGATTCGCGTGCTGCGGAGCGAACTCGGCCGGAGCGATGAGCCCTTCGAAGCGGCCGTCGCGCTGAATGCGCGGCCCGAGCCCGAGGACCTGCTGCGCCTCGAAGAGGCGGGGCTGACAATGTGGGTGAACCCCGTGCGGGTTCGTCGCGATGGCACGCCGCCGAGCCTGGACGAGAGGCGGGCGGCCCTCGACCGGGTCGCGGAGCGCTTGATCGTGCCGCTCGGAGGTTGAAGTCTCGACCCGGTCCTCGTTTCTTGCGAGGGGTACCGTCGCTCTTTTTCGCTCGCACGCGGGCAACGACTTTTTGAATCGATACTCGCCGCGGGAAGACCGCGCAGACAGGAGAACCCTTCATGGACCTTGGCCGTCTCGGAATCTGGTACCAGACGGACGCGCTTCCGAGCCCGCAGGCGGCCGAATTGGTGCAGCGGGTCGAGGCCCTCGGCTACGGCGCCTTCTGGTTCGGAGAGGGCTTCGGGCGGGACCCCCTCGCACATGCCGCCTATCTGCTCTCCCAGACCTCCCGGATTGTCGTCGCCACGGGCATCGCCTCGATCTACTCCCGGGATGCGGTCGCGATGGCCGGCGGTGCGCATACGCTGGCCGAGCAATCAGGGGGGCGATTCCTGTTGGGCCTCGGCGTTTCGATGCCGCCCCTGGTGGAGCCGAGAGGCCATGTCTTTGGTCCGCCGGTCGCGACGATGCGCGCCTATCTCGAGCGAATGAAAGGGGCGATCTGCACGGCCGTCTCGCCCAAGGACCCGGCTCCGATCGTGCTGGCGGCGTTGGGACCTCGAATGACCGCGCTCGCCGCCGAAGAGACCCGGGGATCGCATCCCTGTAACGTCACGCCCGAGTACACCGCCCGGGCGAGAGCGGCGATGGGGGCGGAGGCTTGGCTCTGCGTCGACCAGAAGGTCGTGCTCGAGACCGACCCGAGCGCCGCCCGGGCGATCGCGCGCAGAGGGCTCGCTGTCTATCTGGCGGTGCCGCATCAACGTCGCCACTTCGTGCGGATGGGTTTCGACGAGGCCGACTTCGAGGGTGAGGGTTCCGACCGTCTCGTCGACGCGATCGTCGCCTGGGGTGATGAGGAAGCATTGCGTGCGCGGGTGCAAGCCCATCTCGACGCCGGTGCGAGTCATGTCTGCATCCAGCCTCTCGGGCTCGCGGGCGAGCCCCTCCCCGACGAGCGGATCCTGACCGCGCTGGCACCGAGCGGGTGACGCTCGGCGGCGCCCAGGCGGTGCAGCAGGCGGCGCCCAGGCGGCCAAGCAGGCGGGCGGGCTTCTTCGAGGTCGGTCGAGCGCAGATCCAGCGGGAGAAAGGGTCGAGCCGTCGTGTTGGTTTCTGAAGAGAGTGTGCTCCATCAGATCACGGGACCCGATGTCGTGTGGTCTCGCGTGAATACGGCCGAGTCCGTCGTCGGCGTTCAGACGCCGCTCAGTTGGTCCTTCTGGGACGAGGGCGGAGAGCTCGGCTTTCGCCTGGCCTATTGCGAGCTCGGCTTTCTGGCCCCCTCGGCGCTCATGATTCCGGATGCGGTCGACGCCAAGTTCACCGCGCTTTTTTTCGGCCGCGGCGCGACCAACGTGAGCGCCTTCCGGGCGGCGTTGGACGCGATGCCCTTCGCTGCGACGGACGACGCGGAGCAGAGCTTCTTTGCGTCGCGCGATGTGGGGGTTCGCGAGCGGAGCCCGCGGCGACGTCGCTGGGCGGCGACCTGGCGGCTGCCGCTCGCGGCGCTGCGCCTCGCGCCGCGGCTCGCGCGGGTGCGCCGCGAGAGTGCGCGCTTTTGGTCCGAATCCCTCGCCCGGCTGCCGGAGGCGAGCCTGTCGGAGTCGGTGGCGCTCGTCGAGCAGGCGCGGGAGCGCTTCAGCGAAGAGGTCGCCGCACAGATCGTAGCCTCGACCGTGGCGACGCTCTTTTCGAGCCGCCTGCAGGCGAAGGTGGAACGCCTCGAAGCGGAGCGGGGGATCGAGGGCCAGGATCTGGAGCTTCGATTACTGGGCGGCTTCGGCGAGATGGAAGAGATTCGGGTCGCCGCAGACCTGTGGCAGGTCGCCCGGGGTGGTCGAGACCTCGGACAATTCCTGGCGGATCATGGCTTCCGCGGGCCGGCGGACGGAGAACTCTCGAGCCATTCCTGGCGGGAGGACGCGGGCCCGATCGAGACGCTGGTGGCGCCCTACCGGAGCCTGCCGGAGTCCAAGAGTCCGGTCGCCGCTCAGGCTCGCCGGGTCGCGGATCGGGAGGATGCGGCTCGAGAGGTCCTCGGTGGGCTGCGTGGGATTGAAGCGGTCCGCACGCAGGCGCTCTTGAAGCTGGCGGCGCATTATATCCCGCTGCGGGTCATCGCGAAGGCCGCCTTCCAGCAGACCTTCGACGTGGCGCGCGCGGCGGCGCGTCGGATCGGCGCGCTGCACGTGTCCGCGGGCCGATTGGACCGGGCCGAGGACGTCTTCTATCTGATCCGGGAAGAGTTGCTCGAGCCGCCCGAGGACGTGCGGGCTCGGGTCGAGGCGCGCCGCGCGCTTCGCCAGGGTTACGAGGAATGGGACCAGCCACTGGAGTTCACGGGGATGCCCGAGCCCTTCGCACTCCAGTCCGCCGCCGGAGTATTAGGCAAAGGCGGATCGATTTCCGGGCTCGGCGTGAGCTCGGGGAGGGTGGAGGGGGTCGCTCGGGTCGTGCTCGACCCGAGCGAGGGCGAGCTGCTCCCCGGGGAGGTGCTCGTCTGTGCGACGACGGATCCGAGCTGGAGCTCCTATTTTTTGATCGCCTCCGCCGTCGTAATCGACGTGGGTGGGCCTCTCAGTCATGGGGCGATCGTCGCTCGCGAACTCGACATCCCTTGCGTCATCAATGTCGTCGACGGGACGCATCGGCTGCAGAGCGGCGACCGAGTGCGCGTCGACGGGAGTCGAGGAACGGTCGAGGTCTTGGAGGCCGCGCAGGCCTGAGCACGGGCCGAGGAGCTCAGGTCGGCTCGACGGTCTGGAGCTCGCCCAGGTAGTCCATCTTCCCGAGGTCGACCCCGCCCTGGCGCAGGAGCGCGTAGGTCATGCTGATGTGGAAGAAGAAGTTGGGGATCGAGAAGCCGGTCAGAAAGGCCTCGCCCGTAAAGGAAAGCGTGTGCTCGGGGCCGGCCGGCATTTGGACGATCCGTGCCTCCGCCCCCTCGAGGTCCGCCGCGGGGATCGATTTCACGTATTCGATCGCCTTGCTAATCCGCGCCCGCAGCTCATCGAGGCTCGCCTCGTCGTCCGGCCAGCTCGGCGGCTCGAGGCCGGCCAGCCGCGCGACGGTGTTCTTGGCGCTGTCGGTGGCGATCTGGATCTGTCGGGAGAGCGGGAGCATGCCGGGGGTGAGCCGTAGGCCGAGATAATTACTCGCTTCGAAGCCGGAGCTCTTCGCGTGTTCTTCGGCCTTATCGAGCCAGCTGAGCATGTTTTCGAGGCTACGAAGGAAAAGCGGGGCGCTGGCGGAATGAGTCGAAAAGGTCATCGGGTCTCCTGGAATGGGGCTTCGTTGCCGCGGACTCTAGCGCGATGTCCGACGCCCTAACCGACGATCTCGACCGTGCCCGCCGACCCGTTTACGCGCAGGCGCTGACCGGTGTGGAGCGTTTCGCTGGCACCTTTCAGCCCCACTACGGCGGGGATGTCCATCTCCCTTGCGACGACTGCGGCATGACTGATGTTGGAGCCGGTGTCGATCACGACGGCACCGGCGACGAGAAAGAAAGGCGCCCAGCTCGGGTCGGTGGCGGGCGCGACGAGGATATCGCCCGCTTCGAACTCCTCTGCGAGCGCCCGCGCGTCGAGCACCACCCGGGCGACGCCTTCGTGGACGCCCGAGCTGGCTCCGAGTCCCTTGAGTCGGGTCCCGACGGGGCGCGCGGGGACGCTCTCGGAGTGGATCTCCTGCGCCATTCGTTCCGGCAGCGCCTGCTTGATCGGCATGCCCTGCCAGGCCTCGGGCAGCTCGAAGCTCGCGTAATGCGCGCGGAGCTGTCGACGCTCTTCGATCCGCTCGAGAGCGTCCGGCGGCAGATCGAGCACCTCCTGCCGAGTCAGTAGGAAGACGTCGTTCGCGGCGGGCAGAGCCCCGCGCATTTCGAGGTCGTGACCGATCACCCGCGCGTGCGCGCGCATCGCATCGAGCGCGAGAGTCAGCGTGGCGCGCCCCGCCTCTCGGAGGGGAAGGAAGGTGGCGGTGCGTTCGAGGGTATCGTCGAAGGCCCCCCTCGCCTCCGCGGGTAGCGCGGCTCGGAGTTCAGCACCCGTCGCGGACCTTTTCTGGATCGAGCGCGTCTCGAGTGCCGCGGGGTTCTCGGTCTCATCGAGGGCTGCGTAGCGCTCCGCCAGCTTGGCAATCGAGTCGGAGGCCTCGCGCCAGGAATGGCTCGCGATCTCGCCCTCCTCGGCGCCATGAAATCCATGGCGGCCGAGAAACGTTTCGAGCGAAGCGCGTCCCCGAGAGAGTTCCCAGAGCGCCGCGGTCGTCTCGAACTCCTCCATGCCCGGATAGCCGACCATGAGCGCGTTGGCGGCTTCGGGGCGGCCAGCCTGCTCTGCGGCGGCAGAAAGCTCCGTCACGGCCTCCGTCGCGAAGAGAGAGACCAGGATGTGGTTGGGGTCGGCACGCTCGAAGAACTCGAGGGCCGTCGCGAAGTCTCGGCGGCTGCGCTCCGGGTCGGTCAGTGCGCTCGCTCGCGTGGCTTCTCTCCACCAGCGCTCCGTATCCGCTCGGGCGGCCCGCATTCCCTCGGCCGCCTTCACCAGGGCGGCGGGGCGGCGGGCGGCGACTTCGGCGCGTCGGTCGGGGGGTGCGTCTTCCGGGACGTTCGAGGCGGTGTGGCCGAAGACCTGACGTTGGGCTTCCCCGCCGGCCCCCGACGCAGCCAGCCCGCGCTCGTAGAGTCCTCGCCAACTATCCACGTTGGCGGTCGGTCGGCCGTAAAAGATCGACCACATCCACTCGTCGACGCTTTCGGGGGGCTCGAGTTCGGCGGCCGAGAAGAGCCCGAGCTCGAAGGCTGCGCGGCGTGTTCCTCGCTCTCCGATCTCGCCCCAGATCGACCAGTTCAGCACGGTCGAGACGCCGGGGAAGACCCCCTTTTCGTTCGCACGGGACCAGGCGGCCGATTGGCTCAGGCTGTGGAGGACGTTGGGCGCTTCGGGGTCCATGGTCTCGGGATTCACGCGCGACGGGATCGCCGCGCTCGGCGTCAGCCGTTGGAGAGGAGGTGGCCCTCTTGATAAGAGCCGGCCATCCGACCTCGTCCTCGAGCTTCCGCCGCGAGAGCCCAGAGCCGGAGCATCAGGATCGGGTCCGCGGTCGGGAACCCGTCCGGGGCCGAGGTGCGGTCGGCGAGGAAGAGGCTTTCCTGAAAGGCTTCCGAGAGGTCGAGTTCGACCTCGACCCCGTTGGCGAACTCGAAGCGCGCGGGTGTTCCGTCCTGATTGCGGAACACGCGGGGGGCCTCGGCGAAAACCTCGATCTCGCCGTCGATCACGCAGCAGCCAAGGGAAGTGTCGGGGCCGGCTGTGAAGGGTCGGTCGCGACGCGTGAGGCTGTTGGCCGTGATGAAGAGGTCTTCTTCGACGCCAGTCATCAGGAGCGCGACGAGCCGGCCCATCTGCCGCATGTCTCGCGGTCCCCATGAGCGATCGCGAAAACCGGGCACGGCCTCGAGCCGCTCGGAGCCGATTCGCCCCGTTGCGCGGACGCCGGCCTGGACGTGCTTCTGGTGCATCTCCTCGCCCAGACTGAAGAGTTCTCCGAAGTCGATCGGCGGCGTGAAGGCAGGAAACTCGAGGTCGATCGAGAGCTCTGGGCAATGGATTCGCGCGTTGCGCCAGGGGTCCACTTCGATCTGGAGCAGATCCGAGTGGAGGGGGGTATGGGACTCTACGCGCAGCGACGTGTTCGGTTGGTCCGGGCGTTGGAGCGTGACGAGATGGTTGCCGACGCCGCGGGCCGGAAGCCAGGAGGCGTGGACGAGCAGCGTCGTCTCGCGCTCGAGATCCGTCAGGCTATAGGCCCAGGTCTCGCAGTAGGCGGGGTCTTCGGAGGTATGAGGCGCTTCGTGGATCGGGTCGACGAACACCTCTGGAGCTTACCCTAACCCGAGGCCGCGCCGGGCGAAGAGCGCGGCCCCGGCTCAAGGGTCTAGCGGGCGCGGCCCTCGCCCCCCCACCATAGGGCTGCTTCGGCCGAGCGACGCTCGCGAGCCGAGTCGGCTAGCTTCGAGGAGCGCCAGCCAGGCTCTCTGGCGGCATGAGGGTAGGTGGGGGAGGGCGACGATGGCCGGCCGGAGCGCTCAGGGGGTCGAGGTGGAGCCTCTGCTCGAAGATTTTGGCGCCGTCGTGCACGGGGTCGAGTTCCGTGCGCCCGGGTCTCGGGCGCTCTTGGAGGAACTCGTCCACACCCACGGTGTGATCTTCCTCCGCGACCAGCCGCTCAGCGACGTGGAGCATATCGAGTCGGCGGGGCGCTTCGGTCCGCTGGGTGTCTATCCCCTCCAGGCCGCCGCGGGTGCTCTCGAGCCCCTCGAGTTCATCGAGGACGGGCCCGAGGACCCTCCCAAAGCCGATGGATGGCATACGGATCTAACCTGGATCGAGGCGCCGCCGGTGATGGCCTTCCTGTCGATGCTCGAGGTGCCCGATCAGGGCGGGGATACTCTCTGGGTCGACACGGCGAAGGCCTTCGACACGCTCTCCCCGGTGATGCAGGAGTTCGTGCTCAGCCTCGAGATCTATCACGACATCAGTGAGGCGAACCGGCAGATCTTCCTCCTGAAGTGGGGACAGGCGGTCATCGATCTCACACGAGAGCGTTACGGCATGGGAGCGACGCACCCGCTGGTCCGCCGTCATCCGGCGACCGGGCGCTCGAGCCTTTTCGTTGCGGGCTATTTCATGCGTCATGTCGTGGGAATGAGCGAGGCCGAGAGCGCAGCCGTATTGGATTTCTTGATGGCACACGCGACCGCACCCGAGCGCGCGATTCGCTGGCGCTGGCGAGTGAACGATCTGGCCATCTGGGACGAGCGCCGCACGATGCACCGCGCGCTTGGCGATCATTTCCCGCGTCGTCGCAAGGTGCGGCGCTGTACCGTGCTTGGAGAGCGACCCGAAGCCGCGCAGACGAGCTGAGCTCGCTGCCCCCACTTCAGGCGCCTGGCACGGCGGATCAGAGCAGGGCGAGCAGCTAGGCGCGACCGTCGATGTTGCTTCGGGGCGTCTCCGCCGAGGAATCCAGGCATCGAGGTCGCATGCCGCTCCCTTACTGCCTGGGCCTCGTCGATCGAGTGTTATTCGGGTGCGAAGACGACGAGTGCGTTGCCGGGTCGCTGGGCCTGGCCGTAGCCCGAACTCACGAAGAGGCGGCCATTCGCGATCAGGGGGCCCGCGGTACCGGCGATCCCGCCGCCGCGCGTCGAGCGGCCGAGCAGGGTCGTGAAGGTTCGTGCAGTGTCGAAGCTCCAGATCTGCTTTCCCGAGTCCCGATCGAGGGCGTAGACGACCCCGTCGAGTCCCGCGGCGAAGATGGCCTCAGTCGTGGCGAGCGGTGGCGCGGTGACCGCCCCATCGCAGGGAATACGCCCGCCACAGAGGTCGGGTCCCGAGGTCTCCCAAAGGACCGAGCCCCGCGTCGCCGAGATCGCGACAAGGCCCGGCTGAGGGCGGGCGGGTACGCTCTCGGCCGCGGCCTGGTGTGTACTGGGGACGTAGAGGACGCCGTCCTGGCTGGCCATGCCATAGCGGATGCCGGACTCTGCTCCGCCGTGGGAGACGCGTGTCTTCCATTGGAGTTCGCCGGTCGCGGGGTCCAGCGCGTGGAGCATTCCGGATTTCTGGCCGGCCACGAGCAGGTCTCGGCCGTCGAGGTCGAGGAGCAGGGTCGTCGCCCCGAAATCCGTGTCCGGGCCCTCCGGCTCGGGGCAGGTCAGGCCGGACCCGTAGATGCAGGCCGCGTTCCAGGCGTCGCCGGATTGTGCCTGATAGGTCCAGACGACCCCTCCCGTGTCGACATCGAGGGCGAGTACGGAGTCGCTCATAGACGTCGCGGGCAGGCTGTGGTTGTTGCCCGAGCCGATGAAGAGCAGGTCGTGTCGCTCCGAGATCGTGGGGGTGTTCCAGACGCTTGCGCCCGAGGGTCCCCAGATCGCGGTGCCGATCTCGGACCGTCCGGTCATCTGGGGTGCCTCGTCGACCGTCGGTGTCCGCCAGAGCAGGCGGCCGTCCGTCGCGTCGAGGGCCACGACGGCGCCGTGATGGGTACAGCAGGGGAAAGCCGGGTCGAGCGAGTTGATGTCGTCGTTCGAGGAGACTGGGACGAAGAGCTTGCCGTCGTAGGCGGTGACGGAGCCCGTGATCGCGGCGTTCGGATGGGGGTCGACGGAGCGGCTCCACAGCAACTCGCCCGTGATCGCGTCGAGGGCATAGACGTTGGCAGCGCGATCGGCGATGTAGGCATGCACGGCGCGCGTTGTGGCGGTCTGCGGGCGGGCCGTCACGGCGGGCGGTTTGGCGTTCAGCGGGCGGGCCGTCGACGTGGGCACGGCCGCGTCGACGTCGATCGTCACGGCCGTGCGGACCTCGGTGGCAGCCTTGAAATGCCATCGCGTGCAGCCGGTCTCCTGGTCGAGCGCGTAGACCGAACCGTTATGGCTGCCGACGAAGAGTGCTCCCCCCGCCGCGGTCGGCTGGGAGCGGAGCTGGGACGCTTCGGGGAAGGCGACGACCCACTGCACCCGCAGCCGCTCTGCCTCGGCGCGGGTGAAACCGGAATCGCCGGGGATCGAGCGCAGGTTGCGCAGGCTTCGCCCCCAGCTCGGATAGGCGAGGTCGTCCCAGTCGAAGCTCATCCGCTCGGCGGTACAGGGCGGCGAAATCTTGAAGTCGCGCTGGCTGTCTGGGGACGAAAAGGAGACCCCGGTGAAGAACTCGGCAGCCGCCCGACGGCTGGGAAGATCGAGGGGGGCGCCCATACGCCGCATGTTGCCGTGGCTGATCGCGTCGACGACGAAGCCGGGCGGGCGGCCCTGGTTCTGCTCGAACATGGAGGCCAGGATGGGCAGGGAATGACAAACCGAACAATTTTCGGCGAAGACGAGCGCCCCATTCGGTGTGGCGTCCGTGCTGGGCGAAGTCAGGCTGCAGCCCGCGATGAGGAGGACCAGCGCCATGGCGCTGGCGCCCCGATGGATCGGTTTTTGCCTTTTGGGAGCGCTCACGGTCTCATGTGCGTAAAAAAAGGAGACTTGCGAGAGGAGGGGCATGTACGTCCTTCGTCGAGGCGGGGAGCCGGCTCCAGAAAGAGCCTGCGAGGGAGTCGGTACCGATCGGGCCCCATCCCGAAACGGATCGAGAGCATATGGAAGGGCTCCGCGCGACGCGACCGATCGGAGTGGGCGGAGCTTCGGCTCAGGGGGACGCGGTAAAACCGCCGTCCGCGGTGAACTCGCTCCCCGTCGAATAGGTCGAGTCGTCCGAACAGAGGAAGAGCGCGAGCCGGGCGATCTCCTCCGCTGTCCCTTGGCGCGGGATGGGGAGCGCACCCGCGAGGCCGTCGAAGTCGACGTCCTGGAGATCGGGGGCCTGGTTCATCGGTGTGTCGATCATGCCTGGGTGGATCGAGTTCACGCGGATGCCTTGGGGACCCAGCTCGATCGCGGCGGCCTTCGTGAGCCCGCGTAGACCAAATTTGCTCGACGAGTAGGCGGCCTGCCCATGGGTGGCGCCGAAGCCGCTGATGCTGGAGGTGTTCACGATGCTGCCACCGCCGCTGGCCTGCATGGGGCCCATCACGGCCTGGATGCCGAGGAACGCACCGGTGAGGTTCACCGAGAGGATGCGCTCGAAGTCGGCCTGGCTGGAGTCGGCGATCGATTTCGATTCGTGAATACCGGCGTTGTTCACCAGACCGTCGATTCGCCCGAACTCCGCGAGCGCGCGCTCGGCGACGGCGCGCCAATCCGCTGCGCGGGTAACGTCGAGGGGGACGTAGTGGACGTCGGAGCCGAGTGCCCCGGCCACCTCGCGCCCGGCATCGTCGAGCACGTCACCGATCACGAGACGCGCCCCTTCTTCGGCGAAGAGCTTCGCCTCCGCCTCGCCCTGGCCGCGCGCGGCGCCACTGATCAGGATCACCTTGCCCGCCAACCGTCCCAGCCCCATCGAGGATCTCCTTTGCGTCGACTCTCGTCGCGCGTTCGCCAGAGCGTAGGTCGGTTCGGACTTCCGGGCCGGGCTGCGTCCCGAGGGCCGCCGACGGGCTAGGCTGGGTCTCCGGGCCGGGTCGAGAACGTCGCTGGCTGAACCAATCGGGTGGGCTCGTCGCGGCAGATCCAACGCGCGCCGAAGAGGGGCCGAAGAGGGAGAGTCGGGATGGAGATCGGTCTGATGTGCACGGGCGGGACGCCCGAGGTCGTGTCGCGCTACGCGGAAACTGCGGAGGCGGCGGGCTACGCATCGCTGTGGGCGGCAGAGCATGTGGTCTTCTTCGAGGATTATGCGCCGAACTATCCCTATGCGGAGGGAGGGCGGCCGCCAATGAATATCGAAACGGGGATGATGGAGCCCCTCAACCTGCTGAGCTTTCTGGCCGCGCGCACCACCCGGGTCCGGCTGGCAACCGGGGTCTTTCTGCTTCCCCAGCGAAACCCGGTCTATACCGCGAAAGAGGCCGCCACGGTCGACGTACTCTCGGGGGGCCGCCTCGATCTCGGCATCGGCGTTGGCTGGCTGCGCGAAGAGATGGAGGCCGTTGCGGTGCCCTACGAACGGCGCGGCGCACGTTGTGACGAATATATCGAGATCCTACGTCGGCTCTGGACCGAGCGGCTCGCCGAGTACTCGGGCGAGTTCTACGAGCTCGCCGCTTGTGCGCAGGAGCCCCATCCAGTCCAAACACCGCATCCCCCGATCCTGATCGGGGGGACTTCCCCGGCCGCGCTCCGCCGTGCGGCGCGTCTGGGAGATGGCTGGGTCGCGATCAATCTCTCGCCGGAGGACGCCGCCGAGCGGATGCAGCAGATCACGGCGCAGCGGCACGCGTCCGGCGGCACGATGGAAGGGTTCCGGTCCACACTGATGGCCGTGAATTTTCCGATCACGCCCGAAGACCTGTCCGCCTATCGCGATGCGGGCATCGACCAGATCGTGCTGCCCCCGATGAAGGACGAGGTTGTTTTGAAGACGGCCGAGGACCTCTACGGGATTGTGGAGGAGATCGCCGAGCAATACGTCGTCGCGGCGCAGAAGCTCTGAGCGGAGCACGTACGCAGCCCGCCGCCGGCGGATGGCCCGGGGGCTAGCGGACGACCCGGAAGGGCTGCCGAATCCCCTCGTTCTTGTTGAAGTTGGTCAGGCGTTCGAGCAGGCTGACCGAGACCTCTTGGCCGCGGGCGACGAGCAGGCGCCCGTCCATCGACTCGACGGAGTCGACGAAGACCATGCCCTTTCGG
>Ga0315331_10002747_pt1 | contig 13267 bp, 7 predicted proteins | sample M160m34915metaG_FD_203456 | JGI IMG/M metagenome (GOLD analysis project Ga0315331, IMG submission 203456) | Ammonia-oxidizing marine archaeal communities from Monterey Bay, California, United States - M1 60m 34915 | ecosystem: Environmental > Aquatic > Marine > Intertidal zone | place: USA...
CTGAACGCCAAGGGCGTGATTGCTAAACTTCGCGATAAACGCCCCAATGACATCGAGGTTGAGACCATCGGCGGCGTGGTTGTCTATGGTCCCAAAAACCAACGTCAGCGAAATTTACCAGAGAACTTCCGGCAGCCGAAACCTGGCGTCATCATACTTGGCAAATGGATCATTTTCAGTGACAGTCGTAAGCTGTTGACACGTGTGACACAGGCCAACGCGGACTCAATCCCTCGTTTGGTCAATGTACCGGAGTACGACTTGGTAAGCAGTGAACTGGGTGGCAAACTAGATGGCGAAACACCATTCATGGTTTCGTTCATGAGAGGGGCTGACTCCATTCGGCAAATTTACGATTTGGCAAAATCACCGGAAACTCTGAGGTTCATGCGATCCTCATCCGAGAACAATCCCTTTCTCGCGAGAATGCTGGGCTTGCTTGAGAAAAACGAACTTCCGGACTTCGAAGAATTCGAGAAGTACTTTGCTCCTACCGGCAGCTTCGCCTACGATGAAACTGGCGGAATGCATTTCGGTTGGTTTACTCTCAGGGCAGATGACTGATACTTCGTTCAGCTAGCATGACATGGCGGGCACCTCAGCGTGACTGCCCCCAATATTCTCTCCGATCTGCAACTCACAAAAGCCACGTTGGACTTGAACAGCCAGCGTGGCTTTTTTGATGAAGTGAACCCCCAAACCGAACCAGTCTTGCGTCTCGGATTGCGAAAACTGGTATCGTGAATCCCCATAGCAAAGCGTCTGCAGTGGCACAGTTGCTGGGTGGCTCGCAAGCCGAATTGAAATCCAGCCACGCGTGCTGCGATTTCCCCCCACGTTTTCAAATCTCACCGTCGTCCATCTCACTTAGTTGAACAAGCCGTGCCACTTCATCCACCGAAGACTATTTTCTCAATCACCTTCACACTCTTGTTGGCCGTATCCGCGTCAACGCGGCTGACGGTTGCCGAAGAACGCACAAGTCAAGTAGCCCAGCTCGGTTCCTACGCATACGAACCCAAACTGAGTGACCCGGCTTTCGCGAAGTTCAACCCTCGGCTCGCACCCACTCCGGGGCCCCTGTTACTTGAGCAGGGCGATCAACTTGCGATCATCGGAGATTCCATCACCGAGCAGAAAATTTACTCCCGAATCATTGAAACATATCTGACGGCTTGTGTGCCCCAGCTTGCAATACAAGTACGACAGTATGGCTGGAGCGGGGAACGAACCGAGGGTTTCCTGAGACGAATGGATCAAGACTGTTTGAGATTCAAGCCAACCGTCGCGACCTTAGCCTATGGGATGAACGATACCCGGTATCGACCCTTTGATACGCTCAACGGGCAGTGGTACCACGATCACTACAGCGAAGTCGTCGCGAAACTGAAAGCTTCAGGAGCGAAGGTGGTCGTTGGTTCCCCTGGCTGCGCCGGAAAAATCGCCAGCTGGGTGAAATCCAGAAGTGGGACACTGGACGAACACAATCTGCACCTCTGCGCCTTGAGAGACATTGCGTTGCAGGTCGCGACAGAACAGGACGTCGCCTTTGCGGACATTTTTTGGCCGATGTATCAACAACAGATCCTCGCTGCACGAAAATACGGGACTGCCGAAAAACCCTACGAAATTACTGGCCGTGATGGAATTCACCCTGGGGGTGCTGGTCATCTGCTGATGGCCTACTCATTTTTGCGGGCCATGGGTCTGAATGGTAAAATTGCCGCGATCAAATTTGACAGTCAGTCGGATACGGCGGTAGCAAGTGATGGACACAAAATAGAAGGATGTGAACAGGGTGTGATCAGCCTGACGAGCCAACGCTATCCGTTCTGCGCTGATGGACCAGTGGATTCTGACAATTCCATCCGATCCGGAATGTCCCTCATCCCATTCGACCAAGATTTAAATCGGTTCATGCTTTATGTGACCGGACTTGACACACCAAAGGCCAAAATCACGTGGGGTCAAGACTCCGTCGTCATTTCTGCTGAGCAACTGGCAAAGGGTGTGAACTTGGCGACACGCTTCCCTAAGAATCCATTCAGTGCGGCCTTCGATGCCGTGGACTCAGCAGTCGCCGCCAAGCAGGCGTATGAAACGCAACAGATCAAGAAGGTGTTTCATGGCCGCGAAGGGAAACGCGATATGGAATCAGCGGTAGCACGTACGGAAGAGGAACGTGCCACTTTGGTTTCCAAAATTGCTGAGGCCAAGTCTGCCGTGGCTCACCAACTGATTATTCAGCCAGTTAAATAAATGGGTAAAATCAACCAGTTCGTCTTAGGCAGTCAGGCATTCAATTCACAGACACAGCATCAAAGTTGACGGGATAGATCTGATAGATCCCTTCTTAGAACACCTGACGGATCCAGTTATTCAAACGGGTAATTGGTTTGTCAGGAATGATGATCACATCGCCATCCCGCAACCAAATCTCATCTGCTGGCGTCGGACGTTTACCGTACACGGCACCTTGCAGGTCCAACATGGTTGAAACGAGTCTCCAATCTTCTGCACGCCGCATGATGACAACCTGTCTCAAATTGCCGTCAGGTAGATGCCCCCCTGCTGATGCGATCGCCCCCAAAACGGTCGTCGGCCCATCCAACGCAACGCGAGTTGGCGTTCCCACCTGCCCAAGCACATGTACAAAGTGTGGGGCCTGAACTGTCAAGATAGGCTCGGCATCGATGCCGACCACCAGTTCACCGTAGCGAAGGTTGATTTCCCGCTTGAGCTGAGCCAGCGTGAAGCCTTGAACGCAAACCTCTCCGATTCCCGGCAGGCGAATTTTTCCATCCGGCATGACGACCAGATTCAAGGCCTGTTGGTTCAAGCCGCTTGCTCCGCCGACCGCACTGCGAATGTCATCAGCAAGGGTGTTGGTCTGAACTGGCGTCACATCGATCGCCGGCTCGTCGTACAAATTCATATACTGCGTCTCCAACACTTCGCGGAGTTGTGCAACGGTCAAACCGGCAGCGTGTACTTCGCCGAGCATCCGCACTGTGATGGTACCATCCGGCAGAATCGTCAACCCCCGTTCCAACGTGCCTCGCTGCAAATCAGCGTGAACAGTAGAATCGACCATGACTTGGTCACCGGGTGTCAGCCGATAGGACCCCTCTTTCTGGCGGCGTGTGATCAGATAGATCACTTGCAGTTGATCACCAGGTCGAAGGCGGTACTCACTCAAATGAGCAAGACGCGATGGGCCGGCGTAACCACCTTGGGCATAGGGTCCAAAGTCGAGCGGCTTCATGTCTGTCCAACGTTGCTCTGCACCACACCCGCAGGCACAGTCCACTCCCATCATGCACGGTTGGCATGCTCCACGACATGGATACCCACCCGGAATATTGCGGCAGCCACAATCATCAACTGGCAATGCCTGCAGAGTCCCGGCCAAATCACCGGAAGTTTCCTGAGCCTGTGCCAAGGTGCTTAGCAACAACAGGTACGCAATGAAGTAGGATAACCGCATTAGAAAAACCATCTGCATCTGAAAGGATAATGAGACACTGCCTCAGCGACCGTTTTGACATTTCATTCCCGAGAAGCAAAGCATTGCAGGATCACCATATATTCTTGACGGACTCTGCAAACCGTTTGAAAATATTCGGCTTGGATGCCGATTCGGTCTGCTGCCCGTATTGGGGTACAAATGCTGGATCTGATCGCAAGTCATCACGTCCAGCATCAGTTTGTCCTTGAGAAGTCCCCCCAGTTCTGACACTGGCTGGGGTAACCTGACTACGCCTCGGTGCGGTTGCCGGCATTACCGGTTTGGAAATCGCAACAAAATCCTGAGGCGATAGCTCCGTGATTGCAGGAACGCGTTCTGACCGAACGATTGATTGCGGAGCCGGTTGTAAACTTGCAATTATCTTTTGTGCTTCCAGTTGACGACCAGTTTGTTGCAAAACAGCAATGTACGCTTGCGTCGTGGCACCGTCATCCTCAATCGACAGTGAGTGAGAGAGTGCCCACCTTGCTTCCTCCATCAATCCTACGTCAAGCAGATGCATTCCCAATCGTGATGCAAGGCTAGCGTTGTCTGGTTGGCCCTGCAGTGCGGCCCGTCGCAAGCAAAGTGCGGTCGCGCCATGCAACTTGGTGGTGTCATTCTGCTTCAAATAGATTGCAGCCAATAGATCCATGCCCTGCGCTGCTTCGGCACTGCGAGATGCGATGCCAGCCAACGCAACGCGTGCGGCATCAAGGTAGCGATCCGCCGCATCACTGCCAGTCAGCGTGTCGCATGACATTACGTCCAGCACGTCGGTACTGTGGGAGATTGCCATCCGCGAGATTACGTGACCATCGGCGTTCCCGTAGACCCCGGAAAAATCGCGGGCTTCACGGATTGCTGTACGAGCAAATTGAAGCCGCCCAGTCGCACTTTGACGCCGAATTCCTAGTTGGGCTTTCGCAAGCTCCCGCTCCTGTAGGTCAATGCCCTCGGCGGCACAACGAAAAGCCTCCCATACCGTGGCCTCCGCCGAAAGCCAGGCACCTGATCCATATTCAATCGTTCCGCGATCGATCAAAGTTCTTGCCCGTCGTGCGCAAACCGACGCACTGCTTGACCGCAACCAACGCACCTCGCCGATTGAGTCAGGGTTGGATACCGTCGTCACACCTCCACTGAGCGTGGGAACGCCAGACTGTGATTCGCCTGAACACTTCTGCAATACCCCCGACGAAAGACGATCGTTCGTACCACTGGCAGCCCTTAACTCCAACCGCTCGAAAACCATTTTTGTCTTCCAAGCACCCCCATCAAATTTTGTCTCGCTATGCGGTTCGGTGAGTGTTGCCTCGGAAAAAGTGGCAGAGTCCCCCGTGATGCTGGGCAACCGCCTTGGCGATTGCTGCTGCACGTTGACCGACCTTTGCCCAGATTGGGCCGATGGAATGATTTGCGAAAAACCATCAAACTCATTTGGCTCCGACGCCTGCCCCGTCATCACCGAGGCGGAACACGCGAGTGCGACTGCTAATGCAAAGCGTCTGCGAAGTCGATGCGGCGATTTCTGGGTGGTCATTGTGCATTTCCATTGAGACATCAGCGAAGACACCCCAAAAGTTGCCCCCGCATTACAGATCGGACCACCGATACAATTAGCACCGCTAAACCCAAGCTCGATCTTCGCTACAATCAGAAACGCCCGGAGAAACCGGAAAAATCGTTACATCTTCGCTTCGAGATGCCGTTGCTGTGACGGAAAAAGCACCCCATCGCTGCTTTCATGAACGGAAATACACGCCAGATTCGAACGAACATGGCTTGCTATCAAACCCAGTTATTCGGTCACGCCTGCCCCACAGCTGGATCACCGAGAGCCCCAGCCAAGACACTCCAAGCAAAGATGCAAAGCCGCGACCAAGGTGGGAAGGCAACTACCAGAGTAGCACTGAAACTCTAGTAGCACTGAAACTCGGGTAGCCCGTCTTGTTTGTGGACAACAAGCCGAAGTTTGAGCGGGTTCACCGGTCAGGTTCACCGGTCATAGTGCGTCCGTTGAGGATCCTCAGTGGGCGTCACTTGTTCGGCTTTTCGCGTCCAGAACTTGCGTGCTGCCCGCACAAAGGGCACCTGACGTTGCAGTTCTGCGGCTGGCAACCGTTTCAAACGGTCCTCGTAGTCAGTGAGCCATTGCCGAAAAAACTCCACCGACTTGCTCGTGACTCGCGGCTGCCCTTCAAATTCAATGTACCAAGGAGCACTCATCGCAGCTCGAAAATGATCTTCATAAAGTGTCACCACGCGAATGGTAACCCAGCCGCTTTCTTTGGCATTCACGGGCGGCAGCATCCCACCGGCCTTTGCGAACTCATCAAGCCTTGCACTGTAATGCACTTTTCCATTGTGGATGACTTCCAGATATTCCACGGGGTCACGGACGGCCAATTGCAATTCTGCCTGCAACACCAGCACTTCTCCGGGACGCGCTTTGAAGACGTGCCCCGGCAGTTGTCCCCCGAGCATGGGTCGCAGCAACGGTCCATTGGTGGCAACACTCTGTCCCTTCCAGGCCGCATTCCACCACTCTAACTCTGATTCAACTCGCGTTGCTTTGGGTGGCCCACCGTTGTAGTCCCTGGGTGGTTTGCCCACATACAGTCGATTGTATCCCACCGGATTTTGCCGGCCTTGATCTCCTGTCCCGGCCAGGGGGGGGATTCTGAAGCCGGCTTCCAACATATTCCAATAGATTTTTTCTGCCCATCGTCCAATCGCCTTATTCCCGATCGTATGGGCACCTAGGGGCCCTCGTCCATCGGAGATCGAAAGAACTCTTCGATCCAACCTTAACCAATCTCCCAATAAGAAGAAGCCATCCACCTGTCCGCTGGCTAACCACACAGGCAGTTGCCATGCAAAGGGATTTTCGACGGCAATTTTCACATCATCTCGCGGCCCCAACTGAACCATCCGTTCAACGGGAAGCAACGTCTTGCTCCCATCACCTTCATCGATCTCGTCATCCTTACTCGTTGGGTCATTCCCATTCAGATCAGTCGACGCCTCATACCGATAAAACACCAAGCCCCCCTCGTGCGTCGCATTCTCATTGATCCAAGAGGGATCATTCTCGGGTGGCTCATCGTCATCACGACCCGCGATCGGCTTGGCATCCATACGTCCCAGCACCGTTGCAAGGTGGAGATCTTCGGATGCCATTCTCAATGGCACACTGTACGGTGACGGGGGAATGCAGCAATCTCCGCTGGTCCACCCTTCCTGCAACATTTCAACCATCCGAGGAAGCGCGACGGAGTGGTCGTCGAGGCTGGTACGTTCCAAGGAAAAATTGCCTGTAATGATTCTGTATTCTGGGCCCCTGATCATGCTGAAACGATACTGACCATCAGGCAGGGAAAACTCGGCCGAACGATCCAAGACGAGGCCCACACCTGCCGGCACCGTTTTGCGAACGGTCACTCGCCTGCCAGGTTTGCCTGCCCGCTCAAGCACCATTCGTGTGATCACAGGCTGTTCGTCTGCTTCATCGCGAACAGACACGGTCAAACTTCCCCCCGCAGCAAAGCCGGACTGCAATGGCATCACAGCAGCGACGCCAACCCAAACCATCCCTATCCAAAACATCGCAGTTGCAACACGAACCATTTGATATCTCATATTCACCAAGACGCGTCCTCCCGAATCCCATCCGCCGGTCACCCCCTAGCATAGCGGAGAGTCCGGTCCGCTCACGATAGGTGATTCTGTCGAGTACACCGCATGCCGTGGTCAACCGCCAATCACCAGCAACTGCTGCATCTGTTCAAAACACGTCTCTGCTGTCGTTTTTAGCGTTGCCTTCTCTCCCGACAACTCTTCTCAGTCAAAGCCAGCAGAATTTCAGACATTCGTGGGGACAAAGCAAAACTAATTAGAAACTACCGTGTTTGAAAGATAGCGCGTCGTTCAGTGTTACGCACAATCAACCGTGTTACTGCCGAAACGTGTTACCGTGGAACGATCTGCTCGCTAGAATGAGCGTACACGAGCCGGCCGTTTCGGCGGTTCACCTGTTCAGCATCTCAGCGATGACTGAACAATCCCACTAAGGCTGGGAAAAACATCCCGCTTGTCGGAACACCCCGACTGACATCCCGCTGTCCCACCAGCCTGACGCGTGCCCCCCTCGTATGCACATGGCTCCGCCATTCATTTCCCCAACCTAGCTTGTTAGCACTCAAGAGCGACCACCGGTCGCCATACGTATTGAAAGGCTTCAATGACTTTATTTAACCTTCCCCCGGCAAGTCGCTGGTTCACCATCGTCTCCACCACCTTGCTGTTATCGGGCCTCTGCCAACTCGAATCTGTGGCAAACGCTGCGGAGAAGCCAAACATCATTTACATCATGTCGGACGACATGGGTTACTCCGACATTGAATGTTACGGCAGCGAAATTGCGACACCGAATCTTAACGCCCTGGCAGAGGACGGAATACGATTCACGCAGTTTTATAACACCGGACGCTGTTGTCCCACGCGAGCCAGCCTGCTGACTGGTCTGTATCCGCACCAAGCAGGTGTTGGGCACATGATGAATGACCGAGGTCATGAGGGATACCGCGGTGAACTGAATCGACAAAGCGTAACGATCCCGGAAGTGCTTCACACCGCCGGCTATCGTTCGTATTTATCTGGCAAGTGGCATGTCACACAGGCGGTCAACCCAAAAACCGATGCCGACAAGCACAACTGGCCACTTCAACGAGGCTTTGATCGCTTTTACGGAACCATTCACGGTGCAGGAAGCTTCTTTGATCCCAACACACTCACCCGCGACAACACATTCATCTCTCCCTTTGCTGATCCGGAATACCTCCCGAGACAGATGGCAAATGGAGAATATTACTACACCGACGCGATTGCCGACCACGCTGTTCGTTTCATTCGTGAGCACCACTTTGAGTCGGATGACCAACCCTTCTTTATGTACGTCAGTTTCACTGCAGCGCACTGGCCTATGCATGCGTTGGAAAAAGACATTGCAAAGTACAAAGGTAAGTATGACGTTGGTTACGACGCCATCCGGTCCAGTCGGTACGAACGCATGATTGACCTCGGTCTGATTGATCGCAGCAATACTGAGAATTGGCCCATTGATGACAAATGGAAGGAAGAACAGCACTGGGAGTGGGACAAACGCAACATGGAAGTCTACGCAGCCATGGTGGATAACATGGATCAGGGAATTGGTCGCATTGTCCAGTCACTCAAGGACACCGGGCAGTTTGAAAATACTCTGATCTGTTTTTTCCAGGATAATGGTGGCTGTGCTGAGAGCTACGGACGTGGGGGCAACGGTCGTGAGCGTTCAGCAACCCCCGATCGCGACATCCTTGCGGCAGATTACCTGCAGCCCGACATGACGCCGAAGCAGACGCGTGACGGATATGCCATGAGAACAGGCAAAGGCTCCATGGCCGGGCCAGCCGACACTGCCGTCGGCTACGGACGCGGTTGGGCGACAGTTTCCAATACCCCATTTCGCGAATACAAGCACTACACGCATGAAGGTGGAATTTCGACACCCTTGATTGTTCACTGGCCCAATCAGATCGAGCAAGGGGGACGACTGGAAACGACACCAGGACACTTGATTGACTTGATGGCAACGGCGGTGGATGTCGCGTCAGCAGAGTACCCCACGGAGTTCCACAATGGGCAAACGATCAAACCCATGGAAGGCACCAGTTTGGTCCCCTTATTTAAAAACGAATCCATTAAGCGTGAAGCGATTTATTGGGAACATGAAGGCAATCGCGCCATTCGAGTTGGCAAGTACAAGCTGGTTGCCAAGGGTGCCAAGGGTGCGTGGGAACTGTACGACATCCACGTCGACCGCAGCGAGAAAAACGACCTCAGTGTCAAACAGCCATTCCAAACAAAGAAACTCGCCCAAATGTGGCAAAGCTACGCCGAACGTGCAAACGTGTTGCCCTTGAACCCCCGTTCGAACAAACCTCCTGCCGATAACCGAAAGCAGAAACATTTCGAACTGACAAACGGCGCATCCCTAGACAGCACAAAAGCCCCTTATCTCCAAAAACGTGGTTTTACGGTCCAGGCAACGGCTAACGTGATGGGTGATGGAGTGATCGCAGCACAAGGTGGGTCAAACCATGGCTGGTCACTCTATGTCCAACAAGGCAAACTCTGCTTTGCCATAACGCTCAGTGGAAAGCAGACTATCGTGAACAGCAAAACTGAGATCGATGGTGACGTCACGGTGACGGCGACGCTCAAAAAGTCAGGACAACTGAAACTCTCCGTGAACGGCGACCCCGCGACAGAGCACAAACTGGACGCCTGCCTCAGCAGTCAGCCACTCGAACCGCTCGAAGTAGGCAGAGACTCAGACGGCGTCGTCGGAAAATATGAGCCTCCCTATGCACTGAAAGGGAACGTTGAAAAGCTGATTGTTGATATCCCGTGAATGGAGATGACTGCAGATAATTTTTCAATATCAAGATCAACTGAATGCGAACCAGCACGGTGCCCCGCAGCAGAGTCGCCACCATTTGGCCCTCTGCTGCAGGCGTGTCTGCTTCCGCTGCGAGTCACCTTTGATGGCAGCAACTGTCAATAAGGCAATTCGCGGAGGTAGAGATTTTTGAAATAGAGGGCACTGCCATGATGCTGCAATTCAATTTGGTCTGCTCGCGCCAGCGGAACAATGCCGGTCTTGTCCCAGTAGTTTTCTAACGCGACACGATCAACAATTTTTTTACCGTTGAGCCAGATCGTCACCTTATCACCGACCATACGGATCAAGAACCGATTCCATTCGCCGGGTCTCTTATCGGCAAGAACGGTCGGCGAATTTCGCCAGCGTTTATTATTCCAGAGCCCTCCTGACCCGAGATTGCGTCCGTTTTTGTAGGCAGCGACCCACTGGTCTGTTGTCAGGTCATCAGGGCCATCGACAGACCCATCTTTTTTGGGTTTCATTCGCAAATCCCACGGGTCCCAAATTTGAATCTGGGGAGTTCCACGCAGATAGATTCCCGAATCTGCTCCCGCTGGGATTTTCCAGTCCACGTACATTTCAAAATCACCATAATCCTTGTCAGTACACAAACTCTGGCCCTTTCCATCGTAGGTCAGAACGCCCTGGACAACGGACCAGTGCTGCCGCATCAATTCGTCTGCACTCACCTGTGCTTGAGTCGCAGCATCACCTTCCAACTCGCGTCGCGCATTTGCATTTTTGTGGGCTAAGCCTTTCCAACCCTGAAGGTCTTTGCCATTAAATAGCGGTTGGAATCCACGGGGAGGAACGTTGTCCTGCTGAGACGCGTGCGTTGCGGGTGCGACAGCGTAATCAGCAATCTTCATGTTGCGAAATTCAACCCGATCACTGTGGCCAGCCAAAACAAGATGCCCAGTTTTATTTTTCACTCCCAAGTGAGCTCCCCCATCCACCGGAACCGTTTCATCAAGAAAGGCATCCACAATCACCGCTCCGTTTAAAACCACGATCACGTGATCGTCAATCGCAATGATTGTTTCCCGATTCCACTGCCCAACGGGTTTCAGATACCCAGTTTTTGCCGGAGTGACTCCGTAAATTGAACCATGATATTGCCATGGTTTCAGCCAACTGAGCTTGCGCTGTTTTCCACCGGACATTTCAGCCATGCCACTGTAGCGGGAACCGTTGTGATCAAGAATTTGAATTTCCATACCGCTGGATGCAGGATGCCCCCCCGTCGGTACTCGAATTCCGATGCCGTTATTTCCGCTTTCTTCAAGCTTGAATTCAAATTGAAAAGCAAAGTCTGAGTATTCTTTCTCGGAAACAAGATTCTTCCCACCGTTCTTGCAAATCAGCACCCCGTCATCAACGGTGTAGCCTTTAAGATCGCCGGTCCACCCTTTCAGATCGTTTCCTTGCAGCATGGGCTTCCACATCGCTGATGTGTTCAAAATGGATTCGACATGCTGACCCGCGACGATATTAGGATCGTTTGTACCTCCATCCTGCCTGGTTTGCCCTGTGGCAAAATCGCCACCAAAAAAGATTGGGGCTACAACGCTTAGGATGGCAAAAACATTTAAACCCCAATCCAGATTCCAACCTGGATGGCGGTAAGAATTCAAAGTGTTCGGCATGAGTCATTCCAGAGGATGCGAAAACAAATGTGCTACGAAACCGTCCCACAATATACGACTAAAGAGACGCGATCGCCAACATACCGACCTCTGGCTCCCACGACGCTTGGGTAATAAATCAACGCGAACGAATGTTCACGCAAGCACTCACCCCAAAAAGAACGTCATGCGATTACCAAAACCTGACAGCCTCCACACCAACAAGTGGTTCTTGCTGCAGCCCCTCGCATTGATACATTTCAACGAGTGGCAGAACTCTGGATTAGACTGCCAAGTATGCGAGCCAACACCTGTTATCACTGGCGATACTGTCGGGACGCAACACACAGGCTGAACTTCGATTCAGATTTGACTGCCACCTTAGTGCCAACCCGCCACCGATCCGGCTGAGCAGCAGACACTGAGCAGCAGACACTGAGCAGCAGACACTGAGCAGCAGACACTGAGCAGCAGACACTGAGGAGCAGAAAATTGTGAGCGTGCAAGCTGACAATCGACCAGATCGCCGGGTTGCGCCCCCGAGAGCCGGGTTGTCCCCCGAGAGATGGTGCAGCTGACTGGTGCTCTCATAAACACCTGGCATTCAAGAATGTGCACGCCCGATATTCGCCCCCACTCGTCCCTGAGCCCCTGAGCCCCTGAGCCCCTGAGCCCCTGAGCCCCTGAGCCCCTGAGCCCCTGAGCCCCTGAGTCCCTGAGTCCCTGAGTCCCTGAGTCCCTGAGTCCCTGAGTCCCTGAGTCCCTGAGTCCCTGAGTCCCTGAGTCCCTGAGCCCCTGAGTCCCTGAGTCCCTGAGTCCCTGAGGCTAGCTGCCCCGCGTTGCTACTCGGTCCGAAGCATTACCCGACGTAGATTTTTGCCGGCATGAACGGCTGCCTGACGTGAATTGCAGCTTGCTCTACGCTGCCTCAGGCCGCCTTGCGAATTTCCTGCTCTCCGGAATCCATTCCATTGGATTGTTGCTCGTTAGACTGCTGTCCTTTGCTTGGACCAGTGGAACCCTGAGCAGAAGACACACTCGAATCCGCCGCATTCTCATGGGGCACAGTTAGTTTCAAGATGCGGGGTTCGATTTCCAGTGGTTCGGAAGCATCCTGGGGTGCCTGTTGATCGATCGCCTCCTCAGACGCCAACTGATCTTGCAGCTTTATGAGTGCCGTTTTCGTGGCGTTCGCTGCCTCGACGGGACTTTCATCTGCCTTCAGGTCATCAATCTCAGATCCCCGCAGAACCAATTCGAGCGAACCATCTGCCTGATGGATCTTGAGCACATCTTCTTCGATGAACCAGACGGCGGTGTAGTGCTGCGCGTGAAATTTACGCCCACAAAAGAACTCATCGCGAATCAGCATGCTTTCGCGATGAATCAACGATCCCTCGGGTCCCAATTCCTCAGAACGCTGGTCGGCGTCCTGTAGCCATCGGAGAAACCGCGTCCGCACTGTGGCAAGTCGCTGGAAATTAGTCATGCGTTCAATCAACGGGAAATGCGATATGATGCACCCTCGGTGGACGAGAGGTGCCGACCCAACGAGAATGACAGGCAGCGTATTTTTTCGCTAAATCAGCCTAAGTGGTTTGATCGGCCAGTTTCAGAGCTAACATTCGTTGCAATTCGGATTGT
>Ga0315331_10002749_pt1 | contig 13265 bp, 14 predicted proteins | sample M160m34915metaG_FD_203456 | JGI IMG/M metagenome (GOLD analysis project Ga0315331, IMG submission 203456) | Ammonia-oxidizing marine archaeal communities from Monterey Bay, California, United States - M1 60m 34915 | ecosystem: Environmental > Aquatic > Marine > Intertidal zone | place: USA...
CGCACACATGTCCGCTTTTCGTTCTTTTGCATGATAGACTGTGCAAAACCGACTTCACCCGGCGTGACCGGGCCGACCGGGCGTCATTTCGATGGCGCGCCGACACAGGAACTATGTGCCGACAGCAACCGCCATCGCCCCTGCCCGCCCCAACGGCGCCGCGTATGCCGCGTTGTGGAACCCGTTCCGCCCTTTGGGTGTATGGGGTTGAATTTCATGTTTTACCCCTGCCCTCTTTCTGCGACCGGACGACAGTGCTACCGTTATTTAAAATATTAACAGGGGAAAACAGAATGACAGACGACATCGACGTCACGGCGCATTATGAAAGCCTCAAAGATCGGGTGGTGATCATCACCGGCGGTGGCCAGGGAATCGGGCGCGGCTATGCCCGACACTTCGCGCGCCAAGGGGCCATCCCGGTCATCGCCGAACTGAACGGCGAGAACGGCGAAAACGTGAAACGCGAGATCGAAGATGAGGGCGGGAAAGCCTTTGCCTTCGAAACCGATGTCGGGTCCATGGACTCGGTCTCAGCCATGGCCGAGGCGACGCTCAAAGCGGCGGGGCGCATCGACGTTCTTATCAATAATGCGGCCGTGTTTTCCCGGATCACCATGGCGCCGTTCTGGGAACTGCCCCTCGACGAATGGGACAGCGCGATGCAGGTCAACGTAACCGGGTCGTTCTATTGCGCCCGCGCGGTGGTGTCCGCGATGCAGGAAGCAAAATGGGGGCGCATCGTCAACGTCACCTCCGGCACGGTGGCGCTCGGCTCGGCCAATTACCTGCACTACATCACGTCGAAATCCGCCATGATCGGCATGACCCGCTCGATGGCGCGCGAGCTGGGGCCGTGGAACGTGACGGTGAATACGTTCTGGCCCGGCATCATCAAAACCGAAGTGCCGCGCCCGTCGGCGCCGGATGCGGTTTTCGAGATGTTCCGCAATCAGCAGTGCCTGCCCCGGCTGACGACCATCGAAGACCTTGCCAAGCCAATGCTTTTCCTGTGTTCGGAAGAAGCCAAATACATGACCGGCCAGGTCTTCGAACCGGATGGCGGCCTCAGCTTTAACTAGAGGGGTTTTCCGCTTACGCGAAATCGCGCCAACCTTCAAAACATGAAACGCTGCTAGCGGTCGAGATGGGCGTTCCGGTTTTTGAACAATTCGTCGTCGGCATAGCCCATGCGATCAGGGTCACGGCCCTTGCCCAGCATCACCTGCATGTAGACGGGTTCCACGGACTCGTTCTGGTAGCCGTGGATCACGCCGGCCGGGCAGGACACGCAGTCCCACGGCCCGAGGTGGCGTTCGATATGTTTGCCGTTCTCGTCCTCGAAGAACACCATCAGGTGGCCTTCCAGGACAAAGAACACTTCCTCGACCTCGTGGGTATGGGCCGCGTTGCCCTCGCCGGCCGGGACATACATGACGCTCAACGTAAAAGCACCAGCGGGAATGACGGATGTATCCGCCTTCCCGCTGGTGTTGCCGATGAAGCGGTGCTGCGCCCGCCGGTAGCCATCGATGAGGGCGTCCGCGAAGGCAGCCCAGTCCGGTTTGCGGTCCTTGAAATGGGCCACTTGCCGGTCTGCGATGTCCTCTATGTCGACGCCCTCGAATTCAGGCGGTCGCGGATGGCGCGCGATTTGTTCCGCCATGATGCGTATCCCTACTTGACGAACGCGTTGGTGAAATAGTCGCTCGTCGCGGCTTTCGCCTTGATCTGCTCGTATTCGACCAAGAGATTCTGGGCCATCTCGATATCCGCGGGCGGGATCCAGCCGAGCGGTTTTCCCTTGCTCGCCGCACTGTGATATAGGTCGAACGAAGATTTGAGGATGGCGAGATGCACCGCACGGTTCAGGGTGGGCTTGACCTTGCGCAGCGCGTCGATGGCGGCTTCCGGGTTTTCCTGAACGATCTTCAGGGCCTCTTGGGTCGACGCAACCATACGCCGGACCAAGTCCGCCTTGTTGTTGATCAGGTCCTCATGGGCTATCACCGCGAGACCGGGCACGTTGACGCCGGCGGACGCGAAGCTCAGATACGCAGCAGGTGTGCCTTTGGATTCCATGATCGGTTTCTGCAGAAAACCGAATGAATTGGTGCCGTCGACCTTGCCGGACAGAACCGAGGAGACCTTGGCGGGCGGGGCCACCAGCACGATCTTGTTGCCGCTGATTCCCATGGCTTTCTCGACCGCCTTAAACAGGAAGATCGTGCTGCCACCGGCGGAATCGGCAATCTTGGCGCCCTTTACGTCTTTCCAGCTTTTCCATCCCTTGGACTTGGGAAAGATCAGCGCGCTCGGGCCGGTCCGCAGATAGCCGGCAACCATCTTGGTCTTCAGGCCCTTTGAGCGCAGCACCATCATGGCACCGCCATCGGCGGTGCCGAACTCATCGGACTGATTGCCGACGGTCTGCGACGTGGTCATGGAGCCGCGGCCTTCGCGCAAATTGATATTGATGCCGTTCTTGGCGAACACGCCCTTTTCCTTGGCGTAGTGCCATACAGCGTGATAGCCACCAAGAACCCAATCGAGTCGTAGCGTTACATCGTCTGCCGCCTGGGCAGGAGCCGCACTAAGCGCCGCAAGCAATCCGGTGACGGCAAGTACTGTTTTTTTCGTTTTCATCTTGTCCTCCGTTGGTTTGTTGGTTGATTAGTTGTCTCGGTCGTTGGTCGTTCGTTGTCAGCAGTTTCTTGTGGTTACTGGGCGTGGCTCCGCTGCGACACGTGCCACGGTATAAGCAGTTTCTCGAGCAGTTCGATAGCGTAGAAAAATATCATGGCGAGAACCGACAGCACGATCAGCACACCGAAGAGCAGCGCGGTGTTCATTTCGCCCGATGCGCTGAGCAGGATGTAGCCAAGCCCTGAATCGGACGCAATATATTCGCCCGTCAGCGCGCCGACGACGGCCAGCGCAGAGGCGACCTTGAGGCCGCCGAACATGCTGGGCAGCGCGCCCGGCAGTCTCAGCTTGAGAAAGATCCGCGAAGACGACGCGCCCATTGAGCGCGCAAGCTGGATCAGCGCCGGGTCAATCGTCCGCAGACCGACGATGGTGTCGACCACGATAGGGAAAAAGCAGATCAGGAAGGCGACCGAAATCTTGGTTTCGATGCCGAACCCGAACCAGACGATAAACAACGGCGCGAGGGCGATCTTCGGGATGCTCTGGGTGGCGACAAGCGGCGGATACAGCAAGCGTTCGACCTGCGGCGAGATCACGATCATGATCGCGACCGGCACCGCAAAGCCCACAGCGAGAAGATACCCGGCAAGCACCGCCAGGATTGTGTCGTAGGAATTCGCGGCAATGGTCTCCCAGTGTTCGATCACGGAATAGACGACCGCGAGCGGGCGCGGCAACAGGTGGCTCGGAAACCCAAAGACAGCCACCAGTGCTTCCCACAAACCGAGGATTATCAAAAGCGAGAGCAGCATCCAGAAGGCATCGATATGCCATCCCCGTCGGTTCGCGGAGAAGAACGCAAATCCCTGTTTTTTGTCCGGTGCCGCCATGATCTTCGAATCCCCGTAAATACCTTAGTGAATGACGCCCATTTCCTGAAAAAGCAGCCTGACGCGATGGACGATGGCGCCGAATGCCGGCGTGTCGCGGATACTCACATCGCGCGGCCGGTCCAGATCGACATCGATAATTTCCCGCACCCTGCCGGGACGGGCCGACATCACAACAATCCGGTCGGACAGGAACACCGCTTCGCTGATACTGTGGGTGACGAACAGAACCGTCTTCCGCGTTTCCTGCCACATGGCCAGCAGATCAGACTGCATTTGTTCGCGGGTCAGCGCATCCAGGGCGCCAAACGGCTCATCCATCATCAGCATCGGTGGGTCGAGCAGCAATGCCCGGCACAGGGCGACGCGCTGGCGCATGCCCCCCGACAGCTCGAACGGTCGTTTATCCTCGAACCCGTCGAGCCCGACGGAGCTCAGCAGATCGCGGGCCCGGGCGACATGTTTCTTGGGGTCGATGCCCCGCATATCACATTGCAGCAACACGTTGCCCAGCACCGTACGCCAGTCGAGCAACAGATCGCTCTGAAAGGCAAACCCGAGATCGGTATAGGGGCCGTCGACGGCTTTGCCGTCGATCCGCACTTCGCCAATGGTGGTCTCCAGCAGCCCGGCGACAAGCGACAAAAGGGTACTCTTGCCGCAGCCGCTGGGGCCGAGAATAGAGACGAATTCGCCGCGCCCGATCTGCAGGTCGGTGCCTTCCAGCGCGACAATCTGCTCGCCGTCCTGGCCGGTGAAGGTTTTGCCGACGCCGTCGATCTCGATCAGCGTTTCCGCGGATCCTTCTGGTGAAAGCCTACCTGTCTGAAGGGCGTCTTCGGGCATCACGTCTCACCTGCTTCAAAAAAGGCCGCGACATCGCCCCAGCGGACCGGGGTCGAATTCAGTTCCGCCTTGAACGGACGCAATGCATCACACACTGCATTCGCGATCACCACCGGGGGGGCAATGGCCCCACCCTCGCCAAGACCTTTGACCCCAAACGCGTTGAGCGGTGACGGCGTCTCGAAATGGACGACCTCGATCGGCGGCACGTCGGACGCGCTCGGCAGCAGGTAATCCATCAGGCTGCCGGTCAGAAGCTGGCCGTGTTCGTCATAGGCGAGCTCTTCGAGCAGCCCGCCGCCGAGCCCCTGGACCAGCCCGCCCTTCACCTGGCCATCGGCAAGGCCGGGATTCACCAGCACGCCGGCATCGTGGACCTCGACATATTTCTCGATCTCGAGCCGCCCGGTTTCGGGGTCGACCCAAATCAGCGCCGCATTGGCGGCATAGGCCCATGTCACGGTCGGCGGCTCGTAATAGGACGTCGATTCGAAACCGGCATCCATGCCGTCCGGGCGCTGGCTGTCCCAGCCCGGCTTGCCGGCACGCGCGATGTCGCGATAGCTGACATGCAGATCGGGCACGCCCTTCACGCCGACGCCGGAATCGCGCAACTCGAGATCGGCTTCGCCGGCTTCGAGCATATTGGCAGCAAGCGCGAACACTTTTTCATGGACCTTGTCGGTCGCGACTTTGATCGCGCCCGATGCGGTTACCGTGCTGCGGCTGGCGATGGTGCCATAACCCTGGCTGACCTGGCCGGTATCAGCGACGGTAACGAACACGTCCTCGATCGGCACCTGCCACATATCGGCGGCAAACTGGGCGAAGATGGTTTCATGCCCCTGCCCCTGCGGACAGGCGCCGGTCGCCACCATGATCTTGCCGGTGGGGTCGATCTTGACCGTCGCGCCTTCGAACGGCCCGACGCCGGTGCCTTCGACATAACACCCCATGCCGAGCCCGAGATAGCGGCCTTCGGCCAATGCCTGTTTCTGACGCGCGCGGATATCCTCCAGCCCGCCGAGCTCATCCAGCGCGCGGGTCAGCGCTTTGGGATAATCACCGCTGTCATAGACCATCGGCACACCGTCGCGGTAGGTCAGGCCGACATCATAGGGCAGGTCTTCGGGCGGTATCATGTTGCGGAAGCGGACCTCCGCCGGGTCGAGATCGAGATAGTTGGCCACCAGGTCGACGGCGCGCTCCATGGCAAAACCGACCTCCGGCCGACCGGCGCCGCGATAGGGCGCATTGGGCGTGCGGTTGGTCAGCACCACCTTGCAGTCAGTCTCGTAATTGGCGATGTCGTACGGGCCTAGCATGTGGGCGATCGAATTCCCGGCGATCCCCGCGCCGACCGGCGTGAAGGCCCCGGAATCCACTAGGAACGAACTGGTGACCCCGAGGATGCGGCCCGTGTCGTCGAAGCCGATCTCGACATCGTAAATGTTGTCGCGCGAATGGGCGGCGTTGAGGATATGTTCGTGGCGGTCCTCGACCCATTTGACCGGGTGGCCGAGTTTACGGGCGAGCCACGCGACCAGAATATCTTCGGGATAGACATGTCCCTTGCCGCCGAACCCGCCGCCGACATCGGGCGCGATACAGCGGACGCGTTCTTCCGGCATGCCGAGCGCGGTGGAAATTTCCCGCCGTACCCAATGGACCACCTGGGTGGACGACCACACCGTCAGCGTATCCGTACGCGTGTCGTAATCGGCAACAACGCCGCGGCATTCCATGGGCATGGCGGCGTAGCGGTGATGAACAAAGCGCCGGGCGAGGCGATGGGGGGCGGTTTCAAGTGCTGCCGCACCGTCGCCCTTCTTGGTATGAAGGAACGCGGCGACATTGCGGCCCAGATGTTCGTGGACCAGGGCAGCGCCGTCCTGCAGTGCGCTCTCGGCATCGGCCAGCGGCGGCAGCGGATCGAGATCCGCCTCTATCAGCTCCAGCGCGTCTTCGGCGATATAGCGACTGTCGGCGACAACCAGCGCATAGGCTTCGCCGACATAACGGAGCTTGTCGTCGGGAACTAGCGGCTGGTCGGGAATCAAAATGTCGGTATCTACGCGGTCGCGCCAGCCCTGGGGCGTGACCACCTGCATGCCATTGATCGGCGGCAGTTCGGCGCACACATCGGCGCCCGAAGCGGCGAAGCGTACGCCGTCAAGCTCCCGCGCGGTGTCCATGTTCACGGTACCGACGGCGGCATGCGGCAGGGACGAGCGCGCAAAGGCGGCGTGGACCATGCCGGGAAGCTGGATGTCGGCGACGAATTCGCCCTTGCCGAGCAGCAGGTTCTTGTCTTCCCGCCGGGGCACGGACTGGCCGATATAGCCGCCCGAATCCGTGCGCGGTTCGCGTCCGTCATCCATCGGCCGGACCCTCCCCGTGAATTTGGTTTGCGTATTTGGTCACCGCGTTGACGATGCCCTCATACCCTGTGCAGCGGCACAGGGCCGCCGACATCCCGTTACGGATTTCGTCGGCGGTCAGACTGTCGCGACTGTGGACCAGATCCATGGCGGTCATCAGAACGCCGGGGGTACAGAACCCGCATTGCAGCGCCCGGTGCTCCGAGAACAGTTTCTGCAAGGCGTGCATCTCGCCATCGGTCGCCAACCCTTCGATGGTATTTATCTTGGCGCCATCCGCCTGGATCGCGAACATCAGGCAGGACCGCGCGGCCTCACCATCGATGATAACGGTACACGCGCCGCACACGCCGTGTTCGCACCCGACATGGGTACCGGTCAGGCGCAGCTCATCGCGCAGAAAATCGGCCAGCAGCATGCGCGGCTCTGCCCTGCCGGTGCGGACCTCGCCATTAACGGTAACGGACACGTCCCGGATCTCGGTCATAGCGAAACCCCTGCACGTTCGGCCACTTTGACCAGCGCGCGCCTGGTCATCACCCCGGCGAGCTTGCGGCGGTATGCGGCGGTCGCATGGACGTCGCCATCGGGGTCGACCTCGGCGCTGGCGGCGGACGCGGCCCGGGCCAAAGCATCTTCGGTCAATCCATTGTCGCGGATCGCGGCTTCCGCGTTCGTCAGCCGGACCGGTCCCGCGCCGACACCGCAGGCGGCGAGACGGACATCGGTGACGGTGTTGCCGTCGAATGTGATTTGCGCCGCGACCCCGGCCAGGGCGAAATCACCAAGGCGTCGCGAAATTTCGACAAAGGCCGCGCCGCTGCCGGCGGGCGGTTTGGGCACAACAATCTCGGTCAGGATCTCGTCCGGCTCCAGCGTGGTGCTCAGCACGCCGTCGAAAAATTCGGCGGCGGCGATCCGGCGTTCGCCGCGCACGGATTGCGCGACCAGCGTGGCATCGAGCGCCAGCATGGTCGCCGGGTATTCCGCTGCGGGATCGGCATTGGCGATGCTGCCGCCGATGGTGCCGCGGGTGCGGATCGGCAGGTGCGCGATATTCAGTGTGGCGTCATGCAGTAGAGGACAGGCCTGCCGCACCAGGTCGCTGTTCTCGATCGTGCGTTCGCGCGTCATGGCGCCAATGGCAAGATGATCGCCGTCGTCGCGAATATAGGCGAGGTCGGCAACCCGGTTGAGATCGACCAGCACCGTCGGGCGGGCAAGCCGGAAATTCATCATCGGCACCAGCGATTGACCGCCGGCCAGCACCCGCGCTCCCGGCGCGTGCTCTCCCAGCATTTTGACCGCCTCCGGCACGCTGGTGGGCGCGAGGTGACTAAAGGGGGCCGGCTTCATAGGTCTTGTCCCATTTCATTCGCTTCCTAACAATAATTGGGCCATATAAACTTACGGAGGTCAAATCGACGCCCCGCATATGACGCCGCAAGGGAGAAGCGCTGGCAGACGCTCTGCAGGCAAACGCGTCGTTGTGCCGAAGGAGTGTTGCAAGCCACGGGGAGCTATGCCACCGTCACATCAATCGACGCACTTTGAGAATATCTGGAGATTCTATGATGGACCGGGTTCAACACGACATTCCAGCCGAGCTGAAGGACGTATCGATTAAGGAGCTTGCCGATCGGCGGGTGGTTCGCTACGGAGATCTGGAACCTGACTGGGATGCCTTCGCAGATTCTCAGATCGAAGGCCGGCGGCGCGGACAATTTCGCCTGATCGGCGCGGGCGGGTCTGGCAAGCCCGACTCCAACGCCCTGCCCGCGGGCGGGTTCACCCTATCGATCATGATCTTGCCGCCAGGCCAAGGCGGCTCCGCCCACACCCATGAGGTCGAAGAGGCGTTTTTCGTCCTTGAAGGTGAGCTCACCGTGTTTTTCCAGGACGATGCAGGCAATCAGGCGGCGACCAAGCTCGGCAAATACGACGCGGTTTCCTGTCCGGCCGGCATCCCCCATGGTTTTATTAATAAAGGCAGCGAAAACGTCCTGATGCAGACCATGATCGGGACCGGCAAGCCTGGACCGATCGGCTTCATCGACGACGACATCTACACCGAAGAAGTGGACCGGCTGGCCTCCCGCACCGGCGCCGCAGCCGAATAGGACTGCGGGCGGATCGGGGTGCCGGTCTGATGGAAAATGGTGGCCGCGAGATGTCCGCTATAGCGCCGGGAGCAGACCCCAGACCCTAGGCTGCCGAGAGTCTGCTTCTGACCCGGAGCAGACATTCCACAAACGAAAACGGCGGCCCCGAAGGACCGCCATTTTGCGTAATTCATAATTCTGCTTGCGGGTCAGATCATCCGTTTCCGCCGGGCGAAACAGAGACCAGCAAGGCCGAGACCGAAAACGACCACTATGCCGGGTTCCGACGCAACAACCGTCGGGCCGTGACCGTCGTCGAGTTGGCGGCAACGGCACAGGTGGTTCGGGCGTGGCTTGCCGAAGCGCCCGCCATCCGCCGCGGTCGTCCAAAAGCATAGGAGAACTTCGTTGAGCACGATTGATTTTGCATATTCTATTTCAACCCTGATTATGGGTGTTAAGTGAGCGCTCATGCGTCGAAAACGGAGCCCGACGCCAAGAGCGCCGCCTAGCCTGCTGGAACGGAGATGGTCGCCATCTCGGCATTACAGCCCTGTGCGCGCAACGCTCGAACGCATTCCCGGCGACAGATCAGGAAGATTGCCGCCTCGATCGAGCGTTTCGGGTTCGTGAACCCAGTGCTGATCGATGAAAGCAATATGATCTTGGCCGGTCACGGCCGTGTTGCCGCCGCCAAGGTTCTGGGCTGGTCGGAAGTGCCGACACTACGCATCGAGCATCTCGGCGAGACCGAAAAGCGCGCCTATATACTGGCCAACAACCGGCTCGCCGAAGACGCGGGCTGGGACCAGGAAATGTTGGCGATCGAGCTGCAGGGCCTGATCGAACTCGACTTCACGATCGAGCTGACCGGGTTCGATACGGCTGAGACGGACCGCATCCTCGAGGCCCACGCCGAAGTCGATGCCCCCGAACACGGTATCGCTGACCACGTGCCACCAATTCCCGACCCGGGAAACGCGGTAACGCGCCCGGGTGGGCGAGACGCTCGCCGCCGGCGAAGCCATCTGTAGCGAACTCAAGAATCTATGCGTCTGAGCCAAGTCGAACGGTGGCATGGGGACGTTCTAACGCTCGCGTCACGAGCTGGTCTTTGCCTTCAAGAACGGTACTGCGCCCCACATCAACAATTTTGAGCTGGGTCAGACCGGGCGTTATCGCACGAATGTCTGGGAATATGACGGGGTGAACAGCTTCGGAAGCGATCGTGACGATTCCTTAGCCATGCACCCGACGGTGAAGCCCGTGGCGCTCGTCGCCGATGCGATCAGGGACTGCTCACGGCGCCGCCTGGGCCGTCTCTACGCTGTTGATCGGCACAGCGAATAGAGCGAAAGCCACGAAAATCCGGCCGTTTGCGCGCACCAAGGATTGGGCACTCGAAAATCCGGGGGTGGGTGGTGGGCCCGGAGGGACTCGAACCCCCGACAACTCCGTTATGAGCGGAGCGTTCTAACCAGCTGAACTACAGGCCCACGCGGCCATTCCTTACGGATCGACACTCGCGGCGCAAGATGCCCTCAGACGCCATGCGGTGCAAGGCCGTTATCGCACATTCCCGCGCGCCTGTTGTGGCCTTGGCGGCGCCTGCGATGCAGTCGGCCGTTGCCGGCGCCCCCGCCCTGACCGAGCCACTTGATAACGGAGGATTTTCCCCATGAAGCCCACCGAACGTATTTCGTACTCGCCCATTTTGGAACGGACGGGGCTGTCGCTGCCGGGCGGCAAGCGCATGGCGGTCTGGGTGATCGTCAATATCGAGGATTGGAACATCGACGAGACCATGCCACGCACCGTGCTGACGCCCCCCGCGGGCGGCGCGCCGAGCCCAGATATTCCCAACTGAGCATGGCACGAATACGGCAACCAGGTCGGGTTCTGGCGGCTGCTGAAGACGTTCGACGAGCTGTCGGTCACCGGCGTGCTGGCGATCAACGGCACCGCCATTGAGTCCTACGCACCGATCAGCCAGGCCGCCCTCGACCGCGGCTGGGAGTTCATGGGTCACGGATACAGCCAGAAGAACATGCAGAAGGTCGAAGACGAGCGATCCGATTTCTGCAAAACGACCGAGGCGATCGAATCTTTCACCGGCAAGCGGCCACACGGCTGGCTAGGCCCGGGCCTGACCGAGACGCGGGAGCCCCCCCGACCCGCTGGTCGAAGAGGGCTACGACTACGTCGCCGACTGGGTGCTCGACGACCAGCCGGTCACGCTCAAGACGCGGACCGGCCCCATCGTCAACGTACTCTATACGCAGGAATGCAACGATGTCGCCATGATGCTGATCCAGCATCACCCGGCGCGCGAATACTACCAGCGCGCCTCGGACCAGTTCGCGCAGATCTACGAGGATTCAGAAGACCAGGCGCGCGTCATGGCGCTGGTCGTCCATCCCTACATTATGGGGGCGCCGCATCGGGCGCGGTATTTCCGCGACATCATGCGCGAGATCGCGGCAAAGGACGATGTCGCCTTCATGACCGGCGCGCAAATCTGCGACTGGTATCGGGACGCAAACGGCGGCTAGGACTTCAGGCGGATATTGCCAGGAAACGCGATTTCCGCGGGGCGTGCCGGCCGAGGCCGAGGGCGATCACCCCGAGCAGCGCAAGCGCTGCCATACCAGGTTCGGAAATGGCCGTGGCGTTCAGGCGCACATCGTCGAAATCGACTTCGAGATCGAGCGGGCCCGCCACGCCGCGGGTTTCGTTCAGGTTGACCAGCCGGATACCGAGCGTATCGTCGATAGCGGTGTGCCCTGCGCCGATATCGACGCTGATGGTCGCCAGCACCAATTCCGCCTCGGGGATAATCAACGTATCCAGATCCTGGACAAGCAGGGTCTCATTCAGGAACTGGTCGATCGCGAACACGTCGATGCGATTTACCGGAAAGCCGTCCAGATTGAAGAAATCGCCGTTCGACGCATCCCCGGAAGCGATATTTCCAACTTCGACCGATAGCTCGTAGCGCGTGTTCGCCTTTACGGTGTCGGTCAGGATTTGCTGGAAGCCGTATTCCCCGGTATCGCGGCCCTGGCTGTTGAACAGGATAGCGACGCGGCTGCCTCCCGGCGCCGGGCCGTTAAAGAAATCGACCCCGTTGGGCTGCAGCGTACCCGGAAAAAAACCCGGGCCCGCCGGTAATCAGGTTGGGATCGTGGAGGGTCCAGCCAGTCGGCGTGCCGAAGGTGAATTCGTTGAAGGTCGACTGCCCCGTCGTGTCTCCAAAACCGGCATTAACGATGCTCAGCGGTGCACCGCTCACAGACGTACCGGTAAACGCGACCGCGAGGCCAAGCACGAGGCCGACAGAAAGCCGTTGACGAAATTTCGTAATCATAAAAACCCCCTTGCACCCGGGCCCCTACCGGCATCAGGTGCGTGGGCGGAACTTAAGGATCGATCTTGTGCCGAGCAAGACCGCGCCGGTCCGAGTGTATGAAGAATTGTTTCAGCCCGGCAGCCACCGAAACGCCTTCCTATTCATAAAGTTCCGGGAATTTGCGTCGCAGGTCGGCCTTCAGGCTGGGGCTGGCCTCGGCGACCGTGGGAAAATCGTCCTTCCAGCCATAGGGGCGGCAGGCATCGACCACGGCGCGGTTATTATGCCACGGCGGTTCGCGCAGCATGGGATCGAGTGGGGTCGACCAGGCGCGCTTGATATACTGGATATCTTCGGGCGGATCGCACCGCGTCGACATCGCCCAGGTAACATCGAACAGGTTGGACGGATCGATATCCTCGTCAACCACGATCACCCAGCGCCCGGCATAGTTCCCGGCATGGCAGGTCGCCGCCAGCATCCCCGCCTGGGTGGCGTGTCCCGGATACATCTGTTTGATCGAAATCACGTTGAACAGGCGCCCGGCGCCGGATTCGTGGCACCACACCCCCTGCACCCCCGGCAGGCCGGCCTTTTCGACCTCGTCCCAGATCATCGCCGATTTCACCGTGGCGCGGGCGAAGGTGAAGTTCTCCGGCGGGCGCGACGGGATGGCGAGGGTCAGGATCGGGTTATTGCGCCAGTACACGCGCTTGATCCGCACAATCGGCAGCATGGACGCTTCGGACGCGTAATAGCCCATGAATTCGCCGAACGGGCCTTCCGCGCGTTCCTCGCCGGGAATGATCTCGCCTTCGAGCACCAGTTCCGAATAGGCCGGGATCGGCAGGTCGTGCAGTTCCGACGGGATCACCTCGATCGGCCGGCCGCGCTGGCCGCCAGCATAGGCGAATTCGTCCAGCTCGTAATCGACTTCCTGATGCGCAACCAGAAACAGGTTCGGATCGTGACCGCAGGAAATCACGATCGGGCACGGCTCGCCCTTCGCGAAATATTTCTCGCTGATCATCCGCCCGTGTTTGCCCGG
>Ga0315331_10002750_pt1 | contig 13265 bp, 12 predicted proteins | sample M160m34915metaG_FD_203456 | JGI IMG/M metagenome (GOLD analysis project Ga0315331, IMG submission 203456) | Ammonia-oxidizing marine archaeal communities from Monterey Bay, California, United States - M1 60m 34915 | ecosystem: Environmental > Aquatic > Marine > Intertidal zone | place: USA...
TGGGTCTTGAAAGAATGACAGCAGTTCTTCAAGGAACACACGATAATTATAATATCGATCACTTTAAAAAAATCATGGGCGCATCTGCTGATCTATTGAATTCACCTATAAATAATAAAACTATTGCAAGCCATAGAGTGATCGCAGATCATTTGAGAGCTAGTAGTTTTTTAATTGCTGAAGGAATTTTACCTTCGAATGAAGGACGTGGATATGTATTAAGAAGAATAATGAGACGTGGGATGAGGCATGCTCATACTCTTGGAGGAAAAGAAACAATCTTTTACAAATTATTTGATGTTTTGATGAACGAAATGAAAAAAAGCTACCCAGAACTTGTTAGAGGAAAAGATTTAATCGTAGAAACTTTAAAAAATGAGGAAGAAAAGTTTTCTTCATTGTTAGAGCGTGGAATAAAAATTTTAGAGGAAAATTTAGATAAAGTTCAAAACAAAATACTTCCTGGTGAAATAGCATTCAAACTTTATGACACTTATGGATTTCCACTAGATCTAACAGCTGATATTTTGAGATCAAAAGATATCAAAATAGATAGTAAGGGTTTCGATAATGAGATGGAAAAAAGCAAAGCCTTAGCTAGAGCTAATTGGAAAGGTTCAGGAGATCAATCTTTAGAGGAAAAATGGTTTAAAATACGAGAGGAATTAGATCCTACAGAATTTTTGGGCTATGAATTTAACAAAGCAGAGGGAGTAGTTTTAAAAATATCAAAAGGAAAAGATTTTATTAATGAAGCAAAAGAAAATGATGAAATTGAGCTCATAACCAATCAAACACCTTTTTATGGAGAGTCAGGAGGACAGGTTGGTGACCAGGGAGAGATAAAAACATCAAAATGTAAAATAAAAATTATAGATACCCAAAAAAAAATGGGTGATCTACATGTGCATGTTGGAAAAGTGATAACAGGATCTGTTAAAGTGGGTGAAAATGTAAATTTAGAGATTAATCTTAGAAGACGAAACGATGCTAAAGCATATCACTCAGCAACTCATTTACTACATGAAGCTTTAAGAAGGACATTAGGTAAACATGTTACTCAGAAAGGCTCTTTAGTAAGTCCTGAAAAGTTAAGATTTGATTTTAGCCACAATAAACCAATTGAAAAAAATGAAATTAATAAGATTGAAGATTTAGTGAACGATATGGTTTCTAAAGCTAGTGACGTTAAAACTCGAATTATGACACCAAAAGAGGCAGTTGATAACGGTGCTTTAGCGTTATTTGGTGAGAAATATGGAGATGAAGTTAGAGTTTTGTCTATGGGAGAAGAAAAAAATAAGTATTTTTCAACAGAATTATGTGGTGGAACTCATGTATCCAATACATCAGAAATAGGTAGATTTAAAATAATTAGTCAGTCATCGATATCTTCTGGAGTAAGACGAGTTGAAGCTCTAAGAGCAGATCAACTTATAGAATATGAAAAAAATTTAAAACAAACTAAATCTACTAAAGAGAACAAATTGAATAAAGAAATTACAACTATTAAAAAGGCTTTAGAGGAACTTAAAATTAAACCTAATTACAGCAATGATTTAGGTTCCGTTGAAAATTTAAAAAATTTAAGCAAACAACTTGATCAAGCCAATTTAAAAAATATAATCGCGGATAAGAGTAAAAATATTATTAAAGACAGTAAAATTGCAGATTTTACTTTTAGATATCAAACTATAAAAAATCTTCCTTCAAAAGAATTAAGAACAATTATTGACTCGGGTAAAAAAGATCTAGGGAAAGGAGTTCTAATTGCTTTTTCTATTCTTGATGGGAAAGTAGGTGTTTCAGTTGGTGTCACTAACGATTTAATAGAAAAATTTGATGCAGTAGAGTTAGTAAAAATAGCTGCTACTATTCTAGGTGGCAAAGGTGGAGGAGGTAGAAAAGATTTTGCGCAAGCAGGAGGAGTTGATCAAACAAAAGTTGAAGATGCCTATAAAGCTGTATTAAAAAAAATTAGTTAAGTTTCTTTTTAAGGTTGCCGTCTATTGCCTCCAAAAATTGATTAGTAGTTAAATATTTAGAGGACTTATCAATTAAAATTGCAAGATCTTTAGTCATAGACCCACCTTCAACTGTTTCTACACAAACTTTTTCTATTGAAGATGCAAACTTGATCAATTCGTCGTTATTATCTAATTTTCCTCTGTGAGCTAAACCTCTTGTCCAAGCAAAAATTGATGCTATCGGATTTGTAGAAGTTTCTTTTCCTTGTTGATGCATCCTATAGTGTCTCGTCACTGTTCCGTGAGCAGCCTCGGACTCAACTGTTTTTCCATCTGGTGTCATAAGAACACTAGTCATCAATCCCAAAGACCCAAATCCTTGAGCTACAGTGTCTGATTGTACGTCACCGTCATAGTTTTTACATGCCCACACATAACCACCATTCCATTTCATAGCGCATGCAACCATATCGTCGATGAGCCTATGTTCATAAGTAATTTTAGCTGACTCAAATTTTTTCTTAAATTCTTTTTCATAAACTTCGTGAAATAAATCTTTGAAGCGACCATCATAAGCTTTTAAAATTGTATTTTTTGTAGATAAATAAACTGGCCATTTTCTACCAAGACCATAATTCATGCATGCTCTAGCAAAATTTTTTATAGAGTCATCTAAGTTATACATAGCTAAAGCTGTACCAGGTCCTGTAAAATTAAAAACTTCAAATTCTTTTTTATTTTTACCGTCTTTTGATGTCCATTTAACTTCCATTTTTCCTTCTCCAGGAATTAAAAAATCAGTTGCACGATATTGATCGCCGAATGCATGTCTTCCTATGACGATTGGTAGTGTCCATCCCGGAACTAATTTTGGAACATTTTTACAAATAATTGGTTCTCTAAATACTGTACCACCTAATATATTTCTGATTGTTCCATTAGGAGATCTCCACATTTTTTTAAGCTTAAATTCTTCAACTCTAGCTTCGTCAGGAGTGATAGTTGCGCATTTAACACCAACACCATGTTGTTTTATAGCATTTGCAGCATCTACGGTAATTTGATCATCAGTTTTATCCCGACTTTCCATACCTAAGTCGTAGTATTTTAAGTCTATTTCTAAGTAAGGTTTAATTAGTTTGTCTTTAATAAAAGACCATATAATTCTGGTCATTTCATCACCATCTAACTCAACTACTGGATTTTTAACTTTAATTTTTGCCATAAAATATAGATTGATTAACTGTGATTTTTATACATATTAAGAAAAAATTATCAAACTTTAAATTATGTTTAATACAATTTTGCCAAAAATACACAAAGAAGGATACAAGTTTTTAGCCATTTCGATATTGGCAACCTTTATTATTTTGATTTTCTCAAAATTTTTGGGGAGCATTTTTATTTTAATTTCCGTCTGGGTTTATTATTTTTTTAGAGATCCAGATAGAATTTCAATAAATGATGACAACTATTTAGTGAGTCCAGCAGATGGGTTAATTACAGATATTTCTGAAAAATCAGGACCAGAGGAATTAAGATTAGAAAATACTTCTTTCACAAGAATAAGTGTCTTTATGAATGTCTTTAATTGCCATGTTAATAGAGTCCCCTCATCTGGAAAAATAGAGGAGATTTTTTATAAACCAGGAAAATTTTTAAATGCATCTCTTGATAAAGCAAGTGAAGAAAATGAAAGAAACTATTTTAAAGTGAGATTAAATAATGGAGAAGAAATAATAATTGTTCAAATTGCTGGACTAATCGCAAGACGAATAGTTTGTGAGGTAGAACAAGGCCAAGAATTAAAACAAGGTGACAGAATAGGAATGATAAGGTTTGGTAGCAGAGTTGATATATATTTTAAAAATAAAAAAGTCCTAGCAAAACTTGGCCAAAACGTCGTAGCAGGAGAAAGCTTGCTAGCTTCTTAAAATGGAAGAAAAAAAATTTAAATTAGTAACATCAAAAAAAACAAGGTACCTACTTCCTAATATCCTCACTTTAGCCGGGGTTTGTCTTGGGATTAGTTCAATTAAATTTTCAATTGATGGTAACTATAGTTTAGCAGTTACTTTGATTTTATTTGCTGCAATTTTGGATGCGTTAGATGGAAGAATTGCAAGACTAATTAAAGGCACATCAGAATTTGGAAAAGAATTAGACTCTTTAACAGATTTTGTAAGTTTTGGAATTGCGCCAGTTTTCATTTTATATTTTTGGGAATTAAATAATTATGGAAAACTAGGTTGGGCAATTACTCTTATATATTCAGTTTGTTGCGTTTTAAGACTTGCTAGATTTAATTTAACTAAAATCGATGAAGAACAAGCATGGAAAAATAATTTTTTTGAAGGCATTCCATCTCCTGCAGGTGGATTATTAATTTTAATGCCTTTAATTTATGAATTGACAGGATTAAATATTGGAATTGATATTAAAAATATAACTCCTTATCTAACCGTATTAATTGCAATTTTATTAGTTAGCAAGATTCCTACTTTAGCTCTTAAAAAAATATCGATATCTCCGAAAGCGACTGTTTTTTTACTATTAGGCATCGGTCTAGTTTTTATATCACTATTATTTTACACTCTTGAAACACTTTTATTTTTTGGAATAGTTTATTTAATTTCAATTCCGATAAGCACATTAGTTTACAACAATCAAAATAAAAAAAACTCTGAAAAAATATCCGATGAAAATCATGAAGATATTTTATAATGAAGAAATCAAAAAGAATTAAAAAAAGTAATTCTTGGAAAATTAAACAACATAGAGACCAATTTTTTAAAAAATCTAAAACTCTTGGGTATCGCTCTAGAGCCTCATTTAAATTGATTGAAATTAATAAAAAATTTAAATTCTTAAAAAGCAATACCAATTTACTAGATCTTGGAGCATGTCCGGGAGGATGGTCGCAAGTAGCAAGTCAAATAATTACATCAGGTAAAATATTATCAATTGATATTAAAGATATGGAACCTATTAAAAATGTAAGATTTATTAAGAGAGATATACTAGCAATTCAGACTAAATCAGAAATTATGAGTTACTTTGATTCTTTTTTGGATGTAATTATTTCGGATATGGCCGCTGATACAACGGGCAATAAATCGCTAGACTCAATAAGAACGAACCAGCTTTGTGCCGAAGTAATAAATTTTTCAAAAAGCACTCTTAAACCTAAAGGTGTATTAGTCTCTAAAATTTTTATGGGTGAGGATTTTATAGAGGTAAAAAATCTAGCTAAAACTGTATTTAAAAAAGTAAATTTTTTCAAACCTGAATCTAGTAGAAAAGAGTCCAAAGAGACTTATTTACATTGTGAAATTTTAAAGTCTTTATAAATTTTAATAATTGTATATAAGTTTATATGGATACAATTAAAGAAGCATTAACCTTTGATGATGTTTTGTTATTGCCAAAGTACTCAAATGTCCTTCCTTCAAACACAAATATTTTTTTAAAATTATCAAAAAAAATATCATTAAAAGTTCCATTTTTAGCATCAGCAATGGACACTGTTACAGAGCATAGAATGGCTACAGCAATAGCAAAAGAGGGCGGTATGGGAATTATTCATAGAAATTTAAACATAAAAGATCAATCAAAAGAAGTTAAAATAGTAAAAAAACAAAATCTTTTCGTTGGTGCGGCCATTGGAACTAACAAAGAGGATCTGGATAGAGCTAGGTCACTGATATCCAATGGAGTTGACTTAATTGTTATAGATACAGCACATGGTCATAGTGAAAAGGTTTTAAAAATTTTAACAAAATTAAAAAAAATTATAAAACAGATTCCCGTTTGTGTTGGAAATATAGCAACAGGGGAAGCAGCAAAAAAACTTTATAATTCAGGAGCTGATATTATTAAAGTTGGAATAGGACCAGGATCCATATGCACAACAAGAATGGTGGCAGGTATTGGAGTCCCACAAATATCTGCAATTATGGAAGTTAAAAAAGCACTTAAAAATAAAAAAATTAAAATTATTTCTGATGGTGGAATTAAATTTTCAGGAGATATAGCTAAAGCATTGGCAGCCGGTGCTGATGCAATTATGATGGGATCAATCTTTGCCGGAACTGATGAAAGCCCTGGAAAGAAATTTAGGATAAATGGTAAAATTTATAAACAATATAGAGGCATGGGCTCTATTGGAGCAATGTCAGCAGGATCAGCAAATAGATACTTTCAAAAAAATTTTAAGGATAAATCAAAATTTGTCCCAGAGGGAGTTGAAGGGCGGGTAGAATACAAAGGAAAAGTATCAAAAATAATATATCAATTGCAAGGTGGATTGAGATCATCAATGGGTTATATTGGAGCTAAAAACTTGAAAGAAATAAATAAAAAAGCAAAATTTGTCAAAATTACTAAAGCAGGATTTTATGAAAGCATGGTACATAGTGTGGAAATGACTCAAAAAACAATAAATTACAAATTATGATAAAAAATATAATTAAAGTCCTTTTTTTTTTATTTTTTTTACCTAATATACTATTTGCAAAATCAGAGTATATTGAAGCAGGAATTAATTTATTTAACAAAAAAAAATTTGAAGATGCAAAGTTCAAGTTCGAACAGGATATAGTTTTTAATCCAAAAAGTGAGACATCATATTTATATTTGTCAAAAATATTTAATAAGCAAGATAACAAAAACTTAGAGGAGCAAAACTTAAAAACAGTAATGTTACTAAATCCAAAAAATGAAGAAGCAATTTATAATTTAGCAAAACTAAAACTATCCTCTTCTGATTATCAACAAAGCAGAGAGCTAAATAATAGATTAAAAATTATTTGTAAAAACCTTTGCACTCAAAGTGATAAACTAAAAATTGAAATTGAAAATTTATCTAAAAAATAAATGCAATTTCAAAAGAATAAAGAAAAAATAATTATAATTGACTTTGGATCTCAATTAACAAAATTAATTGCAAGAAGAGTAAGGGAACTAGGTGTTTTTTCAGAGATAATAACCCCTCAAGATATAAAAAAATTAGAAAACCATAATAACATCAAAGGTTTTATATTTTCAGGTGGTCCATCAACAGTTACAACTAAAAAATTTCAAAGCGTACCTGGAGAAATATTCAAAAAAAAGATACCAATTTTGGGTATATGCTATGGATTACAATTAATAGCTAAAATACATGGAGGTAAAATCAAACCTTCAAAAAGAAGAAGAGAATTCGGAAGAGCAGTTTTATTTAAACATCAACACTCTCTTTTAATAAAAAATTTTCAAAAAACTAATAAATTTGTATGGATGAGCCACGAAGATGCAGTTATAAAGTTGCCGAAAGGTTTCAAGATAATTGCATCAACAAAAAATTCTCGATTAACAATTATTGAAAATACAAAAAAAAGAATTTATGGCGTTCAGTTTCACCCAGAAGTCACCCACACTGATAATGGTAAACAAATATTTAAAAATTTTTTATTTTCAATATGTAAAATTAAAAAAAAATGGAGCATAAAATCTCAAAAAAAAAGATTAATTGAAGATATTAGAAATACTGTTAAATCTGATAAAGTTATATGTGCTTTATCTGGTGGTGTAGATAGTAGCGTTGTTGCATTATTAATTAATAAAGCAATTAAAAGGAATCTTATTTGTATAATGGTAGACACAGGTTTAATGAGAAAAAATGAATTTAAATACACTTATAAAATATTTAAAAATAAATATAAACTTAATGTAAAATTAATAAATGCCTCTCATCAATTCTTAAAGAAATTAAAAAATGTTTCAAATCCTGAAAAAAAAAGAAAAATTATTGGAAATTTATTTATTAAAATTTTTGAAAAAGAGTCAAAAAAATACAAAAATCTAAAATATTTAGCTCAAGGCACACTATATCCTGACATTATCGAAAGCAGATCTTCTACGGGTAGCAAAACTTCAAAAATCAAATCTCATCATAATGTCGGAGGTCTGCCAAGAAAAATGAATTTAAAATTAGTGGAACCTTTAAAAGAGCTTTTTAAAGATGAAGTAAGAATTTTAGGTAATTCTTTAGGTTTAATAAAGAATATCAATTTTAAACATCCGTTTCCTGGGCCAGGTTTAGGGATTAGAATAATTGGAAATATTACACCGGAAAGAATTAAAATACTTCAAGAGGCTGATGAAATTTATATAAAAGAATTATTTAAAAGTGGTCTCTACAATAAAATTTGGCAAGCTTATGCAGCTTTACTTCCTATAAAAACTGTTGGAGTCATGGGTGATGCAAGAACCTACGAACACATTTGTTTATTGAGAGCTGTAACTTCAGATGATGGTATGACAGCAGATTATTATAGTTTCCCCAAGAGTTTTATTGATAGTATATCTAATAAAATCATTAATAATGTAAAAGGCATTAATAGAGTTGTATATGATATTACCTCAAAACCACCAAGCACAATTGAATTAGAATGATGAATAAAAAAATTAAAAAAATTCTTTTAAAGAAAAATAAAACAAAAATCGTTAGCTTAACTTCTTACTCTAAGAGCGTCTCTAAAATTTTAGATAAGTATATAGATATTGTTTTAGTTGGAGATTCAATGGCTAATGTTTTGTATGGGCATAAAAATACTCATAAAATAAGTTTAGAAAACATCGTGCAGCACACTGCAAGTGTTAAAATGGGAATTAAAAAATCTTTGTTAGTAGTAGATATGCCTAAAGGCACCTATAATAATATAAAATCTGCTGAAAAAAATGTAAAATCAGTCATAAAAAAAACTGGGTGTGATGCAATTAAAATAGAGAGTAATAAAAAAAATTATAAAATTATTGAACATTTGACAAAAAAAAAAATTCCTGTGATGGGACATATTGGTTTTACCCCACAATTTAAGAAAAAATTTAGAATTGAAGGACAAACAAACGAAGAGATTTCTCGGCTTTTAAGAGAAGCTTTGTTAATCGAGAAATCTGGTGCATTTTCTATCGTGCTTGAATGTTTATCACCTAAAGCGGCTAAATTGATAACTAAAAAAATAAATATTCCAACTATTGGCATTGGCTCATCTTTATTTTGTGATGGGCAAATATTAGTCACTGATGACATGTTGGGTTTAAGTGGCTTTTACCCTAAATTTGTTAAAAAATATGCTAACTTAAACAGAATAATTGAAAAAGCTGTAAAAAAATATACTAAGGACGTAAAAAAAAACAAGTTTCCTACAAAAAATAATTTTTTAAATGGATGATAGTTTAGACAAAAATACTGATTTAAAAGATAGAATTAATAATTTTTTTAAAAAGAATAAATTAAAGATTTACTTTTTAATTCTTACTTTAATTATAATATTAATTTCAATGTTTTTGATTAATAAAAATCAAATAAAAAATAATTATTTAATATCAGAAAAGTACATCAAAGCTGGTTTACATCTCTCTTCTAAGAACAATGAAGAAGCAAAAAAGACTTTCGAAGAAATTATATTTAGTGAAAACAAATTTTATGCTATTTTAGCTTTAAATACAATTTTAGAAAAAAATCTTGAAAAAGATAGAGGCAAAATACTAGAATATTTTAATATTCTTGAAAACATTGATTATTCAAAAGAAAAAAAAGATCTCATTGTTTTGAAAAAAGCATTGTTCTTAAGCAGAATTTCAGAAACTCAATTAAGTAACAAATTATTACAAAACTTAGTTGATAAAAATTCAATATTAAAGAATATAGCAAAGGATTTAATAATAAATTAAAAAATAATGAAAATTATTTATACTTTGTTTATTTTTCTAATTTTTCAACACTGCTCCTTTGATAATAAATCAGGTATTTGGAAAAACGAAGAAAGTCCCTCTGAAAAAACAGAGAAGAACAAACTATTTAATGAATTTAAAACACTTTCTATCTCAGAAAATATTTTTAATAAAGAAATTCAAATAGAAAATAATTTTGTTTTTAAAATATCGGAGCCTATACAAAATTTTGAATGGAATGATGTTTATTATAAACATGATAACAATTATGAAAATTTTAAGTACAAAGGAATAAATCAGAAAATTCAAAAAAGTAAAAAATTAACTAGGAATTTTTCTAATAATCTAATTTTATTTGATGAAAAAAGTGTACTTTTAAGCGACGAAAGCGGGAATATTATTACATATGATTTAAGCAATAACATAATGTCTTCAAAATATAATTTTTATAAAAAAAAATATAAAAAATTTAAAAAAAATCTAAATTTTATTGTTAATAATAACATAATTTATATAGCAGATAATATTGGCTATCTTTATGCTTATAATTACAAGTTTAATAATGTTATATGGGCAAAAAATTATAAAATACCTTTTAGATCCAATCTTAAAATTTTAAAAGGTAAGCTTATTGCTTCTAATCAAAATAATACTTTATATTTTTTTGATAAAACAAATGGTGAATTACTAAAAAAAATTCCAACTGAAGAAACCATTATAAAAAACCATTTTATTAACAACCTATCTTCTAATGGTCAAAACACAATTTTTTTTCTAAATTCATATGGCACATTGTACTCATTTAATATTGACACGATGAAAGTAAATTGGTTTGTAAATTTAAATCAAAATTTAGAACTTAATCCAAGTAATTTGTTTTTTGGCAATCAAATTGTATTTAATAATAATAAAATTATAGTTTCATCAAACAAAAAAACTTATATAATTGATTTTTTAACTGGCTCTATATTATATAAAAAAAATTTTTCATCTTACATTAAGCCAATAATTAATAATGATTATGCATTTTTTATTACAAGTAATAACTTTTTGATCTCAATGAATTTAGACGATGGTAAAATTATTTATTCATATGATATCAATAAAAAAATTTCAGATTTTCTTAATTTAAAGCCAAAAAATGTAAATATTAAAAATTTTTCACTTGCTGATAATAAAATTATTATATTCTTAAAAAATTCTTATGTTTTAGCTTTTGAAGTTTTTGGAGAAGTTGTGTCAGTAAAAAAATTACCCTCAAAAATAAAATCAGACCCAATTTTCATAAATGAAACAATACTGTTTATGAATAAAAAAAATCAGTTAGTTGCTGTTAATTAATTATTCGATTTTCCACTTAATAACGACAACTGTTTGATTTGAAGACCTTGAATATTATCCTGAGGCTTTATTGGATAATCACCAGTAAAATAATGATCACTAAATTGTGGATAATCTGGATTTCTTTTTTCACCTGAAAGAGCTCTATATAGACCGTCGATACTCAAGAATTTTAGACTTTTAGCTTTAATATGCTCGCACATTTCTTCAGAGGTTTTTCCATGAGCTAGCAATTCAGCTTTAGTTGGCATATCAACACCATAAAAATCTGGATATTTTATTTCGGGGCAAGCTATTCTAACATGCACTTCTTTCGCCCCATTTTCATAAAGCATTTTTACAATTTTATAGCAAGTAGTTCCCCTAACCAAAGAGTCATCGATTAGTATAATTGATTTATCTTTAACTATTGTTTTTGTTGAACTTAATTTTAATTTTACTCCTAAGCTTCTGATACTTTGAGAAGGTTCTATAAAAGTCCGACCAACATAGTGATTTCTTATCAACCCTAGTTCAAATTTCTTTTTTGACTTTTCTGCAAAACCCAAGGCTGCTGGAACTCCTGAATCTGGCACAGGTACAACTAAATCTGCTTTAAGATCTGTTTCATTTGCTAGTTCTTGACCTAAATTTTTTCTATACTCATAAGCGCATCTGTTATTTATCAAACTGTCAGGTCTTGCAAAGTAAATGTACTCAAAAATACAAGGTCTCGGCTTTCTTTTCGGAAAAGGTTTAAAAGATTTTAATTTCTTATTCTCTATAATTATGATTTCACCATTCTCTACCTCTCTAATAAAAGTTGCCCCAACTATGTCAAGTGCACAAGTTTCAGAAGCAAAAATATAAGAATTTTTTAGTTTGCCTATTACAAGAGGCCGGATGCCAAATGGATCTCTTACTCCTACTAACTTTTTGTTAGTCATAAGAACAAGAGAATATCCCCCTTGAATTTGAAATAGAGCATCAATTAATTTATCTACAAATTTCTCTCTTTTTGATTTTGCTATGAGCTGTACTATAGTTTCTGTGTCACTGGTAGTTCTAAAAATCGCACCATTTTTTACCAGCGTCTCTCTAAGCATCAAAGCATTTGTTAAGTTGCCATTATGAGCTATACTTAAGCCACCCATATGTAAATCTGCAAAGAAGGGCTGGATATTTCTAAGTGAAGTTTCCCCAGTAGTTGAATATCTATTATGACCGATTGCAATATTTCCGGGTAATTTTTTTAATGTTTCAGAATTAGTAAAATGATCACCTACTAAACCTTGTCTTTTTTCAGAATGAAAATTTCTTCCATCAAAAGAAACTATTCCACATCCTTCCTGTCCACGATGCTGAAGTGCATGTAATCCTAAAGCAACCAATGCTGATGCATCTTCATGATCGGATATTCCAAAAATACCGCATTCTTCTTTTAACTTATCTAAACTAAATTTTTTCAATTTTTTCTTTTGTGTCAATGAAATCTTCACTTGAGGGGAATTCCTCTATCAATATTACACTACCATTATAAATTAAATTAAATGAGACCGCATTCTCTGCAGATATACCCCAATTTTGATATGGATAAAACCAATTTAAAATAGAAAATAAGCACACAGATACAATATATCCTTTAAAAAAACCAAATAAAAAACCAAATCCTTTGTCAATTGATCCCACACCTGTCCACGTTACCGCTCTACTCAAAGTTTTTCCCAAAAGAATTATTATAAAAAGTGTAAAAATAAAAATGGTAGCTCCAAGTCCAATATTGTTTATAAAATCAGATTGAATATATTCACTCACTATGGGTTGAAGTTTTGGAACTACAATAATCGTTATTATAGTCGATAAAATCCATTTCATAAATGAAATTAGACTTAGAGAAAAACCTTTAAGAAAACATTGAGTCACACAGTAGATAAGAATAGTTAAGAAAAAAATATCAAACAAATTAAAATTATCAAAATAATTTAATAAATTATCCATAATCAAGATACGTTAATTTCTTCACCAAATGGTTTAAAAGTAAGAATTAATTTTGGCAAAAGAGTTAAAACTGATATCATTGCCAACAACATTGCTATTCCAGTAAAAATACCAAAATAAATAGTAGGAATAAAATTTGATAAGACTAGAATTGAAAAACCAAAAACAATAGTAATAGATGTATTTAAAATAGCCACACCGACAGTGCTATGACATCTATCCAACGTTTTACTATAATTTTTAATTTTTTTAAATTCTTCTTTA
>Ga0315331_10002751_pt1 | contig 13264 bp, 11 predicted proteins | sample M160m34915metaG_FD_203456 | JGI IMG/M metagenome (GOLD analysis project Ga0315331, IMG submission 203456) | Ammonia-oxidizing marine archaeal communities from Monterey Bay, California, United States - M1 60m 34915 | ecosystem: Environmental > Aquatic > Marine > Intertidal zone | place: USA...
GGATTATGGGGTGGCTGGCTCGGGGCGTGCGTGTTGGTGGTGGAGGGCCTGAGGAGCCTCTGCAGGGAGCGCGTCGCTGAGGTTCAGGCCGTCGGCTGCTTCTAGCGATCCCGGACCCGGATTCGATCGTGCGCGTGCTGGAGGCAACGATGTGCTGGTTAAATGCCCGCATTGACGCCGTAGTAAATCGCGAGGGTACAGCTGTCGGGAGTAGGCATTAGGATGCCTTGCCCCAGAACTCTTGATGAAACTCCCGCCAAGACTGTCTTCTCTAGGCTTCGCGACTGTATGCACCATGTTGGTGAGTTGCGTGAGCACTCAGAAACGCGTTATCGCAAATGACTCATACGTCTTGTCGATCGACGGCGACATGGTTTCGGTAAGTTGCGAGTCGCCGATTCCTTTATCGGAGTTCTTGAAAATGGCTCAGTTGATCACCCACGGTCGTTATCTGTTCCATAAGGACGATGCCGATACCCAGGTTTCGTGGGTCGGCCTCTTGACCTGTCATCGCAAGGAGTTCAGTGAGTTTGTGCAAGCGATGCTCCGCGCCAAGGGGTTGGCGGTCGAACCACGGCAGCAAGGGGGCAATGAATTCTTTGAGGTCGTGGCCATCAAGGGTGGCTGAGTGGTCCGGACCGCGACTTGAGATTGTCGGTGCTCCGAGCCACTGTTTGTCTTGCCTAAGCTCGGCCCACGAGCGAGCGCTACTTGTAGTCGTTCGGCGGCATCAGCTCCGTACGAAGCGGCTTTCTGCGCCCTGAGTGAATCGGCCCGTAGTGCTTCGACAGGTAGTCGACAATGCGGTCTTCGATACCTTCCGGCAGTGCTTGCATGCCGTGGTCGCTCTGCATCCAGCGGATCAGGCCGAGCCAGGTCGCGCGATCACCGCGCTGCTGCAAGAACTGGCGCGGTCCGTGGCAGGTCACGCAGTGTTGCAGAACCAGTTCGAATCCGGGCTCTGCGATTAGGTTCAATTCGACGGCCGTATTCGATTCCGTGCTGGGCGGCTTGGTAGGGATCTGCGGCGCGGTCCCGTGGTCGCCACTGCATGACAGTAAGAGCGATGTCGCAATTGCACACAGTGCTAGGAGGGGAGGGCTCATGCCTTGGCCAATACCGCGATGCGATGACACGCGTTGTTAAGATAGCCTTTCGGGTTCCAGCCTGGCACAAGCATCGGTTGCGTGACGCCGCGGTCATCGGTGGCGCGGGCCCAGACTTCGTAGTAGCCGGACTTGGGCAACGTGATGTCTGTGCGCCATCGCTGCCAGGCAAGGCGGTTCGGAGCTGGCGAGAGGTTGGCCTTCTGCCACGTTGCACCAAAGTCGATCGAGACCGAGACCTCAGTGATGGAGCCGTCTCCGACCCAGGCGTGGCCGCGAACTTCCTGTCCCTTGTTGACCGGCAGAACGGCGCCGCTCTTGGGATAGGTGACCAACGACTTGACCGGCATCGCTTCGATGATGCGCATGTCTTCGTCGGGCACTTTGCTGCCGGGAGCGACCGGGTTTTTGGGCACACGATATGCCTTGCCGGTCATCTTGGTGCCGTCGTGAACACGATCACGAATGACAATCTTGCGAAGCCACTTGCCGCTTGTCGATGCCGGCCAGCCACCGCATACGAGCCGCAGTGGGTAGCCATTGAGCCACGGGAGGTCCTCGCCGTTGAGTTGGAAGGCCAGCAGCGTTTCGTCTTCGAGTGCTTTGCGCATCGGCACGCCGCGTGAGATTGGGTTCTTGCTGTCATCGCCGGACAAATGCCGGTCGGCACCATAGTAGCCGATGTAGACGGCGTTGTTGGCGATGCCGCATTCCTTCAAGACGTCGCGCAGGCGTACTCCTGTCCACTTGGGGCTGCCAACAGCGCCTGTAGACCACTGGTTGCCGGTGGCCGGCGGCGTGAATTCTGAGCGACCGTTGCCCGCGCATTCGATCGTCAGCTGATACGTGTGTTGTTCGAACTCTTCACGTAGTTGGGCCAGCGTGAAGGTGCGAGGCTTGGAGCATGCTTCGCCAGCAATCTCCAACGTCCAAGTGCTCGCATCGATCTCGTCGAGCATCGGAGGATGTCCGTTGTTGCGAACGAATAGGTGTTCTGCTGGCGTGATGTCGTCGTCGAGAAGGTGTGCCGGTGTTTCTGCGTTGATCGGGCGATCGTTGAGTACGCGTAGGCCGCTCTTGCCAGGTAAATCCACCGGGTCTTGTGGCGCGAGTCCGATCGGTTGCACACCCTTTGGAAGCTGGTCTGCAAATACCAGTGGGCCACCGAGTACGGCAGTCATGGCCGCGCTGCCAGAGCCAAGCAGGAACTTGCGTCGCGTGGCCGCATCGAATCGATCCGTCATGCTGACGAATGTAGCGAAGGACTTCCTTTGGTCACGCGATAGAAGCCGGAAGTCGCGATCGTATTGCTTGCGGGCTTGGTGAGGGGCGATCTTAGCGCAGTCGGTCGGCTTCGTAAGTCCGCATGCGCTTGCGCCAGTCGGCAAGTGTGCGTTCGATGGCGTGTGATTGCTCGGAAGCTCGTGGCTTGGCCGGGTGATGGCGGGGGGGGCGATTGTCAGTTGGCGGGGTTCGGTGGCTCTAACCGCAGCATGAATGACCTACACTCTTGGTCGTTGGTATTGACGTGTTGGTGTTCTCCGTGTGTCGTTAACGCATGTCATGGACCCGCTACCTCCTACACGATTTCTGGACCGCCCGTGAGTTCAACAAGCTCGACGCTACACGGCTCTCGCAGCGCAAGTCGGCCCGTCGCATACGCCGGGACACGGTCGCGAAGAATCAGGAACTGACCAGCCGCATCGATGAGCTCGAGCAGGACCTCGGCGAAGCTGCGTTGCTATTGCGCACGCTGACGGATCTATGCATCGAAAAGGGCGTCATCAGTGCTGAGGATATGATGGCCAAGGCCGAGCAGTTAGACGCGCTCGATGGGGTCATCGATGGTCGTATGAGCAAGCCGGTCGATCCGGATATGCCTGCCGACTAGTGGTGTGGACCGCAGCTCGCCGAGTGGGCGTCAGATGGGGGCGAAGTGGAAGTGAGAGCGAGTGATTCATAGGATTCACGCAGTGAAGACCTGCCAAAATCATCCGCTCTCTGTCATGGCCGGCGTAGTGATTACCATGCTGGTGCTAATTGCTTGCTCGAGCGGTTCGGGGGCGTCAGGCATCGTGATATGGGACGTCTTTTCCAACTAGGGCACTAATGGCTAACTCTGTCGCACGGCCGCTGGGGCACCGCCTACTCGAGTTCGGGGCGCTTACGCTGTTTGCCGCATATTCGGCGGGTTTTCTGTGCAAGATTGCAGTGGCCATAGAGGGCATGCCAAGGTGCCTCGCATTGCTCGCCGGCATCATCATTGGCTACCTGATCGCGGACCTAATTTCAGGGGTTGCTCACTGGCTCGGCGATCGCTTTGGCGACGAATCGACACCGTTAGTTGGGCCGACCTTCATTGCACCATTTCGAGAACATCACGATGAGCCGCTGGCCATGTTGCAACATGGCTTGGTGGAACTCATCGGCAACACTGCCGTGCTAGCAAGCCCCGTCTTGGTTATGAGCTTCTACTTACTCGATTGGCAGTCGCCATCGCTGTGGACACTTTTTTTTGCAGGGATGATCATCAGCGCCTTAATCGGTCTCGTTGCCACCAATGCAATCCATCTCTGGGCGCATATGGATGAGCCGCCACGGATCGTGGCCCTGCTACAAAAGTCTGGCCTGATCCTTAGCCCGGCACGCCACGCAAGGCATCACTGTGGAGACTTCGACAGAGCGTACTGCATTACATCCGGATGGATAGACAGTCGTCTTGATGCGCTACGGATCTGGTCGCGCGCCGAACGACTTTTTGGCCGTAAGCCATCGGCTTAGCAAGAACTCTCAGGCTCCTCGCCATGAGCCGGTAGTAGAGCCGAAACATTGAGCAACGCTCCGTTCATGTCGCGTGCGTAACCGTTGGCCGGAGTTTCAATCGCCCTACTTTGGGCGCGATTGCGACAACTCCTCCCGGATAGATGGTTCGTGCGCAGCAACTGATCTAGAAGGTGTCGATGATCAAATCGAAGTCGGCTACCTGCGAGTCGTTCGCAACGAAGGCGTCGAATAACTCACTCGCGGCCGCAGTGCGCCAATGATCTGGTGCGGTCCGTTGCTTGGAATGCCTACAGTCCTTCAGGGACGGCCAAAAATCAGTGCCGAATGGAAGGCGTCTATCGCTCCGTGAAGAGGCGCTTAATCCTACTGGAACTCAGGGCGATCTAGATTTGGTTTGGTCAGTGTCATCGACATCAAACTCGCATACTTGTGCCAGGCTAACGCGCGACTGATGTGTTTACGTTTCAACGCTTCCTTCAGGATTTGCCGCGTTGAATACTGAGTCCGAAGCCCACACATCAATCCTGGCCCGTCTTCGACGTTGTGCACTTCATGCCATAGATGTTCGGGGAAAAACAAGATGTCCCCAGGCTCTGCCAGAACTTCCTCAAACGGAATCTCTGTGGTGTGGATCAGTTGATGTTTGGACAACCAAACTCCCGGGATGCCTGCCGCTGGTATCGCTTGCATCATGGGAGACCACCGATGCATTACAAACCGCCAGTACTTTGAGTTCGCGATCTGGAAGCTGAAGTCGGGTGACGTTGCCTGATGCAAAAGCGCTTGATATTGGTTTCCGTGATACAGAAACGAATGCGTAAAGCATCGCCGGATTTCATGATCCAGGGGGATTCGTTCGGCGATCTTCGCGAGTATTCGTTCGAGGTGAGTTCGGAAAATCGGATTGTGTTCGGCCAGAGTTACACTGAATCCAAGGTACTTTCGCGAGCCTGCCGCCATTTGCTCGATCGCTGGATGGAGATCCATCGATTGCATTGCGTAACCTGATTCCGTCGAGGTCGGATCGGCTGGAGTGTCGAAGAGATAAGCCTCATTCTTAAAATGCCGAGCCGGTTCACGTCCCCAGGCTAACAACTCTTCTTCGTCTGCAAAAAATGCTTTGAAGAGTAGGATTCGATCCTTCTTCTGCAGTGCAGTGTCAACCTCTCTGCAGACGTCCGTCCGCTCGAGATCACCGGGGCGGACGACAAGAAGTGAGTCGGTGGACTCCGGGTTTTTCAGACGGTCGAGGTCGAGTGGTTGCTCTTGCAAAAATCTCTGGTTCTGCCAGTTGGGATTAGCAGATGCAGTTGCGTCCGCCGTTTTGCCTTTGGTGCCAACTGGTCGAAACCGGTCTGGGACAGCGAATTGGCACCACATCTTCAGCCAATCCCACGGATAGATTCGACCGTGGTTTGTCGTGGATTGCATTCGTTCGATTATAGTTCGTCCGAGCAGCTGTCAAGACCACCAACTTAACTAACGTCCTGCAGTCGAAGCAGTTCTAGATCCAGGCTTACGCGTTTGCTCCTGGAGTCAACGCCTCGCATCATTACCAGTAAGGTCATTGCGTGGATGCGCTAGCATGACTCTGTGATGTTGATTGAGGTTCGGAGATGATGGTCGCCTTGACCTTGTTGGCTGCGCTGCTGCCGGCGGCGCTCTTGATGGTCTACTTCATCAAGCAGGACCGCTTCCCCGAGCCGACGCATCTGCTGGTCAAGACCTTCCTCTGTGGCTTGTTGATCACGGTGCCGATCGTCGTCTTGGAGTTGGTTCTCAGTGGCATGATCACACCCTTGTCGGGTAGTTGGTGCGCGCCCTTCCTGAACGCGTTCCTGGTCGCAGGCTTCAGCGAGGAGCTGTTCAAGTTTCTGGTCTTGCATCTCTATTGCGCTCGTAAGCGTGACTTCGACGAGCCGATGGATGCCGTCGTCTACAGCGTCGTGGTGTCTCTCGGCTTCGCGTGTTTAGAGAACGTGCTCTACGTCATGCACGGCGGGATACTGGCTGCCGCCTTGCGTGCGGTGACGGCGGTGCCTGTCCATGCGTCGCTAGGTGCCTTGATGGGCTATTACTACGCGAAGCAGCGCTTCGGCCCGCCAGGGCGCGCTCGCTTGTGGAGCAAGGCATTGTGGGTACCCGTGTTGATTCACGGTTTGTATGACGTCTCCCCGATGATGTTGACCTCTGGGCTATTCGATGCGGAGGAGCACCCGGTGTTGGTGTTGGCGCTCGTGGTGGCCTCGTTGTTCTTGATGGGCTGGCTATTCAGTCGGGCCCGAGCGATTGCCTTGAGTCTGCGCTCTGAACAGTTCTAGGATGATCGCTGCTGCCTGACGTTCAGCTGCTTTTGGCACTACGAATATCACAACAGTGACCAGTGCATTAAGCGGGCAACGCATGTCCACAAGCACAGTCAATATCTGGCGATCAATCGCCCTGAGACTTGTCCTGACTAGGGATCGCAGGATGTGGCGCAAATCATTGCAAATGAATGCTGTATGCCTGCGTTCCGGAGGGGTTGCTGCCCTGCGCCTTGGTAGCTCGGTTGATCTTACCTAATAGCGACGTTTCCTGAGCTTGACCGGGCATGCGAGCTCGGGTTTTTATGCCATAATGATGATTGCCGTGGTTCGTCGAGTAGCGACAAATAAAGGCCAACATGCACACATCTTCTAGGCGTCAATTGGCGCGGCGCCTTCTGGGCATGTCTCCCGAGCATGTTCGTAGGGCCGCCCCGATCCTCAAACCGTCGGATGAAGCCTTCGGCAAGCAACTGCTGGCGCGGGCGACGTTCGGTGCCAATCGGTTTACAGATGTCACGAATGATCTGAGGACCATGGGTGCCGGGCATTGGCTTGAGCAGCAACTGCACCCAGATTCGATCGATGATTCGATTTGCGAGGCTCTAGTCGAAAACGTGGTCGATCCCACGCATGCCCACGGCGCGGGGGTCCGGTTGCTTACGCGGGCCATGTATTCGCGGCGTCAATTAGCGTGGCGCATGGTGCACTTCCTCAACAATCACTTCTCGACTTATCGCCGACATACGACTGGCATCAGTGAGTCGAACGAAGATGACAAGTTCTACAGTCTCTGTTTCAAGAATTTCTCCAACGTGCTCCTGATGAGCGCCTCGAGTCCTGCGATGATCGACTTCCTCGATTCGGGCTCCAATGTTGCTGGTAATCCAAACGAGAACTACGCGCGCGAACTGCTTGAGCTACACACGATCAGCGTTGACGGTGGCTATACGGAAATGGATGTCGCCGAACTAGCGCGGGTGTTCACTGGCTGGAGGCGAGTCAATGTCTTGGATCCTGTTACGAACAGGGTGGCGGACAGCTACTTCGAGTTCGATCCGGGTAGGCACGACTCTGGCCCCAAGGCTCTGTCTTTCGGTTGGTCGACCCCTGGTTTCAGTGGACACGCAGGCCGTCAAGAAGGTGCCGCCGTGCTCTCGTTCTTGGCTGGTCTGCCACAGACGGCAGCGTTCTTCAGTCTAAAGCTATGTCGCTACTTCGTCAGCGATCATCCGTCATCAGCGATGGTGTCGCGCGTGCGTCAGGCCTTCACCGGATCAGGTGGCGACCTCCGTACTACTGTGCGTGCGATGTTCTTGGATCCCGAGTTTGCCGCACCGAGCAACGTGCGTAGTAAGACGCGCGATGGCTTCGAATACATCGTGAATGTGATGCGTCGCTTCAAGGGCGATTTCGACCTCATTGCGATCAACGATCGCATCGCTAAGTTGCGTTCGCAACCGCACGAGTTTCATGTGCCCACGGGATACCCGGAGATTGGCGCAGCTTGGCAGGGGCCTGGCCACTTATTGCCGCGTTGGCAGTTTGCCGATGAATACGCGCGCGATCAGATCCCCGGTCTATTCGTGCCGTGGCAGAATGTCTTCCCCGTGACCCCATCAACCGGTACGGCTTGTGTGAATCGTCTGCTCGACTTGCTTGTGGATGATCCGTTACCGGAGACAACGGTCAAGGCTTTGATCGTATTCATGGACCATCGCTTTGCGCAGTATGCAGTGCCTAATAATCCGTATTGGTCACAGGTCTATCCGCATGTGCGTGCGCTGATGACGTTGATCTTGCAACTCCCCGAAACCCAGATGCACTAGGAGGAGATGACGATGACGAGCAAACGACAGCAACAAATCACCTCGAAGCAGATGTCAAGCGATGGCTCTGGCGCAACGCGCCGCACCATCTTGAAAGCAGGGGCGCTGGCAACCGGCGCCCTTGCGATGCCCGAAAGTCTCGCCGCGCGATCTGCGATTGCACAACCGGGTGGGAACACCAAAGTGACAGTGGTGCTGTTCCAGCACGGCGGCGCCGACCATCTCAATCTCTATGCGCCCACCGGCGATGCGAACTACGCGAGCCTGCGTCCGACGATTGGCGTCGGCACGCCTGGGAGTGGTGCGGCGGTTGAGGGCTTGCACATGGACGCAATGTTTTCGATGCATCCGGCTATGCTCGGCACCAATCACGCTTTTCGGGCGCAGAACAGTTCGTGTGCTGTGGTGCACGCTTGTGGCTACTCGCCGTTCAGTCGATCGCATTTCGAGAGCATGGATCTCTACGAGACGGCGCTCGCAGGCCTGACCAAGGGTGGTTGGATCAACCGTCACCTGCAGGTGACCGCGACGCCGCAGGACGTGCCGGTTCGTGCGTTGGCGCTGACGAGTTCCGTACCGATGTCGATGAAGGGTCTGTACCCTTGCTACTCGGTCGCAGGCACGGAAGAGTTGGCCTATAGCGGCGCTTCCGACACGAAGTGGTTCCTCGACAAGCTTGCGCATGGAACCAGCCTTGAGCGCATGCTTCCTGAGCAGCAGATTGCATATCAAGCCCAGCGCGATTCGTTCGCGCTGCTCGACAGGTTCTTGGTGCTCGATCCAGCCAACTACGCACCTGCCAACGGGGCCGTGTATCCGACAAGTCACGTTGGCAAGCATCTGCGACAGATTGCAGAGGTCATCAAGGCGGATCTTGGCGTTGAGTTCTTTGCGCTTGAGCAGCATGGCTGGGACCACCATTCCAATCTCGTTGCGAAACTCGGCGTGAACGTCGAAGATCTGGATCAAGCGGTGACGGCATTCTTCGATGACCTTGGTGCGGCGGCAAATAACGTCGTGCTAGTCACGATGTCTGAGTTTGGCCGAACCGCCGCTGAGAATGGTTCTGGTGGCACCGACCACGGTGTTGGTGGCGCTATGTTGTTGCGCGGTGGTCACGTCAGGGGCGGTCAGGTCTACGGCACATGGCCTGGATTGGCTCCCGCAGCACTTGTCGGTGGGCACTCACTGGCCGCCACCAGTGACTTTCGCGATGTGTTGCGCGAAGTTCTGGAAGTCCACATGGGCGGGACCGATGCGCAGGAAGTGTTCCCAGGACGGATCTACCAGCCGATTGGCGTGCTGTGATCGATGGTATGGGCAACCGATTCCTGAGTCCTGCCCGGCTTGCACTTGGGTTGGGCCTCGAGGGGGACGGCAACCTCACTTGCGAGACGTTGCTATAGCAGGTCGCCAATGTTGACCTGGTGGCGCAACTCTGCCATAGCCATGCTACGTGAGTCCCCTCAAGCCTCGCTTCCAGAATGACTACTTCGCAAGAAGTCTAGGTACTCCAAAGGGCGGGCTGCACAGGCCGAACGCGTTCGGTCAGTTGATGATATCGACGCGCACGGTGTTGCTTACTTCGGTCGTGATGCCGCCTTGGAGGATAAGGTGGGCGAAGTCCATTTCTAAGCCGACCAGCGCCGGACTGATGAGTCCGGGCGGGATGTCCAGCGCCGACACTTCCTTACCGCTCGGATCGAACATGCCCATCGTGTTTTGGAATACGCCGATGTTGGGGTAGAGAGCCATGCCGGTCATCAGCACGTCGATGTTCAGGGGGACAACGACGCCACCGGGCATCAGTGTTCCGGGTGACGTGCCGCTCAGCGAGCCGAGCAGGAAGAACATGTCCCCGGCATGCGAGGAGTCGACTAGGTTGGTGAACTCAATGCGGCCACCGGCCACCGACATCTCGTCACCGTTGGCCCACAGGCGACGGTCGACGTTCTGGATTTGGTAGACGAACGGCGCGCCGGGTGGGTTGAAGCTCCAGACCACCGTGCCGCTTGGGTCGATCTCGAACAGATAGGATTGTTGGCCACTGCAGATCAGCGTGTTGCCGTTGGCGAGGCGTTCGGCGCTCGAAACGAATGCCGAGTAGAAGCTCGGGTCGGTGTAGATCCAGAGCGGTGCGGCGGGGCCGTACTGGCCGATCACCGGATCGATGAACGGCATGCCAGTGCCATCGACTGGTAATTCGATCTCGTAGACTGCCGACTGGTTGGTTGGACCGATGATGTGATCGTTGTCGAACATCGTCAGGTTGCCCGCGCCCGGGAAACCCGGTGGGATAAAGCGCGGATCATGTTGACGGTGCAATTGCTGGTCGGCCGGACCGCCATGGTCGTAAGCCTGCGGGTTACCCCAACGCCAAAGCAAGTCGCCACCCTTGCCCCGTGCGCCCCCTGTGCTGCCGGCTGACTCGGCGGTCGTTGTAGAGTGGTCGATCAGCCAGATCTCTTGCTGATTGCGGGTGCTGACGACGATCCAGTCGTTGATCGGATCGTAGTCGATCCCGTTCATGTGGTTGTAGTAGACCGTGTTGACGACCACTGGCGGGAAGTTGATGTCGACCTTGCCTGGTTCGTTCGCGACCACGCCGAAGTTGGGCTTGGTCACATCGAAGTCCTGTACGTAGTGGTCCTTGATGTGCCACTCCCAAACGACGTTGTAGGTGTTGAGTCCAGTCCGCTCGAGTTCCAAGACGGAGTCCGGTAGCCACACGGCGCCTGCAATCAGCGATGGGTCGCGGCCCGCAGCGATCGCGTCGGCAGGCGTTTGACGGTCGGCGGCGATGATCAGAATGTTTCCGTTTGGCAGGATCTCGATGTCATGGTGCATCAGCTTCTGCGCGTCGCTGACGACGCAATCCCATGAGATGGTGCCTTCGATATTCATTTCTTGCAGGCGCCCGGTCGTGCCCGGAATGCCCAGGTTCGGTTCGACCATGCCGCGGATCAGGTTGCCGTTGGGTCGCAGGTAGCACGAAGTGGTGCCTGTTCCGGGCCAGCTATGCACTTGGTTGCCAAGGCCATCGACAAGCTGCGTCTCAAATGGGCCGAGTGGAGCGTATAGACGCAGTCCCGGTTGTTGGGCCGCTGCTGAAATTGATAGCGCGAGAATGGCGGCGGTGGCGACGCGAGTAGTGGGCATAGCAGTGCGTGAGGGCGGCGTTGGCGACGAGATCTATCTTGTCTATTAAAGCACGAGTCGCGGTGCAACGGGGCATGTAGCAGCGGGCCACACAGCGTGGTCTACGACCGAGCGCAATAGGCAAGCCAGTTCGACCGTTGCCATGGGCAGTCCTGTCAAGGCGGCAGCGGTGGTGCGCTGATCCCAATTTTGCAGTTGCTCGAGTTAGAGCGGGTGAGGGGTGTTGATCAGCGGGTGTTTAGCGGATTGCGAGTAGAGCCACTTAGGGCGCGTCATCCAGCATGCGCTGCTCCGCTCAATCTGAGAGGCGACGGTGAACCGTAATGTTGTCGCTGGGTCCTGCTTCTGTCCTTCGCCTTGTTCCGTAGGTCGGCCTCGAAGTAATTGCGATACTTCTAGTGCACCTTCGGGCTTGAGCCGCGGTTCGGGGAAGTTGAGGTAGGCCTAGAGGTCTCCCTATTTTGTGTCGCCTGTGCCGCGTTGGTCTGGGCTTGTGTCGGTAGGGTTGGCGGGTTGTTGCCGGCGCAGCACTGGTCGCGCGGCTGTGGTCGAACTGCTGCAGGCTAAGGTGCGCTATCCCGCAGTCGTTGTTTCTCGGATGGCTCGAATCGCTGCTTGAATCAGTGATGCTTGAAGCAGATTGGTCAACTGATACTGATTGCTTCGTCTGCACATCGCGTCGCCGATTGCATCGCGCCCCACAACGAAATGGGTTTGGCGTCCTGCGATGCAGGAGGCTTAGTTAGAATCGCTGCATGCAAAAATCCGACGTCCTCGCATACCTCAAGATGCATCAAGATGCTCGGGGTATTGCCAACTGGGAATCCAGTAAGGGCGCATCCGGCGGGCTCAACAGTTACGGCATCGGCCTGACCAAGTTGCGTAAGTTCGCCAAGACGGTCGGCACAGATCCCAAGCTTGCTCGAACTCTCTGGAAATCGAACGTCTACGAGATGAAGGTCATCGCGCTGCTGATCGATGATCCAAAAACTATGACAGTTGAGCAGGCCGAAGCTCAGGTGGAGCAACTGCACGGAGGCTACCTTGCGCACGTGTTCTCCTCCTGTGACGCGCGACTTGCGAAGACCTCCTTTGTGGTCGAACTCGCTGACAGGTGGATCTACAGCAAGGACAGTGTGCGTCGACGATGTGGCTACGGATTGCTCTATGAAATTGGCAAGGACAAAAGAAGGTCTGCACCTGAGGAGGCCTATTTTCTCGCTCACATCAAGCGAATTGAGGAGATGCATCCGCGCGCTTCAACGGATGACTTGATGGCCATGGCCGGATCGTTATTGAGCATCGGTAAGCGCACGAAGGAGCTTAATAAAGCAGCACTGCGTGTGGCGAAGCAGATTGGTCCTATCGACTTCGATCCCGGTGGGTCGTGCGATCCTATGGACATGGCGAAACATCTGACTAGTCCCTACGTAAAAGCAAAGCTCGGGCTCTGAGTCCTGGGTGATCGGCTGAGGATGTTTGCTCCTGTTCGACTTGCACTAGTCGGTGAGCCGTAGGGTGCTACGCTATGTTCTGTGAAACCTGACCACGCTCCCCGTGTTGTGCCATCTTGGCTGGTGCTTTTGCCTCTTGCAGTCCTTTTTGGTTGTCTCACTTGGCTGCAGCTTGGCGATGGCTTTGGTGATGGCGGCGTGAACAATGTCCTGAGCTACGGCGTCGCTGTTTTCGGGGCGTCCATCTATTGGCTTTGGTTTGTTCTACGCAGTCGGCAGCGTGGGGCACTGCGAGCAACTGCGTTTGTTGTGGGGTTGTGTGGTTTGGTGGCTGCCATCGGGGCTGTGCGTATTGAGTCTTGGTCAGGCTCGATGATCCCGAAGATGCGGTGGGCTTGGCAAGAGCCTCACGATTCGCAACTGCCAACACAGACTGTTGAGGAGAAGGCTAAGGTCGACCTCTCCATGACGAGCGACAAGGACTTCCCGGGGTTCCTTGGTCAGACGCGCACCGCCACGGTGCCAGGGGTGAGCCTCGCTCGCGATTGGTCTGTGGCGCCACCCAAGATTGAGTGGCGAGTGGCCTGTGGTAGTGGTTGGTCTGGCTTTGCGGTCGTCAACGAGGT
>Ga0315331_10002754_pt1 | contig 13254 bp, 6 predicted proteins | sample M160m34915metaG_FD_203456 | JGI IMG/M metagenome (GOLD analysis project Ga0315331, IMG submission 203456) | Ammonia-oxidizing marine archaeal communities from Monterey Bay, California, United States - M1 60m 34915 | ecosystem: Environmental > Aquatic > Marine > Intertidal zone | place: USA...
AGCCAGAAGACCGCTGCGCCGACGAAGTCTTTGAGCGTCGGGGTCGAACCGTCGTGCAAGAAGCCGGTTCCCTTGACTTGATTTCCCGCCACGCCAAACATGCCGATCTTCTGGACCATGTTCCGATTGTGGGGAACTTTCATGTGCTGCGGCTCGCCTTCGAAGCTGTCCTCTCCGCCCGTGCCGAAGAATCCATTGAGCGGATCCAGGCTGTGGCAGCCGTCGCAGTCCTCGACGGTGTCAGTCGCTAGCGGGTCGAGCTGCGCGCACTCGGCGGTGCCGGCGCCGCAGCTGAACCACTGGTCGGAGCCCCGCTTCTCGCTCGGCGTGGGCGCCGGCGGGTCGCGCAGTACACCATCCAGGGCGGCGACGGGGCTCGGGGGGAGCTGGACCTGCAAGATGAAGTTCGTGAACTGCTGCATCTGTCCCGCGTCCGGCGTTCCGTGTTTGCCGAGCAGACCCTCGAAGGCGACGATGAAGTTGTTGAATGACCTGGCTTCATTGCACGGGGCGTTGGTGGAGTTTGCCTCCGCGTATCCGGGCTCGGAGCAGGGGTCTGTCCCGAAGGCCCCGTCCGCTCGGTCGCCGCGCCAGTGCATGGCGCCATGCGTCGACGTGCCCTTGAGTGTCTGCGTCGTCATCGGGCCCTTCATCGAGCTGAAGGGTTCTGTCGGGTTGGTGATCTGCAGGACAATGTCCGGCTGCGGGATGTTGTTGATCCCCGACTCTCCGTCGGGGTCTCCCAGGTTCCATGCCAGGCCATCCATGTCAGCGAACGGGTGGCAGGCCGCGCACGAGGCCTCGCCGTTCCCGGAGCTGTCCCGCGCGTCGTATAGGGCCGGTCTCCCGACGACCACAGATTCAGGCTCGGGGTTATGCATGGCGTGGACGGCGGAGGTGGTCCCGCTGGCGAGGTCGATCACCTCGACCGCGTTATTGAACCGCGTGGTCACGTAGAGGCGGTTGTGGATTTCGTCGAGCGCCGCGCCGCTGGGGCCACCGCCGACCGTTGTGAGGTAGTCCGCGCTCTGGGTCGTTGGGTCGAAGTTCGATTCGAAGAGCGGATCCTCGAGCTCGGCGATCGTAAAGACGCCCACCTTGGACGAGCCGAAGGCTGGGATGTAGATAGGGCTCCCGCTGCTATGGATCGTCGGCTGGAGCGGTGTGGCGAGGCTGTGAGGGATCTGAGCGTCGATCGCGACGTGGTCGGCCCCGGGGTCGGTGTGCAGCGCGGAGTAGTCGATGTGGAGATTCAGGGGCTGAACATCGATCGATGGACCGGAGGGGTCCAGGATGGTCACGCGCGCGCGGCTCACATCACCCTGAACGGTACTCCCACCGTGTATGCCGGCCCCTTCGAAGCGCACGTGGTTGGGGCTCTCGGTGTTGGAAACGTAGACCTTCCCGCTGAGCCGGTTGACCGCCATCCCGAAGAGGATGGTCCCGACCGAGTTGTAGGTCGTCCCTTCCGTGAGCGAGTCCGCGTCGATGGTGAAGACGTCATGGTCGGGGAGCTGGAAACCGGCGTTGAACGGGGGGACTCCGTTCCAGCTCCGTCCGACCGCGTCTCGCCAGTCGGTTCCATCCCATTTGACGATCACGCCGGTCTCGGGCGCCTCTTCGCCGCTCGCCGTGTCGCCTGGCCCGGGGACGCCACCCGGGGCACCGTCGCTGGGACCCGCGCCATCGAACCCATCAGGCACGAAGATCTCAGAGACCGTCGCCGTCCCGTTACCGGACATGAAGGCTGCGATGTAAACCGTCGTGCCGTCCGTCGCGAGCCCCCGCGGTGTGTCGGCGAATAACGTGAGGACTTTGGTGGGGGTTCCTCCGACGGTATTTCCAAGAGCGGGTGCGTCGAAGACCCAGACATCGGCGCGGCCGATCCCAGGTGTCGTGAAGCGGGGGTCCGCCGGGTTGTAGTCGGGGGATGCCGGGTTCTCGTTGAACACGCCAGCGATCGACGCGTGCGTGCGGTGGTGCCCTCGGTGCGCTGTCGTGATGAAGGCGCGGTCGCCGCTCGTGCCGGCGAAGACGATGTCGCGGGGTTCGTCGCCGACGAGCAGTGTACGCGCGACGAAGGGGTGCGGACCCGAGAGGTCCACCACGCTGACGCTGTCCGACAAGAAGTTCACAACCCAGACTTCGTCGTTGTTTCGTGCGGCGACGGAGACGGGCTCCATCCCGACGGGTACGGACGCTGCGTGGACGAGACCGGCTGCGCCGACATCGTAGATCTCGAGGGTGTTGTCCGGCGTGTTGACGGCGAACAGATGGTTGCCGTCCGGCGACAGCGCGACAGGGCGCACGTGGGCGCTCTCGAAGGTGATGAATGAGGGCTGAGCAGTCGCGAAGGTCGGGGCGATCGCGAGCGCCAGCAAGAGTCCGAGCAGAACGGTGGGTCTTGTCATGCCGTACGCAGGGCCGTTTCCTTGGCGCGTACTGGACTGCCAGTAGGGCGCTCGGCGCGCCGGGTTCTCAGGCCCCGTCTCTCCGGTCCGTACGCGCCGCCGGGGCAAAACATACACGCAAGGTAGCACCCCATGAAGGCGAGGGATGAAGCCCGCATGAAGTCGGGCGGCATAAAATGGGCGTGGGTTTCATCGCCGCCCGACTGCAAGAGGATGCGGGCCCGGAAGGCGTGCTCGGGAGGGAAACACGACGGGCGCTGCGAGGGTGGGGGACCGCCCTCGGAGTTTTTACGCAGGTGCGTAGGTCGAGTACGTGGCTGGACTCGCGCGAGTCTCTAGGCGTTGGGATGTTTCGTTGGTGGCCATCCGGGGACGAGGCGCAGGCGCTTGCAGAGCGGTTGCGCGTGGACGGTCTCGCCGCCCGCGAGTGACTCGGAGTCCGGTGCGGTGCAGAGCCAGGCTGCAACGGCGGCGGGGACCTCGACCGGGGCCGATGGGAACTCGTCGAGCATGCGCGCGTCGCCTCCCATCGCCGCGAGAAAGGACTCGCTGGTGACGATCCCGGGCTCGAGGTTGTAGGCCCGGATACCTCGGTCGCCGAGCTCCGCCTGTAAGACCCCTGCCATTCGGTGAAGGGCGGCCTTCGTCGCTCCGTGAGCATAGCTCCATCCGCCTTCCTCGACGGGATAGGGTGGGTCTACGAGCCCTGCGTGCGACGTTAGGTTGATGACTGTGCCTCTGCCTGCGTCGAGCATGGCTGGGAGGATGAGTCGGGTGAGGTAGGCCTGCGCGATCGCGTTGCCTTGGAACACGCGCTCCATCGCGGAGAAGTCGCTCTCGAGGAAACGTTCGTTCAGTCCCTCTCCCTGATAGATGGCGTTGTTGACGAGTACGTCGATTCGCCCGAACTGTTCGAGCGCTCGCGAGACGGCGTCGTCGATCGAGGTGCGGTCGAGCAGGTCGAGGGAGACGGGGAGGGCAGCGCGCCCCTGGCGCTCGACGGCTTCTGCGGTCTGGGCGAGGCTCCCCGGGAGCCCGCGACCCTCTGCGTCGCGGACCATGTGGTCGACGATGTCGCCCGGCTGGAGCGTCCGCGCGGTCGCGACGATGTCGAACCCGGCTTTGGCGAGCGCGATCGCGGTGGCTTTGCCTATCCCGCGGCTCGCGCCGGTCACGAACGCGACTCGTTGCGTCATGAATGACGTCTCCTCGGTCTTGGCGACCGCGGGCGAGCGGCTGGAGGCCAGCAAATGGGGCGGTGCTAGCGCCGCCCTCGGACGAGTTGACCGGGACGTGCGCCAGTGGGCGTGCCGTCGCGAAACGTGATCTCGCCCGCGCAGATCGTCGCGCGGTACCCATGACCACGCTGCAGTACGCGCGAGGCGCCGGTGGGCAGGTCGGGTGTGACCTCGGGGAGATCGAGCGAGAGGGCGTCGAGCTCGATCAGGTTCAGGTCCGCCCGGCGCCCCTCGGCGACGACGCCTCGGTCGCTCAGGCCGTAGAGCTGTGCAGGGTCGTTGGAGAGCATCTTGATCGCTTGTTCGATCGAGAGTCGCTCGCCCCGGGTCCTGTCTCGCACCCAATGGGTGAGCATCCACGTTGGCATGCTGGCGTCGCAGATCATGCTGCAGTGCGCGCCGCCGTCAGCGAGCCCAACAACCGTGAGCGGGTCACAGATCATCTCCCGGAGCGGGTCGAGGTCGCCTTCCGCGTAGCCGCTGAAGAAGACTGCCATCATCCGGGTCTTGCCCTCCTTGGAGTCGGCCGCGAGGTCGCACATCGTGTCGTAGAGGACCTCCATGGGATCCCGGCCCTCGGCCTCGGCGCGACCGGCGATCGACTCCGAGGGCGGTGGCTCGAAGACCGGCCCTTCGTCCATGGGAAAGGCGCTGCGCATGGCGTGGAGCATGATGGCCATGCCGGGGTTGTCCTGGTCTCCTTCCGACAGGATCTGCTCGCGACGCTCGGGGCTCTGTAGGAGAGGGAGTCTCTGCTCGATCGGGAGGTCGGCGATCTCTTGATAGGCGGGACGTCCGCTGAAGGGGTTGAAGGTCTCCCACGAGAGGAGGAGGCCGGCCGGGCGACCCATGACCTGGGGGACCAGGCGCGCGCCGTTTTCGTTGGCGGCTCGGCTGTGATCGAGCACCTCCCGCCATTGGTTGGGGAGCGCGTGGACCTGTGGAGTCGAGAACGTCACGGTGGCACCCGTTCTCCGGCTGATCTCGTCGTAGAGCGCGACCTCGCGGAGTGACGCGTCGGGGTCCTCTCCCATTGCGCCCGCGGGAACGCTCTGCAGCATCGGGCTCCCGCCCTCCACGGCCGCGCGCGTGAGGATCTCGAGCTCCTCGGTGTCGGCGAAGGTCCCGGGGACCGGGTCGCCGTGCACAGAGGTGTGGAGCGGGAGACGGTTGGTCGAGAAGGCGAGCGCACCCGCGGCGATGCCCTCGCGTACGAGACGAGCCATCTCCTCGAGGTCTTCCGCGGTTGCCCGCTCTTGCTGCGCGCCACGTTCGCCCATGACGTACGCGCGCAGCGCGCCGTGCGGGACCTGCGCGGCGATGTCGATCGTCCGCGGGAGCTTCTCGAGCGCATCGAGGTATTCGGGGAAAGTCTCCCAGTCCCACTGGATGCCCTCGTGCAGCGCGGCGCCGGGGATGTCTTCGACGCCTTCCATCAGCTCGATCAGCCAGTTGTGTTCGTCGGGCCGTGCTGGCGCGAAACCCACGCCGCAGTTCCCCATGACGACGGTCGTGACCCCGTGCCACGAGGAGGGCGCAAGGATCGGGTCCCAGGTCACCTGTCCGTCGTAATGCGTGTGGACATCGACGAACCCCGGCGTCAGGAGGAGGCCATCGCCTTCCACGACCTCGGCGGTGCCGGGCTCCAGCGTGCCGGCGTCGGCGATCTTTACGACGTGTGCGCCTTCGACGCGGACGTCCGCCTGGCGCGGCGCTGCGCCTGTTCCGTCGACTAGGGTCGCGTTGCGGATCAACAGGTCACTCATCGAGGCCTCCGTCATGGCGGTCCAGGGGGGGACTTGGGGAGAATACCTGAGTCCGGGGTGTTTGCGTTGGCTTGACGTGTCGGATTCCGAGGTTGAAGATCGAGCGAGAGGTGGCGGTCGGAATTTGGGGAGGACTCGTAGAGATGACGATCCAGGACTTCGAGGGGCCGCTTCGCGGGCTGCGCGTGATCGACTTGTCGGCCGGAATCACCGGTGCCTACGCCACGAAGCTGTTGGCGGACGCCGGGGCCGATGTTGTGAAGCTCGAGCCGCCCGAGGGCGATCCGCTTCGGCGGTGGACGGCGTCGGGGCAGGCGCTCGCGAAGGATCAGGATGGCGCGCTGTTCCAGTTCCTGAACACCAGCAAGCGGGGCGCGGTCGCGGACCTCTCGACGGATGCGGGGCGCTCGCTCGCGGTCGACCTCACGGCGAGGGCCGACGTCGTATTTGAGAGTTGGGGGCCCGGCGGCGCCGCAGCGCGCGGCTTGGACTGGGAGACTCTGCACGAGGCGAGCCCCCATACGACGTGGGTTTCGATCTCGCCGTGGGGAGGAGAGGGGCCCTGGGCGGACCGGCCGAGCACGGAGTTTACGCTCCAGGCCGCGACGGGCTCGACCGCATTTCGGGGGCTCCCCGCCCTTGGCCCGGTCGCCGCGGGCGGGCGACTTGGGGAGTGGATTCCGGGCGTCTACGCGGCCCTTGGGGGCATGTTCGGTTGGCTGTCTGCGCGTCGTACGGGCGCGGGGCACCACGTTGATGTGTCGATGTTCGAGGCGCTTTGCCTCTCGATGACGATCTATCACGACTTGAATTCCCAGCTCTTCGAAGGCCCCTTGATGCAGGCGATTGAGACGCCGTCGATCGAGCCCGCACGAGATGGCTGGGTCGGGCTCTGCACGATTACGGGTCAGCAGTGGAAGGATTTTTGTGCGCTGATTGGGCGCAGTGAGGTGGGTGAGGACAAACGCTACCTCGACGCGCGCAACCGCATGGAAGACCTCGAGTTCATCCATGAGATCATCCACGCGTATACGCGAGAGCACACGGTGGCCGAGATCTGCGAAGTGGCTCAACTGTTGCGGATCCCGGCGAACCCGCTCGGCGATGGGCGGACGCTGCCCGAGATGGAGCAGTTCGTCGCGCGCGGGACCTTCGTCGAGAACCCGGCTGGCTTCTTGCAACCGCGCCCGCCGTATCGACTGCACGGTCTCCACGGAGGGGCCGCGCCCGTGTTGCGGCCTGCGCCGCGGCTGGGGGAGCACGCTGAAGAGGTGGCCGCCGAACGCTCGGCAGCGCGCGAGTCCGCCTCGCCCCGGGGAGGCGACGCGTACCCGCTCGCCGGCCTTCGGGTCCTCGACCTCACCGCGTTCTGGGCGGGGCCGATCGCGACGAGCGTGTTCGGAGAAATGGGAGCAGACGTCATCAAGGTTGAGTCGATCCAGCGGCCGGATGGTATGCGGTTCGCGGGCTCCGTCATGAACGACACGATGTGGGAGTACAACCCGATCAATCACGGATGTAACTCGAGCAAGCGCGGGGTGACGCTTCGGCTCGACTCCGACGAGGGCCTCGCGCTCGTCAAAAGACTGGTCGAAAAAGCGGACATCGTGGCGGAGAACTTCTCGGCGCGTGTCCTCGAGAACTTTGGGCTGGGGTGGAAGACGATCCGTGAGCTCAACCCACGGGCGATCCTGTTAAGGATGCCGTCGTTCGGGCTCGATGGCCCGTGGCGCGACAACGTGGGCTTCGCGATGAACGTCGAGCAGGTGAGCGGCCTCGCCTGGATGACGGGCTATCCGCAGATGCCGCTGGTTGTTCGGGGCGCTTGTGATCCGGTTGGCGGGATGCACGCGGTCTTCGCTGCGCTGCTGGCCCTGGAGGAGCGAGAGCGCACGGGTGAGGGACAACTGGTCGAGGTGCCGCTGGTAGAGCCCGCGATCAACCTCGCAGCCGAGCAGGTGGTGGAGTGGTCGGCGTACGGGGCGTTCCTCGAGCGCGAGACGAACCGCGGCCCGCTCGCTGCGCCCCAAGGCTGTTATCCGTGCGGTGACCGCGCTGCGACGGGGCAGGGCGCGGCGTACGTCGCGCTGGCGTGTGAGACGGACGCGCAGTGGCAGGCGCTGCGGGAGGTGCTGGGAGACCCCGCGGTGTTGGCGCCTGCGGCGCTCGATCAGGCGGCGGGAAGGCGTCAGGCACACGATGAGATCGACGAGACGATCGTGCGCTGGACGTCGGAGCGTACCGCCGGGGCCGCCGAGGAGGCGCTCCTCGCAGCGGGGGTGCCCGCCAGCGTCGTGATCAACGCGCATGATCTGTCTCCGAACCCCCAGCTTGAACATCGCGGCTTCTTTCAGCAGCAGGAGCATCCGCTCGCTGGAAGCCTGCGCTATCCCGGTCAGCCACAGGCCTACTCCGGGTTTCCGCGTGGGATGCGCCGGAGGCTCCCCCCCATGCTGGGTGAACACAATGAGGAGGTGCTCCGTGGGGAACTGGGTCTCACTGGGGAGGAGATCGAGCAGCTGCGCGACGAGCAGGTCATCGGCGATCGGCCCAGCTTCATGTAGTGGGCCTGCTCGGGGGCCTCGCTAGTCGCGCGCCGGGTCTGCTTCGGGCAGCGGTTTCACGAAGGCGCCGTTCTTCATGATGGCGAGGAGCCGGTTCGTGTCTTGCAGGATCGCGATGTCCTCACTCGGGTCGCCGTCTACCACGAGCATGTCAGCGAGCATCCCCGGGGCGATGAGTCCGACCGGCTCGGGCATGAGCTCGCCGCCGTTCTTGGTGGCCCATCCGATTACGTCGAGCGCCGGGATCCCGACATCCTTCACATAGAACTCGAGTTCACGCGCGTAGGCGCCGGGGCCATGGGGCATCAGCAGGATGCCGTAGTCGTCGCCGACGCAGAGGCGGACTCCCGCGTCATTCGCGGCTGGGAGCGTCTCGACCATGTTCGCGAAATCGGCTCGGATCGGCGCCCACTGTGTCTCCGTCCCCTGGACGAGGTTTTGGCTGTCGCCGAGCATCAGCTTGATGAAGAAGGCGCTCGGGACGAGAGAGGTATCATGGGCGAGGAGCGTGTCGATCAGCTCCGAGTCGAGCCGATCTCCGTGGTCGATGATGTCGACGCCCGCGTCGATGCAGGTGAGCATTGGCTCCTTCCACGGGCAGTGCGCGCGAACACGGGCACCTCGATCGTGGGCAGTCTGAACGATCGCGTCGAGCTCCTCCCGCGTGAAGGAGAGCGCCTCGGTCTCTTCGTTGACCCCATGGCCGCCGCTCGGGAAGATCTTGATCATCTCGACGCCACGCGAGACTTCCTCCCGCACGGCATGGACGAACTCGGTCGGGCCGCTGCAGTAGCGTCCGGCGCCCTTGTTCCCGAGTTCCCACCACCACTTCTCGGTGTCCTGGTACCCCCCCACGGTGTCGAGCCCGCGGCCACCCGCGACGAGGCGGGGCCCCTCGACGACGCCATCCTCGATCGCTCGCTTGGCCTGTGGGTCGATGTCGTCGTTGATCCCACCGGCGGAGACGACGGAGGTAAACCCGCTCAACAACGCGCCGCGCAGGTTCTGTGACGCGACGATGGCGAGGTAGCCGGGTGGCGCTTCCAGCCCGATAGGCTGCGGCATGATCGTGATGTTGTCGTAGGTCGAGTGGAAGTGAGCGGTGACCATGCCCGGCATGAGCGTTCGGCCCGTGAGATCGAGGACCTCGTCTTCGGGGCCCGCCGCCACCGGGGCCTCGTCGACCTGCACGATGCTGTCGCCTTGGATGACGACCGTCTGACGGGGCTGTGCCGCCCGCTCGCCGTCGAGCAGGTTGGCATTTCTCAGGATGACCCGCTTCACGACGTGGGGGTAGGGGTCGCACGGAGCGCGAAGGCTTCGAGCAGCTCTCGCTCCTTCTCGCGCGCCTCTTCGAGGTGGCGCTCTTTCACGTCCTCGTAGCCCCGGATCTGCTCGGGCACGCTCGCGATCTCGACCGCGACGTCGTAGTTGTCGCTGTTGAGGTCCGCGAGGAGCCGGCCGAGGGTCTGTTCATAGTCGCCGGCCAGGCTTCGCTCGAGCTTGCGGTGCGGGGTCGCGAATGGATCGAGCGCGGTCCCTCGGAGGAACTTGAGGCGTGCCATCGCGCGAAGCGCGGTGAAGAACCAGGGGCCGAAGTTCACCTTCTTCATTCGCCCCGTGTCCGGGTCGGCGCGGTTCAGGAAGCGATCGAGCAAAGGGATCTGAGGCGGCGCGAGGTGGAGCTCGATGCGGTAGTCGCCCTCGAACTGCTGATCGAGCTGCTCGCGGAACGTCCCGTCCGTCCAGAGGCGGGCGACCTCGTACTCATCCTTGACCGCCAAGAGCTTGTGGTAGTACCGAGCGACCGCGAGTGACAGCGCCTCGCTTGCAGGGGTGACCGCCTGCTCGGCCGCGATGACGCGGTCGAGCAACGCGCGGTAGCGCGCGACGATCGGCTCACCGCCGTAGCGCAGGAGGTCTTCAGAGCGATGTGCGATGACCTCATCACGGGTCTGCGGCGTCGCGGCGCCTTCTTCCTGGCCGCCGCGAACCAGCGGTCGGGTGATCTCCTGAACGCGCGCTTCGTCGTGAGCGGCCAGGCGGCCCCAGGCGAAGGCGCGCTTGTTCATTTCGATCTGGCGCCCGTTGAGCTCGATCGCGCGGTCGAGCGCACCCAGGGACACCGGCAGGCGGCCTCGCTGGAAGGCGTACCCCACGAGGAACAGGTTCGTCGCGATAGCGTCTCCCATCAACGCGGTCGCCAGGGCGGTCGCCGACACGAAGTGGCTGTCATCGGTGCCGGCGGAGGCGGTAATCACCTGCTCCATCCCCCGGGAGGAGAGGTCCAGGTCAGGGTTGCTGGCGAAGTCCGCGGTGGGCGCGACGTGGTCGTTCGCGATCACCGTGGTGCGGCCTGCGGCCATCTTCTCGAGGCTCTCGGGGCTCGAGGCGACGACGATGTCGCAGCCGATGACGAGGTCCGCGGAGCGGCTCGCGAGGCGCGTGGCGTGAAGATCCTCGGGGCGGTCGGCGACACGCACGTGGCTGGTGACCGGGCCGTTCTTCTGGGCCAGCCCCGTCACGTCGAGCACGGTGACCCCCTTGCCCTCGAGGTGAGCGGCCATCCCGATCAGCGCCCCGACGGTGATGACGCCGGTTCCACCGATCCCGGTGACGAGGACGTTGAACGGCTCATCGGTCGACGGCGTACTGGGGAGGGGGAGGTCCGCGAAGACCGCGTCCCCACCGGTGTCGGCGGCTTGGGTGGCGACCTCCCGCAGTTCCGCGCCGTAGACCGACAGGAAGCTCGGGCAGTGGCCTTTGACGCACGAGAAGTCCTTGTTGCAGGACGACTGGTTGATCTGCCGCTTGCGTCCGAAGTCCGTCTCGACCGGCTCGACCGAGATGCAGTTACTCTGCACGCTGCAGTCGCCACATCCCTCGCACACGCGCTCATTGATGATGGTGCGTCGGTCGGGGTCGGGGAACTCGCCTCGCTTGCGAAGTCGGCGGGCCTCCGCAGCACACGTCTGGTCGTAGACGATGGCGGTCACGCCGGGGACTTCGCGCATCTGCTTCTGCACACCATCGAGCCGGTCGCGGTGGTAGATCTCGCAGCCGGCGGGGAGCGCGCCGCGGGCGTATTTGTCGGGCTCGTTGCTGACGAGCACGATCTTCTTCACGCCTTCCGCGTCAAGTTGTCGCGCGATCTCGGGCGAGGTGATCGCGCCGTCCATCGGGCGCCCTTCGATCGGCTGGCCGCCGGTCATCGCGACGGCGCCGTTGACGAGGATCTTGTAGGTGATGTTCGTGTTCGCGGCGACGTTGGCACGGATGCAGAGGTAGCCGCTGTGGAAGTACGTCCCGTCTCCCATGTTCTGGAAGATGTGAGGCGTCTCGACGAACGGGGCCAGGCCGATCCAGGTCGCCCCTTCTCCACCCATGTGGGTGGTCGAGACGGTCCGGCGTTCGGGCATCCACGCGACCATGCCGTGACAACCGATCCCGCCAAAGGCGATCGAGCCGTCGGGGACGTTCGTCGAGGTGTTGTGCGGGCAGCCGGAACAGAATGCGGGGCGCCGGGCGAGCCCGGTCGTCGCGGCGGTGGGGAGCGTGACGATGTCCGCGTGGGTCGGTGTCGGGAGCAGGTCTGGCGCGGCGCGCTCGAGCCAGCGTCGCAGCGCTTTCTCCACGCTCCCGGGTGTGAGTTCGCCGACGTCGGAAACGAGAGGGGTGCCGTCGAGGTCTCGTTTGCCGACGAGGCGGGGGCGTTCTTCGAGGTCGTAGAGCACGCGCGCGAGCTGCTCTTCGACGAGGGGCCGCTTCTCCTCCACGACGATCAGCTCTTCCATCCCGTCCGCGAAGGCCTGCGCGCCCACGGGCTCGAGCGGCCAGGTCAGCGCGACCTTGTAGATCGAGAGGCCGAGGTCGAGCGCCCGTTGCTCGCCGATCCCGAGCTCCTCGAGCGCCTGCCGAACGTCAAGGTACGCCTTGCCTGTCGTGACGATGCCGATCCGCTTGCGCGGCGAATCGATCGGGCGGCGGTCCATTCCGTTGGCGCGGACGAAGGCCTGGACGGCGGGGAGGCGCTGGTGGAACAGCCGCTCCTCAACGCCGAGGAGGCCCCCTGTGACGAAGCCGATGTTGAGGCCCGCCTCGGGCATATCGAAGTCTTCGGGCGTGACGATCTGGATGCGGTCATGTCCGACGTGTACGGACGCGGCGCTCTCGACGGTGTCCGTCAAGCACTTCATGCCGACCCAGCTCCCCGAATAACGCGAGAGCGCCCATCCCTGGATGCCAAAGTCGAGATAGTCCTGCACGCTCGACGGGTTGAGGATCGGCATGCCGAGGTGGACGAGGGCTTGTTCGCTCTGGTGGGCGATCGACGAGGACTTCGCACCCGGGTCATCGCCACATAGCGCGAGTACGCCGCCGAGCGGTGCAGCACCGGCGTAGTTGCCGTGCTTCAGCGCGTCACAGGAGCGGTCGACCCCGGGCCCCTTCCCGTACCAGATCGAGTACACGCCATCGAACTTGCCCGCGCCGAGGAGGTTCGCCTGCTGAGAGCCCCAGACGGCGGTCGCCGCGAGGTCCTCGTTCGTACCGGGCTCGAAGCGCACTTCGTTCTGCTCGAGGTGCGCCTTCGCCTGCCACAGCGCGAGGTCGTAGGTCCCGAGCGGAGACCCCCGGTAGCCGGAGATGAAGCCCGCGGTCTGGTGTCCCGCTTGCGCGTCGCGCATGCGCTGCACGAGCGGAAGCCGGACGAGGGCTTGCACGCCGGTGATGTAGATCCGGCCATCTTCGAGGGTGTACTTGTCGTCGAGTGTGTAGTTGGCGTCGAAGCCAAGGGTACTGCTCACGGAGGCTCCTGATTACGGTGCGCCTACGATAGCTGGCGGGGGAAGCGGGCGCGATTGATTCGTTGCGTTGGGGCGTCAGAGCCGCACTGCGCTCAAAGGCCCGCCCTCCGCCACGGGCCCCGAATCGCGACCGTGACCCCAGGCCGCTGGATGTTGAGGAACATCCACTCGCCGTCCCGATCGAAGCAGGCTCCCGCGAGCTCGGACGTCCGGAAGTCGCCGAAGAAGCCCCGCTCGCCGCTGAGGACGACGTTCCCCTGCACGACCTCGGTGAGCTCTCCGCGGCGGTTCAAGGCCAGGACGCGGTCGCTGCCCCGTCCGTCCTCACATAGCGCGAGGCCTGGGCGCGGCCCGACGGCGATGTTGTCGGGAGAGTCGAGCTCCACGGAGCCACTGGACTCGAACAGCAGCCGCAAGCGCCCGCGGCGCGTGCCGAGTTCGAAGATCTGGCCACGCCCCGCGGGCGCCCC
>Ga0315331_10002757_pt1 | contig 13251 bp, 15 predicted proteins | sample M160m34915metaG_FD_203456 | JGI IMG/M metagenome (GOLD analysis project Ga0315331, IMG submission 203456) | Ammonia-oxidizing marine archaeal communities from Monterey Bay, California, United States - M1 60m 34915 | ecosystem: Environmental > Aquatic > Marine > Intertidal zone | place: USA...
CAAGAGCAACCTCAAGGTCATGTAACAACAAACCAACGTCTCCCTGAAAATAATCCAATCCCGCTCTACCGCCTGAAGCCAATCCCATAGTCAGGGCTGTAACAACAGCGGTGTCCCACATACCTTCGGTTATTTCCCTTTCCGAATCATATCCCTCCAAGTCAGATGCGAGGAGATTGCCCCAAAATTGCTCGGCTTCTTCCTCGGCAACCTCACTTGCCGTTGTTTTAACCAACCCCATAGCTCTTTTCTTGAGCCATTCCCCCACGGTCATACCGACCGTGCTTCTCTTTAATTGTTTTAATGCGAAAACATTACCCAGTTTTTCCACCCAAGCCGCTGGCAAATTCATTACGCCGACCAATTGGGCGGCTCTTGCTTTTTCTCGGTCACTTATAATCCCATCGGCATCGTTGTCATACTTTGCCATGTCCCTGCTCAGGGTATTGAATCTATCCTCGTATTGGGATGGAAGATTTCCACCTGCGCTTGCTTTCGCCAGTTGATTGTATTCATCCACGACGTTCAGGAAATCATCATGCCCTTGCCCAAAGAACTGCCCCGCCAAATAAGTTGAATCAATCCCCTTTCCAACCTTAGCCATGCCCCTGAACATAAGCAATTGCGTCAATGCATAAGTAGCTTGGGCTGGCACACTTTCCTTGTCATATGCAAAAAAACCTTCTTCGGGAAGAGGATTATATCCCCTCACTCTCTTGGCTACTTCAATGAAATGAAGCCCCAGATCGTCATAGCTATAACCTTTCGGTAATCCAAAGAAATCAGTTACGCCTTGAGGTAGTTTTTGCCGCCCCACCAAGGAGCCAGTTTGAGCTACGTCCTTCGACACCAAAGCCCCGCCCTTGCTCAGGTCATAGGTGGCTTCCACTTCTTCCCCAGTTGTCTTGTCCTTGTGAAGTATCTTGAACTCCCTCTCTCCTACAGCCTCTTCGGGTGGAAGGGCAGGTAGGCGCCGCCCCCTGTATATGACATCCATCGAACCTTCCTCCACTTTTGTGGTGGCTCCATAGTCGGAGCGTACGCCCCCCAAATGAAAAGGGTGTGAAGTCCCGCCCATATCTACTTGCCCATGCTTGTCTCTGGACCTGAACTCACCACGAGCCACGGCTTCTTCAGGGTTATAATATTCATAAAATCTTCGCTGTTCAGGTGTACTTGTCCCGTCTTGCTCCGCCAAGTACAAGTCTTTCGGGACACCTATTCTAACCTTACCCTTGATCCTGTGAAGCTGGGGGAACAGTTCTTCCGCCATTTTTCTATCCTCTCTTGACATATGAGGATGCGTGACAGCTTCCGTTGTCACCCAAGTGTCAGGATGCCCAGCGTCAGACATAGAGCCTATGAAATAGGCATACCAAGGCGCTCCAGTAGCTACTGCAAGCGTACTACCGACACTCTCAACAACTGCATGAGCTGGCGCGACAACCGCGCTTTTGGTGTGATGCCAAAAACCTTTGCCCGTGGTTTCCTCAGCTACTGGAACCGTGGGAGTGGGCGCGGTGGAGGGGGGATTGGCTTCCAGTAAGCCCTCCATGTACTGTACGGCGGGAGTTTTTTTAGTCTGATCGGGGTCGGGAGCTTGCTTTTTTAGCAAGCTCTCCATGTACCGTACGGCTGAACTCTTTTGCTCTGCCATCGCATCTTTAATTTAATAAACGAGTTAACTCTTCGATAGCCCCCTGAAGCGCCACTTCAGGCTTATCTCCACGAGCTAAAGTAGGCAACCCCTTGAAGATTTTGTGAATCTCAGCTTCGTTTGGATTTAGAAGCGCATTCTCCATGATACGCGCATATGCTGTCATGAACCGCTCCCATTTCTCACGAACGGTAGCAGAGGGGATGCCCTCTATGGCGGTCAGAGTATTTAGTCTTACTTGAGCGGCATCGCGCTTTGCTTCAAGTTCCGTTACCGCTGGGTTGTTTGGAATCGCAGAAGCATTTATTTTATTTATTTCGTTTTGAATGTCATAAATCCCCGCCTGTACCTCCTCTGTCTTATTAGAGTATGGAGCTTTTGCATCTAGTACTTTAGCTCGTGGCTTGGCTGAGGTAGCGGTTGGGTATGGACTAATAGTCTTCTTACCCGTGAGATTACTTATATTCATAATCCCGACTGCGTTTCCATCCTTGTCCTTAACTTCTTCTTGTCTCCAAGTTTCCTGTGGGCGCATTGTCGATGCCGTGGCGGGAGTAAGCAACCCCCCCTCCAATAATGGAGCGATGGGTGGTAATCTTTGTTCATACAAACTTCTAAGACGGGGGGGAGCGGTCTTCAGGAAGTTAACGGCTTCCTGTTTCCTGTTTACGTTTTCTATGGAAGTATTCAGTTCCGCTAGGTTGGCTCCACTTGAAATCATTTTATCCTGATCCGCTCTTTCGGTTATGAAAGACTTTAGGCTTGCAAGGAAGGCTTCGTTCCCTCTTTCAGACGGACTCATTGGGCGTTGCCCCAGTCCCACTTCCTTTACTGGAGTATCAGGGGTAACAAACTGTTTCCGTCTATCAAGGTCAAGGAGACTAGCTTTAAGCTTACGAAGAGCCGCTTGCTCGGAATCATCCAACCCCTGCTTGCTTGCCTTGTCTTCATACCCCATTATCTTATCCACCACATCGCTTATTTCTGGCTGAATGTCTTGTGGCGTGAGTGCCTCTTTAGGTATCCCTGCGACTGAGGATAAATCATCTTGGCGGACTCCCATCAATTCCCTGAAATCCGCTATTCTGCCAGCGTCCTCTTCTGCTTGTTTTATATTAAATCTAGCCGCCGCTTGATTTAAATCGGAAGTCTGCTGTTGCTCCATCTGAGCGTCACGCTTCCATATCGCCTCACTCCCCGCAATATGCCCAGCGATGGCATCAGTTGACTCCATGTCCATTTCGGTGACCGACAGCGGCATACCAGTTTGAGGATTGGTTAGCATACCCGCGCCAGCCAACTGTTTGCCTATCCCCCTGATTACCTTGTTCTTCCGCTTCAGCTCATCGTCCTGCAACTTCTGTTGACGATTGACGTCCTCTCGCTGACCGATTTGCCCAAGCGTTGCCTGTGTTTGACGCTCGCGCCCAAGCATTGCTTGCGACACGTCGGGGAACCATGCCCCTGATGCTGGATCAAAGAGAGTCATTTCAGGCTACGGGTGGTGGTCCATAAGGGTCTTTAACACCTCCGCCAATACCGCTGAAACTATCAAAGATACCGCCCAGTCCCTTGCTTATGTTTTGCCCCGCAGAAATCCCACTACTGAGCCTGTCGATAAAACTTGGGTCAGCGGCTTGAGCTTGTTGCTGAACCAAGCCATATCCCAAACCAGCTCCCGTCTTCCCGATCCCTGACAAACCAGCCAGCGTCTGCTGACCGCTTGCCAATGCGGAGGGTAACATGCCGTATCCTTGTTGCAGAGAAGTGTACCGCATGGGGTCATCGCCCAATGCGCTCACGAGTCCTCCGATTTGCCCCAAACTTTGGGTTCTCATGCCACGGATGTTCTCACCCAATTGGGATATCTGTTGAGCCTGTGACATGCGTTGAGCCGTGTCTGCGGAGGAAAGCCGTCCCATCGCCCCGAAAATAGCTGGGTCTATTCTGCCCCCCGAACTATACGCGCGTTGCGCCAAGTCACGCTCCTCGCCCCTTGTCCTAGACAGTCGCTCCAACCCCATGCTTTCAAGTCTTTCGAGCAATGGGGACTTTTGTGACAAGTCATCCGCGCGGGACATAAGCCCACCTATAACGGACTCCCGTTGCCCAAGTGTCCCGAAATCCCTTTGAAACTGCTGGTATTCGGGAGCCATCGCCCTGCCGATATCCAAGCCACCACGCATGGCGGCTTCCTGCATCTGAGCCGCCCATGCGGGCAGACGTTGTGTTCTGCCCTCTATCGCTCCTGACTCAATTCGCTCAAGCTCAGGAGCTTCCGCCTCATAGAAAGGTTTTAATTCGTCCCGCCAATTTCTTTTGTTGGCGCGTGTGGTTTCCTGCTGTATCTGCCAATACGGCTTCCGCTTCTTCTTTTTGCCAAAAAGCCCCGCTATGGCTGGGACGGCTTTTGCCACCGCTAACGCTGTTGATGCAATCGCCATAACTTATCCTCCCGAAACCGTCACCACTCCACTATTACTCCAAAGCTTTCCTGCGGATGCTGGGTCGGACGTTGGAAGATTATCAAACTTCACGCCTCCATCGGGATACAGGGTCATCAACCCGCCCCTTGAAGTCCCGTTGTCATTTATAGCCCCTATGTGAAATTGCCCATCCGCTGATGAAATATTGTAAATGGCATCATTGCTTCCACTTGTGCTTTTGTCATTCAACTGTATTGTCGCATCACCGTTTCCAGTTATTACCAATATAGCGTCCTGATCACTACTTGATGCCGTGTTCTCTATGACCATCACGGTCTGAGCCGCCCCGCTTGTCACCCCCAGCACAGGGGCTGTCCCACTATAAGTCAAAGCCGCGCCACCGATCACTACCTTCTCGTTGTCATCGGTTGTGATCACGGTCATTATGCCCGTCTTCCCAGCGCTATCTATGCTTAATGCCGTGGCGCTGTTGTCGTTTAGCTTTATTATGCTATTGCTCGCAAGCTCAACCGCTGGAGCCGCCGCATTGTCTTGCGTGATCTTGAGAGCAGAAGCTCCCGATGCCGATGCGTGATCCTGATGGATATGAGCAATCGACCTAGTTCCCGTGTCGCTTGAATTGCTCTTGACCGACAAAGCCGATCCCGTGGTCAAGCTGTCCGACACGATCTCCACACCGTTTATGGTGTCTTCCAAATTGTTTACCTGAAGAACTGGAGCCGCGCTTGAAGCATCGCCAGTAACCTCCAGTATGGCGGCTGGGGCATCCGTGCTTGCCCCTATGCTTATGCGGTCAGCCGATCCATCGACGAAAAACATATGGGTGTCCGTGTCACCCTCTATCCTGAAGTCAACAGCCGCCCCGCTTTCATTAAAAACAGCCGCCCCGTCACCAGCGTTGTCAACCAAGTTATTGAGCTTTGTGGCAGTAAGCGTGTCTCCGTCTGAAAAAGTATGCCCTTTTGTTATGCTCATTCGTAGCTCGTGGTTATCCGTGAAGTCATGGTAGCCTCGGCTAAAACTCCCCTTATCTCAGGTTGTCCAGCCTTGCCGTCAAAGGTAAGCTCAAGCGCCCTGCCCCTGAGCCTTCCCAATCTTATCCTAGATGTTAAATCCTTCTCCCCAGTTTGAGCGGAGGAAATCGTGGTAGTTTCTCCCGTTGCATCGGTATTCTCGCTCGCTGGTGTCATCGTAACCTCGCCAGTACCCGATGGGAAATTGCTTTCAACCTGAGCGCGGAGATATTTCTTTATCCCATTGAAGCCAAACATATACTGTCTGGTTTTTATTTGGCTCTGTATTTCCGTCGATGACAGAGAGCTTGTCCCAGCCATGCCGAATTGATCAACCGTCCCCTCGTCAAAAAGATACACACCGCCCTCGAAACTCGTGGCAAACAGCCTAGTCTCGCCCTTCCAAGTCATTCTAACCAAGTTATCGATGAAGACGTTATCGGAACCATAGGAGTCTATGCTCTCCCATTGCTTGTTTAAAACGTTGTAAATCAGAACTTTGTCATTGCGGGCTGGCACTTGCACTCGCTCCGTGCCATCGTAAGAGGCTCCACCCACGGTGACTTCCGCTGAAGTGATCACACCATCCACCACGTTAACGTGAGCAACTGCGTCCCCGTTGCCGTTTCCGCCAGTTATCTTGAGTGGTATCTGTCCGTTTGCTGGACTATACCCACTTCCCCCAGCCAATATCTCTATCCCGCTGTTAGTCAAGGCTCCCGATGACTGGTTTATTCTGACGTCAGCTCCTTTGCCAGTACTGTAAGCCAGCCAATACCTGTTGTCATGGAAGGCTGACACAACGCCCTGTTGCCGATCCTCCGCCCAATCCATGTTAATTGTCTTTATAGTGGGATCAATTGACTCCGAAAGAGGAACGTCAGCTCCCATCAGTCTCAGATTCGATCCGACTAACTTCAGGCTATGGACTCCGTTATGAGCCAAGAAAAATATATCACCACCCACTCGTTGAACGGATCGGGGGGCAACGCAACCAACCTCGTCGGTGATCAACTCGACTTTTGCCGTGTCGACGTCAGTAAGCCCTATTATTCTATGTATGGAATGACGGCAGAAAACTATCAGGGAATCCACGTCATATGGGTGAAACGCCACGACCCTGTCATTCGTTCCCTTTGATATCCTGAAAAGTCCGTATGGATTGAAGTTGTCCGTATCCAATATGTCGGAAGCAAAGACCTCGTCCCTGACTCTCTTGGTCACTATGGCTCCACCTGAAGTATCAGCGCTACCCGATGCGGCTACCGTACAGGTAAACGCGCTCAATAGCTCCACCTCCGATTGATTGCCATGCGATACGGCGAACGCTCCACGGGACACTCCCGTCAAGTCATTGCTACTCACGCCAGTATAAGTCATTACCTCGCCCTCGACACTTATGTAATTAGTGCCTGAAGTGGGGAACCCCGTCGTGGATGCCAAGGTGATCGTGGTCAAGCTGGCTGATCCCGTGATCGATCCGTTGAGCTTGCCAGTTATCTTGCTCGCTATGAAGTCTCCGTTGAAAGCCGAATTACTGGAGCCGCTGATCTGAATTTCCTCACCGTCATAAATATTGTGAGGAGTGGTTGTTGAAACGGTAGCCGTGGTAGAGCTTCTCGTAATCCCAGCGGCGGCGGGAACTGACATATTGTGAACCTCCCGTGGAACGACCAGCCTGTTTCTGAAGAAAGCTCCATAGGAAGCGGATGGACAATTAAGGTCTACGGCTCCAGTTGTCGCTTTGTTGTCAAGGGTCGTTGTGAAATCTCCGTTCCATTCAAGTATCGGCTTGTTGCGGGATGATCCCCTGAATACCAGCAATCTCTGAAAGGCTTGCATCACGGACACCTCGTCCACCTGCTTGATCGCCTCACCCCCTCCATAATCCACTTCGCTCAATACAGCCAAATTCTCGTCACGCTCGGAAAAGAAGAATGCCTTTGAACCCGATACCAGTACCAAGTATTCCCTGTTATGGGAGTTTCGGGAGGGGTCGCTCCATACTCCGCTACCGAATATACCATCGGTGTAATTGTTCTTCAGTATCCTACGGTGAGTGGAGGTCATTGTGCCACTTGCCGTGGTTGCCCCCGCCGCTGTCATGGTATAAGTGAAGGTGGTCGTGTTTGTCACCGTAACCACGAAATCACCATTGAAGTTCGTGTTGTTCGTACACCCAGCTATTTCAACCGTGTTTCCCGTAATCAAGTTATGAACCGCCGCCGTTACGCAAGTAGCTGTTGTGGTTGAACGGCTTAAAGATGATATGCTTACGGGTGAAAGTAAGAGCCGATCCAATGGATCATCGTCATCACTATCCAAGATCAACGGTGGTTCCGCTAATATTATATTGGCGCTTACTTGCTTTATTCCCGATCTAGTTTTGAATACACCCCTGTCCAATCTACCGTTTGACACGGACTGAGCTACGCCTTCGGGCAAAGTTATGGGATTCGGGCGTGTTGCAAAACCCAAGAAACCATTATCACCCTCCGATAGTATGGGTGAATCAAGCTTGCCTTCCGTTGTTCTTGCAAGCCGTTGTGGCGTAACGCTAACTGGCATCCATTACCCCCTCGCTCTTCATTTTGGTCAAGAGATTGTTGAAGTCCGTAATCCTGAGATTACCACCCGATCCAAGGACAAGCTCGCCTGTGGCTGTGGCTTGCCCGCTCAACAAGGGTTGATCCTCGTCAACTGGCTCAAAGCCCAGCAAATCCTCTATGGATGCTTGCTTGCGACCCCGTAGCCTTATCACGTCAATGTCGTTGCTCCCGCTCATTTCTCCGCAACCTTTTCGGCAAGTCTTTGGATTTTCTCCTGCGTTGCCTCTATCTTGTCATAAATCTTTCTAGCGTCACCACGCCTATCCTCGTCAGCCTTAGTTAGAGATACATGATTTTCCTCAACTCTCTTACGCCACTCCTTGTCAGCAACTTCATTACGGGCAATCTCGTTAATCGCTTTGGCTAAACGAGAGTTTAAACTAGAAATTTCACCCTCAGCGGCTTCTATCCGCGCATGTTCACGCTTTATTATATACCCCAACGTAGTGATGGAAAGTCCTATCGCCAACACGAAATACTCGCTGTATTCAGTTAGAATCTTTCTTTCCCCCGTTGCTTAATAGTAAATTCTCCACACGATGTATGGCTTCCTTTAACTCCTCTATATTTGCAAACAGCGTTCTATTGGTTGCTTCAGCTCCGCCCTTTGCTTCGGCAAAACTAATACTCAACTTGTTTAAATCAAGCGAGGTTCTCTGTATGTCAGCGGCTTGATTTCTCCATAAATATCCAAGAATGCCCATCGCCCCTATAAGCAGAAGCTCAATGACACCTATATCCACGCCATCCATTACTTCAAAAGCTCAAGGATTAGAATTGCGGTGATTGCAAAGCCGATGATCACAAGGGACTTCCCTCGCTTGTTTAACTTATCGAATTCACCTTTAAGCTTTTTCAGTAGTTCCATTCTTATGCTTCCTGTGTACGATCCAAGTATATGCCAATGGCACGAAATTCCATAACACGATACCGACCAGACAAAGCTTGATGAAGTCGTAGATCGTATCCATCGCCTGATCTATGAAACCCTTCTGTTGCCCCGCCGCCTTGGCGATCAAGCCCTCCACGTCACCTCGACTGATTGCGGTGATGGTGTCCTTTGCGTCCTGTAATTCCTCGTCACCTGCCAACAGTTGCCCCGTTGCGGCTCCCGCTCCCGCTCCGATTGCTCCACCCAATGGACCCGCAATGGAACCTGCGCCGCCCCCTATGACTGCGCCCGCAGTTGGATACAGCGCCCTAAACGAGCATCCTCCGAGGAATAGCAAGGATATGGCGAACAGGTAGTTCATTAACTATTAATCCAATCTGTATCCAAATCAACTAACCCGCTTGTGAATAGTTGATCGCACTTCCATGCCCCTGAAGTTTTTACGGGAAAAATGTATTTGCCGTGGTCTGCGTGTGACTCGTTATCCACTTGGGATATTTCGGCATAGGTCGTAGTATTTCCGTTTTCAGACGGAATACCAAGAGCTTCCATAACCGAGGCATGACGGGTGTTCCACCCAGATTCGGTGCTGTATAGTTTGAACTTCACGAATCCGTAATGTCGTATTTGTTGTCCAAATAATCTTCGATGACTGCCCGATCTGCGTCACCAAGCGCCTCATTGAAAACAAGAGTTTCTCCGATTCTTGCGGCGGCACAAACTGCCCAAGTCGCACCCAAAAGCCTTATATCCAAACTACTCGGAACATCTGCTGACGTAAAATTCTGAACTGCCGTACCATCAACGTGAGCGCGACACCCCAACTCATCGGAATTATCGTAGTTTCGTACCTCGAACCAATGGTCATAAGCCTTGAAAGCTCTTGAAGAGGTAAAAAGCGTGGCATTACCTGCATCCTGATCCTTGAACTGTATCTTGTTGGCGTTGGAAGCGGGGTCATAATTAATTTGGAACCCAGTTCCCATTGATTCAGTCCACAAACATTGTCCCACAAAACCGTTCCCCCAAACATGTCCCGCATTATAAACGTTCCACGACTTTGTGTCTGCCGTCAGAGTTGCGGTAGATGATCCGTCAGCATTATAGACGTCAGCCTTACCTTGCGCCCAAGCAGAATAAGCAGGGATGTCCACGGAAGGCATCGTGCCTCCTTTAAGCCCTCCTTCATTGAAGTCTAATTGATATGTCGCAGAGGCTTGCTTCAGGGAATAGTTTCCCGTTCTGTCCTTCCATAGACCTGTGCCTGAAACCGTATCACCAGTAGACCACCCATTGCTACTATCACCATTGCCGTTCATATCAGAGGCATCCCAGTGAGCCAAAGGTGTCACGGTAATATTATACGAGGAATCCAAGTCATAACCACTTGCCACCGCAGGAGCGGCAGGTGCGGCGGCAAATGCACCACCGCGCCCGTAGCGACTGGATACCCAAGGCAGTTTGATCATTATAGGTCTCGCTCTATCGTGACACCCAATTTAAGTATAACGTTACCACCACCAAAAGTTGTGGTTGCCCCAGTCAACAAAGCCGCTACGTACAGAGTGCCGTTCGCTGTCTCGAAAGGAATGGGAGCGAATGCCGCTGGCGTTGCTATCTTGCTGTTTGCGAAATCCAAGAAAGTTGCTCCGCTGTCAATTCTGCCCATAACACTCTCGGCATCATCGGTGCTTAACGATGGCACGGCGTTCACGGTTCCAAAGTTGGGAGTTTCTTGCTTGTCCGAAAACCAAAAATCAAGCTGTATGCCCTTGTCATCGTTATCAATCACGCAAGCGCTGTTGATTGTACCAATGACACTACTGTTCCCAACGCTAAAGCTAGTCGCTCCAACTATGAGGTCGTTTTGATGAACGGCGGCTGAAGGCACAGCCATAGTCACCTTGATCGTTTTGGTTCTAAAGTTAGTTACGTTTCCTCCAGCTACTCCCATGTCTATTCCTTTTTTAAGCGTAAGCGTGTCCGTTACTCAGCGCTGACGTATATCCGACAACACTCGTATTATTGGTTTGACCAGACTGTCTCTCAAGCCTGTCTAGTGATATGAAAAGATAATTGTCAGCCATGTTCAAGGCAATAGCGGCTTTGCTGTGCTGACTATCCGCCATAAGCCAATCGGCGTAACAACGGTGCAATACGTGCTGGCTCAACTCGTGAGCCACGGACTGCTTCGTCCATGAGGCTGATGTGTTGTACGGACTCTCTCCAGCCGACGTGCTTGCCGATGCCTTGTACCAGTCACCCTCGTATCCAGTTTGCCCAGCTTCCGTGAAATAAACCACGTCCCCCGATGAATAAGTGGACGTCGCGCTATAGTCGCTTCCTTGAAAAACAGGCTCACGCTTTCTGTATTTAAGGGAAAACTTCGTCGTTGCGCTGTCTGCCGTCCCCTCCGAACTGCCTGTCGTTCGCTTGTCATTCAAGGTCAGCTTGTCACTCTCAAGTCTAAACGCATACTGAGTTACGTCAGAACTTTTGTTAGGGTCATAGCGATATACGCTCAACGCTTGGTCATAGTCGCTGATTGCCGTCAAATCAACCTGACCAAATGTATCGGGGGTTATTTCAGCGGTTGTGATTGCAAAATCCCACAAAGCTCCGTACCAAGCGTCCCGATACGCATTCACGAAAGATCGCCTGAACGCTGTCTTCTCGGCATCGAGAAGCGCGTCAGTCCCCACCAAGCTACTACTAAAAGCATCTTGGATGCTTTGATAGGTTACTGATCTCATTCGTTTCCGATTTTGCATTCGGGATTCGATTTAACGAAATCCCTATGATAATCAGGGTCGGACATGCACCCTTTGTTTTTCATTTCGTGAGCAAAATAAGTTTGCGCGTCAATGGTGGAAACAGGACGCATCGGAGACTTGCTGAAGTCTTTTCCCTCAAACTGCTTCCTGTGCTGTAGTTGCCGCTTCATGTATCCAGCGTTTGACTCAGCGAGGCGAGCATCGTTTTCATTGGCTAGTTGGGAAGAATACTCCTCGTCGGATATCTTGCGTTTACGCCTATATCCACTCCCGCCGCCATAGCTTATTATGTTTAAAGACATAAGTCGAAATATAAGACATTATCCCAAATCCATTCAACAAGAAGGGGGCTACCTAAGTAGCCCCCTCCCGTAGGTATCTAAAACAATTTAATGGTCTAGAAGAATATACCGCAAGCCTTCGGATTGAGAACGCAAAGCGTAGCCATGCATCCAACCGCGCCGCGCTGTCCACCTCCACCCGTGTCAGGATGATCCGACACTTTGATCGGAGAGAGGAACTTGATGTTTGCGGTGTCATCGGATGGGATGACGTAAGCCCTGCGCTTCGATGCCGTTGTTGCGGCAGACCCATCGGATCGCCCAAGGAATAGATCAGGGATGACAGAAACGGTTCCGTAATCGCTCACATAGGTCGTAATTGAAAGCGACAAAGTACCGCCTCCGACTTCCTGATTGAACTGATACGCTGGTGTGTTTGTCGCAACCTCGGTACGAGAGAAGTCCGTAATGGAGTTCATGGTAGTCGGTCCAGCGAACAAACGATAACTTGGCTTTGCTCCCGAATTCTCGAAAACAGTTTGAAGAACCGTGCGCAAGTTTGCCTCGGTCATGCCCGACGAAACGTCAACGGATGCTCCGCTTGAAACACGATAGGCTTGCCGCCCAGCGGTGTCGAAAGGCGCACCTGTCTTGCCGTCGTTGAACCATTGACCCAAACCACTCATCTTTGAGCCAGCGCTGGTCGTGCCAGCGGCTTGGTCTTGGTCGGAACCGATTGCCGCTTCGATGTCACGCTTCAGTTCCACGGCGGCTCTGCTCTTTGCCTGAGCATAGAGAGAAGCCCCTGGACCTGCCACGTCGATAAGAGCGGCTTGAGGTGATACGGAGAAAGCTCTGCGGAACTCCTCGATTCGATTGCCAAGGCGTTCGCGCTGTTGGAACTTGTCCTCATAGCCAGCTACCCCTGAAGGAGTGGAACTGAGAACCAAGTCCTCGCCGTCGAGAACCTTGCCACCGAATGCGACTTCGGTCAGGCTGTCAACCAGCCATTCCGTGAACATCGCCTTGGGAGCGGAACTTTGCGGGAACAAGGAAAACATTGGAGTTTCCTGCGGCTCCACGCGCCGTAGTGTGTTAGATAAATCTTCACGCGCACCTCTTGTCGAGGTAACGGTGACGCTTGTTGCTGATACAGTTGCCATAATATTGAATAATTTAAATTAATCGGTGAAAAAACTAGCTAATTGCCCTGACGTGATGTTTCCATCCCCAAGAGCGGATCTTTTCTTTTTCGCCTTGCGTGTATGCGCTGTGTCATGAGCAGGAACAGAAGCTCCAGTAGAGGCTACCTTTGGGGGAGTTGCCCGTCTTTTTGCCTTGGGCTTCCCTTTCCCCGCTTCAGCTTGTCGCGCATTTACCACCTTCATGCCTTCGTACATCAATCCCAGATAGTACTGAGCGGCTGGTTGTTTGCCCAATGGAACCTCCATGAATTCCTTGTCACGCTGAAGAGTCTGAAGAATCTCAAGTCCTTCTTCCTCTTCTCCTCTCCATACTGGAAAGTCGCGCTCCGCCAATTTCTCGGATTCCACTCTCTGACCCAAGTGCTTTTCCCTT
>Ga0315331_10002758_pt1 | contig 13248 bp, 13 predicted proteins | sample M160m34915metaG_FD_203456 | JGI IMG/M metagenome (GOLD analysis project Ga0315331, IMG submission 203456) | Ammonia-oxidizing marine archaeal communities from Monterey Bay, California, United States - M1 60m 34915 | ecosystem: Environmental > Aquatic > Marine > Intertidal zone | place: USA...
TGACAGCCACTCAGACGTGATGATCTCTCGTACACGTCCCTGCATGTCGCGACTGACGACGTACTGATCTAAGCGAAACACCCTGATCGTATTGTCAGGCTGCATCATCTCCAGCGCATTGCCGGTAACGATTAGATACTGAAGGATAAGATTGGTGACGGGGCGCCATTCCTTGCGCTCGATCTCTGATTGGATCAGCTGCTCAGACAGGATCAGACCCTGTTCGACATTTGTGTCGACATCCATCGTCCCGGTCTTGATGCGAACTTCCGCCGGTACATCGAGTTTAAACGAGGGTTTTCCCGGCGGGTACATCGCGACCATCAGTCTTGAGGCCAGAGACACAACGGCTCTAGCACCAAGACCCTGATATGGTTCGGGTAGAAGATGAGAACCAGTATGGCCTTCCGGCGGCATCAGAGCTGGTAAGGTCAACTCGGCACAATCGCGAGCGCGACGAAGGAACGGATCGCGCTTTCGCTTCATGGCCTCGTAACGACTTTGGGCGCTTTCTTGATCAGCCATTATGCTTGTGTGTTAACGCCGGTCGATCCAGACGAGGACTGACCTGTTAGTGGGATTTGTAAACTGCTTCTAATCGAACGACCTTTCTTCTGTTTGTTCTTGGCGTCCGTAAAGGCTTCGGCCTTCGGGAGATTGGCGCTCGATGCGCTTGGAGGCGTAGGCTCGGGCGGTGGTTTTGGTGGGGGCGGCGCGGGCGGTGGGCTTTTCGGACTACTCATACACATGTGGATCGTTCCTTCTAAATCGATAAATCAGGTGAAATGGGTGACCCCAAGGGCCGTGTGGCTGTGTCTGTGGGCTAATCTCAAAACCAACGTACTGTAGCCACATCAGTGACCGTCGATTACGCGGATCAACATAATTGTAGATGACGTTATGCGAACCTTGGACAACGTTAATCCAGTGTCGGGTTTGTTGGAGAAACTGCCGCAAGTATTTGCTATAAAGCAGGTCACTTGAGATCATCCAAACGACACCATCGACGTTGATGCCAAACATCCCGACGACTTCACCTTCGTTACCAATCAGGGAATACGTCTGGTATCTGTTTGGTTGTGTGAATGGCTCAACCAGACACTCAAGCGGACTTTGATCAGTCGAAATCTCGATCTCATCAAGGTCTGCTTGGCGTATGATTTTCGAAAGCTCGATGGCATCCGATAGCACAGACTGTCTGACGTGACTGGTGTCATTCAGCGGTATTGACTTGCTCATCAATCAAACCTTTTAGCTCATCAATCAGCTGTCTGATACCAGCGTATCGCTGGTGTTCTTCTTCACTTTCCCCAAGTAACTTGCAGCGCGGTGGAAACTCACTGTCCAGTCGACTTATGAGATCGACTGAACGTGCTGGAACTATCTGGTCCTCTAATAGTTCCTCATCGTATTCGCGCATTTGTTCACTTATACTCATGGGCAGAAGCCCTGTGAATTATCGATAGATGCGCTAATGTCGCGATATTCACTTGTCTTTTTGCAGTTTTTACACACGCGATGGTGAGCGCCATTGGAACGAAAGTCCTCTTGGCAACGCAAACAGCGTCGGGTTTTCGGTGTGTACGCCTGTAGTGACTCAGGTTTCGAATAATACTTACTATCTTCTTTAGGCATGGTGATTACTCACAAGTTTTTTGGCCGGTTTGCGGATCGATAAAACAGGCTTCGACGCTTGGTTCATCCTCAGTCACCTCATTCAGAATGCCGTATCGTTTTCCGGCAGCGCGGAAAGTCGTGATGCCTTTGCAACCTTTCTTCCAAGCCGTCAGATACAACTCTTTGAAATCTTCGTAACTAACGTCATCACTGACGTTACAGGTTTTACTCACCGCGCTATCCATGTATCGACTGGCAATCGAGAGAACCTCGACATGCTCTTGAGCTGATATTTCGTTTGCTGTCCGACCTTTGATACCTTGCCGAAACGCATAGTCCTCGATGCGCTCAATCTGAGGACCATCGAATTGCTGGATAGTCCTGTCGTAAGACAATGCGAACGGTGGTTCACAACCAGACGACACATTGTCAGCCGTAAGGCTAATCGTGCCACAGGGTGCAACACTCAGGAGATGCGAGTTGCGGATGCCATAGTTCCAAATTTGTTCTTGGACGTGTGGTGCGAGCGTTTTGATAAAAGCGCCTTTCCGATATTTCTCGTCATCATACAGAGGGAATGCGCCCTTTTCTTTAGCGAGCTGCGCTGACGCTTGATATGCGTGATCTCTTAGTACGCGAAGTATCTTATGAGTTAAGCGGTTTGCTGTACTTGTAGCGAACGGTTTGCCACACATTTCCAATGCGTTTGCCAAGCCGGTCACACCAAGACCAAGACGTCTCTTGGAGAACGCCTCGTCTCTCTGAGCATCGAGGGGAAAGATCGTTCGGTCGATCACATTGTCCATCGCTCTAACAACGTGCGGTATGTCGAGTTGAAACTGTGAGAAATCAAAGCGTCCGTTGCTCGCGAACAGACTGTCGTATTCGACGTATTTCACCAGATTAAAAGACCCAAGCAGACACGCGCCAAATGGTGGTAACGGCTGTTCTCCACAAGGGTTAGTGGCTTCAATCGTCTCGGCGTACCACAAGTTGTTCATCTTGTTGATCGTGTCGATGAACAAAACGCCGGGTTCGGCCCAGTCCCAAGTGGACCGCATGATCATGTCCCACAGAGCGACCGGATCAATCTCTTCGTAGACTTTGCCCTCAAACCGCAGGGCGAAGGGCTTCTTTTTGATCAGACACTCCATGAACTCGTCAGTAATTCCAACGGAAATGTTAAATCCGGTCAGAGCTGTTTCATTGTGTTTGCAACTTATGAAGCGCTCGATGTCTGGATGGTCCACACGCATGGTAGCAAGTTGAGCGCCACGGCGGAAACCGCTGGAACTGACGGTCTGACAGACCGCATCAAAGATACCCATGAAGCTCACCGGTCCAGAAGACTTTGAGTCGAGGCTTTTGATTAGATCGCCGCGTGGTCTCAGGCGGCTGAAGTCATAACCAATGCCCCCACCACGCCGCATTGTCTCGGCGGCTTCACTAGCTCTAACCATAACGCTGTCCATGCTGTCGGCTATTTGACCTGAGACGAAGCAGTTGAACGCTGTCGTTTGCCGGGTCGATCCCATCGCGTTCTGTACCCGACCCGCCGGTAAAAACCTCATGCATCGTAGTGTGTCTTTGAACGCAACAAAATGTTCGGGTGTGTCTTTTAGTGCGTCTGCAATGCGAACAACTTTTCCGTAAAAGTCTTCGCCCGTTTGTCGATACTTTTGAATATCGATCTCTTCTGAGATCGGTAGTGTCATTCCGAAGTGTCTGTTGTTCATTCGTCGACTCCCTTTTCTTTTAGTAGCTTGATGAGTTGCTTCGTGTAGAATTCCGCTTTTTCGATGTCTTGGAGCGGGTTTTCTTTTTTGTTGTAGCGGCTGACGTATTTGAGGATTTGCGAGACGCAGACGGCTTCGTCGCCGGGTAGCGTGTCGACGACCGCGAAGATGTAGTCGAGCGTTTCATATTTTCCGTGCCTGTAGTGCTGGGGGTTGTTGACGGAATCCAAATCTCCCGAGTGGGGTGCCATAATTTAATCTCTCCAGTTTCTTCGTTGTAATCGTCTGGTCTCAAAATTCGTGCGAGGCGTGTCATGGTGAGCGCGGCGTCTTCTGACCCAAACGCCTCGACGACAGCTTCCCAGCAATCAGCCAGTCGAGGGTGTTGTGCTATAATCTTGTCGGCTTTGACCGGACCAATACCTTCGACACCGGGGTAGCCATCGGTTCGATCACCGATGAGCGCTTGGAGCAGCATCTTTCGATCAGCCCACGCTTTGCGTATTCGCATTGGCTTCCGCATTTTGTCTGGATTGAGCAACTTCGCCGGAACCGTCAGCATGTCCTTGTCGATACTGACGATCACCGGATCGCTGAGATTTGGTGAGCCGGACAGTATACCCATCACGTCATCGGCTTCGAGACCGGGGCGATCCGTTGTCTTAAAGTTTTTCTTCAGACAATCGTAAGCATGTGTCAGAGCCGCTGGTCGCTGACGATCTTTCCGATTGCCCTTGTAATCTGGATAAATGTCGTGTCGAAAGTAGCGATGGCTTTCGTCTGACAGACAGACAATCTGTGTCCCGGCTTTCGCTTTCTGAGTCCAGTCGGTCACGATGTGCGTGACTGTCTGTTCAACACTTTCTGGATCGAAAAATTCTTCGCCGTCAAAATCATCGGCACCAAGCACAGCGGCTCGATATGCGATGATGTCACCGTCTATGAGAGCAACAGTCATACTTCGACCTCTTTGTGATAAAATGCGAGATGTCGTTGCAGAGCGTCAGACGTTTGAAACTTGCGCTGACACTTAGGGCAGCGCGTTGGTCTGATTTTTGTCACACGCTCCAAGATGCGCGATGGCGACTCTGTTTTCGGTGGGTGCCAAAAAATCCAACCGCTATAGTTACTTTTGAGAACTCCCATCAATGTGTCTCCTTCCAGTTGTTTCCAATTTGATAAGTGCCGCTGAGTGGACAGTTCATTCCGAGTGCCTGACCGGCGTCGGTGATGGATTTTGCCATCAGCTGTCCTAGCTCTTCTGAGCTGTCTGGATGCGCTGTCAGCTGCACCTCGTCGTGAACATTTGCGACGTAGCAATAGTGACGAGATGTGAAGTGGTTTACTGTACTAGTTGAACAAATGAAACCAGCTGCCGGTGCGTTGTCGTAGTGGAATATTTCGAGCGCCTTTTTCATAGCGATGGCGGCTGTCGATTGGAGTAAGTAGTTCAAACACCGATGTTCGCTGTCGACTTTGATACGTCGACCATCGAGTGCCTTGAACCAACCTTTGTCTGCACGTTTCGAGATTGCTTTCGACAACTCACCGAAACCTTTGATCCCGGTGTTTATGCGGCGGCGTATCTCCGCACCGTCTTTAATTGGACCACCAGCTTCGCGAGATATCTGCGCGAGCTTGCGATTACCGGCTCCATAAAGTGTCGCGTAGACGGCGGTCTTCGCTGGGTTTCTATCAGGAAACTCAAGCAACCTCATGGTCCGGCTATGAACGTCGGTGCCTTCTTCTTTTGTGCCGTGAAGCAAAGCTTCCTGATACTCACCGTCATCATATTTGAAGAGCCAGTGGGCGAGACAACAAAGCTCGATGGCGTCAGCGTCGACACCGACGAGAACGTGACCTTCGTCGGGCAACCAGACCTCACGCATTCGACCGTCTTTTTTGTCTACCTGTCCCATGTTTGGTGCGAAGTGCGACAGTCGATGTGTCTGTGTTCCAATCGTGTTGATACTACCGTGGACGTAACCATCACGTTCATGCCGTAGCCAACCATTGTCACCATCCGACAACTGTCCAAGCAGCTTCTGCAAACGCATGTATCGAGCGAGGCTTTTTGCCTCTGCAAACTTCAAACTGTTGAGGACAGATTCGTCAACTTTTGGACTTCCAGATGGCGTATAGCGCTTCGGTTTCCATCCATATTGTTCAGCTAGGCGCTCTGCTATTTGTTTTCGAGAGCCCGGATTGAACACCTCGATCTTGTCTTTTAGTCGCCGTCCTGTTTTCTCTGAGTACCGCTCGATAACTTTGGGTTCCCAATGTTCTTGCAGTTCCCGCTCGATGTCGAACTGCTCCTGCCGGAACTCGCTTTCGAGAGCTTGAGCTTTCTCAACGTCCAAGCGAAAACCATGCTGCTCTTGGATCGCCATGATCCACGCGAAGCGCATCTCCAATCGGAGTGCCGGTGTGATATCGCCGGACCAAAGTTGCTCGAAGACCTTCGATGTGACCTCGACATCGCGCTTGCAGTAGTCGCCCATGTCCGCACTAAAAGTAGACCAATCATCGTGCGAACCTTTTTCGTAACCTAGCTCTTCTCCAAGTGCTGCGAGAGAGTGTCCACGTTTTTCTTGATTAAAGAAACGAGAGGCCACCAGAGTGTCGAAGACTTCATCACCGGCAAATCTAAAGGTTCCTTCATAAATTCGAAGGAGCGCTGGGATGTCGAATCCCAGACCGTTGTGAGCGACGAGCATGTCTGCTCCATTGAGTCGGCTGAGTCCCTCAGTAATTGGGCTGTATCCTTCAGCATCTGCGTATAGCTCAACTCCGTCATTCGTCATCTCCTTTATGGCTAAACAATGACATTTGGTCAGGTCCGGTAGCAGACCGTCTGTCTCGATATCGAATATCAGTATTTCCATTTGCTTCCTCTTGGTGAACTTCTCGGTGGCAGTTCGCGCAAAGCATTACGCACTTTTTGACTTCCTCTAGAATGTCTTCCCAGCGGTTGTCGGTAAGACTACTCACAGACAATCCGAAATTTTTCTCCTCTGGATTGCGATGATGAAAGTCGAAAACGAAATCGTCGTATAGTTTGTGACATCGTTCGCACCTCGCGCCTCGGCTTTCCACTAGAATGCTTTTGAGCTTTCTTCTTGTAATTCGACGTTCAGTTCGTCGGCTACTCAAAGTCCTCGCCGAACTCGTCGGCAACTTCCACGAGACGACCTGTCTCTGGGTTATATTCGAGTGTTCCCATTGGTCCGGTGATCCCCGCGTATCTGTTTTTAAGGCAATTCACTTCCAGTCTGTTTTCGCCCGAACTCATGTCGCGACTGATAGAAACGACGGCGTCTGACAGTTGGGCTATCGAGGCCGATGAGCGAAGGTGCGAGAGGTAAACCTTCTCGCCGCCTTCGTGTCCCTTGTCGCCTTGCGGTCGGCGTAGGTGACTGACGAGGATCATCGAGACGTTGGTTCGTTCGGTGAATGAGCGGAGTTGGGTCATCGTATAGTCGATGGCTTTCCGCTCGTCACCGTATTGTGATAGCTGCTCTTGATCCATTCCGCTTACCAGAATCGATAGGTGATCGAGGATCAGAACTTCGACGCCAAGAGCCGTCACCATATACTGGAATTTTCTGAGAAGGTTCTCGGAGTCGATGGAACCAAAATGGTCGTACAGGTAGTATCGACCGGTCCCTAGCGTCTTATCGAAGGCGTCACGTTTGTCTTTGTCAGATAGTGAATTAGGAATGTGAAGAGGCGTGTTTGCCTCTATCGACATCAGACGTTGTCCGGTGCGCCCTAGTCCTTCTTCAAGCGCGACATAACCCACGTTTTGACCATGGACGTTAGCTGCGTGATACGCGAGTTCAGACACAATAGTAGACTTACCAACGCCAGTCCCGGCAGTAAGGCACAAAAGCTCACGAGGACGAGCGCCGAAGAGGCAAACGTCCCAGCCGCTCCACGGATACGAGCGACCGCTTCGTATGGGGGAATTAACTTCATCCCAAATTTCCTTTCCATTTTTAATACCGTCTGGACGCTTGGGTTGTGCTTCCCAGACGGCGCTTGTTAGCTCCTTAATTCGATTGGCAACGAGCATGTCGCTGGCATCTTTCAGAGGTAGCTGGCCGATACACGCCTTACCGGGCGTCAGAATTTCAGCAACTTCTACCGCTGCTTTCTGTCCCGGTTCGTCCATGTCAAACAGGATCACCACTTCTTGGAAGCCCTCGACAAACTCGATGTTTCGCTTGATCGCCTTTACGGCAGAAGCCGTTCCATTTGGGATCGAGACAACGGGCCATCGACCGTTCACGGCAGTGGCATATGAAAGACAGTCTAACTCGCCTTCGGTGATGACCAACCGACGACCGGGCTTCCAAAGATGCTGACCGAACAGCTGAACATCTGTAAACTTTCCGGTCGTATAGAAGTCCTTATCCGCTGTTCGAACTTTCTGTCCGACGACCTTGCCGTCTTGATTGCGGTAAGGTGCTAACTGAACCTTTTTGTCGTGATGTCGCGACTTCGAGTATGCATATTTTCGACAAATGGCTTCCGGTATTTTCCGCGACTGGATGTCATCGAACCGCCCAACTTCAATTAAACCAAGCGACGTGTCGATATGATCGACCGCATCCTCTTGATCTAGCCATCGATGAGTTTCGCATTTGAAACAGTACGAATGCTTTTCGTAATAAGCCTTCGCATCTGATGACCCACAGTCGTCACATGGTTGATGAGTCAGTATTGCCTGTTCGTCTGTAACTAAATTTGATTCCATTCGTTTCGCCTTCGTGTGTAAATCGTTTTGTAGCTGTAATTTTCACGATCTGATCGTCGTCTCGCCAGAAGCCGCCGTGGTGTGTCATGGAGTCGAGCGGGCCTTTAATGTAGTTGTCTATGTCACCACGCGGATGACTTCGCTTTGTCGTCTTTGGTGGTGACACAAGGAATTCCAGCGTTGCAACCAGCTCTCCGTCGAGCGGCTCCAGCTCTATCGTCCGAAGAACTTCCCGCATGTCCCTGCGAAACTTCTCGTAACGCTTGCCGTAGTAAGTTCCCCAGCGGGAAACTCTTGGACGGCTTGCTGGAACCGGCTCGACCGAAAAGAAAAATTTCCTACTCGAAGTCGTCGTCATCTTCGACCGCGTCGTCGATGGAATAACCACCGTCTATGCTGTCGAAGTCTTCCGTTCCGGCGTTCGAGAGATTACGTTTTTCTACAAGTTGGACAGCTTGGAGCTGGGCCGCGACACCTTTGGAGCCGCCGACCTGATAGGGTATCAGCTTGAGAGACATGCGTATCATGTCGCCGCTTTTAGGTTCTTCACCCTCGTTTAAAACACGAATGGGTTTCGAACAGTCGACCATAGATGGCCGAAACTTTGTCTTTGCCGTCAGCATCCACATGCCGTGGAAATCTTCTTTGTCCTTCTCGTCTCCATCTTTCCACGGGTAGCGGAGATTCTTTGGCATACCATTGAATTCTGCCGCCGCCGCTTCGTCGCACAGCGCCGTCAATTTTTTGAGAAAACTTTTTGTCTCGTCAGCTTGCTTGTCGAGCAAGCCGGTCACTTTAAATTTTCCGTCAGAAAACTCTTGCCCCTCGTCTGGACTCGCGAGCCAAGCGTAGGCAGCGGTTGAAATGGGGGAAGTTACTTTCGTGAATTCACGTTTAGGCATTCGTTGTATCCTTCAGTTTATTGTCGGTGGGTTGTCGTCAAATTCTAAAGTCATCATCTCAAGGGCGTACTCGAACCAACTGTCGAGGGGTACGTCACATTCTGTCAGACGCTCGGCGAACATCTGTGGCAGGGCGAGATCGCAAGCGACAAATTCAGCTAAACAAAAGTCACAAAACTCCACGACCTCGGTGTCCTTCAGCTTCACTCCTTTCGTTAAGATACGATTATAATCGAAATCCATAGTATCGTACTTTACTGGATTTTTAAGAGAAAAAGTAGGGTGCATTAAGTACCTCTTGTATATCGAAAGTTCCTTGCTTTGGTGGTTCCGGCAGCTCGACCGGACTATTTGATTGGACGTATCGATGGAACTCATCGAGCAACCAATCGCCTTTGAAAATTGAGTATGCTTCTTGTCGAATGATGTCACGCATCTGATCGACATGTCTGAAGTGAACAGCAAAACTGTCATGTACGGTAGAGAACGACGAGACACCTTCTCGACTCAGACGACAGACAACTTTCTGCAACAAAGCGGCATCCAAAGAGTGAATAACATTTGGAGCGCTTCCGTGACTTTGTTTCCGCTTGTTAAGACCACCGTCCGGATTTTGTGACCACAGAAAGTAGCTACCCATGACGGTCTTTACGTCACTCTTCGCGATGTTCCAGTATGACTGTTGGACCGTTGATCCAGTGGGCGTTCGCCAACGCAATGGCCTATCGGCAGCGGCGAGCGTCGAGGCGACCGTTTGGAAGTACGTCATAATTGGTCGTGAAGCTACAACAGTCTGTTCGAGAGCATCGATGAGATGCCCTTTAAGCCAACCAGCATTTTCCATGCGGGTTCCTTCAAGACCCTCGACGAACCCATCATCGATCAGCTGATCCTGTATCCCGCGAGGCGTGACACCGTAGGGTGTCGTGAGGGTCGCTCGTTTGCAAGTTTTGCGGTTGATGCGTCCGACCCACCGATGGGCAATCTTATCGCCATCAGCTGCAAGGCGACTAACAACCTGAGACAGTAGGTCAGCGGTTGTCTGATAGATGTCGTAGCGTTCTGTACTAGCTGAACAATTTGTTAACTGAGCGCCGGTAGGATCACGTCCCAACAGTGACAGAAGTTGTAGACCATTGTTCGAACCGTCCTGATGACACGGTAGGTGTGATCGGTAGCTCTCTGGATTGTCCAGCGCAGTCGCTTCGGCGTACTCTCTTGCTACCGCATAGAACTCAAGTTGTCGGTCAGCATCTCGCCAGAACAACTCGCCATCGAGTGGGTTGCGACCAGCGTCTACAATCAGATCGTGATGATCATCTACCCATGTCTGCATGTCCTCAAAACTGATCTTGTCCTCACCAAACATATTCGCGAGGTGAACACGCATCCAATAGAGACCACGGTCGCCCAGCGGCTCTGACTCGCTGAACTCCAGAAGACCACGGGCAATTGTGTCGCCTTGTGGATTAAGGTCAGGCGCAACGTTATACAATCGGAGACGACTGTCGAACTTCTGGACGAAATGTAACTGCTTGTGTCTGAGCGATTTCATTTCGCTGGCAATATTCATCTTTCGAGCAGCACTTTCCTTCTTCGATTGATTACGGTTGTTCATCGTGTGGACGTTCGCTCGTTCTTTCTTGTGTTCCGAACGCTGCGTTTTAGTCATCTCGTACCACACGTCGTCGTCAATTCGAGCTGGCAGTGGTATCGGTTCGCTGTCTGGAATGGCGTCGAACAGACTGGACGCCTGTCTTTGCGAGGCTTCCACAAGATCGAAAGCCTTTTCGTTGATCTGCCAAGCAACGTTGCCGACGACATTGGCCGCCCGTAGCGTGTCCATACTGAGTGGGTCTTCAAGGTCGTTAGTGTGCCGCCAGACACCAGCTCTTATCAGATCGACATCTAGGCTGAAGTAACCACCCTCATACTGTTTTGAGATCGTGTTGTAATGCCATGGCTTCGGCTTGCAGAGCATCGGTCTGAGGACCGGTGTGTTTACCTCTAGGTATGTCTGACAGTCCTCGATCATCTTGCGACAGAGGTCTGTCAGGAAAACCTGACGTTCTGTCTTACCGCGAATATTGATGTACTCAAGCTCGAAGAACCCACCGCCATACACTATAGCTATCTCAAGCAGCTTTGCGCCGATGTGGAACTTCTCTTCCTTTGACCACCTGAGTGTCTCGATGTCCGTCAGTTTTTGCTTACGAGCATTCCACTGGCGGACATTCATGTTCTTAGCGGTACGCTCGAACACTTTCGCGACATCTGGTTCACCAGTTTCCGAGTGGTGTGCAGCGGTCAGTCGCGCCCACTTCTCGAATTCTGTTTGCATTCGCACATTGTTTCCGATTTCGAGACAGATGGCGTTAGCCTTCCGACCGACAGATCGATGGGCCAATCGGACTGTCAGGATCGAGCGAACCGTAAGGAACGCTAGTTTCGCCGCTGGCACCGGCAGGATCAGCCATGTCCATGTCGGCTTCACGCCGCGCTGCGATCCAGTCAGTAGGTCTTTAGCTTCTTCCTGTGCCGCCGCTATCGGACGGGTCAGGAGTTCCATCTGTTCCCGGAAGATATGACGACCGGGTTCGGTGTCTGTCAGGTTGATTTCTCCAGACATCTGCCGACGTACATTCTCTATGCCCCGCTCGACCGACTGCATCTCATATTCGATTTGTGCTTTGTGATCATCACTCAGCATTTCCGTTCTGAGCTTTGCTAATTGATCCTTATAATTCATCGATATGCCTCACTGAGTAGATTACGAGCAGCTTTCAGTCTTCGGTAGTATGTTGATTCTATAGATAAAATGTGCAGTACTTTACTGTACACTATTGAAACCATTAAATAAATCAACGGTATCAATGAGTTATAACTAGGTGCGACAGCCTCATAACCTGAAGGTCGTTGGTTCAAATCCAACCCCCGCAACCAGTTAACCCATTGATACCATTGTGTAATCATATTGATTGTACAGTGATCACTTAACGCTAGTTAACTCTCTGTGTAGAATACGTGCAGACTTTCTGGCCCTTATCCAAAGCACAAAAAGCACGATAATCATCGTTGGCTGAATGATAACAAAAAGCCAGATGTTCAGCGCGGCGTAGCTGATACCTGTCAGCGCACATAGCCACTGCATGATTTCGACACATAGCCAAAACAGGCTGTTCACCAGATCGGTTGGTAGCCAATCGAATGCCGCTTGTACTTGCTCGATCATCGGTTGATCCCGTTCAGAACGCTGACGGCCTTCTTCGACGCTTCGCCCGGTATCAGATGGGCGTACTTCTGGGTCATTTGAATGTCGGCGTGTCCTAACAGGTGAGCAATCTCCTGTAGTGTCAGCTGCCCGCTCTGAGCGAGACGGGAAGCGAACGTATGACGAAAGCAGTGAGCTGCCGTAAACCGACCGTACCGTTTGACCAGATGGTCAGCGTTCAGTCCGGCTCGAATGATCGCCTTTCGAACACCGGACATAGAGTAGCTACGTGGTTTCGAGGGATCGAAGGGTGACGAGAAGATATACGGACTGTTGTGGTCAGTACGAAACCGTCGTTCGAGAATCTCACGGAGACGATCCGTAAACTCTATGTACCCCTCGTTGCCGACCTTCTCGCGATACAGATTGATACCCTTCAGATCGCCCTCGATGGCGACCTTCGGAGCGAGCGTCGACTCTGTGTATCGACAGCCGGTGTCGATTAGAAATACCACCTGATCATGCTGGTCATGCAGGGATCGTTGTAGATTTGGCTGTTTCAAACAGCGCTCATCGTAGTCCAAATTGTTTACCAGTGGTCGGTAAGGATCGAGCTGTTTCAGTAGGCGTGGCTCTTCACCAGACATCAGGTATCGGACCTTGCCGTTAACCTTGGTCTTGAGACCACCGAAGTCCTCACCCAGCGGAACCGCAAGGTTCATCTTCTTCGCTTGGTTATAGCAGCTGATCATAAACGTCATCAGATTGTTGATGTAGTTCTCCGAATAGTCTTCAGCCTCAAACTCGCGACGAATGCGAAACATCAAAGCAGCTGTCAGGTTCGAGACGAACTGACGTTTGCCCATGAGACGCTTGATGTGCTTCACGTAGACCAATTGGTTCTTATGGTCTGACTTCTTCTTAGAGGCTCGGACGCAGTCATCGAGGAACTGATCGAGCGGCATGTCCTCACGCCGCCCGAATTGTGCCTCATCGAGCAACTGCTTTGATCTAACAACAGCT
>Ga0315331_10002760_pt1 | contig 13245 bp, 10 predicted proteins | sample M160m34915metaG_FD_203456 | JGI IMG/M metagenome (GOLD analysis project Ga0315331, IMG submission 203456) | Ammonia-oxidizing marine archaeal communities from Monterey Bay, California, United States - M1 60m 34915 | ecosystem: Environmental > Aquatic > Marine > Intertidal zone | place: USA...
TCTGGAGAGAGCTAAAGCCTTGGTGGCCGCCCCCGCCTGCGTTGCACTCTGCCACGCCGCGCTTTGCAGCCTGCCTGCCTCAACTTTAGGCCCAGCAGTCCTGCAAGCCGCCGCTCTGTTTGCCCAACAACGAGGGGGGATGCCTCCGCATTCGACTGGACCAATCGGATGGCGCAATCCCACAGACTTGCGATCACGGACGAACGCCACTTCCAGCCCGACCCAGACTTTTTCCCGAATCTCTATCCAGCCTTGCTAGAACCGCGCCGCCTTGACCGGCGCGCACGGTTGATCAGCGCCAGGGACCGACGCAGGAAATAACCAACAGCAAGCATCATTGTGGTGGACCAGAACAGGCCATGCAGTCGCGTTCTCGATTACGCTTTCATACCCATACGGCGCAGGAATCGCTGCACGTGGGGTCATGCTGAATGCCGTGAATGCCGCATTCGACGGTGCACATGCCAGACAGGGCTATTTAGTCGCCAATACGATTGAGCCCGGCAAGCGCCCAGTGCTGATGGCCGTCCCTGTCATGGTATCAGACCAAGACCGACGCCTTGTCCTGGCTGCAACGTCTGGCGGCCTGCACGCACCTGCCTATTTGACCAAGGCCGTGTCCGCTTCGTTGCTCTTTGGCAAAACAGCAAAAGCCGCTCTTGGCGCACCCAATGTCGCCAGCTCGACCCGACTGCAAGAGCTTAAGAAAAGAACGCCAGCTGCACGGCTCGCAAATCAACTTGACGATATTGGTCATCGCTGACGCATGCGGAAACTGGAAAGCCACTTGCTCCTGATCAGCCGCCGAAACGACGGTAACGAGGGTTATGACGCCGCTGCCGACTTGCGCGGCCTCGGTACAGCCCGAAACACGGGATAGCGTGCAGCCTTGGCGAAAGGCTGCTCCTGGCCGCGGCTAATCCGCTATTTGGGGTGGCACCCGCTTGACTCGCTAATCAGGCATTCTTAAGACAGACGTTCGCGTGTGCAGCATTCCGGCTGTGCGCTAACGCAAACTCAATTCCGTGGAAGGCGACCGCTCCCCCATGAAAGTGCTGGTGCCCGTCAAACGCGTAATCGACTATAACGTCAAAATCCGGGTGAAACCGGATGGCAGCGGTGTCGAAACGCAGAACGTTAAAATGTCCATGAACCCATTCGATGAGATTTCAATCGAAGAAGCGGTTCGCATGAAGGAAGCCGGTGTCGCTGATGAAGTGATCGCCGTTTCGGTCGGTCCGCAGCAGGCGCAGGAAACGATCCGCACCGCGCTTGCCATGGGCGCTGATCGGGGCATCCTGGTCAAGACTGATGCCAACCTGGAGCCGCTCGCCGTCGCGAAGTGCTTGAAAGCGCTTATCGAAAAGGAAGAGCCGAAGCTTGTGATAGTCGGCAAACAGGCGATTGACGATGACAGCAACCAGACCGGCCAGATGACGGCCGCGCTGATGGGCTGGGCGCAAGCCACGTTCGCATCCGAAATCAAGATCGACGATGACAACGCAGAAGTCACCCGCGAAGTTGATGGCGGCCTCGAAACCATCAAGGTTTGCCTGCCAGCCGTTGTCACGGTTGACCTTCGGTTGAACGAGCCGCGCTATGCATCCCTGCCAAACATCATGAAGGCGAAGAAAAAACCGATTGATGAGTCATCCCCGGCAGACTTGGGCGTAGACGAAGCGCCCCGCCTTGAAACCGTTTCTGTGGCTGAGCCGCCCAAGCGCGAAGGCGGTGCAAAGGTCGAAGATATGAACGAGCTTGTGAACAAGCTGATGAACGAAGCGAAGGTAATCTGATGAGCGTCCTCGTACTCGCCGAGTTGGACGAAAACGGCATCGTCCCGCAAACCCGGAATGCCGTGACCGCCGCCGCTGAAATCGACAGTGAAGTGCATCTGCTGGTCGCTGGCCAGGATTGTGCCGCAGCAACCGATGCCGGTGCCAAAATCGCCGGTGTTACCAAAGTGCTGAAAGCTGATGACGGAGCCTATGCCAATGGTCTCGCTGAAAACGTCGCCAGTCTGGTGACCGGCATGGCGTCGAACTACGGCCATTTGGTCGTCGGTGCCACGTCATTCGGTAAGAACGTAATGCCGCGCATCGCAGCGCTTCTTGACGTACAGCAGCTTTCTGAGATCACGGAAGTTCAATCCGCTGATACGTTCGTTCGCCCGATCTATGCCGGCAACGCCATGGCTACGGTAAAATCGAGCGATAGCGTTAAAGCCATCACCGTTCGCGCCACAGCGTTTGAAGCAGCGGCTCAAGAAGGCGGGTCCGCCAGCGTCGAAGATGTGGCGTCTGCAGGCGATTCAGGCCTCTCCAGCTTCACCGGCCGCGAGCTGACGGAAAGCGAGCGTCCGGAACTTACCCAGGCGGGCATCATCGTATCCGGCGGTCGTGGCATGGGTTCCGGCGAAAACTTCGCCATTCTGGAAGCCCTGGCTGATCAGCTTGGTGCCGCTGTTGGCGCAAGTCGTGCAGCCGTTGATGCGGGCTTTGTGCCGAATGATTACCAGGTTGGCCAGACCGGTAAGGTCGTCGCTCCTGAGCTGTATATTGCGGTTGGTATTTCTGGCGCAATTCAGCATCTCGCCGGTATGAAAGACTCCAAAGTCATCGTCGCCATCAACAAGGATGAAGAAGCACCGATCTTCCAGGTGGCCGACTACGGCCTCGTGGGTGATTTGTTCAAGGTCATCCCTGAATTCACGGAAGAATTGGCCAAACGCAAAGCCGCAGGCTAACCAGCCACTGGCGACTGACGTTTTATCGAAACGCCTGCGGCCCTACTTGGCGGCGGGCGTTTCTTATTTCTAAAGCTGAAAGCTTAAAACCATGATTGATCGCATTGGAGTTATCGGCGCAGGCCAGATGGGCAACGGCATTGCCCATGTCTGCGCACTGGCAGGGCTCGACGTCCGCCTGATTGATGTCGCACCTAATCGGCTGGACGCCGCCGCTGCTGCAATGCGCAAAAACATGGACCGGCAAATGCGCCGGGGCCTGATAGATGAAGTGCAGCTTGAAGAGGCACTCGTTCGGGTGCTGCCCAGTACTGATCAATCGGTTCTTGGTGACTGCGACATGGTGATCGAAGCCGCCACGGAAGACGAGTCGGTTAAAGGCAAGATCTACCAGAGCATCATACCCCATTTACGCGATGATACGATTATCGCCACGAACACGTCCTCTATTCCGATCACGCGCTTGGCGACTACAACGGATAGGCCCGGCCTATTCATCGGCATGCATTTCATGAACCCGGTGCCGATGATGCAGCTGGTGGAAGTGATCCGCGGCATCGCGACTGATGACGACACGGTTTCGACCGTTCGGGACTTAACCGGGCGGCTTGGCAAAAAGGCCGTCGCAGCAGAAGATTTCCCGGCTTTCATAGTTAACCGTATTCTACTGCCAATGCTGAATGAGGCCGTTTATACTTTGTATGAAGGCGTTGGCTCTGTTGAAGCCATCGACACGGCGATGAAGCTTGGTGCTAACCACCCCATGGGGCCGCTTGAACTCGCGGATTTCATCGGCCTGGACACGTGCTTATCCGTGATGCAGGTGCTGTATGAAGGCCTGGCTGACAGCAAATACCGCCCATGCCCGCTGCTAGTGAAATATGTCGAAGCTGGCTGGCTTGGCAAAAAGACAGGGCGCGGCTTCTATGATTACAGCGGCCCGGAACCCGTTCCAACGCGCTAACGCAGCCCACTGATCGAGCAAGCCGGTCTTAGACCAAACGCGTTCAGGCTTTCCGAATTAGAAACCTGAACTCGCCTTCGGTCTCCGTTATATTTTTAAGCACGTGCCCCGTTGTTTCGCAGAAGGCTGGAAAGTCCTTTGCCGAAGCCGGATCATCCGCGCGCACCAACAGACATTCGCCTACGGCTAATGGTTTCAGTGCCCGACGGGCGCGCAAGACCGGCATCGGGCATTTGAGGCCCGTGGCGTCTAGTTCGTGATCAGCGCCGACAGTCATCGGTTACGCCACCGCCGATCCCAAGGCAGGCGAAGGCCGTCGCGCGGTGCTTTGCCAGATTGCGGCGGCTCAGTCCCGTCGCCCTCGTCCCCATCCCCGTCTTCATCACCTTCATCACCGCCAAGCCTCTGCGCCGTCGCTTCAAAATCTAGATCATCGTCTTCGTCGTCATCATCATCATCAGCTTGATCATCTGCCGCATCGCCATCATCACCATCTGAGTAGTCATCTGACTCATCGCTGACCGCAGCACTTGGTGACGCATTCTCAGTGACTTCTTCGCCAACCGTGCTGGCGTCGGAAAGTTCTTCGCTGATCAGCCATTCTTCCAGCATCTGGTGTTCATTCTCATCAAGACTGCGCTGCGTATTTGCAACAGCCCTCAGAACGATATCGCGGAAATGCTCCGCCAATCGCTCTGCGCCAAGGCGTGCAGCGTCCTCCCGCGCAAGAACACCTTCATCCGCGAGGCTGGAGATCACAAAGCTCGCCTCTCCCCGGCGCACGCTCGCACCGTCCGGCAGATTTGCGCCAGATTCCTGCAGCAGTTGATCCCTGTCGACCGCTCCACCTGCCAAGGCCATGGCCAGTGCATCGAACAATGCATCGTAATCCTCAGGGCTGAGCTTTGGTGCCCCGACCAGCATGTTGATATCTTCCATGAACCGCGCCATTTCAGGAGAAAACGTTGGTTCGGTTGCGGGCGCGGACGTATGGTGCGGCGTTCGACGTTCTGGCGTTGGAGGTATTGGGGAAGGATCAATAGCTTCCGCTACTTCTGGATCATCTGCACGACGCAGCCTAATGGCTGCTGGCAAAGATCCGTCCATTTCAACGAACAGGGCGGGCTGATGACGAACCAAGTCATCAAGCAACGCCTTCAACGTGCCCATGCCAAACCAGTAGCTATTCTGGAAGGTTGGCACGCGGGATAGAATTTTGTGGGCGTCCTGGGTTGGAATTGCGCCAGATTTCCGAACTTCCGCCACCAGGGCTTTCGCCGCATTGGGGCGCGCTTCCGCAAATTTCTCCGGCGGTGGCTGGCCTTCACTGATAACACCAGACCCTTGAGGCGAACGAAGCTCTTCCTTCGGCAAACCGAGCGCATCTACCGCAAAGGTCTCCAGGTCAATGGAAACGTCGCAAGCCTCCCGGAATGCCGCCGCTGTAATAGTGCTGGTTAGTACAGACGTAATGCGGTCATGGGCGCGAAGGCGCAGCAGAACAGGCGTGAAATCAGCGTCAGATGTCAGAATGATGAATTCGTCGAACCGGGTTGGGTGATTGACCGCATCCAAAATATCCATCGCCATCAAGATATCGGCGCTGTTCTTTCCGCGCGCGGTTAGCGACGGACAGTCAACCACCGTGAATGCCGCGCGGGTGAAGAAGCTTCGCTGGCGGCTGAATGCTGCCGGGTTCAAGTAACAATTCCGGATCAGCACCCGGCGCGGAATTGGATCAACGCCGTCCTCTAGCGCTGCGTGCGCGCCGGATTCCAGCCAATCCAGCCAGAGCGCAGGACGTTCTGCGAACGCATCCGCCGCCCGGCGGTCAAAGTTACGGAGGGAAAGATACACATTGTCGAAATCAACGAACAATGCGGACCGGATCGCATCTGGCGTGTGGCCCATAAAACTTCAATCCAAAAAAGGTCTGTCAAAACCCTTAAGCCAAAACGGCGAGAAAGGGATGGGATGAAAATAGACACCTAAAGTCTATATTGCGTTCAATGGCGGACGTAACCCCCCTATCTGAGAATTCGGCGATCCTGCCGGAACCGTTTGAGCGATGGTTTGAAAGCCGGGGCTGGGCGGCGCGTGACCACCAGTTGACGCTTGCCCGCTTGGCACGCCAGGGCCGGTCCGTATTACTGACAGCGCCGACGGGCGGCGGCAAAACGCTCGCCGGGTTCCTGCCGAGCCTCATCGACCTCGCCAGCGATGACGGCGATCCACCTGCTGGCCTGCACACACTTTATATTTCTCCACTGAAAGCGCTTTCCGTTGATGTCGCGCGAAACCTTGAAGCTCCAGCGGCGGAAATGGAGCTACCAGTATCTATTGAAACCCGCACGGGCGATACGCCACAGGCCAAACGCGTTCGCCAGCGCCGCAAGCCGCCGCATATTCTGCTGACGACGCCAGAAAGCTTGGCGCTGCTGCTGTCATACGCAGATGCACCACGCATTTTTGGCAAGCTGCAGGCCGTCATCATCGACGAACTGCATGCGCTGGCAGACAACAAACGTGGCGAGATGCTGGCATTGAGCCTGGCGCGGCTCGCCAGCTTGGCGCCGAACCATCGCCGCGTCGGCCTGTCCGCAACAGTCGCAGACCCGCCAGCCCTAGTTACTTGGCTGAGTAAGACAGCAGGCCGCGAGGACGATGTATCCCTGGTGGTTGGCGCTGCGGGAGCGCCGCCAGAGATCAGCATGGTGCATGCAAAAGCTCGGATGCCGTGGTCTGGCCACATGGCGATGCATGCTATGCCGGATGTATATGAGGCGCTGAAAACGGCCCAGTCGGCCATCGTGTTCGTCAATACCCGCGCCCAGGCAGAACTCGCGTTCCAAGCGCTGTGGCGGCTGAATGACGACAAGCTGGCAATCGCGCTGCATCACGGCAGTTTGGCTGTCGAACAGCGCCGCAAGGTAGAATCAGCGATGGCAGCAGGCAAGCTGCGCGCAGTCGTCGCCACCTCCTCGCTTGATCTCGGCATTGATTGGGGGAACGTTGATCTCGTGGTGCAGGTGGGCGCGCCGAAGGGTGCAGCGCGGCTATTGCAGCGGATTGGCCGGGCCAACCATCGCCTCGACGCGCCGAGCCGTGCGCTGCTGACACCCGGTAATCGCTTTGAGCTGTTGGAATGTCGTGCCGCCATCGAAGCCGCGTATGCAGGGGAACTCGATGGTGATAGCTACGAAAACGGCGGCCTGGATGTACTGGCGCAGCATCTCGTTGGTGTCGGCTGTTCAGCACCTTTTGAAGCAGATGCGCTGTATCGGGAAATCATTCGGGCCGCCCCATACTCATACCTGTCCCGCACCGACTTCGACGCCGTCCTGACCTTCGCTGCTACCGGCGGATACGCACTGAAGGCTTATGAGCGCTATCACCGCCTGACCGAGAATGAAGACGGCCACTGGCGCGTCGCGGAACCAAGGATTGCCCGGCAATGGCGCATGAATGTTGGTGTGATCGTCGATGCGCCAATGCTGAAAGTGCGCGTTGGCCGGCGGACCGTGGGGGAGATAGAGGAATATTTCGCTAATGGCCTGGAGGTTGGCGACAGCTTCATGTTCGCTGGCCAATTACTGGAATTCATCGGCATGCGCGAAACCATGTTGATGGCCAGGCCCGGCAAGGGCGACCAGCCGAAAGTGCCAGCCTATGCCGGTGGACGCCTGCCGCTAACAACCCGGCTTGCCCGCCGCGTCCGTGAAATCATATCAGACCCAGAACGCTGGAAAGGCATGCCGGAAGATGTGCTCGAATGGCTTCGCATGCAGCGCTGGCGGTCCCAATTGCCAGGGGCAGATGGGCTTCTGGTTGAGACTTTCCCACGGGGTGGGCGTTATTACCTGGTCGCGTATTGCTTTGAAGGCCGGAACGCGCACCAAACCCTTGGCATGCTGTTGACAAGGCGGATGGCGCTTATGGGCTATGGGCCGCTGGGGTTCTGTGCGACGGATTACGTGATCACCGTATCGTCCGTCAAAGAAGCACAGGACATTCCAACCCTATTTTCGGAAGACATGCTCGGCGATGATCTTGAAGAATGGATGGCGGAATCAACGTTGCTCAAGCGCACATTCCGCAATGTCGCCGTGATCGCCGGGCTGATCGAACGGCGCCACCCCGGCCAGGAGAAAACTGGCCGCCAGGTGACCGTCAACTCAGACCTGATCTATGACGTTCTGCGCAAATATGAACCAAACCACATCCTCCTACGTGCAACCGAGCGGGACGCGGCAAAAGGGCTGACAGATGTGCGCCGCCTTGGTGAGATGTTGGCCCGTGCCAAAGGCAAAACCACCGTCCGCCGCCTGGACCGCGTGTCGCCGTTGGCCGTACCTGTGTTGTTAGAAATCGGCAAAGAGTTCATCTATGGCGACGTTGATGAAGCGCTTCTGGCGGAAGCAGAGGAAGACGCTGCCGAAGCGCTTATTGAGGAAGCAATGGCCATGGGAAAGGATCAGGCCGCATTGCCGCTATAACTCAGACGCGGCAAAGGCTGGTCTTTGATCGGCCAATGCAGCATCGCCGAGACCAAGCCAAGGCAGATCGAGATCATCCACATAATGTCATATGAGCCGGTCATGTCGTAGATGCGCCCACCCAGCCATGCGCCCGTAAAGCCGCCAAACTGATGGCCCATAAAAACGATCCCGAACAGGAACGAGAAATGCGCCGGGCCAAAGACCTGCGCTACGATCCCACTGGTCAACGGCACGGTACTGAGCCATAGCAACCCCATGAGCGCACCAAAAATAATGGCAGTCATGTCCGTCATTGGGGAAATCAGGATCATGGTCATCAGGATGGCGCGCAGCACGTAGATCAGCGTCAGCACACTTTTCTTACTGAACTTGTCACTCAACGCGCCAAAGAAATATGCGCCCGCAATATTGCAGAGGCCAATGGCACCAAATGCATAGGATGTCGCTGACGCTGATACGCCGTTGTCTTGCAAATAGGCCGGGAAATGGGTGCCGATAAACGTCACATGAAAGCCACATACAACGAACCCGGCAGTCAGCAAAAGATAGCCTGGATGGCGGGCAGCTTCCGAAGTTGCTTCAGATAAGGTCTGCCGGGCTGTTTGTGTTGCAGTGCCCACGCCTACTTTGGCAGCACGAAGGCCTTGGGCCATCAACGGTGAGACTAAGATTAATGCAGCCAGCGCTAGCAGCGTTTCCCGCCATCCGAACGCTTGCAATATCGCTTGCACAGTGGGTGCGAAAATGAACATACCAAGCGATCCGGCGGCGATCACCGTGCCGAATACAATGCCACGCCGCTCCGCCGGGACAACGCGGCCAATGGCACCCAGCACGATAACATTGGTGGCACCGCTCAAGCCAATGCCGACCAATAACCCAAGCGAAATCGATAGCTCTAGTGACGACGCGGCCATGCTGGCGAGGAAAAGCCCGCCGGCATAAAGCAGCGCACCCAAAGTGATAACAATGACTGCGCCAAATCTATCCGCCAGGATACCCGCAATCGGCTGGAACGCGCCATAAAGCAGCGCCTGCATCGCAATAACCAACCCAAAGGTTTCCCGGCTAATCTCAAGATCAAAAGCGATGGGCTTGAGCAGAATGCCAAAGGTCAACCTGACGCCATTGCCGATCAACACCACCAAGACACCACAGATCAGCATGATCCAGAGTTTCTGGCTGATAGGCGGTTTTATCTTCTGTGGTTGATGGGCAGGACCGTTTTTTGGTGCGGCTTCAATTCTCGACGTCCCAGAACCTACATCCCCGTGTGAGCCCCTTCGCCCCCCAAAAGGGGGAGAGGGTTGGGATGAGGGGGGGTGCCAGCGGGGGTCAGACATTCGTAAAGATCGTCAGCGCGTGGTGGACAGGAAATGCAGCCATTTAGTTTTCGCGGCAGGCGCTCCCTCAACCTGCCCTCTCCCCCCGTTAGGGGGCGAGGGTTCTATCAATAAGCTCTGATAGACTGACACTAACCGTATCGCTTCTGCAACATCGCCAGAAGGGCGCGCGTTGATTGTGCCTCGCCACCTTTGGGGCGGCCAGGTTTAGACCCGACATTCCAGGCCATCATGTCGATATGCGCCCAGGGAGCCGTATCTTCCGCGAAAGCATAGAGATAAAGCGCAGCGGTGATCGCGCCCGCAAAGCCGCCGGTGGAAACGTTGTTCATATCCGCGAAATCGCTGTCCAACATTTCCTTATACGGCCCGTGCAACGGCAGGCGCCAAAGTGGGTCTGCGGTTTTGAGACCGGCGGACAGGATATCATTCGCCAGCGCATCATCATTACAGAATAGCGCCGGGAGGCTGGGGCCGAGCGCGACACGGGCCGCACCCGTCAGCGTCGCGCAGTCGATCACCAGATCCGGCTTTTCTTCCATGGCCAGCGCAATTGCGTCGCAAAGCACAAGACGGCCTTCGGCATCCGTATTGCCGACTTCGACTGTCAGGCCTTTGCGGGTTTTGATAACATCCAATGGGCGCATGGCGTTGCCAGACACGCTATTCTCAACCGCCGGGATCAAAACACGCAGGCGGACGGGCAAGTCAATCCCCATGATCGCCTGAGCTAGGCCAAGCACAGCAGCGGCCCCGCCCATATCCTTCTTCATATTGAGCATGCCGGCGGCAGATTTCAGATCCAACCCGCCTGTGTCAAAGCATACCCCCTTGCCGATCAGCGTGACTTTGGGCGCGGATTTTGGCCCCCAGGTCATGTCGACCAGCCGGGGCGCGCGATCACTGGCCCGGCCCACGGCGTGGATCGTCGGAAAATTGTTCTTTAGAAGGTCGCTCCCAACCGTCAGTACGACCTTGGCTTTGTGCGGTTTCGCAACTGCTTTGACCGCAGCCGCCAGCTCTGCCGGGCCCATATCACTGGCGGGCGTGTTGATCAGGGTCCGGGTCGTCTCGACCCCGGCGCGAATGGCTTCGGCGACCGTCTTATCCGCACCTTTCGGCCAAACAAGCCGAGCACCGTTCGCAGCCTTCTTCTTGTACCTGTCGAATTTATATGCGCCCAATGACCATGCGACAGCAATATTCGTTGCCTGTGCCTTGGTGAGCTTAGTTTGGGTCGCGTATAGGCCGTCCGGCAGTTGGCTGGAGGCACCGCCGCAAGCCCAGAAGTCATCAAGCCCCTCAACGCCGAGCGCAGCGCCTGCCGCTTTGCCACCGTCTCCTGGAAGCAGCACCGTTTGTCCGGCTTTACCGGTGAAGCCAGAGGATACGATCCAGCGGACAGTAACCGTATCAAGCCCATCCAACCAATCTTCCAGGCCGTCCTTCGTCACGAGATGCAAGGGGATGGCACCACGGCCAGATGAGGCAAGGATATCGGGCATAGAGAAACTCCTGGTTTGAATTATTCAGCGTCTACAGCGTCTGCGAACGCTTTCAGGCTGGGAAACCGCCAATCTGTCTTTGGTTGGTTCGGGATTTCTTTGGTGGCACCCCAACCGGTACCTTCACGCCGGTCAATCCAGCAGGTGGCGAGGCCTTTAGCGGTTGCGATCTGGTGATCATGAAACAGTGACTGCGCTACGTGCAGAAGCTTCGGCTGGGTGATGCCAGCACCATCCAGCTTCCGCAACATGAATTCAAAGTTCTGGGGGTTTGGTTTGTAGGACCCAACTTCCTGGGCAGTGAAGACATAATCAAATGGTACTTCCAACCGCTTGGCGCTGGCGATAAACCCAGCCACATCTACGTTTGATAGGATGACGAGCTTGAACCGCTGCTTCAAACGCCCGAGTGCTTCGATGCTGTCCGGGAAGGCCGGCCATTCGAGTACAGACTGCCCGAACGCATAGGCTTCATCGGCAGTCGCCTCGGCCCCCAGGCGCCGGGCAAGGTCTGGAAACAGGTCCTCGAGCAAATGCGGATACAGCTTCGTCGGCGTTGCTGCCTGCGCCGCGGACTCCGTCTCCGCAAAGACGACCAGCGCTTCCTCCCGGACCAGCTCCAGCCCGGCGCGAGCAGCAAAGGGCTGCATGGCATTCCAAATACCAGATTCCCAATCAATCAGCGTGCCGTAACAGTCGAACGACAGTGCATCGAAATCGGCTAACTTGATCATATTAAAGGGCCTTCACAATGTTTTCGCACATGCCTTTGGCATCGCCGAACAACATCATCGTGTTGTCGTTATAGAACAGCGGGTTATCTACGCCTGCATAGCCCGTCGCCATGGAGCGTTTGATGAACATGACCATGCCCGCATTCTCCGCATCCAATACCGGCATGCCGTAGATCGGGCTTGCCGGGTCATTCCGGGCAGACGGATTGGTTGTGTCATTGGCACCGATGACGAAGGCCACATCAGTCGTGGCGAAGTCGCGATTTATGTCATCCATTTCCAAAACATCGTCATAGGGGACGTTCGCTTCTGCCAGCAGCACGTTCATATGCCCCGGCATGCGGCCAGCGACGGGGTGGATTGCGTAACGTACCTTGACGCCCTCTTCTTTAAGCATTTCTGCCATTTCGCGCAGCGCATGCTGCGCTTGGGCGACCGCCATGCCGTAGCCCGGAACAATGACAACCGAACGCGCATTCTTCAGCATGAACGCTGCATCATCGGCATTGCCAGATTTGACTGTGCCCGCAGGGGCCGCTGCACCCGGTCCAGCCGCCGTCGCCTCTTGGCCGAAACCGCCAAGCAGCACCGATAGAAGGTCCCGGTTCATTGCCCGGCACATGATGAACGAGAGAATGCCGCCGGATGCCCCAACGAGCGCGCCCGTCACGATCATCAACGGGTTATCCAGTGTGAAGCCGATGCCGCAGGACGCCCACCCCGATAGCGAGTTCAGGACTGAAATCACCACCGGCATATCTGCGCCACCAATCGGCAACACGACCACCGCACCCCAGACCATGAATAGAATGACCATGCCCCAGAACGCGCCCTCACTGCCCCAGCCCGCAAAGGCGAAGGCAGCAAAAACTGCGGACAAACCAAGCAGGCCGTTCACAGCCTTTTGGCCATTGAACACAATAGGAGTGCCAGTCATCAGCTCATGCAATTTGGCAAATGCGATGACCGAGCCTGTGAATGTCACTGCACCAATACAGGCCGAAATAGCCATTTCGATTAATGACTGCAATGGCATGGTGGAGCCTTGCGCCATGCCATAAAGCGACGGGTCATGCAGCGCCGCTCCAGAAATTAGCACAGCCGCCAAGCCAACCAAACTGTTAAAGATTGCGACCAACTGCGGCAGGTCCGTAATCTTTACCTTCAGCGCAATGAATGCGCCTATCGCGCCGCCAAGCACAATGCCGACGAACACGAACAACCACGTTGAGATCTGCGGCAGCAGCATCGTAGAACCTACGGCGACCGCGATGCCTAGGATGCCGATTAAGTTGCCGGTACGCGCCGTTTCTGGGCTCGCAAGGCCGCGGATCGCTAGAACGAAGCAGATTGCCGAAAAGAGATAGGCATATGAGGTGATATCGCCACTCATCGGGCCGCTCCCTTCTTCTTGGTGCGAAACATCTCAAGCATGCGATGAGTGATAATGAATC
>Ga0315331_10002762_pt1 | contig 13240 bp, 9 predicted proteins | sample M160m34915metaG_FD_203456 | JGI IMG/M metagenome (GOLD analysis project Ga0315331, IMG submission 203456) | Ammonia-oxidizing marine archaeal communities from Monterey Bay, California, United States - M1 60m 34915 | ecosystem: Environmental > Aquatic > Marine > Intertidal zone | place: USA...
GATACACTTGTGAGGCACTCCTGTTTGTTCGACCATTCGCCCCTGCCCGTCATCGTCGGACCAATATCCTTAGGATCTTGTAACCAATGCGTTCTCTCGGCTTCCCCGTCATTCTCACGATCATCACAGCGCCACTCATGGCGCAGACGCCGCAGCCAAAGATGGGGGCGCCAGTGAGCGGCTTGTCAGTGATTGAGTCGCAGCGCTTTGACGATGGTAAGGTCGACTTTGCGAACGTCTTTGATGTCGCTCAGGGTCTTGGGCCGATCTTTAACCAGATCAGTTGTGCCAATTGTCATAACAACCCTGTTGGTGGCTCTGGTGGTGCGACGGTTACCCGCTTTGGCTACGACGATGGCAAAGGGTCATTTGATCCGCTTACTGCGATCGGTGGTTCTCTTCTCCAGGCTGGTGCGATTAATCCAGCTGTTGGCGAAGTGATCCCCGTTCAAGCAAACGTCACCGCGAATCGCGTGACCCCTTCGGTGCTTGGTTCTGGACTGATTGAAGCGATCGAAGACGCAGACATTGCTGCGAATGAATCGTCGCCACCCAGTGCAGCTGTCAGTGGTCGCGTGCACTGGGTTTCGCCGCTAGAAGATCCTACGGGGCCGCTGCGAGCAGGCCGCATGGGCTGGAAGGCGCAGATCGCAACGGTGCTGTCGTTCTCGGGTGATGCCGCGCAGAACGAAATTGGTTTCTCGAACCGATTGCTCCCGTTTGATAACGCGCCGAATGGTGACCAAACACTTCTCAATACGTGGGACACAGTCGCTGACCCTGAGGACGGTCCTGATAGTAACGGCCTCGACTTCATCGACCGCATCACACACTTCCAGCGATACCTTGCAGCGCCGCCGCAGACCCCGAAGTCGGGCATGGCAGGAGAGGCCATCTTCAACTCTGTAGGTTGTGCTGATTGCCATGTAGGTTCGTGGACGACTACGAACGATCCGGCTGTTGAGAGTGCTCTTCGCAACAAGGTGATCCGTCCTTACTCGGACTTCTTGCTGCACGATGTCGGCTTGGTCTCAGACTTCATTGCAGATGGCGATGCGAGCGTCCAAGAGATGCGCACACCGTCGCTTTGGGGGCTTCGCACGCGGGATCCCTTGTGGCATGACGGTCGTGTTGTTGGCGGCACGATCTATACACGCATCCTTGGGGCCGGTGGCATTATCGAGCTGCATTCGGTCTTTGGAGCCGAGTCGCGCTCGTCGGGCTTGGCATTCCAAGCATTGCCTGCTGCCGATCAACTTGCCGTTGTTGCGTTCCTCGATTCACTTGGTCGCGCGGAGTTCGATAGCAATGGGGATAACATTCTCGATCGCATTGATCTTGCTGCGTTCCTTTTGGCGCAAGGTGGCGGCCCATATACCGCGGATGATCCGGAGGCGATCTTCGATGTCGACCAAGATGGTGACGTTGATAGCGTCGACTTGGATGTCTTTGCGATGGTCTATGAAGAAGACTGCAATAACAACGGCACCAATGACCTCTCGGACGTGGTGAATGGCGGCTACGATGATGCCAACAACAACCTCATCCCCGATGAGTGTGAGCATTGTCAGACTGACTTGGGATTTGCTGGCGGTGGTACGTTGGCGCTCAATATCTGTGGTGACGACTTAACTGCGGCCAATTCGATTGCCTCATTGCAGTTGACCGGTGGTCAGGTTGGTGCGCCCATCCTGGTTGCGATTGGTGTCGCAGCGAACCCTTACTTGATCACGCCGACGGAGTTCTTGGTTCCGCTTGAGCCGCTTGCTGCTCTGGTGCAGGGTTTCGTGATGGATAGCAACGGTGAGTTGCGCATGCCGCTTTATGGCGGAGGCAGTCTGCCGACTTCAACTTGGGTCTTCCAGGCTGCAACTTTCAATGGTGCGAACTTCGACCTGTCGAACGCGCTAGAAGTCATTGTTGGTGACTTCTAGAAGAGACGTTTTCGAGGCGCTGGTTCAGGTGCTCATCGAGCCATCGTGACTTAGAGATCCGGGTTACGGGACTCTTGGCGTCGCGCGATTGCTTTCTGCTTCGCGCTGTCTTCGAGTTTTGCCGTGCGAAGCATGACGATGCCCGCGGCCAGCAATAGAGCGACGATTAGTAATCCGTAGTCAGCCGTGCTGACTGAGAAGTTTAGGTAGGCGATGAATGACTGGTTGGCGTGTTCCCAATCGCGCCATTCCTCGAGCGTCGGATCGTTTTCGGCCACCCAGGCCAGCATCTGGCCTGGGTAGTGCTTGAAGGACTCGAATGTCGTGAGTGGGAAGCCATGGTCGCTCGCGAACTCGTAGATCTGTTCGTTGGTTGGATTGTCGAGTTGCTGCCAGACGACAGCGCTCGTCTTGTTGCTTGCGTGGTTGGCTTCGGTGCACCACCCCGTTGTGACAAACCAGAATGTCGCAAAATACGCGATGGGGATCGCTACCAGGGTGATCGCAGCGCTAAAGATCGCGAGAGATTTGCCGTAGCCGCCGCGGCGAATGACTGCGATGCCAACCAGTGCGCCGACGCCTGCGATGAGGTGGCCGACGCGGATGTCGTGGGCCAGGGCGGCCATGACTACCGCAATGACGCTAATGACTGCGGCAAGGACCCCGTAGATCATGGCGCGCATTCTTGGTGGTGGTGGTAGGGCGCTGCCGTGTAGGAGGTCGGACAGTTTCTCGCGGCTGGAGTCCATCCCGAGATGATGACGTTTGGGGCGGTCGATTTCTTGTGCGACCTTGTGAAGTGTTGAGTCTGCGTGGTTTGCGAGGCGTAATTGTCGGCACGTCGCGCAGCGAGGTCACTTTAGGGCTGAGACGCGTGGTGTCGGTTTGCGATCGTTAGATGGTTGCTGGTGCGTGTTGCTTGCAACTCGGAGTGCGTCCGCTTTGATGCGATCGTGAACCCATCGTCGAATCAACCAGACGTCATCGTAGTCGGGGCTGGGGTAATCGGGCTGGTGACAGCGTTGCGACTGCAGTCTCAGGGACTCGCGGTTGAAATCTGGACGCGTGAGGAGTCCGAGCAGACAACGTCGGCGGTGGCTGGTGCCATTTGGTATCCGTTTTTGGCTGAGCCACGTGAGCGGGTGGCTGCTTGGGGCGAGTTCACCTTTCATCGATTGCGTGAGCTTGCGGGGGATCCGGATACAGGTGTTCACATGCGATCTGTCATCGAGGTCTTTGACGACGATGAGCCGGACTTGTGGTGGGCCCGCGGTGTACCGGGGCTGGTGCGGTTGACCACGGCGGAACTACCGGTCGGCTACCGTGCTGGCGTACGAGTCGACGTGCCCGTGTGTGAGGTCCCTGTTCACATGCCGTGGCTAGTGCGTTGCCTCCGGGAACGCGGAGTGCGTTTCGTGCATCGTGAGGTGGTGTCATTCGAAGAGCCACTCGCGGCGGCCCGCATGGTGGTTAATTGTTGCGGTCTGGGTGCGCGTGAACTGTGTGATGACAGCGAACTGCAAGCAGTGCGTGGCCAGGTCATTCGTCTCAAGGGGGCGCAGATGTCGGAGGCGTGGATTGATGATACGGGTGATGGCCCGTGTTATTTGGTTCCTCGCGCTGATGGCCTAGTCATTGGTGGCACGGCGCAGATAGGAGATGAGCGTCTTGCGGTTGATGACAGTGATAGCGAGGCAATACTCAAGCGAGCGATGGACGTTTTCCCGCAACTTCGTGATGCCGAAGTGATCGCTAGGAGTGTGGGGTTGCGTCCTTGTCGCTCTAGCGTGCGGCTTGAGTGCGAACAGCGGCCGGATGGTCGCCGATTAGTTCATAATTACGGCCATGGTGGTTCTGGCTATACGCTCGCGTGGGGCTGTGCCGAAGACGTCGCATCGCTGCTGACCAGTTGACGGCTGCCGTGTATGCGGCAATCTAGTGGTCATGCGTCTTGCTCTCTCATTGCATCGCTGGGCTTTGTGGCCCTTGCTCGCATGCGCTTCTTTGGCGCAGTCGCCAGTGGTTACGTGGGCTGGTGAAAATATGCGGCTTGCCGCGGCGAGCGTGTCATCGGTGTCTGGTGGCTATCGGTTGACGTTGACGATGAGTAACGACAACGGTTCTAGTGGCTTGCCTAGCTCGTGGCGCCGGTGGTGGCATTGCGAGGTGAGTAACGTAGTCGCTGGCTCGACGTTGAACTTTCGCATTGCTAGCCCTGGTTACAGTGACGCAATTTTGCCCGTGTGGTCGCTGTCGACGGATGGTGTGAACTTTGCGGATTACGTGCGCATGCCCACGAGTGCTGTGCCGATCACGCAAAGCGGTCAAGAGCGTTTTTCTGTTCAAGTGCCTACTGGCGTCAGTGCGATGCGTGTTGCGAAGTACTTTCCCTACACGGTGACTCGCAAAGATGAGTTGCTAGCCAGTCTCGCGGGAGAGCCTCACGTCAATAGCATTGTGTCCCTAGGCAACTCGCAGCAAGGGCGGCCCATTGAGAAGATACAGCTGACTGACAGCAGTGTTCCTGCTGCAAACAAAGAGCGCATCTGGATTCATGCGGGCGTGCATCCGGCAGAGACTACGAGCTATTTCATGGTCGAAGGTTTGCTCGAATGGCTGACGTCGGGTGATCCTCGCGCTGAGGTGCTGCTTGATCATGCTTTGATCGAGGTCGTGCCAATGGCGAATCCCGACGGCGTAGTGCTTGGCAACTACCGCACGAATGCCAATTCGGTTGAGATCGAATCGCAATGGAGTGCACCCTACAACTCGTCGCAGCCTGAAGTCGTCGCTCTGCGCACTGCGATCGAAGGCTACATGGGCACTGTGGCAAGTCCGGGTAGCAACCCGATCCGGATCCTGCTCAACCTGCATAGCACACACAACGTTTCGTACCCGTTTCATTTCCAACACGTAGCGAATAGCAATTGGGCGCCAGGTTGCACCAGTTGTGGTGTGTTGCCGATCGTCAATCAGGTCGAAGGTCAGTGGGTCAGCAATTTTGAGACGCGTAGTTCGTTCGTCGCGATTGGTTCGACGGCGTCGAGCAGTCTTGGTTCGCGGCCGTTTGTTGAGTCGATGTGTCACGATCGCTGGACTGCGGTCAACGGGTGGCTCAACGCGCCGAACTTTGAACAGCCCGTGATGGCCATTACGTTTGAGGGCACTTACGGCCGCGGCCCGGATGGAGTGACGTGGAACACGGAGGCGCATTATCGGCAATGCGGTCTTGAGATGGGGTTGGCGCTATTTGATCAGCTTGGCCTTGGACTGACAGCCAGTTTGACGCCCTACGGTACGCCTTGTGGTTCCACCAGTTTGGCTGGATCATTGGCGCCGCAGCCGAGTGGCATGCATTTGGCTAGCCTTGCAATTGTCGGGGGGGCGCCGAGTGGCGTTGCGGTGTTGGCCGTCGGCAGCACCCAAGTGTTGGTCTCATTCCCACAGCCATGGGCGAATTGTGCGTTATTGACGGCTCCCGATGTCACCGCTGTCTTGCCTCTGAACGGCGCTGGAGCGGCCGTTCTGCCCTTGTCAGTGCCGGCGATTCCCGGGTTGGCGGCCTATTTGCAGGCGGTCTCGCTCGATGCTTCGTTGAACCTCGATTCCACCAACGGTCTGGCCATCGTGAATAACTACTGACGGCCTGTTGTTACGTGTCAACGGCTTGAGTTGTCAGATCGCTGCTTCGCAACGAGCGCGTGTGCGGCTATCCTGCACGCGGTGAGCTATCGCGTTGAATTGCCGGTCTTTTCAGGACCGATGGATCTTCTGTTGCATCTGGTGAAGCAATCGGAGGTCGATATCCATGAGGTCGCGATTGCGCCGATTCTCGATGACTTCTTGAAGCACCTAAAGGTGCTGGCGGAGTTAGATCTGCACGACATTGGCGACTTCGTTGTGATGTCGAGCACGCTGATGGAGATCAAGTCGCGCGAGCTGTTGCCGAATGAGTCGGTCGAAATCGAAGAAGAGTTCGATCCGCGAGATGATCTGATTCGCCGCCTGCTCGAATACAAGCGATACCGTGATTTGGCGCGTGAGCTCGATAACCGTTCTGGCCGTCGTCAACGTCAGAGCAATTTGGTTATGCCGCAGCCGCCCGAGCTGAAGTCGAATGAGGATGAAGACTTGCTGGATCTCGGCGAGCTCGGTGTCTGGGACTTGACGGCTGCGTTTGCCAAGCTGCTCGAAGAAGTCGGCCAGAATGCGTCGATGGAAGTCGAAGTCGAGATGCGCGACGTTGGCTACTACACGCGAACGTTGCTAGACACGTTTAAGAAAGAGCGTCAGGTCAAGTTCTCCGACGTCTTTGACAAGAAGGAAGGTCGCTACGGAATGATCGGCACGCTGATCGCCCTGCTTGAGATGATGAAGCAGGGCTATCTCCAGGCGATGCAGGACAATTGCTTCGATGAAATCAGCCTCGCGTACATCGGCAAGGAGGAGGTGACCGCGGATCTCATTTTGGCTGGTATCACGGCAGAAGAGATGCGCGAGGATCAGGAGAAAGCTGCTGCCGCTGCCGAGGCTGCCGAGGCTGCCGAAGAAGGTGAAGTGGTGGATGCTAATGGTGCCGACGCCACTGCCGACGCCACTGCCGATGTCGCTGTGGGCGATTTTGAGGGTGATGCTGGTGCTGAAGTTACTGCCGAAGATCTAGACGGTTCAGATGCCGGTGAAGATCATCTGCCCAGCGAGATCGTTGCGGACGTCGATGCGTTGGCTAAAGCGGACGAGCCACCGACCAGTGCCATGGGCGATCAAGCCGCTGCGATGGACGGCGACGCCTGATTCGAAAAGCGTCTCGCTGTGATGCATAGGCCTGCGTTTCGCTGGTTTGTTCGCTCAGTCAGTTCGGGGTGTGTTTTGTGCCCCGGTTGAGCCGATAAACTGCGAGTTAACTGCTGCTCGTTACTTTTGATTTGGCTAACCCTGCCGGGGCGTCACAATCCATTGGCCGTCTTTCACGCGGCTACGCATCCATCATGCCTGTATCGCCAAGATCTTTACTTGCCGGCATCTTCTGCCTTGGCCTGTCGATCATCATGTTCGAGATCGCGCTAACGCGCGTTTTTGCGATCATGATGTGGCACCACTTCACCTACATGGTGATTTCGATTGGTCTGTTGGGCTTCGGTGCTTCAGGCAGCCTGTTGACCGCTACGCGATTGGGCGAGAAGAAGGGGGCTGCTGAGCGTGCTCTTGTTTGGACGAGCGTTGGATACGGCATCAGTGTTGTGTTGGCGTTTTGCTTCACGACTTTTGTCCGCATCGACAGCTTGTCGCTAAAGGACAAGCCAGAGAACGCGCTTGCGCTGTTCTTGATCTACTTGATCGTGTTCGTGCCGTTTCTGCTCGGGGGTCTTGGCATTGGTCTGGCGTTGACGCGTTTCGTAAAGAGCGTCAATAAACTCTACTTTGGTGACCTGGTTGGCTCGGCGGTGGGCGCCAGCCTCAGTGTGCTCGCACTCAAGGCTTTTGGCGGCTCGGCCGCGGTAGTGATTGCTGGCTGCTTTGGTTTGATCGCTGCGTTCTGTTTTAGCTTCGCAACGCCGCGTCGTTACCTAGTGTTGAGTGTGCCTGGGTTGTTTGTTGGTCTGTGGCTGTTCCTCGGATTCACCGGGATGTGGCCGACAGTGGTCTCTAAGATCGATTGGAAGGTGCCTTATGCGGTAGGCAAAGAGGCTGCGACGCTCGAAGCTGTGCTTGCTGATCCTGAGAAGGTCCGGATGTTCGGTCTTGAGGACGCGACAATTGTGAAGCTTCCGAGCGCGACTGCCGAGGTTGAAGTGGGGCCGCATGTGCCACTGTCGAAGCCGATGATCGGTGGCGACATGGGGGTTGTTGATGCAATTCAGATTCCGAGTCGGGCTGTTGGGCAAGATGGCGCTGCGCCAACGATGCTCTACAAGGATGCGGCCAACCTGGCGAACTTCCCGTTCCTTGACGACACGCAAGCAGCTTCCGCTTATGTCGCGCATAAGGCGTCGGGTCGTACGGATCAGAAGTCGATGGTCATTGGCGTCGGAGGTGGTGTAGACGTTCTTGTCGCGCTGGCTAATGGCGCGAAGCATGTGACCGCTGTCGAACTCAACACGGCGATGATTGATATGGTGACCGAGAAGTACGATGAGTACCTCGGGGGCCTGTTCACGACGAGTCCGCTGGCCAAGCAGATTGATTTGGTCAATAGCGAAGGCCGTGCGTGGTTGCGGTCGCACGAAGATAAGTACGACGTCATCCAGATGAGCGGTGTCGACTCGTACACCGCTCTTAGTGGCGGGGCTTACACGCTGTCCGAGAGTTATCTCTACACCGTCGAGGCAATACAGGAGTTCTACGAGCACCTGAATCCAGACGGCATTGTTTGTTACTCGCGCTTCATGCTAAAGGCCCCCAAAGCCGCGCGTGAGACGTTACGCCTAGCGAATATTGCTGTTGAAGGCCTGCGTAAGGCGGGTGTCCCGATGCCGCATAAGCACGTGTGTGTGCTTCGTGGTGGCATCGACTGGGCGTCGACGATGATCAAGCAGAGTCCGTTCACCGAAGCGGAGGTTGAGGCGCTGCGAGCGTTCGCTCGGCGCGAAGTGTTCGCTGGCTTGATGTTTGATCCACTGATGGCGTCGGATGCCGAGATTGAACCGTTGCCGGAGCATTTCTCGGTGCTAGCAATGAAGCCGCGCACCCAGCTCCCGATTTATGGTGTGGCTGGCGTTGGCGCAGCTGGTGAAGAAGCGCTTCGAGCATTCTGTGCTGCAGCTGCTGAGGTCGCCAAGGGTAAGGCCGTCAGTGTGCAGCTGTTGCCCGAGGCGATGCGCTCCCAGCCTGTCGCGCAACTCATTGTCGCGCAACTCAAGAAGTTCAAGCCGCAGATCCACTCGCAGGCGGCTTACTTCAAGCAAACCATCACCGATTTCCGTGATCTGCTGTTTGCTGCCGGTCCTAGCAAGGATGCCTTCTACGACCGCTATCCATTTGACGTGCAGGCGTCGACAGACGACTCCCCGTTCTTCTTCAACTTCTATAAGTGGTCGAGCTTGTTCGGTTCTGCATGGCAAGCGAAGGACGTGGATGCCTTCAACTACCAGACGGACTTTCCAACTGGTCACTTTGTGCTGTTGGTGTCGATGGTGCAGATCCTGCTGATCGCGGCGCTGCTGATCTTCTTGCCACTTCGCAAGCTGCGTCATGACGGGGTCCGGGTCGAAGGCACGTGGCGTATTTTCTCTTACTTCGCCGCGCTCGGTCTCGGCTTCATGCTGTTTGAGATCGCTTTGATGCAGAAGCTCGTGATCTTCCTCGGCCATCCGACCTATGCGCTGTCGGTTGTATTGACTAGTTTGCTCGCTTCGGCAGGGCTTGGCTCGCTGTTAGCTGGCCGCGTGCAGGTGATCCGCAGGTCGCATCTCATGATGATGCTGGTCTGTGTGCTGGCCGCGATTCTGAGTTGCGTCTTCGTGGTCAACAACTTGCTACCGCAGTTGCTCGGTCTTGCGCTTTGGATGCGTGTCATGGTCGTCGTTTTGATGTTGGTGCCGACCGGCATGCTGCTCGGAATGCCGTTCCCGACTGGGCTGCGTCTGGTTCAAGACCAGTGCCCGCACCTGATCCCATGGGGCTGGGCGATCAATGCCTTCTTTAGTGTGCTGGGCTCGATCGTCTGCATCGTGTTGAGCATGGCGATTGGCTTTTCGAACGTGTTCTATGTCGCGGCTGCCGTCTATGTGGTCGGCATTGCGCTGATGAAGGCGCCTCGCGGCAATTGGCGTGCACGTGTCGATACCGACGACGACGGCTTCGTTGATCCCGACGCGACGATTGTCTCGGGCCTGAATTAAGGAAGACCGCGTGCTGAGTTGATGTTGCCGTGGCTAAGTGGCTTCGGCGATCAGTCGCGGGAGGTCTGCCACCAATAGGCTCAGCGCTTTACCGCGGTGGCTGAGCCTGTCTTTGATCTCTTTGCCTAACACGGCAAATGACTGGCTCATGTCTTGCGCGTACTCGACTGGTACGAATATCGGGTCGTAGCCGAAGCCCTCGTTGCCTGATGGCTCGGAGCGCAGAATGCCCTCGCATGCGGCTTCCATGCCGGCGAGCACTTGATCGCCAGGAGCGGCGACGCATAGGCTGCAAACAAAACGCGCCGTGCGCTTCGCTGCCGGGACGCCGTGCATCTCCTCGAGCAGACGCATCAGTCGTCCGCGATCATCTAGTCCGGGGCCACCGTAGCGCGCTGAGAGCACTCCTGGGCGACCGTCGAGAGCGTCGACGCATAAGCCGCTGTCGTCGGCGAGTGCGATGCCACCGGACAGGTTGGCCAGCAGCGTTGCCTTCTTACGCGCATTGCCGGCGAAGTCTGGTTGATCCTCAATGGGATCGAACGGTTGACCTAGTTCATCAGGCGTACGCAGCGTGATGCCTAGTGGCTCAAGAAGGCGCGTTAGTTCGGCGCGCTTCTTCTTGTTGTTCGATCCGATCCAGAGTTCCGCCATGGCGAGTGCGCTTAGATTTGTGCTGTCGAGACTGCGCGCTAGAGGCCGAGTGCTTTGCGCTGCAGTTCGTTGACGTTGACGCACGCCTTCTGACCGAGTGCGACCATCTCGTGGAATTGTTCGACTGCGAGTGGCTTTGTTTCGGCAGCACCCTGAACTTCGATCAGTTTGCCATCACTGGAGCAGATGATGTTCAGGTCGGCGTCGGCAGTGCTGTCTTCAGAATAGTCGAGGTCGACCAGCGGTTCGCCATTGCGCAAGCCGACCGAGATCGCTGAGACCATGCCACACAGCGGCCAGTTGGGCAGCGACTTCTGCTCTTCCATGTAGAGAAGAGCGTCGTAGAGCGCGACGAGCGCCCCATTGACTGATGTGGTGCGTGTGCCGCCGTCGGCTTGCAACACGTCGCAGTCAACCCACAGCGTCACTTCTGGAAGTTGCTTGAGGTCGACTGCGCAGCGCAGCGCACGTCCGATGAGCCGTTGGATCTCTTGGGTGCGTCCATCGACTGGTCGGCCCGTGCGCCCATCACGTGGTTTGCGCGGTTTACCGGCGTTCGGAAGCATTGAGTATTCGGCCGTTAGCCAACCACCCTTCTGGTTTCGATACATCCAATGTGGGACCTGTTCCTGGATGCCTACTGTGCACAACACCTTGGTGTTGCCACATTCGGCTAATACGGAGCCGGGGAGGTCCGTGAAGGAACGGGTGAACTTGATAGGCCGGTGCTCGTCCGGCGCTCTGTTGTCTTTGCGAGCCAGGGGTCTACTCCTAGGTGGGGTCAGTCACAGACGCTATCGCACGGCCAGGATCGAGGCGAGGGTGCGGCGCAGTTCATGTACCCCGAATGGCTTTTGTAGGGAATGAACATTGGGCCATGTCTCGGATGACACAGCGGAACTTTGGTCAAGCAGGCAGATTTTCAGGTTTGGTGTGTGCTGGCGAATCGTGCGGGCTAGCGGGGTGTGTTCATCGAGCTGGTGGGCGTCGTCAACAATCAGTAGCTCGAAGCGATCGGGGGTTGCCTGCAAGAATGTGTGGGCTGAGGCGCCGTCGGCGCAGGCGAACACGGCACGGCCGCTTGCCTTGAGCTCATGTGCTAATACGGCACGGAGTGCTGGGTCCGATTCCAGCACCAGTGCCCCCCCGAAGTGGTGCGAAATGGCGAGGTAGTCCTCCGGCTCTTCTTCGCCAGGTGGCGTAGCTGTGGATTCCTCTTCAGCGTTGATGGAATCTGCTGGGATCTCGACTGGCAAGCTGACGAGTGCATGCACCGATTTACCTGGCAGGTGTGACATCGTCAGTGAGCCCTCATGGCTCTCGACTAGTTGCCTGGCTGCTTCGAAATCGAGTGCGAACGCATATTCAGAGATCTGCTCACGTTTGCTGCTGTCGGCCACGTTGACCCACTCAAGGTGGAGTTCAATGATGATGGCCGGTACTTCACTGGCAAATGATCGTTCTACGGCGAACGTCAATCGGGTTGCGCCCCGTTCGACTTGCAGGAGTGTTGAGCAAGTGAACAGCAGTGCGTCGCGGATGGCATCTGGACAGGCCTTGATGCTCGGAAGTTCATCTGGCGGCTCCCAGCGAAATTCGATGCCAAGCTGCATCTGTTGTAGCTCGTCAGCGAGGCCGTGAATTAATTCGTTGACGTTGATTGTGCCGTGGACCACCGGGCGAGCACGACCGAACGCGATCAGCTTTGTATGTAGGACTCGTAAGCGGTCAATCGAGGCCAGCATTGCCTCGGCGGCGCTTGGCAAATCGGTGCGTGCTGGCGCTGCTTCGATTAAGTGGTGGGCGCGGCTTTCGACAGCGCTGACCAAGTTGGCGAGTTCATTTGCCATCGACAGCGCCATCTCGTGGGATTTGGGAGAGATGGATGCGCGTAGCGTGGTGGCGGGCAGTGACGCTTGTGGATCCAGCGTTTCGGTCTGTGGAACAGCAGGCGGGTGATTGCGCTCTGTTTGCTGTTGGAGTGCTGGCTGGTTAGGCGCTGGTTCTAGATGCGCGCCTTTGGATGAACTCACACTCCTAGATCGCAGACTTGCCAGCTGAGTTGCGACGAGGGCAACGGCCATACCAAGTGCGGTCCAAGCGAGTTCGGGCACAGATTGCGCGGGGTGGGGTGGGAGTCGAGCCTCGCCAAGTTATCGAGCAGGCAGGTCCCCGTCGAGACTTGGTCGCCAGCAACTGCTCAGAGTTGCGTGGTCCTCAGGCAGGGCGGTTGCCGAGTGAAAAAGTGTGACAGATTGCGCGTGGAGATTCTGCCTCTGGCACGGGTATGGGGTTGCCGTCGACCATGAGGGCCGCGCATGAACGGACGAGTGTGTCGGCGATAAAGCCACCGTGTGTCGTTGTGACGACTTCTCGCACGGGCATGCAGTGGTGATGCACAAGTTCTTCTGGGACCCCCAGAAACCGGCTACGTAATCGCCAGCCCGGTACGGCCGAGTCGAGTTCGACGGTCAGTTTCAGGTTGGGAGCGTTGGTGTCGCCGATGATGGTGACGCGGCATGGCCAACCGATAGCTCCGCGGCCGAGGCGGCCAACGAGTTCCAGCTCGCAGTAGTGCTTGCTCTGTAGGAAACGCTGCGGCTTAAGAAACTGCGCGGAGAACAGGCGCGCACGTTCGTCGTCGGCACCAACGAACTCATCGAGGTTGCCGGCGTCGCGCCGGCCTTCAAACCACAAGCAGTTCTCGCTGTTGATGTCTTGCTCGCGATCAATGAACAGCAGCCCGCCTTTGCGTGAGAATCGCACGCGGCTACTCGCCGAGGCGATCAGGATGTCCTTCTTGCGGCGCAG
>Ga0315331_10002763_pt1 | contig 13240 bp, 10 predicted proteins | sample M160m34915metaG_FD_203456 | JGI IMG/M metagenome (GOLD analysis project Ga0315331, IMG submission 203456) | Ammonia-oxidizing marine archaeal communities from Monterey Bay, California, United States - M1 60m 34915 | ecosystem: Environmental > Aquatic > Marine > Intertidal zone | place: USA...
TGCAGTGATCCATGATCAGAAATCCGGTCAGGACTACATACCACTGCAGGAAGTGGCAAAGGACCAGAGCGATTTCACGATTTACGATTCGCTGTTGTCCGAGGAAGCAGTGCTGGCATTCGAATATGGTTTTTCTACGACCACACCAAATGCGCTGGTGATCTGGGAAGCTCAGTTTGGTGACTTTGCTAATTCAGCCCAGGTTGTGATTGACCAATTCATAACCAGCGGCGAACACAAATGGCAGAGGCTCTGTGGCTTAACGCTATTACTTCCCCATGGCTACGAGGGGCAGGGGCCTGAGCATAGCTCTGCTCGCCTTGAGCGATTTCTACAACTCTCCGCTGAGCACAACATTCAGGTGTGTTTGCCTACAACGGCTTCCCAGGTTTTCCACATGTTGCGAAAGCAGGTGCTGTGTCCGTTGCGTAAACCACTGGTAGTGATGTCTCCCAAGAGTCTGTTGCGCCATAAAGAGACTGTTTGCTCACTGGAACAGTTAGCAGACAGTAGTTTCCAAGTCATCATTGATGAAACTGATGAAATTAATAAAGAGCAAGTGCGTAAGCTCATTATTTGTAGTGGCAAGGTTTACTATGATCTGCGCGCCGAACGACGCAAGCGTGATATCAGTGACATCGCTATTGTTAGATTGGAGCAACTTTATCCCTTCCCCCAAGAAGACTTTGAGCAGTGTTTATTGCAGTACAAGAACGTAGAGTTGATCACCTGGTGTCAGGAAGAGCCCATGAATCAGGGTGCCTGGTACGCAAGTCAGCACCATATCCGGCGTGCTCTGCACGCACATTTTCCGGAAATTTGGCTTGAATACGCCGGCAGAGATGCTTCAGCCGCAGCCGCAGCCGGCTATCCGGCCTTGCATATCAGTCAACAAAAAAAGTTTATCGACGAAGCGTTGAGTTAAAAGCAGAACAAATATCAGGCATAAAGCCTAAGAGTAGGACTAGTCATGACAGTTGAAATCAAAGCGCCACAATTACCAGAGTCAGTGCCCGATGGGACTATTGCGACTTGGTATAAGAATGTAGGTGATAGTGTCTCTCGGGATGAACCCTTGGTAGATATAGAAACAGACAAAGTTGTTATCGAAGTAGTTGCACCTGCCGACGGCATGCTCACCGAGATCCTGAAAGAGTCTGGCGAGACTATTGTCAGCAATGAAGCCATTGCGAATATAGAGGCCGGCGCGGCCGTTGCTGCAGCGCCCGCAGTTGAGCCGCCGCCAGCAGAAGCAAGCGAAGCGGCGACAGCACCAGCTGAAAGTGAAGTAGAAGGGCACTCCCTCTTGAGTCCAGCCGCCCGCAAAATGGCGGAAGAAAACAATCTGGATGTCACCATCATCAAGGGCACAGGTAAAGACGGTCGCGTGACCAAGGAAGACGTGGTTCACCACCTTTCTGGACAATCTGCCGCGGCAGTGTCTACTGCGACGCCAGCTGAAGCTACCGGCGATTTGTCAGCGAACAACGCTGGTCGCATCGAAGAGCGTGTGCCCATGAGCAGATTACGGGCGAAGGTTGCTGAGCGCCTCCTCACTGCCACGCAGACAACTGCGATGCTGACCACATTTAACGAAGTCAACATGCAGCCGGTGATGGATATACGTAACCGTTATAAAGAAGAATTTGAGCGGACCCACGATGGAGTCAGATTAGGTTTCATGTCATTTTTCGTAAGGGCATCTATCGAAGCCTTGAAGCGCTATCCTGCGGTTAATGCGTCCATCGACGGTAACGATATTGTTTACCATGGCTATCAGGATATCGGTGTTGCCGTCTCCTCACCGCGTGGTCTGGTCGTGCCAGTGCTGCGAAATGCCGACAACATGGGACTGGCCCAAATTGAAAAAGACATTCGAAGCTTCGGCGAGAAAGCGCGCGATGGCAAACTTGCCATCGAAGACATGACAGGCGGCACTTTTACTATTTCAAATGGCGGCGTATTCGGTTCACTTTTATCCACACCGATTCTCAACCCACCACAAACAGCAATTTTGGGTATGCATAAAATCCAGGATCGTCCAATGGCAGTAAAAGGCGAAGTGAAAGTATTGCCAATGATGTACCTGGCGCTCTCATACGACCACCGCATGATTGATGGCAAAGAAGCGGTTCAATTCCTGGTGACTATCAAGGAGCTACTGGAAGATCCAACAAGATTGATTCTGGAAATCTAATCCCCCAATTTGGTTAAGACACTATGAGTAAAGAATACGACGTTGTTGTAGTTGGTTCCGGACCCGCGGGTTATCACGCGGCAATTCGCTGTGGCCAATTGGGTTTCAAAACTGCCTGCATCGAGAGATGGCTTAACAAGGAAGATAAAACTGTATACGGCGGAACCTGCCTAAATGTGGGCTGTATTCCTTCGAAAGCACTGTTAGACACTTCACATAAATATGCTGAAGCACACCATGACTTCGAGACCCATGGCATTAAGGTGTCTAAAGTAGGTATCGATGTGCCGGCCATGATTGGCCGTAAAGACCAGGTCGTTAAGCAGCTAACCCAAGGTGTAACGGGCTTGTTTGCCGCCAACAAGGTCGATGGGATTAGTGGCACAGGTAAGGTAACCGGTGCGAATACAGTCGTCGTCACGAGTCATGACGGCAAGCAGGATGAAATTTCAGCAAAACACATCATAATTGCAGCCGGTTCAGTGCCGATAGATATCCCTCCAACGCCCGTCGATCAGGAAACAATCGTCGATAGCACCGGGGCGCTCGAATTTCAGGAAGTTCCTAAGCGCCTTGGCGTGATTGGGGCAGGCGTTATCGGGCTCGAACTTGGCAGTGTCTGGGCGCGTCTGGGTGCTGAAGTCGTGGTATTGGAAGCCATGGATGATTTTCTACCTGCTGTGGATCGTCAAATCGCAAAGGAAGCTGTGAAGATTTTTACGAAGCAGGGTCTCGATATCAAGCTGGGTGCTCGGGTCACTGGCAGCAAGCTTGGCGGTAAAGGGGCCAAGAAAAATGTGGTTGTTGAATACACGGATTCAAATGGTGACCAGAAAGCGACTTTTGACAAGTTGATTGTCGCGGTGGGACGCAAGCCTTACACCGTGGATTTGCTAGACCCCTCGGTGGGCATCGAATTGGATGAACGTGGATTCATCAAGGTAAACGATCAATGCGCCACCAGTGTGTCCTCTATCTATGCCTGTGGTGACGTTGTGCGAGGCCCGATGCTTGCCCATAAAGGCATGGAGGAGGGCGTCATGGTCGCTGAACGATTAGCCGATAAGAAGACGCAGGTGAATTATGATCTAGTGCCTTCGGTAATCTATACACATCCGGAGGTTGCCTGGGTAGGAAAGAATGAGGAAGAGCTCAAATCAGAGGGCATAGAGTACAACGTGGGAGTATTTCCGTTTGTAGCCAATGGCCGAGCTCTTGCTGCTAATGATTCTGATGGCATGGTCAAGCTCATCGCTGACGCGACTACCGACCGTATCCTCGGGTGTCACGTAATTGGCGCCAGCGCCGCTGACTTAATGCAGCAGGTGGTTATTGCCATGGAATTCAGCGCCAGCGCCGAAGATCTGGGCCTCACCATGTTCTCGCATCCCACTCTATCTGAAGCGGTTCATGAGGCTGCCCTGGCGGCAAATGGGCATGCGATTCATATCGGTAATCGCCGGCGCCGTAAATAAACGCTTACGAAATAAATATAAAAAACATTAGCCTGGAGTCTTAATGAATCTACACGAATATCAAGCCAAACAGCTGTTTGCTGAGTATGGGTTGCCCGTTTCCAGTGGTAAAGCTGTTGATACACCCGAGCAGGCCGCTGCAGCGACTGCTGAAATCGGAGGTGACAAGTGGGTAGTCAAAGCCCAGGTTCATGCTGGGGGTCGCGGCAAGGCCGGCGGCGTCAAGTTGGTGGATTCCGCTGAAGAAGCCAGCGCATTCGCTGAGCAATGGCTTGGCAAGAATCTGGTCACCTATCAGACTGACGCCAACGGCCAGCCAGTGAGTAAGATCCTGGTAGAAAACTGCACGGACATCGATCAGGAACTCTATCTGGGTGCCGTGGTTGACCGATCGACTCGACGAGTCGTCTTCATGGCATCTGTTGAAGGCGGTGTAGAGATTGAAAAAGTCGCTGACGAAACACCGGAAAAGATTCTTAAAGCGACTATTGATCCCTTAACTGGTGCGCAACCTTACCAGGGCAGGGATCTGGCATTCAGGCTGGGTCTTGAGGGCGCGCAGATTAAACAGTTTACCCAACTTTTTCTCGGGCTGGCCAAGCTGTTTAAAGAGTTAGACCTGGCGCTATTAGAAATCAATCCGCTGGTCATCACTACTGAGGGCAATCTCCATTGCCTGGATGGCAAAATCAATGTCGATGGCAATGCAATGTATCGACAGCCCAAACTACAGGCGATGCATGATCCCTCTCAAGAAGATGAGCGTGAGGCCCAGGCGGCAGAATGGGAGCTCAACTATGTTGCCCTCGATGGCAATATCGGTTGCATGGTGAATGGTGCAGGCCTGGCCATGGGAACTATGGATATCGTTCAGTTGCATGGTGGAAGCCCGGCAAATTTCCTGGATGTGGGAGGCGGAGCGACAAAAGAGCGTGTCACTGAGGCCTTTAAGATCATACTCTCAGACGAAAATGTCGCGGCAGTACTGGTCAATATATTCGGCGGCATTGTTCGATGCGATCTGATTGCTGAAGGTGTGATTGGAGCTGTTGAGGAGGTAGGTGTCGAAGTCCCTGTGGTTGTTCGCCTGGAGGGTAATAATGCTGAACTGGGGCGTGAAGTCCTCGAGAAAAGTGGGCTAAATATTATTGCCGCCAATTCTCTGTCTGATGCCGCTGCGAAGGTCGTTGGTGCCGCAGGAGGTGCGTCATGAGTATTCTTATTAATGAAAACACGAAGGTGATTTGTCAGGGCTTCACCGGTTCACAGGGAACATTTCACTCTGAGCAGGCCATCGAATATGGCACGCAAATGGTCGGTGGTGTAACCCCAGGTAAAGGGGGACAGGTACACCTTAGCCTGCCAGTCTTTAATACAGTACAGGAGGCCTATGAGGCGACCGCAGCCGATGCCTCTGTAATCTACGTGCCAGCTCCATTTTGCAAAGACTCGATTCTCGAAGCGGCCGAAGCGGGCATTAAGCTCATTGTGTGTATCACTGAGGGGATTCCAACCCTCGATATGTTGGTGGCTAAAGAAAAGTGCGACCAACTTGGAGTGCGTTTGATCGGGCCAAACTGCCCAGGCGTCATCACTCCCGGCGAATGTAAGATTGGTATCATGCCTGGGCATATTCACCTGCCGGGCAAGGTCGGAATTGTGTCACGTTCGGGCACGCTGACCTACGAAGCCGTTAAGCAGACCACAGACCATGGTTTTGGTCAGTCTTCCTGCGTCGGAATTGGCGGTGACCCTATTCCCGGCTCCAATTTTATCGATATCCTTGCCATGTTCGAAGCGGACCCTGTCACCGAGGCTATTGTAATGATTGGTGAAATCGGAGGCACCGCTGAAGAAGAGGCGGCTGCATTCATCAAGGCAAATGTCAGTAAGCCGGTAGTCGCCTACATCGCAGGGGTGACTGCGCCTCCGGGTAAGCGTATGGGGCATGCCGGCGCCATAATTTCCGGCGGCAAAGGTACGGCAGACGAAAAATTCGCCGCTCTCCAGGACGCTGGTGTGAAGACCGTGCGCAGCCTCGCTGATATCGGCGCAGGGCTGTCAGAAGTAACCGGCTGGTAACAGCCGCACCCTCCCCAAACTCTACCTCCAACTGACCTTGCGTGCCCGATAATTTTTATCGGGCAAAAGGTTCTAAACACTCCAGCGGATATGGTAGTCTTGATTCCGAGTTCAGCTTAATACGCTGAATTACAGGGAAATTTTGGCATCGTTGTGGGCAATGAATGGATCACACTTTGTCACGCGGACTTTGGGTCACTTAGCTTCTCAAATCTGAAAGGTTTGGGTAGATTGGTAACCCTTTTCCGGTTTGTTTTCAGGGAAAAGCTGTCATAACCGAGTGAAGTGAAACTCAAGGACTACTCAGGCAGTTTCAAGTTAGGAAGGAAGGACTAAAAAATAATAGTTTTCCGTGTCTAAGATGATACGGGTTCAATAATAAAAACCCGTGTCGCCATTAGATTCGCATTCAACTTATTAATATTAGGATGGCACATGAAAAACCGTCGCATTAACCGATTGAGTATGTCTGCTCTAGTAGTACTCATGTCGAGCCTCTTCGGAGTTGCGCAAGCGCAGGACATTCTGGTCGACAGCAGTATTCTCGATCAGGCTATGGATGTTCTGGGTGAAAAATACTCCGATTCTGCCGAAGTGCAGGTTGAAATAACCCGTCTTGCTAATGAAGCAAGCTCAACATTCGAAGAATTCAAGCGCGCAAACGATAACCTGGAGTCACTTTTGGTGTTGAATGCTGGATATCGTCGCCAGATTGCAGCCCAGGAAGAGCAGATCGCTACGCTGGACGAGTCAATCGCCAGTGTGGAAGAGGTGACTCGAGAAATTCCACTTTTGATGGAGAAGATGCTTGCTGCGTTGGAGCAGTTTATCTCCCTGGATTATCCATTCCGAATGGGCGAGCGTATGGCTCGTTTGCAATTCGCTAGGGATGCCATCGACAACCCGGATGTATCCATCGCCGAGAAGTTCCGTCAGGTTCTGGTGATGTATCAAACCGAAGCCGCTTTCGGTCGGACTAATGAAACCTACCCAGATACTATTGAGATTGGCGGCACAGAGCGTGATGTGAATGTTGTTCGCATCGGTCGTGTATCCTTGATGTATCAGACCACTGACCGCCTTGTTACCGGTGCCTGGGATAACAGTGCCCGCCAGTGGGTGGAGTTACCCGCCAGTGAGTACCGCCAGGAAGCTCAACAAGCTAACCGCGTGGTCTCAAACCTGGATGCACCCAGCATTCTCTTCTTACCTGTTATGGCTCCGGAGGCACAGTAATGAAAGCTTTAAATAAAATTACCAGCCTGTCCGCAGCGGCACTTGCGATGTTGTTTACATCCGCACAGGGCTCCGCACAGAGTTCTCTGTCCGATCTTCTTAATGCGGTTGAAAACGACCGTGTTGCGGAATCAGAGGAATACCAACAGCGCCTGCAGGAGTTTGAACAGAATGCAGCGCGTCAACAACAAATTCTTGATACTACAGAAGGCCGCATAGTGGAGCAGGAAGGGCTTCAGGTTCAGCTGAGTGACCAGTTCGAGGCGAACGAAGTGATCATCGCCGACAAGCGCGAGGTTCTGCGAAATCGTCGCGGTGACCTCAACGAATTGTTTGGCACCCTGCAGGGCGTTGCTGGTGACTTTCTGAGTAACTTCCAGGACTCTCTGATCAGTGCCCAATACCCGGGTCGAACAGACGAGCTGGAAGTGATTATCGAACGCGCAGGTAGCTCAATCGAGCAGCTCAACATTTCTGAAATGGAGCGCTTCTGGTACTTCATGCACCAGGAAGTGACCGAATCAGGCCGCGTTGTTACCTATAATGGTGACGTAGCGCTTCCCAGTGGTGAGACGGCGAACCGTTCTATTACCCGTATCGGTACATTTAACGCGATTTCCGACGGTGAATACCTCAGCTACCAGGGCGAAGTTGGCCATCTGCAAGTTCTGCCTCGGCAGCCAGCGGCAGACGTGTTGTCAGCAGCCAACGCACTGACTTCATCAAGCTCTGGCTTTACCCGGACGGGCATTGACCCCACGGGCGGTGTTGGCGGACAGGTAATGGCTAATCTGGTGAACTTTCCGAGTGCCCAAGAACAGGTTGAAGCAAACGCAGGTGTAATTGGCTTTATTATTATCGGCGTCGGCGTTGTGGGTATTATCCTCGGCTTCTTCCGTCTGCTGATGCTGACACTGGTGTCAGTCAAGGTTCGTTCCCAGCTGAAGAGCGACAAGGCCTCCAAGAACAATCCTTTGGGTCGAGTTCTTTTAGTTGCCGAGTCTAATCCGAATGCTGATACCGAAACTCTGGAATTGAAACTGGGTGAAGCGATTCTCAAAGAAACGCCTTCACTGGAAAGCTTGCTGACTCTTATCAAGATGATCGCGACCATTGCGCCGCTGGGCGGCTTGCTTGGTACGGTGACTGGTATGATTCAGGTGTTCCAACAGATCACGGTTTATGGCGCAGGAGACCCAACTATTATGGCGGGCGGTATCTCCCAGGCCTTGATGACTACCGTACTTGGTATTGTAGTTGCGATTCCTACTATCTTCATGCACACCGTGGTTAAAAGCCGCAGTGATAACATCATCCATATCCTGGAAGAGCAGGCTACTGGCATGATTGCTCAGAAGGCGGAACGTTCCGCAAGCACTCAGGCTTAAGTCAGGAGATAGCTAAATGCCTCTGTTTCTTTTAGATATTCTTGATGCTATTGAGGCCTTCATGAATCGAGGTGGGCCCGTGCTGACAATCATCATGGGTCTGCTCTTGGTTAAGTGGTCGCTCGTGTTTGAGCGCATCTGGTATATCAATACTACTCATAAAAAGAATGTAAAGAGCACGCTGGCCGAGTGGAACGCACGCTCAGACAAATCTTCATGGAGCGCACACCAGATTCGCACCATGTTGATTTCGAAGATCTCACTGGACGTACGTAACACACTGCCCATCATCGAAGTGCTTGTCACGATATGTCCATTATTGGGCTTGATCGGGACGGTAACCGGAATGATCGAGGTTTTCTTTGTGATGTCATTTAGCGGCGGCGGAGACGCCAAGTCTATGGCTGGTGGCGTTTCCAAAGCCACAATCCCGACCATGGCGGGAATGGTAGGCGCGATCTCTGGCATCTTTGCATTCAACTATTTGAAATCCACAATCGACCGGGACCTAGAATTTCTGGAAGACCACCTTCCAATTAATCAGTAGCCCTGCGATAGGTATAGGTTTTAAAAAATGAAATCAGGTTTAATGAAGAAAAAGGACCAGGAAGAGGCCGGTGAAATTGACCTGACACCGATGCTCGATGTGGTCTTCATTCTTCTGATTTTCTTTATCGTAACTTCAGTATTCGTAACAGAAGCTGGTATTGAAGTCAGCAGGCCGGAAGCGTCAACAGCAGAAGACACTTCCGGCGATATGATTCTGATTGCGGTCGGTCCGAATGGCGACATTTGGATCGACGGTGATCAAATCGATCCCCGATTTATTCGCTCTCGCTTTGAATTACGCTTGGCTGACGCCCCAAATTCATCAGTCATTATTCAGGCAGATCAGAGCGCGAATAACGAGCAGGTGATGTTGATCCTGCAAGCGGCTAGAGAAGCCAATATCGACGACGTCAGTTTATCCGCGGAGGCATAGAATATGATCTTTGTAAGATGGATAGTTTCCATGGCAATGGCTACCGGCATCACGTTGGGGCTTTTTTATTTCATGCAAGCATTGATTGCAACAGGTGAACGATTTGACCAAAGAGTAAACGTGGTGAAGATTGTTGATGCCACCATGCCTGATATCGAGCTCGAGGTAATCGAAGAAATCGATAAGCCAGAGTTGATCGAAGAAGTTGTGCAGGAGACTCCGGATACACCAGAGAAACAAATTAGCCTGGATTCTGGCCCCTCTCTTAATATTGAGCGCGCCTCCGTGGAGATTGACACAGGACTTTCATTGGATAACGCATCAATATCAGCAACTGATGGAGATTATTTGCCGTTAGTTGCTATCGCACCACAGTATCCGACGCGTGCTGCACAACGAGGAATCCAAGGTTGGTGCTTGGTGTCATTTACCGTGGATGGTATGGGTAACGTTATCGAAGACACTATTACAGTAGTAGACGCAGAACCAGCGAGTATTTTTGATCGCTCATCTATTCGTGCCGCTACAAGATTCAAGTTTCAACCGCGCGTTGAAGATGGGCAGGGCGTAGCCGTACCTGGTGTGCAATACCTGTTTAGATATCAGCTAGAGGAATAACTTTGACCATGAATAAGGTTAATAAACTAACTATTACGTTTATTGCGGCTCTCTTGGCAGCACCGTTGTTCCCTGGCCAGTTAGTGATTGCTGGTGAGGATGAGCAAAGGGCGCCGCCTGAAGCGCGCACCTCAGGAACGCTGAGTCAGCAAGTGATGCGGGCTATCACGGAGATTCAGGAGCTTATGTCTCCAGAGGATCCAGAAGAAGAGCCTAACTTTGCCGAAGCGAAGGTTGCATTAGATGATCTGCGGGAACGACGTTTCGACCGCATGAACGACTTCGAAAAGTCGACGCTACTGAGCTTCTATACCAACTACTATCTCGGCATTGAAGATTATGTCGGCGCAATTGGTATCTTCGAAGAGACTCTGACGATAGAGGAACTGCGCTCCGATGTTCGTTTGCGCACATTGCGTTCATTAGGTCAGCTTTATGCCGCAGAAGAAAATTGGCCAAATTCTATTAGAAACTATCAGGCCTGGCGTGAGCTGTCTGAAGTTGAAGATACAATAGTTTACAAGGGCCTATCCTACGCCTACTACCAGCAGGAACTGTACGCCGAAGCATTACCTTTCTGGCTGGATTACATGAGTCTGTCGATGGTTGAAGGCGAAGAGTTAGGCCGCGATGATTACGCCTATCTCAATGGTATCTACTTTGTGCTTGAAGACTTCGAGAGTGCACTTGATCTGACCAAGACTATGATCGTCAAATTTAATGATTCCACAGATTGGCTTAACTTGAACGCAGTCTACGCCAGCCTCGATATGGAAGAGCGCAGGGTACAGGCTTTGAATCTTGCTTATATCAACGGCTATGTTGACGATGAGGCGCGTTACTTGAATCTGGGCCAGTCACTTGCTGGAATGGATATTCCCCTTACAGGATCCAAGATCATCGAGGAAGGCCTGGAACAGGACATCATCGAATCCAATGAGGATAACCTGAAAATCGCTAGTCAGATGCACCTGATTGCCAGTACCTATGCCCGGGCACTACCTACTGCGCTACAGGTAGCAGAAATGTCCGATAGCGGTGATGCCTGGGACAATGTCGGCTACATCCATTACGTCATGACCAATTATGAAGACGCTATTGAGGCCTTTCAGTCGGCTATTGATAAGGGCAACCTTAGTAATTCTTCTGATACGCTGCTATTTCTAGCCCGCGCCCTTATGGAGATCGATGAATTTGACGCTGCACGCTCAGCCGCTCGCCAGGCTGCTGACGCCGCTGATGAGGACGATCGTAATTCTGCCAATCAGTATCTGACTTTTATCGACAGTAGCGAGCAACGCTACAACATCATTGCCCAGCGCAAAGAAGAAGCGATCGACTTTTACGAGTCATATCCTTCACTGCTTGACTAGTTTCAAGTACTTGAAATAGCGGGGACCTATCCCCATTAAATAACCCGATCACTACATAGTGATCGGGTTTTTTAATGGCAAATAATTACTGACGCTAAAAACGGAATAACACGAGACAAAATATGAGCACAGACACCCAGGCTGAAACTCTAGGCTTTCAAACTGAAGCGAAACAGCTTTTGCATTTGATGATTCATTCTCTTTACTCCAACAAAGAGATTTTTCTGCGTGAACTGATATCCAACGCCTCTGATGCGGCTGACAAACTGCGGTTTGAAGCACTCTCCAATGCAGAGCTCATGGAACAGGATTCAGATCTGAAAGTTCAGATCGATTTTGATAGCGAAAATAAGACAATTACTATCTCTGACAACGGCATCGGCATGACGAGGGATGAGGTAATCACGAATCTGGGGACTATCGCCAAGTCCGGTACGGCTCAATTTCTTGAATCGTTGACCGGTGATCAGCGCAAGGACTCCCAGTTGATCGGGCAGTTTGGTGTAGGCTTCTATTCGGCTTTCATCGTCGCAGACGAGGTCGAAGTAAGGACTCGTAAGGCTGGAGATCCCGCTGAAAATGGCACATTGTGGCGCTCCAAGGGCGAATCTGAGTACAGTATTGAGATCGTCGAAAAGGCAGATCGGGGTACATCGGTTACGTTGCACCTGAAGCCAGATGAGCAAGACTTTGCTGAAAGTTTTCGGCTACGGAGTATTGTGAAACGTTACGCTGATCACCTCTCGCTCCCGGTAATAATGGAGAAGCAAGACCTCGCAACACCGGACGAAGGCGGAGAAGAACTAGAGAGTCAGGATGCTGCGGCAAATGCCGAGAAGATATCAGAATATGAAGCAGTAAATGATGCCAAGGCACTTTGGACTCGCCCACGTTCAGAAGTTGATGAGGACGAATACAAAGAATTCTACAAACACGTAACTCACGATTTCGAGGATCCGCTCGAATGGAGTCATAACAGAGTAGAAGGCAAGCTGGAATATACCAGCTTGCTTTATATTCCAGGGCGCGCACCGTTCGACCTTTGGAATCGCGATGCTGCACGGGGTCTCAAGCTTTACGTGCAACGCGTTTTTATCATGGATGACGCTGAGCAATTTCTGCCGCTGTATCTGCGCTTCATGAAGGGCGTGGTAGACTCTAACGATATCTCTCTGAATGTCTCGAGAGAGATTCTGCAGAAGGATCCAGCTGTGGATTCGATGCGCAGCGCCCTGAGCAAGCGCGTGCTAGATATGCTGGAGAAGCTCCGCAAAAAGGATCAGGAAAAGTATCAGATATTCTGGGAACAGTTTGGTCAGGTTCTTAAAGAAGGGCCAGCGGAAGATTTCGCTAATCGAGAAAAAATAGCGAAACTGTTGCATTTTACAACTACACGCAGCGAAAGTGAGCAGCAGGATCAGGGGCTCGAAGATTATGTTTCCCGTATGAATGCAGAACAGGACAAGATCTACTATCTCGTATCCGATTCACTTATCGCAGCCAAGAATAGCCCACACTTGGAAATCTTTAAAAAGAAAGGTATTGAGGTCATTCTTATGCATGACCGTATCGATGAGTGGTTAATGGGTCACCTAACTGAGTTTGACGGCAAACAGCTGCAGGATATCTCCCGTGGCGAATTAGACCTTGGCAAACTCGAAGACAGCGAAGACAAGAAGCAGCAGGAAGAATCGGAAAAAGCGCTGGAAGGTCTAGTGGAGCGAATGAAAACTGTACTGGAGGCACGTGTCAATGAAGTCAGGATCAGCCACCGACTCACTGACTCTGCGGCTTGTCTTGCCATTGATGAAGATGCAATGGGCGCTCAGATGCGCAAAATCATGGAGGCATCAGGCCAGTCGGTGCCGGAATCTAAGCCTAATTTTGAG
>Ga0315331_10002764_pt1 | contig 13238 bp, 9 predicted proteins | sample M160m34915metaG_FD_203456 | JGI IMG/M metagenome (GOLD analysis project Ga0315331, IMG submission 203456) | Ammonia-oxidizing marine archaeal communities from Monterey Bay, California, United States - M1 60m 34915 | ecosystem: Environmental > Aquatic > Marine > Intertidal zone | place: USA...
GGGGGTTCTTATCTGCCCGGAGGGATGAAATTTTCCAGCCCTTGCCCAATTGACAAAATTCCTGTCCACTGCCGACACAGTTATATCCGCAGTAGTACTTTCTGGTAGACCTTTCTGTAACTGTTCGAACACATCTCTATGCAGACCGTATCGATCAAACAGTCCTATATCTGAAGGGAATCGCATACTGGTATCATCCGCAGAAATTGCAAGACCAAACAGAAAGAGAGGTTGGGGGGGGCGATCGTCCTCAGGTAAATAACTATACACATCAGCCAAATCCCAAACATCAGCTTCGACAATATATGCCCAAGCGTCCTGACTTTTACTCCACTCCAACTCTAGTAATTGGTCTCTCTGTAGAGCACACATTTCTCGTGAACTTCTAGGAGTTTTCATGCTAAAATCACGGGGCAACTTAGTCTGTCCAAACAACTCACTCTCACCGCCATCCGTGATGTTCACCTGTATTACTTGATCAGGTACTGCAAAAGCAATAGGTAGCTCGTCTAAACTATAACAAGTGCCCAGTGATCCTTGTATTTCTGATATTTCTCTCTGGATCCACGGAGGAACACACGTTGAAGTACTGTCAGGATTCTCAATTAAAGTTACAGTTTGATTGCCAGCGGTTAGAGTGACATCAGCCCCTAAAACAGGTCCATAATCTTTGCTACCTAGCACTCTGTGAAGATATGCGGTTGCTTCCAGGGCGTCGCTTCCGTCACTTGCAATGAAAACTTCTGCGATCAGAAAACTTTCCGGTGCAACCAGAGACACACTATCCATTTCACAGCCTGCTAAAGACAACACTCCCAGCATAAACCACCGAGTCATATACCTCATCTGAACCTCATCTCAAAACCGAAGGTGGGTAGGATTGGAAACATCGAAAATCCTCGACGAGTCCACTTAGTATTATCTACTGAGTTGCCATCTTCATAAGTATAGAAGTAGAAGAGTACATTCCTTCTATCATATACATTAAGCACGTTTATATATGGAGTTATATATCCAGCACCAAAAATGTTTCTAAACTCTTTTCTAATGCTCACATCTAATCGATGGCGCACTGGATATCTTTCGCCATTTTTGGGTCCGAGAAAAACAGTATTCCCCCGTTCATCAAGCCCTAGAGTGCCATTTGAAACCCGATGGCCAAAAGAAGAGAAAACCCCTACCGCCTCTGTAAAAGGAAGCCCCGTGCCAAAATTCCATCGCAGACCAACCTGCGCAGAATTCCAAAATTCATGATTCAACACTACGTCGACATCTACCCTTCTGTCGAAAATCGGAGGAAATTCAATTTCATTAGCTAAGTCAGCGGACCTGTAGTCGGGAAAGGTTCGCAATGCCTTAAGCCAACCCACTGTAATCCACCCTGTGGTGTTTCCTCTAAACCGTTGAGCAAACAAATCTACACCGTAAGATCGTCCCCGCCCTTTAAGGAAATCATCAGTAGTGTCATTGGGATTCTCACCAAAATTTTCGGTAATAACATCATCGAAATCGCGCAAATACCCTTCCAGAGAAAGCAACCAACTGTTTCCTACGCGCCATTCTAATCCGAGCTGACCTTGGTCTGAAAGAACTCTTGGTACATGTGGTCCGGCTAAAACCCATATGTCAATTCCAAGTGGTAAATCTTCATCTCTGACCGAATGTAAAAATTGGGTGTATCGACCCACTGAAGTCTTGACGGCTAATCTCCGTCCAACCAAAAACCTTTTAAAGGATAACCGAGGAGAAATCTCATCCATCCTTTGAGCATCTTCCCTCGACCAGGTATCAAACCTAATACCTGGTTCAATCACCCAGGAATTAGTGGGTCGCCATTGAAGCTGTCCATAGCTAGAGGTGCCAGTACCTGGCCCTCCAACTTTCCAAAACTGTGTCCCTCCGCCCATGATGGAATTTTGGTATTCCATAAAACGACCTTCCACACCAACTTTTGCCGTAATTCCCCGTGTCGGACGGCTTTCCCAATCTATACCCATGGTTTTCTGAGAGATCTTTGAGCTAAACTCAACATCTCCAAAATCAGGGAATTGCAGGTCAGTGGAGAATTTTGAATAACCCACCCTCACATCAACAGAGCCACCACCTGAAGTCGGATGTGTCCAACGACTTCCAATCAGAGAATTTCCGAAATCCCAATCTATACTCAAAGGAAAAGATTCGGTGTAATCTATCCCTAGAACGTCAGCGCCTTTGTAGCCAGTGATGGACAGCCTATCTCCTCCCTCTGTCCAGCCTTCAAAAACAAATTGACCGTCTTCTAACCTGTATGGAATCTTATCTGTTAGTAGGTCAAAATAGGATCGTCGTCCCGAAACCCTCCATCGGGCATCCCGAAGGCCCAGCAGATTCTTGGCCTTCTGTGGCAAGCTTCCTCCTACTGCAGCTCTGGACATCAGCAAGGAAATCGCTCCCTGGAACTCCAATTGCCCATTTCCTGGGTCACTTTCTACGTTCAACACGGAGGAAACCCTGCCTCCATACTCTGCTGGAAACCCACCCGCACTTAGTTCAGCTCTTCGCACCATATCAGAGTTAAAGACTGAAACCAATCCTCCCAAGTGAGCTGGATTAAAAATTGGTATGCCATCTAACAAAATCAGATTTTGATCAGCCGATCCGCCACGAACATTGAATGATGCTGAAAAATCCGACGTACTTATCACACCTGGAAGAACCTCTGCAACACGAATTGGGTCTGGTTCAATAAATCCAGGGATGATCCTAAGATCTGCTGCTTCTACAGCTCTAACTGTCAAGCCAGCTTCTTCCTCAAAAGCAATCTCGGCTGGCTCCCTAGTTCCTTCAACGGTGAGACCTTCTATCTCCAAAGCTTGAATTTGGAGTTCGACATCTAAGATGCGAGTTTCCGTTGCTCCCAGATGAAATTCCTGACTATAGGCAATAAACCCCAATCTTTGAACTTCTAGTCGGATAATCCCGCCAGGCAAATCTTCCAATTCAAAAAAACCGAGATCGTCTGTAGATCCTACAGCCAAAACCTCATTGCTATTGGAATCTAGCGCTCTGGCCAAAGCACCTTCCAGCGTCGCTCCCTGTTCATCCCTGACACGTCCCATCAAGTGGCCAGACTGAGCAGTGGCTAGATCAGCTAAGGCCAGAACAGAAAGAAAAGCTAGGGCCATGCAACATATATTTATTGTATATCTATTTTTTTTAATCACGACGACTTCGTCTTTTTGCAGGCTACTAATTTGGAAGCATCCAGGCAATACTACCGCAAGTTTCGTGCCCAATAAAGCAGTAATTGATCACATCTTCAAGACATCTATAATTTGACTAAAAGCAACCTTCAACACCAGGTAAGCCCCTCCTATCCATCACCCCGAATGAGGGAATGACGCCCATCTCATACCCCACTCAGTGGCACAGTCATTTGCTACAAGAATTGGCAATACCTACATTTTCTTCAGCTGTAGTAGGATTTCAGCTGGCTTTTGTAGGTTTTTATATCCTTTTTCCAAGGAGTTTAAATCATGAGCGATAGAATGAAGCCAATCCTCTTTACCACCCTAGCCGTTTTTGGAGTAACCTACGTAGGAGTGCAATTCGTCTTTGCACCTCAAATGGGCGAGGGCTACGCTGGTAACGCACCGTTCAACCCAGTGATCACGTCACTCCTAGGGTCTACTGTTTTCGTCTTATTCTTTGATTATGCCATTGGTATGATTGGGGACGTAATGAAAACAGCCATGGTCATAGCTCTCTCTCAAATCATGATAGTAGATGTTTATTATGTGATTAATGGTGAGAGAGAGGTTGCCGCAGCAGCCGTGAGTGCTGTCATACTGCTACTCAGTTGGTTTGTCGCAGCTAAAGTCTATAGTCACTTCTCTGAAGGAGAATCAGGCGAGGATTCTTCTGTTGCCGAAGCCGAAGAACCCGAACCAACTGCTTATTCCCCGCCATCAGAAAATGTTGAAGAAACCGATAGCTCTTCTTTCCCTTACTAGGACACACCGACGGGGATGAAAAAAGTCGAACTGTATGACCTGGCTGTTTTATTCCCTGACACAAAGGATTGCTGGTTACTAAGCTGGGGATGATCCTAAGACAGGATCATCCCCAGCTTTTCTTTGCTCAATAATTAATTGACATGTCCTTTACCACAACACCTGACTCTTACCATCCCACAGCATATGCAGCTCGGCGAGGATCCGCTCCAGCCATGAATGTTCCCAAGCTTGTATTTTTCAAGATCGCCTGAATACTGCCCAATGAATAGGACGGAGCCAACTCAATATTGTGCCCTAATTCCTGCAGACCTTCGAAATGACCTACTGAAATCCGGTCTTCAATTCTCACGGTGATTTCAGATCCTGCTTTATAGAAATTGGGTGCTGCAAACAAACTAAACCGAGGAGCTTCTATTGCATCCTGCACAGACATTCCCAGATCTAGAACGTTAACTAGTACTTGAAATTGTGTCTGACCTATTGTTTCACCACCCGGAGTTCCCAGGGCCAGAATGAATTCACCATCCTTAAGTACAACCACTGGTGAATTATTTAAGATGGGAACCTGACCTCCCCTGGCATAATTGACATGTTCAGAGTAGGGCGAAGTGGAGCCTATGCGGGTTCCATTGTTGAAAGTGATGCCAGTATTGCCAACCACAACTCCAGTGCCGAAAGATCCTCCGTGCGTTGGGGTACAAGCCACAATGTTACCTTCTTTGTCCATTACAGAAAAACTGGTTGTACTGCCTGCGTGACTTACTTCCCTATTTGAACCCAATTGCAAGTTCTTTCCTGCATTCCAAAATTCCTTGGAGGTTTGATCATAACCTTCTGGTTTTCCTGCCGTCGGATAGGTCATACTACCAACCTCAGAAATCATTTGACTCCGAAGAGAGAGGTAATCCGCACTCAACATCCCCTCAGTTGGGACAAAAAACTGTGTTGGGTCCGCAACGTATTGGTAAATATCAGATTTAGCCACTTGGATTGCTTCGATCATTAGGTGAGTTAGACTGGGGTTGTCCGCACCCAATGCTTCTACATCAAACCTCTCTAGTAATTTCATCTGCATTAAGACTTCCATGCCACCACGGGATGTCGGAGGGGATGAATAAATATCATATCCCCTATAATTTATATGCAGAGGATTACCCCAAATAGGCGTATACTCCTCAAAATCTTCCTTGGTAAACAACCCTCCTTCTTCTTCGTAGAATCGGGTGAATTCTTCTGCAATATCACCCTTATAAAAGCGATCGAAGACTGCATCCAAGGCCTCCACACGACTTCTGCCGGCCTCAGCTGCGGCTTGCTCTGCTTCTATCAGTTTTCGAAAGGTGGAAGCCAAGGCTGGCATCTTAAAAAGCTCGCCTACCTCTGGCACCTTATTTCCTGGTAAGAATGTCTGGGCGCTGGAAGGATAACTCCTGAATAAATCCTGTTGAGATTCAATGGCTTGAACAACCGATCCTTCTATAGGATGACCGTTTTCTGCATATTCTAATGCTGGCATCAACACCTCAGAAAAACTCATAGTACCGTGTTCTTTGAGCATTGAGACCCAACCCCCCAACAAACCAGGGACCACGCCAGCATAAATACCCTTGTTAAGTTCCTCAGCTATTCTTTCGTCGGCTACCAAAGCTTTAGGTGCGGCACCTGCAGCTGTCAATGAATGGACATCTCCAGAGTTCTTATCGAAATAGGTGAGGAAGCCATTTCCCCCTGCGCCCGACATCTGAGGCCGAACAACATTTAGTGTGGCCAGCACTGCCACCGATGCATCTATTGCGTTACCACCAGCCATTAAGATCCTCAAGCCTGCCATCGAAGCCAAAGGATGGCCAGCAGTCACCAAACCATTTACTCCAGGAACTGCTGGACGGTGACTCTTCTTGCCCTCACTCATTTGTAGTGGATACGCATTTTCTTGTGCCATTATTGGATCAAAGGTAGAAAAAATCATACTCGTATAAACGACTAAACTTATAAATAGTGACCTATAAACAAACAGATTCATGTCTCATCCTGATTGATATTTACAAATAAACTTGGAATAATGAGAAATAACATATTTCCACATTTCTCGCTCTAATATGGGACAAAAAGCTAACCAAAATAGTCGCCTTGATATACTATTGATGGGTAGCGATTTACATTGAAATGTAATGTGTAAGGCTAAAAAACTTCTATGTACACCATTAAAGAAATTTACTATACACTTCAGGGAGAAGGCAGGCATACTGGCCGTCCTGCAGTCTTTCTCAGATTCTCTGGGTGCAACCTTTGGACTGGACGTGAAGTGGACAGGGATAAAGCCGTCTGCCAATTTTGTGATACCGATTTTATTGGAACAGACGGGCCAATGGGCGGCAAATTTAGAGATCCCTTATCACTATCGGAAGCCGTCGAAAGGGTTTGGATCGATGCAGTCGCAACAGACCAGAATAGATTCGTTGTATGTACGGGAGGAGAGCCACTGCTACAACTGGACTCGGAAGCGATTGAAGCCTTTCATCAAAAAGGTTTTACGGTGGCTGTTGAGACCAACGGGACTGTCAAACTACCCAAAGGGATTGACTGGACTTGTGTTAGTCCTAAAGCACATTCAGATCTCCTTGTCACCGAAGGAGATGAACTCAAACTTGTTTTTCCACAAGTTGGATTTGAGCCCAGCCAATATGAAAATTTACAATTCAATCACTTCTCTTTACAACCGATGGATGGTCCGGATTTGGCCGTTAACACAGCTAAGGCGATCACCTATACGCTACAGAATCCCAAATGGACTCTGAGCATCCAAACCCATAAGATCTTGGGAATAGAATAGAAACTGAGCTAATGAAAGCCTTGACCTTTTACTTTATCTGATAGTATTTGTTTTTCAGGTGACCAAGAAAACTTTTAAGGAGGTTCCAGGCCTGTGAAAACTAATATTTTTATCGCTCACTCAGCACTTGTACTGAAATCTGTCTTCTGCGCTAGCATTCTGTGGCTCTTCGCGACTAATCATGTGTTAGCGCAATCGAGCCAGACAACGCTGATCAAAGCTGGTACGGTTATAGTCGGTGACGGCACAACAATGAGTTCTGTTTCGATAGTCGTAGTAGGAGATAGAATCTCTGAAATAGGACCTTCCTCTTCTGTAAAAGCTCCATCAGGTGCAAGAGTGGTGGATTTGTCAGACCACACAGTACTTCCAGGTCTTATGGATATGCACACACACATCAACTCCTCAGACCACGACGGTGGAGATATGTCTGTTCTGCGTGAACACGGCGCACATGGAGCGATCTACGGTGTGGTAAATGCTGAGAAAACCCTTCAGGCAGGATTCACTACCATTCGCAACGCTGGAGCACTTCACTATGCCGATGTGGCACTTCGAGACCTAATAGCCCAAGGAATTGTGCCAGGACCGCGCATGTACGTTTCAGCCGCATCGTTAGGTATCACTGGAGGTCACTCTGACGTCAACGGATGGAGCCATCTCATCGATATACCTGGCACAGGAATGGTTGTAGACGGAGCAGATAATCTACAAAAAGCGGTGCGCACCCTGGTCAAATTTGGAGCAGATCACATAAAGATTGTGGCAACCGGTGGGATTCTTTCTTCAGGAGATGCAGTCGATCACCCACAGTATAGCGACGAAGAACTCCGAGCTGTCGTGGAAGAAGCTGACAGACTAGGGCGCAAAGTCATAGCCCATGCTCATGGTGCGGAAGGCTTGAAAGCAGCTGTACGAGCGGGTGTAGCGTCCATTGAACATGGCAGCTTGGTAGACGCAGAAGGAATTGATTTAATGAAAGAAAGAGGAGCTTTCATTGTTCCAACACTTTTGATATTGGATGAAATCATCGAATTCGGAGAAGAAAGAGGAATACCAGAGTATTCCATCCAAAAAGCCATTGAAATGTCTGACTTGAGAGAAACAGCACTGCGAAAAGCTTATCAGGAAGGTGTTCGTTTTGCATTTGGGACAGATGCCTCTGGCAATCTACACGGACGGAACGCTCAGGAATTCGAAGTGATGATTGAAACTCTTGGCGCTAGACCCATGCAAGTTATTCAAAATGCCACCTCCGACGCGGCTGACCTTCTGGGAATACTCGATCAGGTTGGTACACTAGAAGTAGGAAAGTGGGCCGACATAATAGCTGTTGCAGGCAATCCATTGGAAGACATAACCCTATTAGAAACAGTAAATTTTGTCATGAAAGCTGGTGAAATTTACAAACATTTGGACAAATAAATCATGTCTATACTTAGAGTACAACATATCGGAGTTGTCGTCAGAAGCCTCAATGAAGCTTGTGCCCAATTTAAGAACTCATTAGGTCTGGAAGCTATTGATTTTCGAGATGACCAAGGACAAGGGATGCAGTTGGATGCTCGAATACTTTTAGGTAACGAATGCTGGTTACACCTGGTGGAAAACTGGAACCCAGAATCCAGAGTGAATCAATTTCTTCAGGAAAAAGGCGAAGGACTAGAGCACATATCTCTGGAAACAGACGACATCGAAGGAGATGTTGAACATCTCAGAGAAATTGGTGTTCCCATTTTTGAAGACAAGATTTTCGATGCCAATGACGGATATGAGGCGTTTGTTTTCCCTGACCAACTTCCCGGGCTGACAATAGAGCTCATTCAATCTCATGACCGCAGTTGGTTTTATCCCCCTGAATCACTCGGGGCCTCAGTAAGTGAAACCTTGGAAGTAACCAAACTCCAACATATCGGACTGTGTGTAAATGATCTAAGCCAAGCCTGTGATCGCTTTGAAGAGCTTTTCGGTCTTAAGGCGCAGGATTTACGAGATGACCAAGGACAAGGGATGCAGTTGGATGCTCGAATACTTCTTCCAAATCAATGCTGGTTGCACCTGGTGGAAAACTGGAACCCAGAATCCAGAGTGAATCAGTTTGTCAAAGAAAGGGGTGAAGGTATGGATCATCTTGCTCTACGAACCAAAGACATTCATCACGATATTGAACACCTGAGGGAAAAAGGTATTCCTATCTTTGAAGATCGAATCCTTGACGCCAATGACGGATACGAAGCTTTCGTTTATCCTGACCAACTTCCCGGGCTGACAACTGAACTCATCCAACCTCATTCCCATAGTTGGACTTACCCAGACCCCTAGGTTTATTTCAATGAGAATACTTCCCTGGAATCCAAAAACAGGAAATGCAAGCTATTATCCGAAACCATAGACAAATTGAAAGAATTAAATTGCGATTTCGAACTATCGGAAGGTTGATCAGGACCAGCCTCATTTCTTTTTCCATAGCATTTTTGGCATGTAGCGATAGTCAAGATCCACTCAAGCCTAACGAACCTGATGAACCAACTCCATGTCTAAACGCCTCAGGTGAATGCTCTCAATCTGTTCAGCTGGGGGAACAGTCTTTCCTTCCGATATTAAGAACCCACTCCCTGGATAAAGAAGATCGGAAGATCCACACTGCCATCATCATAATTCACGGCACGACAAGAAATCATTCTTCAAATTTTGAGACGATGATCTCAGCAGTCCAGGAAGAGAGTGCTTCATTTAACGACATAATGGTCATAGCACCTAAATTTCAAATAGCAGAGGACACCCCCACTGCCAATGAACCATTCTGGACCAATAGCGGGTGGAAAAAAGGTCACTTATCTGTCACTGATAGCAAGCCCAGGCCTAGGGTCAGCTCCTACGGCGCCATCGACAAAATCATAGAGATTTTAAGCATTAAGTCCCGATTCCCTTCGATGAAGGAGATTGTCGTTACTGGACATTCGGCTGGAGGGCAAGTCGCGCACAGATTTGCAGCAGGAAGTCAGGTAGAAGGTACCATTGAACACATCAACATACGATACATAGTGGCTAACCCTTCTACATATCTCTACCTAGGACCCGAACGTCTTATTGACGGAACTTTTAGCTCACCGATTCGCTCAGAATGTCCTGAATATGACTACTGGCACTATGGCTTAAAAAATCTAAACACATATATGCGATCGATAAGCTTAGCTAAAGTCGAACAGAATCTATTGGACAGAGACGTCACCATACTGATCGGAGATCAGGACCTGGGATCAAACCAACTAGATGTATCTTGTGGTGCCAACTTACAAGGAGGCAATCGCTTTTCCAGAGGCCAAAACCTAGTCAGTTATATGGACTCACTTTTCCCAACAAACAACCATACTGAAAAGATTGTCCCAGGTATTTCACACTCAGGGAAAGGTATGTATACCTCTCCTGAAGGACTCTCCGTGCTTTTCCCGTCCTGATTTTGCTAATCTCGGCTTACTTGAAATTTTTGAACTCTGCGTCCAGTGGAAGCTTCTCCAACATACAGATTCCCTTCTGCATCTGCGCTCATTCCGTGAGGACGTAGAAATTGTCCCACCTGTCTACCACCTCTGCCAAATTCACCTACTATAGCTAATGTCTCTCTGTTAAGGATCCATACCTTGTGATTGGTCCCGTCAGCCATATAGAGCCACTCTTGCTCCTCATCAGGAGAAAAAGCAAATACGAAAGCAGATCCCGAGGCTAGTGTCTTGGGAGCAACCATCTTTTCCATTAGATAGTCTCCATTTTGGCTAAATACCTGTATCCGATTACCTCTGCGGTCAGCCACATAGATCAAGCCATCGTTAGAGCCCAAAATCCCATGAACTGTTGAAAACTGACTAACAGTAGAATCTTCTGAATTTCGATCAGCGTAATCGTATTCATCATCGGGGACCTCACCGTAAGCACCCCAATGCCTGAGATATTCTCCGGAATCTCCATCATACACTACAACTCGGCGGTTTCTATATCCATCGGCTATGTAAGCCTCATTCGTTACAGGATCAACCCAAACACCCGCGGGACCACCTAACAACTTTTCATCATTGCTACCATTATTTCGGTCATACTCTCCGAGGGTCAATACTACCTCACCCGAACGAGTAAATTTCATTACTCTATGATGACGATAACTGCCAACCCAAACATAATCGTTATGGTCAACAAAGATTCCATGAGGATTTCTGGGAAATTCCTCTATATTCTGGGTTGGTTCACCCCATGCCTGAACCACCCTACCATCTTGATCGAATTCAATGACTAACGGAGCGGGAGCACAACATGTCCCGATTGGGGGATCTTGCACTGCAGAAGTTTCCTCCGCAGTTAGTGTTTCAGGAAGATGGGTCACCCAAATATGCTGCCTAGAGTCTACGAAAACTCCTGTGATCGACCCCAGTATCCAATTGTTAGGTAGCTCTAGCGGCCAAGAAGGGTCTACAGTAAAAGATGGCACGCTTATGTTAGCCCGGTTATCATCAGCTTCTGTCATACATCCCGTTAGCACCACAACCAACAAAAGTGCTGAGACGATTAAGTGTCCTCGTTTCATAATTTACCTCCTGCTCACTTAAAATATTTCTATAAACAATTCACAATCTGTGGTGGCCAAAATACAAACCAAACCACTCCTTCTCCATTATATGTACCTAGGGATCAGTAGGACATTATAGTGCTGAGTACTCCTACTCCTTGCGACAAAGTATCGATCACCTACACTGTGGTAACACCAACAAGATAGTTTTGTGGGCTGTTTATGGGAATTATAAAAACAATTTACTCAAGAGTGCCTGATATGATTGTTGAACCAGGAAAGACTAGAATCGGATGGATTGGATTGGGAGTTATGGGGCACAGCATGTGCACACACCTTATCAATAGTGGATTTAGTACAACTGTATTTACCCGAACCAAAGAAAAAGCAAGCCAACTTTTGGAAAAAGGAGCGGAATGGAAGGACAGTCCCCTTGAAGTCGCCAAAAACAGTGACGTGATCTTCAGTATAGTTGCTTTCCCGACTGATGTCCGTGAAGTCTTCCTGGGCGATGAGGGACTTCTTCAGGGATGTAACACTGGTGCTGTCGTGGTAGACATGACCACGAGTGAGCCTTCCTTAGCTAGAGAAATCTATCGACGAGCCAAGGAAAAAGGCGTCGACGCTATCGATGCTCCAGTATCTGGGGGTGACATAGGTGCGAGGGAAGCACGACTGTCAATCATGGTCGGAGGTGACAAAACTGCTGTCGAAAAAATAAGGCCCTGCTTCGAGGCTATGGGAAGCACCATCATCCATCAAGGCGGAACGGGATCTGGTCAACATACCAAGATGGTAAATCAAATATTAATTGCTTCTGGAATGATTGGGGTATGTGAAGCTCTGCTATATGCCCATAAATCTGGGCTGGACCTGGAGACAGTAATGAAATCTGTCAGTAGTGGAGCCGCGGGCAGTTGGTCATTGGACAACTACGGGCCAAGGATAATCAATAACGATTTCGATCCAGGGTTTTTTGTAGAGCATTTCATCAAGGACATGGCAATTGCCCTGGAAGAAGCCTCCCAAATGAACCTGTCCTTGCCTGGCCTAGCCCTTGCACATCAGTTATACAATGCTTTAAAAGCTCAAGGTGGCAGTAAAAATGGTACTCAAGCACTCCAACTGGCTTTATCTCGCCTGTCCGCCTTAGATTGGGAAAAAAGATAGTCTCCTGCAACCCACATCATAGGAAAGTAGATGAATCTGCCATTAGCCTGTCTCCAGTTTAGAAAGGTGCAATTATGCCTTGTACTACTTCTAATAAGTGCGACCTCTTTGAATGGACAGAAGAAGATCGCCGACCATCCGGAAGTACAAGAATCTTTGGAACTGTTAGATGTGTGGATGGACGCCCAACAAGCCTACGGAAGGATACCAGGAGCTTCTATCGCAGTAGTGTATGACCAAGAATTGATCTGGGCGAAAGGTTATGGATATGCCCACATGGAAGAACGGGTTCCAGCGACCAGTAGCACAATGTATTCCATCTGCTCCATCTCCAAGCTTTTTACAGCAGTGGGCATCATGCAACTTCGCGACCAAGAAAAACTGCGACTGTCAGACTCAGTAGAAGAGCATTTGGACTGGTTCAGCATGAAAAACGATTACTCGGATTCTGGTCCTGTCACTATTGAAGGAATTCTCTCTCATTCTTCCGGACTGCCTCGAGAGGCTGACGCACCCTATTGGACTGGACCCGACTATCCCTTTCCAACTCGCGAACAAATAGTGAGTAGTATCTCGGATCAAAAAATGCTCTATCCCACTAGAGCCCACTACCAATATTCAAATCTTGGCCTCACACTCGCTGGAGAAATTTTGATGGACCTCTCGAGTCAATCGTATTCCG
>Ga0315331_10002766_pt1 | contig 13233 bp, 7 predicted proteins | sample M160m34915metaG_FD_203456 | JGI IMG/M metagenome (GOLD analysis project Ga0315331, IMG submission 203456) | Ammonia-oxidizing marine archaeal communities from Monterey Bay, California, United States - M1 60m 34915 | ecosystem: Environmental > Aquatic > Marine > Intertidal zone | place: USA...
AACGAAAGCAATGTCTCTCGCATAAATTTGATTAAGATCAAGGATATTGCTAGGACGAATCACCTCGACATCATATCTTTTTAGCACTTTACAAAAATGCTCCATTTCATCAATCAAATCGTTCTCTAAGGGATAAGTTCCGTTACGAACACTTTCGAGAGATTTTGGATCATAACATTCACTTTCAGATGGTGTTCCACCAAAATCACTAGCAATACCCAGAATTACAGTTTTCAGTAATCCAACTTCATTATCAACATGGAGATTCATGACTTATTCGAGTTATACTTTTTAAAGAAACGAAACTACTAAAAATCCTTAAAACAAAATCATTCAAAGTGTGCTTCACTCCAATAAATTCAAAACGATAAAATTCAATGAAATATACGCCTACTTGGTTTTGGATGATTACTTTCATAGTATGGAACAAAAAAGCTTGTTGGTATTCCTATTATTGTGTTTGATTGGGCAAAATTCCCTAGGTCAAAAAAACAATTCATTTTCAGGAGAGCTAACCTATAAAATAACGAAGGTAGACGCAAGTATGAACCCCCTTTCATCAGAAGAGGACAACAGTGAAAACAAAGTGATCATATATGCCAAAGATTCATTATTAAAAATAGTCAATTTCAATTCACAAAATGGTTATCAAGAATGTTTGAAACACATGACACGAAAAAAATCAATTCTTTTATTAGAAATTGATGATAAGGGGTATGCAATTCGAATGAATGATGAACAAAGCAGGACCAAAGACAGTCTTTATTCATTTAGAAACAAATGTGGTGTTAAAAAGAGAATTGGAGGCTTGAAAAGCAAAAAAACAATCATGAACCATCCCATGCTGGCGAACGAATTAATTTGCTTTTACTCAAAAACGATCCCGTCAAGGTATGCCAATGAATTTTCAGGCCTTTCAGGTATCCCAACTCTGTATTATATCGTCAATGATGACGGTCTTTACCGATACGTCCTAGAATCTCATCGCTCCTATGACCCACCCTTGTCCATGTTTTTGATTCCCGAAGAATACGAAATTGTAACTATGGATGAATTTATAGAGAAAGTAAATTCAGACAACTAGTCATTTCTTCAAGGGCATTTTATAACTAACATACCAGTGTTTAAAGATGGATTGGAAATCTCGAAATCCTTCCGTACTAAAACTTATATTCGTAAGATATTCAAGCTGAATGGAAGAGAACGAATTTATACCGGTAAATCAAGAGAAGAAAAGCCCTGCCAAGAAAAAGAAGAGGGAAACGAAGCCTTCAAAAAAAGGTAAAGGGAAAAAAGGGAATACTTGGTTAGACAAATTTGATACGCAAAAAATAGCTACCGTATTTGGCTCATTCTTTATTTTATTTTCATTCTTTTTGGCAATTGCCTCTTTTTCATACCTGCTTACCTGGCAATTGGATCAAGACAAATTAATTGATGCCTCTTTTTTTGATTTTGTATTTGGAGGCGATCAAATAGAAATTCACAACTGGCTCGGTAAATTTGGAGCTTGGATGTCCCATTATCTCATTTACGACCTTTTTGGAATCCCCTCTTTTGGCATCTGTTTTTTACTTTTCCTTACCGGAGTTAAAGTTCTATACGATAAAGCTCTACTTCCTTTAGGCAAGACCTTCACTATTACCATTCTTTACATGCTATGGGGTTCCGTCTTCCTGGCCTATTTCTCAGATAACATCAACTTTATAGGAGGTAGTTTTGGATACCATATTAATCAGTGGTTGACCCAAGTTTTGGGTGGAATTGGAACACTCACTTTGACACTAGTAGTACTGTATATTATTACAACTCTCTTATTCAATCCTGATTACGCTGCATTATTCAACTATCTATTTCCGAAAAAAGATAAAGAAGACGAAGACACCGAAGAAATGGTTACAAATGATGAAAACATGCATGTCATCAACCCCATTAAAGATGAAGAAATAAAAGAAGACGTCATTTCGGAAACTGTAAATTTCACAGGAGATGATCCAGTTGAGGCGGAAAGCGAAAGTAAATCTGAACTCATTGACGAGCTGGAGGTTAATTCAGAGGAAAAGCCAGAAGAAAATGATGAATTTGAAATAGAAATACCCGATGAAGAAGAGACCGTAGACGCTGAAGAAATAGGCGAGAAAAATCTAGCAGACCAATTGGTTGAGGAACATGGAGAATATGATCCCAAAGCGGATCTTGAGGGCTATCTGCTTCCTTCAGTAGAATTGCTCAAAGAGTACGGTTCGGGAGGAGTATCGGTAAACAAAGAAGAACTTGAAAGCAATAAGGATCGAATTATTGAAACCCTTTCAAATTACAAAATTGATATTTCAAAAATCAAAGCTACCGTTGGTCCTACCGTTACTTTATATGAAATCGTTCCTGCTCCTGGTGTAAGAATATCAAAAATTAAAAATCTAGAGGATGATATTGCTTTGAGCTTAAGTGCTCTCGGTATAAGAATTATCGCGCCGATTCCCGGAAAAGGAACTATTGGTATTGAAGTGCCAAATTCAAGTCCAGACATGGTGAGTATGCGTTCATTAATCGCATCAGAAAAATTTCAAAATCACGATGGACAATTGTCGGTAGTAATGGGTAAAACCATCACAAACGAAACCTATGTGTTTGATTTAACCAAAATGCCTCACCTTCTCGTTGCTGGAGCAACAGGTCAAGGTAAATCTGTAGGATTAAATGCAATTTTAGTTTCAATTCTATACAAAAAACACCCTTCCCAAATTAAATTTGTTCTTGTCGACCCTAAGAAAGTTGAACTTACATTATATAACAAAATTGAACGCCATTTTTTAGCCAAATTACCGGGGGAAGAGGATGCGATTATTACAGACACCTCGAAAGTTGTAAATACTCTGAATTCGTTGTGTATTGAAATGGATGATCGCTATGAGCTTTTAAAAGATGCACAAGTTAGAACCATAAAAGAGTATAATGAGAAGTTTGTGAAACGAAAGCTTAATCCTGAAAAAGGACATAAATACCTTCCCTATATTGTTGTCCTTATTGACGAGTTTGCAGACCTCATCATGACGGCAGGAAAAGAAATCGAGCACCCGATTGCTCGAATTGCGCAGCTTGCTAGAGCAATTGGTATTCATCTTATCGTTGCGACACAGCGCCCCTCTGTAAATGTAATTACTGGTATGATTAAGGCAAATTTCCCTGCTAGAATTGCTTTTAGAGTATTGTCAAAAATTGATTCAAGGACCATTCTAGACGGCTCCGGTGCAGACCAATTGATTGGACGCGGAGATATGCTTATCTCCACAGGTTCTGAAATGATTCGGCTTCAATGTGGATTTGTTGACACCCCGGAAGTAGAAGAAATATGTTCATTTATCGGAGACCAAAGAGCCTATCCCGACGCATTGATTTTACCAGAATATGTACCAGAAGGAAGCGAAGGAAAAGGCGAAATGGATATGAACGAAATGGATGCAATGTTCGTTGACTCTGCTCGAATAGTAATCATGAATCAACAAGGATCCGCCAGTCTTCTTCAACGAAAATTAAAATTAGGATACAATCGAGCGGGAAGAATTGTCGATCAGCTTGAATCCATGGGGATTATTGGACCGTTTCAAGGAAGTAAAGCCCGAGACGTCCTCTTTCCAGACATCGAATCCTTAGATGAGTTTTTGAGATCGAAAGGTTTAATTTAAATCTCAGTCCGTTTCTAAATAGATAGCATTTGCAACCATAAGCAGACCGTTGTGCCAAAACCCCCTGAATAATGGGTTGTCGATAAAATATGTGACGCTTCCCTTACCATATTGCTCTTGACCAACTATTAAAGCGCCACCCTGATCTTTAATCACATTGGAACCAACAAAACCAGATATCGCTTTCGAATTTTTAGGCAGTTCGAATACCGACTTTCCAGCATTTAGACTATAATGAGAGGCACTTTGCCGAAGCGTGTAATACGAGTCATATCCAAAAGAAAGCACATGTTTTTTCTCAATTTTACATTTAAATATTGCCCCAGTTATCATTTCACTCAACTCCTCCCGTTCACTCATTTCATAAAACTCATCAGATTGCTTTGTCAATTCTATAGACAATTGATCAAAAAAGTTTTCTACTGACTCCCCGAAAAGAACCAAGCGACCACCACCTTCAACCCATGTCATTATTTCATCTGCCAACTCATTGGATAACCTGCCTTCCGGAACCATCAAGACATCGAGGTTAGATAATCCAAATTCTAGAATATCATTTGGCCTTGACATTAGAAATGGTGTTTTGAGGCGTTGTTCCAAGTAATGCCAAATTTCTCCTGTATTAAGAGGAGAATGACCTTCTCCGGCAAGCAATCCGATTTTCGGACTTTGAATTTCATGGTAAGATGATGAACCAAAATCATTTCCTTTTTCAACGTATCCTGTACTACAGGTATTCATTTGAAGCTCTAAACCTTTTGAAGCTTGAATAATCACAGAATCAATATTTAACTCAGAATTCTCTCCCCTCGCAATGACTAAAGTTCCCGGTTCATAAAGGTTTCCATCAAGCTGAAATGATTTTTTGGCATATTTTACTTTAACATTAGTGCTCAACAACCTTTCCAAGAACCGAGCAGATTCCATTGAATTCCATTTACAGACGTAAGCAAATGCATCTTGTGACTCATTAGGAATTGGCGTATTCGAAAATTCATTCGGTTCAGGTAATTCCCCCTTGAAAGGCACCTCAGTATCACAAGCGAAAGCCTCTAATCCAAAAGCGTAAGGCAATGACCATGCGGTGATATCATAAGTGAGAGAATCAGATAGAAACGTTTGTGGCTCAAAAAGAACCTTCACCATTGGCCCCTTGAGCTGATCTACAGAAACAATAAGATCGTTCGATTTCACCTTGTAAGTAGTCTTTTCTTGTGAAGAATACGACCATGCTTTAATCACACTGCCTTCCTTTGGCTCTGTGACTTGAATGTCATGAAGAGCAAGTAGTCTGCGTAAAGCGTTTAATTTGTATGAATCTCCAGAAAGCACATAAGATTGATAGGTGTACGAAAAATCTTTATTAAAATTTTGAAACTCTGAAATGAGTTCTTTTTTGTGGAGGTAGGCTACTTCGACAGTAGATAAACTGGCAGCAACATGATGCTCTACCCGATCACTCAAAGTAAGGGTGTCTCCATTCGCAATGACAACGCTTGTTCCTGCCCTGCCGCTTCCTGCTTGCTCGTAAGTCATACCAATGGCACCATTGTACATCGGGTAAGTATCTCCGTAACTCGGATAAAGTAAGTCAAAAATTTCTTTTGAAAAATATAGCCAATTGTTGGCATCGAAATATTTTGCGTGATTTTCACCAATGTATTCCTGAAACTTTCGTTGCCATTCCGTTATTATTTCATGATAAGGTTCGGCTGCTGGTGGAAAATAATAGTTCTCATTAATTCCTTGCTCATGCACATCAACATGAACGTGAGGCATCCATTGATTGTATTTTTTTATTCTTTGTTGAGATTCGACTTGAGTCAACCATGCCCAATCCCGATTCAAGTCAAATAAGTAATGATTAAAACGACCACCTGGCCAGGGCTCTTGATGCTCTATTGATCTGACATTCGAGCTTTTTGACACTGTGGAATATTGCTTAAAAAAATTAACATATCGATCTCTTCCATCTGGATTAAGACAGGGATCTATTATAATTAAAACGTCATTTAACCATTCCTTTTTGTCTCTCAATAGGGTCAGGGCAGTTTCCATTGCAGCCTCAGTACCCGAGCTTTCGTTTCCATGAACGTTATAACTCAACCAAATTATTGGGATGTTTTCGTTTACACTTGAACTAAGGTGATTCGATCTAATTTGCTCAAGATTATCAATTATGGTTTCGCTTCCTATGAACATAAGCTGTAATTTTCTACCCTCATTACTTGTTCCATAAGACTGAAGCTTCGAGTTCAATGGGAATGCCCGATTCAATTCCTCAAAATAATCTACAACCTGTGCATGAGTAGAAAATTCGGCACCTATTTCATGTCCCAATATAGATTTTGATGAAAAGGTGTTCTGTGAAAAAAAGGCATTCGCAAAAATAAGAGCGACAAGCAAAAATAAAATCTTCATATTAAAAAGTTTAGCCAAAAGTAAGGAATCTAGAAGTGATTCCCTTAATCGTTCGAATCTAACTGCTGCATATTCACCAATCTTGCATACATCCCATCTTTTTCCATCAATTCCTTATGCTTTCCTGATTCAGCAATAGACCCCTTGTCTAAAACCAAAATCTGATCCGCTTTTTTTACAGTAGATAATCGGTGTGCAATGACAATAGAAGTTCTTCCTTTCATTAATATTTCCAATGCGTCTTGAACAAGCTTTTCTGACTCGGAATCTAGTGCAGACGTGGCCTCGTCCAGAATTAAAATGGTAGGGTCCTTTAAGATCGCTCGAGCTATAGCAATACGTTGCTTTTGTCCGCCTGACAGCTGAATTCCTCGATCGCCAACCTCTGTTTTTATTCCCTCCGGGAATGATGAAATGAATTCCCAAGAATTCGCTTTCTTGGCGGCCTCAACAACTTCTTCGTCTGTCGCTGTGGGCTTACCGAAGATTATATTATCATATATAGATCCTGAAAAAAGCAGAACATCCTGTGGCACATACGCCATCTGTGACCGTAAATACTTCAAATCATAATCTCCAATTTTTTCGGAATCTACTCGCAATTCACCCTTTTGAATATGGTAAAAACTCAAAATCAAACTTGCAATGGTGGTTTTTCCGGAACCACTGGATCCAACAAGAGCAACTTGTGCATTTTTATTAATATCAAACGATACGTTTTCAAGTACTGAAATGTCTGGCCGTTGAGGGTAATTAAAACTTACATTATTAAATGAAATATTGCCAGAAATCCCTTTTGTCAATTTGCCCTCTGAACCATCATTTTCAGTTTCGTCATTAATGATAACCATTAAGTTTTCTATTGCCCCAAAGGTCTTCTGAATATTTGCATATAAGTCTGGAAGAGAACCTACACTAGCCCCCATCATAATGGTAAACAAAACAAACTGATAGAAACCCTCACTTGAAAGTTCAGGGTTGGGTCCTTGGGTTAAAATCAGTCCTTGCCAAACGATAAATACGATGGCTCCAAACAAACAAAAAATAATGAAGGATACAAAGAGACCTCTCCATATACCACTTTTTACATTTAAATTTCGAATCTCTTGGGTTTTACCCTTGTAGCTTTTGATAGCGAAGTATTCAAAAGTAAAGGCCTTTACATTAGAAATACCTGATAAGGTTTCCTCAATAATTGAGTTTGATTCAGCTGCAAAATCTTGAGCTTGCTTACTTAATTTCCTAATAAAACGACCAAAGAACACCGCCAACAATGCCATAATCGGGACAGTTGCCAACATAATTAGGGCGAGCTTCCACGAAATAAAAAATAAAAATGCTACCCCTCCAAGAATAATAATTACCTGTCTAAAAAATTCAGCAACAGTAGTTCTTAACGTATCCTGTATTTGGGTTATATCTGACGAAACCCGACTTGTCAATTCTCCAACTTTATTTACATCGAAAAAATTCATTGGCATAAAGATCATTCTCTCAAATGCGGTATTTCTGAGATCCCTTAAAGCATTTTCTGTTACGTTATTAAAAATGACCACCCGAAGGAAAGAAAAAAGTGCCTGAAACCCAAAAAGAATGAATAAACCGTAGGCTACCTCGGTAGCATTTTGAAAATTCAACATTTCAATACTGCTCGGCGTAGAAGCCCCTACTGAAGAGGATCCTGACCCCAAAAGTTTACCCATCAAATAAGGGAACATTAAACCAGCAGAAGATGAAAGGATAAGAAATATCCAACCGATAAAATACCACCACAAATAGGGCTTTAAGAAATACATCAAATTTCTTTTCTTTCTATCCATTTCCTTGTTCTTAAATTGAGAATGCAAAACTATTTATAATGATTAACAATTAGCATACAAAAATAGTTGTTTAAACGAGTATTGGTTTTTTTTAAATATTTTTATCGATAACATTTGAATTCTATAAAAAAGTTCTATCTTTGCAGTCCTCAAATGAACAATTATTTGAACTAAATAAGATGAAAAGAACGTTCCAACCTTCGTTAAGAAAAAGAAGAAACAAGCATGGTTTCCGTAGTAGAATGGCAACTAAGAATGGTCGCCGCGTATTGGCTACTCGTCGCAAGAAAGGCAGAAAAAAGCTGTCTGTTTCGGACGAAACAATGGCTAAACGTTAATTCTTAGGAATTATCTAATAAATATTTAAACCCTCAAATGAGGGTTTTTTTTGTGCCTAAAAATTTAATAACCAATAAAAAAGCCCTCACAATGGAGGGCTTTCATTATAAATTATACTGATTAGAAACAATTTTACACAAGCACTTTTGGTGCCGCTTTCAGTATCGAGGCATCGGCTTCTTTTTTGTATGATTCAAAATTATCCACAAACTTAGATGCCAATTTGGATGCCGTTTCATCATATGCAGCTGAATCTGCCCACGTTTCCTTTGGATTAAGTAATTCATCTGGAACACCAGGACAAGTAGTTGGATATGCCAATTCAAAAACCGGTAAAGTTTTAAATTCTCCAGCATCAAGATCGCCTTCCAATGCAGCAGTAATCATGGCCCTTGTGTAAGAAAGCTTCATTCTACTTCCCTCACCATAACTTCCACCAGACCAGCCAGTGTTCACCAACCAAACAGTAGTGTCTGATTCTTTTAATTTCTCCCCTAATAATGTCGCGTACTTCGCAGGATGTAAGGGTAAAAACGCTGCCCCGAAACATGCAGAGAAGGTTGTTGTTGGTTCCGTGATCCCAACCTCGGTACCCGCTACCTTAGCGGTATAACCGGACATAAAATGATACATGGCCTGCTCATTGGTCAATTTTGAAATTGGAGGCAGAACACCAAATGCATCACAAGTTAAAAAGAAAATGTTTTTTGGCGAACTTCCTTTTGATGGTAATACAATATTATCAATGTGATGAATAGGATATGACACTCTTGTATTTTCCGTAATGGTTCCGTCAGTGTAGTCTGGCGTTGAGCTTTCATTATTGAATCCTATATTCTCTAAAATCGCACCAAATTTAATGGCGTCATATATTTGTGGTTCTTTATCTCTAGAAAGATCTATGGTTTTCGCATAGCATCCTCCCTCAAAATTGAAGACGGTATCATTACTCCAACCATGCTCATCATCCCCTATCAATGCGCGATTTGGATCAGATGAAAGAGTGGTCTTTCCAGTACCTGATAAGCCAAAAAATACTGCAGTATCTCCCTTTTTTCCAATGTTTGCAGAACAATGCATTGAAAGCACATTTCGATCATGTGGTAAAACAAAATTCAATACAGAAAAAATCCCTTTTTTGATTTCTCCTGTATAACCTGTACCTCCAATTAAGATCATTTTTTTACTAAAATTGAGCACAGCAAAATTATGCTGTCTCGTTCCATCGATTTCTGGATCTGCCATGAATCCCGGCGCACAAACGATATTCCAATCAGGAGAAAAAGATTTTATTTCCTCTTCATTCGGTCGCAAGAACATGTTATAAGCAAACATATTTGACCATGGTAATTCGGTAACTACACGAATATTCATTCGAAAATCATCATCTGCACAAGCATAAGAATCTCGAACATAGATATCTCTTCCAGACAAATAAGATTTCATTCTAGCATATAAGGTGTCAAAATGAGTGGAGCTTATTCCTTTGTTAATATCCCCCCACCAAACAGCGTCTTTGGTAATATCGTCTTCGACAATAAAACGGTCTTTGGGAGATCTTCCTGTAAATTCACCAGTATCGATTGCTAGAGCCCCAGTATCAGTGAGCAATCCTTCACCTTGTAAGATGGTATCTTCTACCAACTCTGCAGGGGTTAAATTCCAAAATTGGTTTCCTGTATTTGATAAGCCTATTAAAGAAGACAAATCAGAATTGGAACCAAAATTCCCGAATAATTCCATAAAAAAATTTTATAAGCTAACGCTTCAATTTGTAACAAAATTAAACATTATGAAGCCTATACTGAAGAGATTTACCACTGATTTTACTAACAATATAATATGCCATTGTTGACAAGTTAATTAGAAAAATTGATGAAAATTGCGTATATTAAGTTAGTGTCATTGATACACTTATAATTGGCATGTCTTTTGATTATTAACAGAAAACTAAAAGACATGATAAAACCTCAAAACAGTAGCCAGAAAACATATGTGTATCAAGGGGTAGTGCTAACTTCTGCAATGGTACTTGCCGCATTCACCTATTCCGAAAAAGACCAATTGGAGACAGAACTTTCTATGGTTGAACCAGTAGAAATCAATTACACGATTGAAAAAACCAAAAAACCTGAAATCAAAAAACCTATTCTTAGAACAAAAAAAGCGGCTAAACAGGTCGCTACAAATATTAAAAAGAACGTTTCATCGACTAGTAAAATCACAAAAAACAGTACGAAAGCATTAAATAACAATATTAAAGTAAAGGGGATTGACATAAATTTCAATACAAATCCAAACTATCAAATTGTGAATGTTGAACCCGTGGTAGTGGACTTTCCTGATGTTGAAGCAGAATTCACGGGTGGGTATTCAGAAATGAACAGATACATTACCCATAACTTAAATTTAAATAGACTTTACGATTTAATAAATGCAAATGAGCTTTTAGTTCCTGTGGAATTCATTGTTTCTGAATACGGGAAAATCATAGACGTAAAAATTCAAGATAAGGTGAATTATGAGTTAAAAAATCAAATCATTAACCTCATGAAAGGAATGCCAAACTGGATCCCTGCAGAATTAAATGGAAGAAAAGTAAGTTCAAGAATATATCTACCCATTAGAATTTACTTTCAATAAGAATTGTTAACAAATTGAATTGTTGCGTTAAGATCATAGAATAAAACTTTTTAGATTCGCTTAGAAAATAATTTTAATGAGAACAACACTACTTTTTTTAGTTTGTATTTTATTTACACTAGAAACCACTGCGCAAACTGGTTCATCAATTCATCCAAAGGTTGAAACAACGCATATTGACTCTGTACAAGAGGACAACAATTTGTATGTAATCAAAAATGATTTGGATTTAATCCCTTTCGATCGACTAAATAGAAAAATCAAAACGCTCTCAATTGGTGCAGAAAACAACTTGCTTTGGAAAAACTTAAGGCTTTTCACTGATGTAGACTCCATCACCCCCCAATACTTCGCATCTCCGCAAAAGAAAGAGGAAGCCCTTGACTTCAATGATCTTTTGATTGTCTCATTTCACCCCAAACCAACAGATTCCATTCAAAAATATCTTGACGATCTTAAAATACTGAATCGGTCGCATAAAGAATTCGTCGTCGTCGTCGTCTATGGTCCAGCCTCCTACTTAGCGCATATACCAATGCAAAATGTAGATGCATTGGTACATTGCAGATACGATACGAAAAAAAACATAAGCGCCACAGCTCATCTATTGTTTGGAGCCATTGGAACCAATCCGAATCTCAACACTAATCAGTCAATAGAAACAAAATCAAATGGGCGCTTAAGCTTTTCATCTCTGAAGGATGCAAAAATCCCAGAAGGAAGCTTCAAGAAAATTGATGAGATTGCATTAAATGGGATTTCAGAAGGTGCATTTCCCGGGTGTCAAGTACTTGTTGCAGTAAAAGATTCTATCGTCTACAGAAAAAGTTACGGAACCCATACTTATGACATCGATTCTAAGAAAGTAAAAAATGATGATGTATATGATATCGCCTCAATAACAAAGATTGCAGCTTCAACGATGATTGCCATGTATCTCGAGTATAGAGGTATGCTTGACATTGACGACACTCTCGGTAAATACATCAAAGATATTACAGGGGACACTGATTTCTCAAAAATTAAAATTCGTGAAATGATGGCACATCAATCCGGTCTCAAATCATGGATTCCTTTTTATTTGAAAACAATGAGTGAAGGCCAGCTAAAGAAAAACCTCTACCGAAGTATTCCTGACTCCCTATATAATATCAAGGTAGCGGATGACATCTATTTGAAAAGTGATTACGAGCAAACCATGTACGATCGAATTCTTAATACAAGTCTTGGCTCTAAGAAATATAAATACTCTGATTTATGTTATTATTTCACTCAGAAGGTTTTTGAATCCATCCTACAAGAAAAACAAGAGGACTTTGTTCACGAGATGATTTATGAACCTTTAGGATTTCAAAACATAAGATATTTACCACTTGAATACTTTGATAAAGGAAGAATCGTACCCACTGAACTTGATTCTAACTTTAGAAAGCAATTAATTCATGGCTATGTTCATGATCCCGGAGCAGCAATGCTCGGTGGAGTCGGCGGTCATGCTGGGGTTTTCAGCAATGCGACTGATCTGGCAAGTATCATGCAGGTGTTTTTAAAGAATGGGGATTACGGTGGTCAGACCCTTTTTAATGAAGAAATACGTAAAGATTTTACGAGAAAGCAATACGATAAAAACAGAAGAGGTGCTGGTTTTGATCGTCCTCGAGACAATGGAGGAGGAACTTGTGATTACCTCGCTTCGCCAACCAGTTTCGGACATTCAGGATTCACAGGAACTTTGGCTTGGGCAGACCCTGAGCACGATATTATTTTTGTTTTTCTTTCTAATCGAGTACATCCCGACCAGGGGAATTGGAAAATAAGAGATATGAATATACGTACAGATATTCAACATGTCATTTATCGAGCATTGGGTATAAAGTAAATTAATCTTTCACCCTGTTCAAACCCATCATTTTAAGGATGAATCTAGGCAAAGATTTGCCTGGCTTGCGTTTTTTCAAATGAATGTACCACCCAATTTTTTTAAGGATTGGTACTTTGTGAGTTTCAACAAATTCTATCCATGTTCCATCAGGGTCTTCTACATATGAAAACCTTCCTCCTGCTTCACCCATGTCAAATGTGTCTGAACTATCTACGGTAAATGGGAAGCCCTTTGACTCACATTCTTTTTGTAATTCATTCATTCCCTGCACATCAAAACACAAATGAATAAAACCCCAATCACCCCAAAATCTGTTTTCAAAGATTTTTCGACAATCCTTCCTGTCTATTGACTGAACGAGTTCTATACTCGTGTCTCCAAGTAAAGGCGCAAATGGCCCCTTCCGAGGCTTACTATGCTTTAACAGTACTCTTCTAAATTTTCC
>Ga0315331_10002767_pt1 | contig 13231 bp, 12 predicted proteins | sample M160m34915metaG_FD_203456 | JGI IMG/M metagenome (GOLD analysis project Ga0315331, IMG submission 203456) | Ammonia-oxidizing marine archaeal communities from Monterey Bay, California, United States - M1 60m 34915 | ecosystem: Environmental > Aquatic > Marine > Intertidal zone | place: USA...
GTCCTTACCCGAGACGAACATCGTGATTTCCTTGCTGATTCGCACCGAGCACCAGTCGTGGCCGCACATCGCGCAGAAGTCCGTGTCGACGTCGAGGTCCTCGTCGTGATACGCGCGCGCCGTATCCGGGTCGAAGGAGAGCTCGAAGTGCCGCTCCCAGTTGAGCGCGGCCCGCGCTCGCGTGAGCTCATCGTCCTGGTCGCGTGCTCCGGGGATCCCGAGCGCGATGTCCGCGGCGTGCGCTGCGATCTTGTAGGCGATGCAGCCTTGCTTGACGTCATCCTTCTTCGGCAGGCCGAGGTGTTCCTTCGGCGTGACGTAGCAGAGCATCGCCGCCCCGTGGAACGCCGCAGAGGTCGCGCCGATCGAGCTCGTGATGTGGTCGTAACCGGGGAACATGTCCGTCACGAGCGGGCCCAGCACGTAAAACGGAGCGCCGTGGCACAGTTGGCGCTGCAGTTTCATGTTGAACTCGATCTGGTCGAATGGGACGTGCCCAGGGCCTTCGACCATGACCTGACACCCGTGCTGCCACGCGCGCTCGGTCAGCTCACCCAGGACCTGGAGCTCGCCGAGCTGAGCGGCGTCCGTCGCGTCCGCGAGGCCACCTGGGCGTAGCCCGTCGCCAATCGAGAACGTCACGTCGTACCGGCGCAGGACCTCACAGATCTCATCCCAGAGCGTGTACATCGGGTTTTCGGCGCCGTGGTGGATCATCCACTTCGCCAGCAGGGACCCCCCACGCGAGACGATCCCGATCAGCCGCTTGGCGGCTAGGGGCAGGTGCTCTCGAAGCACCCCCGCGTGGATCGTGAAGTAGTCCACGCCCTGCTGCGCCTGGTGCTCGAGCTCCTCGAGAATCAGGGTGGCCGACAGATCCTCGATCTTCCGGTTCAGGATCATCGAGTAGATCGGGACCGTGCCGATCGGTACCCGGCTGTTGCAAATGATCGCGTCACGGGTCGCGTCGAGGTCTCCGCCCGTGGAGAGGTCCATCACTGTGTCCGCAGACCAGCGCTCTGCCCACTGCAGCTTCTCGATCTCTTCTTCGGTGCCGCTCGAGATGGGGGATGCGCCCATGTTGGCGTTCACCTTGGTGAGCGAGGCCCGGCCGATTGCCATCGGGTCGAGCTCGTGGCACAGGTGTACCCGGTTCGCCGGGATGACCATGCGACCGGCGGCAACTTCGCTGCGGATCTGCTCGGCCGTCAGGTGCGGTTCGCGTTCGGCGACGCGTTCCATCTCCGGGGTCACGTGCCCCACTCTCGCGTGCTCAAGCTGGGTGACGGGCACGAACCCTTCCGGGGGGTGCCAGCGCCCTTCCGAATCCTGGCTCCAGTCGGGTGGCATGAAGTCCCAAGCCGTCTTCTCGGACGCCAGGGGCATGCCTGGAGTATCCGGGGAGCTGTAGGTCAGCGGGTCTCCGATGGCGGGTAGGTTCGCGAAGCTGCCGGGCGTCGTCCCCTGCCCTTCGCTGGACGGGTCGTTGCCGAGCGGCGGAAGTTGGTAGCGCTGCGGCCTGGGAGAACTGGAATTGACGGACATGGAGCCTCCGGTTGTGCTGCCCGATTGTACCGATTGGTCTCGCCGAAGCGGCCACTCGGAGTTCGGGCGGCTGGACGGGCCGCGTTCGGACGGTCGCGAACCGAGCGTCGTACAGTTCGACGGCATGCGGTGAGTTGTCCTGCCGTGGCGCGTCAGCCCGTTGCCCGAAGGCACGGTTTGCCCCTTTGCACGGCTGCAAAGCAAGCGACGCGCTCAGCGAAGACTTCCCCCCCGCTCCGTCGCCGTGCAGTATACCCCGGCGGCCTTTCGCCGCGCCGTGCAGGCGGACGGTTTCGCGGCTCGCCGAGCAGAAGGGAGAAGTCGACATGGGACGATTCGATGGCAAGTCCACCTTGATTACGGGTGCCGCGTCCGGAATGGGGCGGGCGTGCGCCCAGCGCTTCGCCGAAGATGGGGCGTCGGTCTTCGCCATCGACGTGAACGAGGCGGGGCTCGCCGAGACGGCCGAGCTCGTGACGAGCGCCGGCGGCACGATCGCAACGGCCCCCGTCGACGTCCGTACGCGCGCGGCCTGCCGGGGCGCCGTCGAGCAAGCCGTTTCGGCCTTCGGTGGCCTCGACATCCTGTTGAACGTCGCCGGGATCGTGCAGATCGAGCGGATGAGCGAAATCACCGAAGAGGAGTGGGACCGCATGCTGGCGATCAATCAGTCCGCGGTCTTCTTCCTCTCCCAGGCCGCGATCCCCCATTTGGAAGAGCGCCACGGAAACATCGTCAACGTCGCGTCGAACGCGGGGCTCATGGGGCAGGCGTACACCGTTCCCTACTGCGGAACGAAGGGGGCCGTGATCCAGATGACGAAGGCGATGGCGATGGAGTACATGAAGTCACCGATTCGGGTGAACTGTGTCTGCCCTTCCGGGACGCGGACCGGGATCACCACCAACGTCAGCCTCCCGGACGACCCGGACCCGAGCCTGATGCTCCGCTACGCCGGGATGCGCGGGCTCTCCGAGCCGGAGGAGATCGCGGAGGCGATCGCCTTCCTCGCCTCAGACGCCGCGCGCAGTGTTCACGGTTCGGTCTTCGCCATCGACAACGGCATCACCGCGGGCTGAGGAATCCCGGGAACCGGCGCCCGGCCCGCTCGCCGCGTGCGTTGTGGCCTGCGCTACCGTCCCGCGAATGCGCTTCTTCCTGCCCGTCGCCCTCCTGGGCCTCGTCATCGCCAGTTGCGACCGAAACGTCGAGCCGTACGTTGAGGGCGAGGAGCCGCGGGAGCCAAACCTCGCGAGGATCTTCCCCGAGGGTGCCGAGGCCCCTGGGCCGGGTTTGCGTGGGTCGAACGCTTCGGGTGAGATGCCCGCCCCGCGCACCGAACCGCCGGCCGCAGGAGCACCCGCGACCGGGGCAGAGATCCAGGGAACACTCGAGCTCGCCGCGGGGCTCGCAGGTGCGGTGCCGCCGCAAGCCACGCTCTTCTTGATCGCCCGCCGAGACGGCGCCGCCGGGGGGCCCCCGCTGGCCGTCCGCCGGATCGCGGGCCCCTCGTTCCCGATGGCGTTCACGATCGGTCCGCAGCACGTGATGATTCAGGGGATGCCTTTTAGCGGCCCCATTCGCTTGACGGCCCGGCTGGACGGCGACGGAGACGCGATGACGCGCGAGCCCGGCGATCTCAGCGGCGCTGCAGCCGACCCGGTCGCGCCCGGCGCCCGAGACGTCCGCATCGTCTTCGAAGAGAGGCTCTGAGGCCCAGTCGCGCCGAACCGCGTTAGAACTGGGTCTTTTCCTCGAGAGAATCGATCGCATCGGCAGACCCTGCGACGACTAGCGCATCTCCCTCGGTGACCGTGTCGTCGGCTGCGGGGACGCGGACGGCCCCACTCTCGAGCGTCCGGATCAGCAGGACCTGGACGTCGAAGCGTCGGCGCAGGTCGAGCTCGCGGAGTGAGCGGCCAAAGGCTCCCGTGGGTGCGGTGATCTGTTGCAGGGAGTAGCCGCCCCCGAGGTCGATACGCCCGCCCTGGCTCACCGCGGTCATGTTGGCTTCGAGCCCGCCCGCGAGGTCTCGTCGCATCATCTCGCGGCCGTGCGCTTCGATGACGCGTGACTCTCGGAGCGTCCCGAGCAGCTGCCCCGGGTTTCCGCGCTCGACAACCGCGATCTCGTCGATCCCTGTCGCCCCAAACAGGCGCGAGGCGAGGTCCAGGTCGTCGTCGAGCTGCAACACCGGGCGGCGCTCCACGAGGTCGCCAGCGACGACCACGTCGGTCAGCGCGTCTCGTTCGTTGAGGAGACGGCGCACCTCGTCGAGCGCGATGGCGCCGAGCAGCTTCGACTCCGCGTCGACCACGAAGAACTGGGTGTGTTGACTCTGGACGACGAGGTCCAGCAGAGATTGGAAGCTCGCGTTGGCCGGGATGACCTCGGGCTCGGAGTCGACGAGATCCCGGACAAAGAGCGATTTGAGTACGTTCGGGTCGTCGCGCCGAAAGATGTCGACGCCTTGCCGCCGCAGCTTCGCGGTATAGATCGAATCGCGGGATAGCTGCGTCGCCACCAGCGTCGAGAGTACGCAGGCAGCCATCAGGGCGGGGATGATCTCGATGGTCTGCGTCATCTCGAAGATGATCAAGATGGCGCTTAGGGGAGCTTGTGTCGTCGCAGCGACGACCGCTCCCATCGTCACCAGCGCGTAGGCCCCTGACGAAGCGGTGGCCTCGGGGAACCACTGGTGGATGAAGCTGCCGAGGAAGCCCCCCGTCATGGCGCCCAGGAACAGGGAGGGTGCAAACACCCCGCCCGAACCGCCAGAGCCGAGTGTGATCGACGTGGCGAGGAGCTTGGCGAGCAGGAGCGCGCCGAGCACACCGGCCGTGAGCTGGCCCGCGAGGGCAGCGCCGATCGTCGTGTAGCCGACCCCGAAGATCTGCGGGAGCGCGATCCCGATCGCCCCGACGAGGACTCCGCCCACTCCGGCCTTGAGGTACTCGGGAATAGCGAGCCGCTCGAAACGTTGCTCGGAGAACGCCAGGATCCGGATGAAGGCCACGCCCACTAGGCCGGCCACGACGCCCGCGACCATGTACGGCAGGATTTCAAACGGGCTGATGATCTCGTATTCGGGGACCGGGAAGGCCGGGTGATTGCCAAGGGCGAAGCGGGAGACGACCGTCGCTACGACCGACGAGATCACGATCGGGCTGAACTGCGCGACGGCGAAGTCGCCGATGATCACCTCGGCGGCGAACAGGGCGCCCGCGATCGGCGCGTTGAAGGTGGCGGAGATCCCAGCGGCCGCTCCGCAGGCGACGAGCGTCCGCATCTCGCGGACGCGGACGCCGAGCACCTGGCCGAGCGTCGAGCCGAAGGCCGCCGCGATTTGGACGATCGGTCCCTCGCTCCCGGCCGAGCCGCCCGTGCCGATCGTGACCGCGGACGTCACGGCCTTCATCGAGACGATTCGCGGTCGGATGACGCCCCCGCGCAAGGCGACGGCCTTCATCACCTCGGGGATGCCGTGTCCGCTCGCCTCGCGGGCGAAGAACCAGACGATCGGCCCCACGATGAGCCCGCCGATCGCGGGGATCAGCAGGCTCCAGTACCAGGCGATCCCTTCCGCCACGTGAAGCGGGTCGCTCGCCTCTGCGAACGGCCCCTCCTCCGCGAGCGTCGCGAGGCCCTCGCTGCCTTCGAAGGCGACCGCGGTGACGCCGCGGATCATGAGCCGAAACAAGACGGCGCCGACCGCGCCCGCCAGCCCGACCGCGATGGCCAGCACGACGAGGTAGAGGTGATTGTCCCGACGTGCGTCGTCAGTTCGCGGTTCGCTGTCGATGGCGGGCGCTCCTCCTCTTCGCGCCGGGAGGCTAGCAGCACGGCGCCAAAGGCGGGCTAGCCTAGGGCCATGTCACGACCCCGACCCTGGCCGCTGCTCTCCGAGGAAGCGCTGCAGGACTGTCGCGTGTTCCAGGTCAGCAAGACGCAGGCCCGGTCCCCCACGACAGGACGCGCGCACGACTTCTACCGCCTCGATTCGACCGACTGGGTCAACGTGGTCCCGGTGACGTCCGATGGCGACGTCGTGATGGTCGAGCAGTACCGGCACGGCTCACGCACCGTGACGCTCGAGCTCCCGGGTGGCATGGTCGACCCCGGTGAGGACGCTGCGACCGCGGCGGCTCGTGAGCTCATGGAGGAGACGGGGTACCGCGCCGGACGCGTGGAGCCGCTTGGCGCGGTGAACCCCAACCCCGCGCTCTTCGGGAATCGGGTCTACACCTTCCTGGCCTCCGACTGCGAGCGTGTCGCCGAGGTCCAGAACGAGGGGACCGAAGAGACGCACGTCGCCGTCCTGGGGCGGGATGCACTTCGAGAGCGCGTCATGGCGGGTGACGTCGACCACGCGCTGGTGATCGCGGGGCTCTACTGGTGGGAGGTCGGAGCGCAGCCCTAGGGGGCCGACCCCCCGCGCGAGAACAGAGCTCCGCAGGTCCGTCTCGCGACCCGGGCTCCTTCATGTTAGGTCATCGGTGTCGTGTCACTTGGCGGCGGGGCTTTCGCCCGTGCCGAGTTGGCGCAGCGCGGCTCTGACCTGGTCCGCCCGCGGCCCCTCAGGCTCGACGCGCAGGTAGTGCTCGAAGAAGTGCTGCGCGCCGCTCGCGTCACGGGTCTCCCAGGCCACGCGCGCGCGCTCGAACAGCAGCGGCGGATAATCGGGGTTTTCGCGGAGGGCGTCCTGCAAACTCGCCGCGGCGGCGTCATGGGCACCGGCCTCGCGGAGCGCGCGGGCCGAAGTCATGTGGGCGTAGGCGTGCACCGTGTCGCGGCCGGGTACGAGGACCTCGCGTGTCGCGTTGCTCCAGATGAAGGCCCCCGTAAGCAGGAGGCCGAGCGTCGCGATTGGCAGCCCGGCTGCGAGCAACGCGCGACTGTCTCGGCTCGCCAGGAGCAGCACGCGCGCGCCAAGCAGCGCGTCGATCAGCCCCATCGAACTGAAGAGGTCCCAGTCGTTGTAGGCGCCGATCTCCGCGTTCCATGTCGCTGCGAACGCGTGGACGCCGAGGCTCGCCGCGGCCAAGAAGCCGAGCAGGGGATCGCGCCACGAGATTTGCCCGCGCGCGAGGACCACACCGGCGAGCGCAGCGAGCGTCCCCGGCAGCGAGACGAGCAACCACTGGTTCCCGATGTCGTTCCAGTGGGCGGGCGAAAAGGCCGGGTACACGAAGATTTCCGAACCGGGATCGATCAGGAAGATGAACTTCAGCGCCGCGAGGTGGGTGTCGCTCAGCGACGAGAGGGGCACCCCAGCCAGGCTCATGCTCCCAATGGTGAGGATCAGGGGCGTCGCGCCGGCGAGCACGATCGCGCCCAACCCCGCGAGCCGCCGGTCGGGCTGGAGCCACCAGAGCCAGAGGAGGCTCAGCCCGAGCCAGCCGGAGAGGACGTGAAAGGACGCTGCGACACCGAGGGCGAAGGCGGGGACCGCTGGCGAGAGACTCCCGGTGAGCGCGCGTTCGGCGAGCAGGATGTAGACCAGGCTACACGCGGTCACGAGCGTGTAGTTCTCGACATAACCAAAGAAGAGCTGGTTCGTAGCGCTCGCGCCAAACAACAGGAGCGCCAGGACCCGAGCCGCCGGTCGCGGCTCCACGCGAGACCAGAGGGTGGCGACCGCGAGCCAGGTGACGGCGCCCGCTAGGATGCTGAGCAGCGAGTAGGCGTCTTCGACCTTGGCGTCGAACGCGCTGTGGAGCACACGGTAGGCGTGGGAATGGAAGAACAGCGAGAGCGGCTCATCGTAGGTGACAAGCTGCCCCCGTGTGTGGACTTCGAAGCTCAGGAAGTTGATGAGGTGCGCGCTGTCGCCGAGCTCGAAGTTGCGCTGGCGTCCCCAAGCCCCCAACGCCATCCCGACGGCGAGCACCATGGCGAGCGAAAGTCGGCCGTGGGCGACCGCCCCTTCACTGAGTCGGGTGAGGGCGCGTTGCGTCGAGGGCAGCACGGAAGACCAGACGATCGTGCAGCCGAGCACCCGCAGAGCGAGCGGGACGTCGCGCAACGCGTCGAACGCCCACATCTGCTCGCGGAGGCGCTGCTCACCGAGCAGGGGAGGCAGCAGCAGGAGCATGGAACCGAGCACCGCCACCGCGATGCCGATCGCCCGCCCGCCCGCGCGGTCCTCATGGTCGCCGTTGGCATGCACGTCTCAAGAGAGTGCGCCGACCGGGCGCGGAACGCCATCGGAGGGTCGCCCCTGTCCCGGTGCCCAGGAGTTCGGCAGGCTCCCGGTGCCGGTGGGGCGTTGGGTACCGAGGGGGCCTTTCCGTCCGGTGTGAGGCGGCCGACGAGCCAAGCGGTCCGCGGGGCAGACGAGGTGAGCGGTGCGCGACTACGCGAGTGAAAGTTTTTGGCTCGACGACCTGGCTGAGGAGATCGTGCCCCGACCGCGCCTCACGGGCGGGATCGAGGCCGACGTGGCCATCGTGGGCGCGGGATATACCGGGCTCTGGACTGCGCTCTATCTGCTCCGTGAGGACCCATCGCTGCGCGTGGTCCTGTGTGAGGCAGGGGTCGCGGGTGCGGGCGCCTCCGGTCGAAACGGCGGTTGGGTGATGGGCCTCGCCGAGGGGGTCTCCGAGCGTTTGCGAGATCCGGCGACGCAGGAGGCCGGCGTTCGCTGGCAGCGCGCCCTGTTCGAAACCGTCGATGAAGTGGGGCGGGTCTCGGGCGAAGAAGGGATCGCGTGCGACTTCGCGAAGGGCGGCATGTTGCAGATCGCGAGCGTGCCTGCCGAGCAGGAGAGGCTCCTCGCGGAGATCGAGGAGTGGAGGGCGCAGGGGTTCGACGACGCGGACTTTCGCTGGCTCTCGCCGGATGAGCTGCGGGGGCGGTTCCTCGGCGGGGCCCCGCTCGGCGCGCTGTACTGCTCGCACGTCGCGGCGATCCACCCGGCTCGGCTGGTACGCGGGCTGGCGCGCGCGGTCGAGACCCGGGGCGGTCGGATCTTCGAGGGCTCTCCTGTCAGACGTGTGGCCGAGCGTTCGCTCCAAACCGATGCGGGCGAGGTCCGCGCGCGCTGGGTCGTGCTCGCGACGGAGGGCTACACGCCCGGCCTGCCGGGTCGCCGCCGCAAGCTGATCCCCATGCATTCCATGATGATCGCGACCGAGCCGCTGCCGCCCGCGCTCTGGGAGGAGATCGGGCTTTCGGCGCGAGAGACGTTTGGGGGGGCTGGCAGGATCTCGACCTATGGCCAACGGACGGTCTCGGGTCGGGTCGCCTTTGGCGCTCGCGGGGTCTACTACTACGGATCGGGCGTGCAGGAGCGCTTCGCGGCGGAGGACCCACGCTTTGATGAGGTCCACGCCGCCCTGCTTCACTTGATGCCTTCACTCGAGGGGGTCGAGGTCACGCACCGCTGGGGAGGCCCGCTGGGTGTCGCGCGGGACTGGAGCCCGCGCATTGGGCTGTTCCCCGAGCAGGGCCTCGCGCTGGCGGGTGGCTATGTCGGGGAGGGGGTCGGCGCTTCGAACCTGGCCGGTCGAACCCTCGCGGATGGGATCCTGGGCCGGGAGACCGAGCGCACGGCTCTCCCCTGGGTCACGGGGGATTTTCCCAACTGGGAGGTGGAGCCCCTGCGGTGGCTCGGGGTCTCCGCGGTCCGTCGCCTTGGCGACCATCTCGATCGGGTGGAGAGGGCGGGGCGTCACGTCCCGCGGCTGGCGCAGGCGCTGTGGAGCGCGTTCGTTCGGCACTGACCCGGCGGCTTGTGCCGACGGGCCTCAGCGTATCAACGCCCCGCTTCTCGTCCCGAGCCGGCCTTCAGTGGGTCGCCGGGGTCGGTCTCCTCGATCCGCGTCAGCACGATGTCGACCATCCCCTCGCCGACGCCGAGCGGAGCGGTCGTCTCGATCGAGACACCGGGATGGCGGCGGCGCGCTTCGGCCGTCTGGCGGGGGATATCCTCGGTCGTGTGGCGGCCGGGGCCGAGGAAGAACGGGTGGACGACGACTGTACGTGCCCCGGCTGAGACGCATTCATCGATCGCGTGGGGGAGGGTTGGCTCCGCGAGCTCGAGGTGGGCCGTGCGGACGAGCGCGTCCGGCCGCCGGGCGGCGACGCGGCGCGCGAGCTCTTCGAGCTGGGCGTTGGCCTCGGGCCTGCGGCTGCCGTGGTCGATCAACACGATGGCGAGCGTTCCCGCCGCGTCGTCGCGGCCGCTCACCAGTACGTCGCCGTCACGACGAGGTCCGCCTGAACCTGAATCCTGCAGGACAGCCGCAGATCGGGCTCCACGCGGTTGCGCTGCTTGATCGCGCGCTCGGCGTCGGTCTCCTGCGCCAGGCCCTCCCCCCCCGCCAAGATCTGCATGCCGCACCGCCCGCAGATGCCGTCCGCGCCGCACGCGCTGGCCACGGGCAGCCCGACGGACCGGGCGGCCTCGAGCAGGGTCGTGCCGCGCTCGACCTCGGCGCGTTGGCCGCTGGGTTCGAAGACGATCTCGTGGGTGGGGGTGTCCATCTCGCCAGAAAGATAGCGTTGTCCGCCAGCGGCCCGTCGCCTGCTAAAATGACGTCATGTCGACCGCGGGTCTACTCGTCATAGGTAACGAGATCCTCTCGGGCAAGGTGGTGGATACGAACTCTCCCTACCTCGCGCGCGAGCTTCGTGAGCTGGGTGTCGACCTCGAGCGCATCCTCACGATCCCCGACGAGGTCGATCTGATCGCGCGGGAAGTTCGCGCGATGAGCGAGTCCTACGACTTCGTGTTCACGTCGGGGGGCATTGGCCCGACGCACGACGACATGACCATGGTGGCGATCGCCCAGGCCTTCGGCCGAGAGATCGAAGAGAACGCCTCCATGATGGACCGGATGGCGCGCGCGCAGGGCAAGCCGCCCAACGAGAGCCAGCGCAAGATGGCGATGATCCCCGACAACGCGGTCCTGATCGACTCGGGCGACCTGTGGTTTCCGATCGTGGTGGTCGAGAACGTGCACATCTTCCCGGGGATTCCCGAGCTCTTGCAAAAGAAGTTCGCGTCGATGCGGGAGCGTTTTCGGGGCATCCCGTTCCAGCTGAGCCGGGTCTATGTGACGTCGAGCGAGAGCGACATCGCAGAGTCACTCAACGCGCTGCTCGGTGATTTCCCCGAGCTGATGCTCGGCTCGTACCCGAGGATCGGCGAAGAGCACTATCGCGTGCTGTTGACGCTCGAGTCGCGCGACGCGGACTATCTTCAGGCTGCCGTGGCTTCCTTGCTCGAGCGCCTCCCGCCGGACGCGATCCACCGGGTCGAATAGCTGGACCCCACCGGCCACGACGACGTCTTCCGCTGGCTCGCTTGGGTGCACCCCGTTTGGATGGTGTTGTCGCTCGCGTTCGTGTGGCTCGCCCTGCGGTCTGGCCTGCGGATGCGCCAGGGGCGGGACCGCGCTGCGCTGCGGCGACGGCACCTCCGCGTCGCGCCGCTCGCGGTGGCGATGGTCAGTGTGGGCGTGCTGGGTGGTTTGGTCTCGGCGTGGTGGCTGCGCGACTGGACCCCGCTTCAGACGTTCCATGGCTGGGCGGGCGTTTCTTGCGTGCTGGCGTTCTGGCTGGTTGGGTACGCAGGGCGCCGACTCGAGCGAGGGGGCGAAGCCGCGAGGCCCATGCACGGCCGGATCGCGCTGCTCGCCGTCCTCCTGGCTGCTCTGTGCGCGGTCAGCGGGTTCGTCTTGCTCCCCTGACGACGCACGCGTGTGTTGGCGTCAAAGCGCCGCGACGGCGCGCTGCCGCAGCCAGTGGTCTGCGAGGACGAGGCACATCATCGCCTCGACCATTGGGACCGCGCGCGGCAGGACGCAGGGGTCGTGGCGGCCCTGGGCCTCGAGCGTCACTTCGTTTCCGTCGCGGTCGACGGTCTGTTGCGCCGAGCTGATCGTCGCGGTGGGCTTGAAGGCGACGCGCACGAGCAGCGGTTCGCCGTTGCTGATGCCCCCCTGGACGCCCCCGGAGCGGTTGCTCGTCGTTCGCGGCGCGCCGTCCTCGCCGGTCACGAACGGGTCGTTGTGTTCGCTCCCGGTCATCCGGGTGCCTTCGAAGCCGCTCCCGATCTCGAAGCCCTTTGACGCGGGCAGTGACATCATCGCGCGCGCGAGCTCCGCCTCGAGCTTGTCGAAGACCGGCTCTCCGAGGCCAGCGGGGACGCGCTGCGCCACGCACTCGACGACCCCCCCCAGCGAGTCTCCGTTGCGCCGTGCTTCGTCGATTTGTCGGGTCATCTCGGCGGCGGCGTCTTCGTCGGGGCATCGAACCGGGTTGGCTTCGACCTGCGCCAGCGTGACGGAGCCGGGGTCGACCTCCGCTTCGATGTTGCGTACCCGCGAGACCCAGGAGAGGACCTCGATCCCCGCGACCTCGCGTAGGAGCTTTCGCGCGATCGCCCCGGCCGCGACGCGGCCAATGGTCTCCCGCGCGCTGGCACGACCGCCGCCTTGCCAGTTTCGGATGCCGTACTTCGCTTCGTAGGTGAAGTCCGCATGCGAGGGACGGTAGACGTCCTTCATGTGTTCGTAGGCGGAGGGCCTCGCGTCCTTGTTTCGCACCAGGATCCCGATCGGGGTCCCGAGCGTCTGGCCCTCGAACACGCCCGACAGGATCTCGGCCTGGTCGGCCTCCTGGCGTGGGGTGGTCAATGCGCTCTGGCCCGGACGGCGACGGTCGAGGTCCCGCTGGATCTCCGCGATGTCGATCTCGAGGCGCGGTGGACAGCCCTCGAGGACGACGCCGACGCCTCCGCCGTGTGATTCGCCGAAGGTCGCAATGCGAAAGATCTTTCCGAACGTGCTGCTCACGACATCTCCCGTGCAGGGCCCACTCTACCGCGCTCGCGGCGCGGCGTCGTTCACTGGCCGCGAAGGCGGACGAGGGTCGCGCCCTCCCCGCCCTCCGAGCCTCGCGCTGGGGCGTAGGCGACCACCCGGGGGTGCGCCTCGAGCCAGCTCGGGAGCTCCTCGCGCAGGACGCTGACCCCGCCTGTGTGTTTACCGCGCCCGTGGATCACGAGCAGCACGCTCCCCCCGGAGCGCACGCATTGATCGATCGCGCGCCGGGTCGCCTCCTCGGCGTGCTCCGCGCGGGACCCGTGGAGATCGAGGCGCTGGTCCGGCTTTGGGCTCCTGGTTTGGAGCTTCTCGGCGGTCCCCGCCGCTTCGCTGCGGCGTTGCCCGAGTCGGGGCTGATGCGGGTCGGGGTAGACGAACGGGTCCGCAGGGGCCTCTGCGTTACGCGGGCCGGCCGCGGGTTTGCCGCGCCGCACCAAGGTTCGGTCTCGCCCCGTCATGGGCTTGACCTGGTCGAGCGCGCGCCCGAACCCCTTCGGGTCGGCGTCTTTGTCCTTTCGGCTCATGCGCGTTCCTCCGTGGCGACCTCGAGCAGCGCGAGCGCCTTCCGCGTCGCCTTGCCCAGGGGGACCTCGCCGAGCGCGTCGGGCCGGACCCACCGGTGGGCCTGGGGACCGTTGAGTCGTACCCGGCCCGGCTCGGCGTCGCAGCGGAAGACGAACAAGCGGAGCGCGCGGTGCGTGAAGGCGTGAGAGACCTTGCCGGCCAGCGTGACCTGTTTGACGACGAGGCCAGTGTGTTCGCGTAGCGCGCGGCGGATGCCCGCTTCGGGGGTCTCGCCGGCGTCACTCAGCAGGTCGCCTCCCGCCAACTCCCACATGCCGGCCATCAGGCCC
>Ga0315331_10002768_pt1 | contig 13224 bp, 15 predicted proteins | sample M160m34915metaG_FD_203456 | JGI IMG/M metagenome (GOLD analysis project Ga0315331, IMG submission 203456) | Ammonia-oxidizing marine archaeal communities from Monterey Bay, California, United States - M1 60m 34915 | ecosystem: Environmental > Aquatic > Marine > Intertidal zone | place: USA...
CAGGCTCCCGTGATATTTGGCGAGGGGCATGTGGCTCATCCTTTTACAACACACGCGTTCTTCAATATATCGGCCATGTCATACGGCGCGCTGTCCGGGCCGGCAATCTCGGCCCTCTCTGCTGGCGCCCAGCAAAGTGGTATCTGGCTGAATACGGGTGAAGGAGGCCTCGCGCCGTTTCATCAGGCTGCGGCCTGTGATCTTGTTTTTCAGATTGGCACCGCCAAGTATGGTGTGCGGGATGAGGCGGGTAATCTGGATAGCCACAAGGTGGCTGAGTTGGCTGCGATACCCGAAGTCAGAATGTTCGAGATTAAGCTCTCGCAGGGTGCCAAGCCGGGTAAAGGCGGGATCCTCCCGGGAGAAAAAGTCACCGCCCTCATTGCCAGTACCCGGGGAATCTCACAAGGACATGACTCGATCAGCCCCAACCGCCATCCGGAAGTGACCGATGCGGGTTCTCTACTCGATCTGATCGAACGCGTTCGTTCAGCCTCGGGTAAACCGACAGGCATCAAGTTCGTCATGGGCCAGACGGAATGGCTGGACGATCTTTGCGATGCCATCCAACTGCGCGGCATCAGGTCTGCTCCAGATTTCATCACCCTGGACAGCGCCGATGGTGGCACAGGCGCTGCCCCACAGGGCCTGATGGACAACATGGGACTGCCGATTGCCTCCAGTCTGCCGCTGGTCCATCAAAAACTCAGCGCCGTCGGCCTGCGCGATCGGATCAAACTCATTGCCGCAGGCAAAATGATTAACCCGGCCGGGGTCGCCGCGGCGCTCTGCCTCGGGGCTGATGTTGTCTGCTCAGCTCGGGGTTTCATGTTCGCATTAGGATGTATTCAGGCGCTGCAGTGCAACGAAAATACCTGCCCTACCGGCATCACTACGCATAACCCAAAGTTACAGAAAGGGCTTGATCCGACCGTCAAGTCGACTCGTGTGGCAAATTACGCGACCTCAATGCACGAGGAAGTGCGGCTTATTGCGCACAGTTGTGGCGTTCTTGACCCGCGCGCTTTGTCTGCAAAACATGCGTTTACCATTTCCGCTCAAGGGGCGCCGGAACCATTGCTTGGTTAAGGTCTCTCCACTCCGGCCCTTTCCATTTTCGCCTGCTGCACTATTGTCACTTGCTCACCAAAAATCGTTTGTAGTTTCTCTACCCCACTCTTTTCGAGTGCTCCATCATTGCCGGTAACTACGTAAGTTGAATAAATTGCACAGGCACGCATTAAGGCGGTGGACACAGCTTCTATCGAGGCGCCCTCGTCCTTCATACTATTAGCCAGGTCAATAAACTGTTGAATCGCTTCTTGTTGTGTCGCCGGAGCAACCATTTTTTTCTCCTTCAAACCTTTTTTTCACTGCCATTTTACCGTCAGCAGTTGCCTCAGGATTGTCAGTCGACACTATACTACGGGCAATCCGTAAACGGTCTGTCTCTTGCTAAACCAACTCCGACAAAGTGTAGCGTTGACCGGTGGTTTGTTAACGATTCTGCACGCACTTGCGGGCAGCTCCGCTGAGTTGGATCTGGAACTAGCGGCGGGGTATGCGTGGGATGACAACGTAGGCCTCGATGAACTGGAGCGAGCGACGGGCGAGTCCGACGAGCTCACCACCTTGGAAGCACAAGGGTCTGCTCTATTCACCTATCAAGACCGTGCCTCTCTGAGACTTTCGGCGGGATTGGTCGACGATAGCTATCAAAAGTTTTCCCAGGTTGACCGACGGACTGAATCGCTGGGTGTCAACCTCGAGGCTCAGCTGGGCAAGGCCACGGTGGGAATCAACTGGTTCGATGTCTCGGCAGAGCTCGACGACGAGCAGTTTCTGACATACGAGCGTCTCTCACCCTACGTAGCAGGTTTTGTCAGCAAGCAGTGGTTCCTGCGGGGTGAATATGTCTACGGCGAAAAAGAGATCGCCCGACGCCCGGCCCGAGAAGCCGACAGCCATAGCGTGTCAATGGACACCTACTATTTTATACAAGGGCTCAAACGATACGCCGTGATGGGCTATACCTTTCGCGTCGACAACGCGCGCGCCAACCGCTATGACTACGAGTCCCATGCGATCAAGTTTCGCTACCTGCATCGCGAAACGCTGGGAGGATTCCCTCTGGAGCTGGAACTCGAGGGAAAATATGAGGACCGCCAGTACAAAGCACCCGACCCCATAATCGGCACCGAACGAGAGGATATCCGATGGCGGTTCTCAGCAGAGGCGAGGCTCTCAGTGACCCAGTACCTCTCATGGGCACTGATGATCAAGAACTCAGACTATGACTCCAACCTGCCGACCGCGAGCTACAGCGACCTGGTGGTCGGTAGCGAGATAAGACTGTCTTTCTGAATACCGGCTAAGCCCGATTGGCTGTTGGACGAGCAGCGAAGATCACTTGAACCGGAGCTGCCCATATCCATAAATCTGGTCGCGTCCCGGCGCGCCAATGTCGATTGCACTGGAATAGAGAGCGTCCAACATCGTTGCCGGCTCGCTGTTTGACTGGAGTAGCCGTGCGGCGGCGACCGCCACGAAAGGCACCGCATAGGAAGTGCCTGAAGACGCCGCGTAACCCCCCCCAGCCTGTGCGTGACGAATATTGACGCCGGGTGCAGCGATATCGACATATTCGCCCCTATTGGCAAGGCGGAATGCCCGTCCACGATCATCCGTGGCGGTGACCGCGACCACCTCGGGATAAGCCGCCGGATACATGGGCTGCGCCATGGGGCCGCCATTGCCGGCTGCGGCAATGGCCAATACCCCTCGTTCACGCACGCGAGCCAAGGCGGTCTCGAGCAATCGATTAGGGGGGCCCGCGAGACTGATATTGATCACTGAGACCTGTTCCGTGATCAGCCAATTGAGTGCTTTAATCAGGCTCACCGTGCTGGCAAATTCGCCCCGCTCTTCGGTTTCATCAAAAACCTCTGCCGCAAACAATTCAGCGCGGGGAGCAAGACCTAATGCTGACGGGTCATTGCTCGCAATAATGGAAGCAATCGCAGTGCCATGGAAGTTGGGCGGAGTATCGTTCTTGATAAAACGTCGGGTCGTAATCGACGCTCCAGAAAAAGCGCTATGTGTTTGATCGACACTACTATCGATAATGCCAATCCGTAGAGAAAGGTCAGACAGGTCGGTCGGTAACGTCAAGAGTTCCCGGGGGGCCAGCCCCGCCGCCTCTGCAGTAGAGTCAGCCGAGTTCGGCACGCCCGCGGTATACAGGTGATTGAGATCGACATCCGCCCTATCGCCTCCGATGACCTCATAAATTCCGGCCCGGGTTGCTGACAGGTCAAAACTGGCTGGAGCGGCGACCTCTGCAAGGAGAAACCCGAGTCCGTCGAGCTCACTGACCCGGTCAAACAGATACCCCTCTTGCTCCAACTGCTCGAAGACATCGGCTTCTGCCATGACCAACCAATGGTCGGTCTGAATTCGCAGCGCGTCCTCACTAATACGAGATTCAATATCGGCCAGTAAGTCCTCCATCGCCTGCTCGATTCGCTCTTCAGTTGCCTCAGACACGATGTCTGCAACTTGGTCTTCCACCTCCTGAGCGGGGACAGATACAACGACCCAAAACCAGAGAAACAACGCCCAAAATCCCCGAAAAGTGGCGCTTAACGGGGAATATTTGGCTTGCAGTGGCGCGCAGATGCTGGACATGATGCGAGTCTACCTTTTTTCGGGGTGGCGCCGGTATGGCGCTGAGCAGCAAAAATAGCGCTACACAGGGGGAATAAGCCCCACTCTGAAACGTCAAGTGACTAGAAGGCAATATATGGCGAATTTAACCGCCCAACAGAGACAGGATCTGATCGAAGAATTACCGCGACTGAAGCGCTTTTGCCTGTCGCTGACTTCAGATCCCGCTGATGCCGATGATTTGTTGCAAATCACGGTAGAGAGATTGCTTGAAAAAGGCATGCCAGAAGACGCCCACGTTGCAAAGTGGTCTCACCGGGTCTGCCGAAATTGTTGGATTGATGAGATTCGATCCAGAGACGTACGGAGTCGTTACGCGCTGTCTGAAAGCGCGGTGGAGGGAGCCGGAACCACTTCGGCCAACACAGACGAATCGGTGCAGCTCGATCGGGTCTCGGCGGCGATGGAACGATTACCCCCTGAGCAACGCGCAGCGTTGGTTCAAGTGGCAGTAGAAGGATGTTCCTATGCTGAGGCAGCCGCGCTATTGGAAGTACCGATCGGCACGATCATGAGTCGTGTCGCGCGGGCCCGAAAAGCGCTGGCAAACGATTTGGAGTGGAATGCAGAGAGAGAGGCCTAAGCCTCCAGCATTGATTCGGCTCACTTGGGACGAGCCGACGAAAACAGGGTGATAACGATGACCGATGATCGTCAAAATGTGGTTGATATGGCTGGCACACGGGTGGATGACGACCACCTGCTGTCGATGTATATCGACAGTGAGCTGGACGCGGAAAGCACGATTGCGCTGGTCAATCGGCTCCGTACGGAACCGGCATTGCGGTCTCGCCTGACTGCGATGGAAGCTAACGAGACGCTGGTCAAGACGCTGTTTGCTCGGGATAAGCACGACGTCCCGGAGCATTTGGCGCCCCTGGTCGCCGCTGAAAATGTGACAGTGCTCGGCACCGCTCGACACTGGCAACGCTGGGCCGGTGCCGCGGTAGCGGCCTCCTTTGCAATCGCCGCGGCCCTGTTCGTCAACGTCAATCAGACCGCGGTATTCAATCCGATGACGATGGATAACCAGCTCGCTAGTGTGCTGGAACATTCTCCGTCGCGAGCCGCAGGCTGGGAGTCACTCGACGGTGATCGCCAGTTCCGGTCGGTGCTGACCTTCCCCGCTGCAGATGGCCGCTGGTGCCGAGAATTCCTGCTGGCGCAAGATGAGTCCCACTGGCGAGGTGTCGCGTGTCGCGATGGCGGCGACTGGGTTAATCAGGTCGTCGGTAGCGAAGTCTTCCTCGAGCAAGAGACGCATTATCGTCCAGCGGGTGCGGGTGACAGCGAGAAAGTCGCGCGGTTTATCGATGAAACCGCAACCGATGTCGCACTGGGCCCTCAGCAGGAAGCGGCTCTGATCGGATCGGGGTGGTAACGACCCCCGTATCCCTTGTCGAACAGACGCTGCCCGCGCGGACGGTAGACCAATACGCTAATTTCAGAGATCGTTGCGCCCGCGCTGTTAGCGTGGTGTGACTTTTCGTTGGCGTATGCCGCTGGGCTAAGAATCGCCCCATCAAGCCGCGACGCCACCACGGAGACGTGCATCGATGAACACCTACTTGCTTCCACTCACCGGCGGTGTCTTGTTGGGTCTGGCGGCTATCTGGTTGCTCTTTTCTCTCGGTCGGGTAGCCGGTATAAGCGGTATTGCTTGGGGAGCCTTATCGGGCCCTGACCGCGGCTGGCGCTGGCTTTTTTTGCTGGGCTTATTGTGCGGTGGCGCCGTCACGCACAACCTGGTCGGCCACCCGATTCCCACCGAGTCCAACGCTCCCCTCTGGCTGATTGCCTGCAGCGGTTTGCTGGTGGGCGTGGGAACCAGAATGGGCGGCGGCTGCACCAGCGGACATGGCGTCTGTGGTCTGGGCCGGCAGTCACCTCGATCCCTGCTTGCCACCGTCATCTTCATGGGTCTGGGCATCCTCACCGTATTCGTTATGCAGAATGTGACGGGAGGTCTACTGTGAAAAGCTGGCCTGCCCTGATCTCGGGGATCCTCTTTGGCCTGGGGCTCACCTTATCCGGCATGTCTGACCCTGCGAAAGTGCTGGGCTTTCTAAATGTGACTGGCGCCTGGGTACCGGATCTGATCTTGGTAATGGGCGGTGCGGTCGTGGTCACGCTCGTCCTGACTCCGCTCGTGTTAAAGCGCACCGCACCACTGCTAGCGTCCACTTTTTCGCTTCCCACCAAACAGATAGTCGATCGCCGCCTAGTCGGGGGCGCTGTGCTCTTCGGCATTGGCTGGGGGCTCTCGGGTTATTGCCCCGGTCCGGGCCTGGTCAGCTTACTTTATGGCTACCAGACCACCCTCGTATTTTGCCTGGCGATGTTTGCGGGCATGTTTCTCGAGAGCCGCATCAGTCGCTAAGCACCGAATCGTCCAGTGAACAAACCTCGAGCAATGCGCGGACGTCAGGACAAATCCAGCGCAAACTGCTTCAGTACGTTGAGCGGCACAATTTCAAGCGTTTTCTGGTGGGTGGCACGAAGGTAGAGCCTCGGCGCCTGCCCGGCTTCATGAGCCTGCTGCCAGCGCATCGCGCACAGGCACCATCGGTCACCGTCCTGCAGGCCCGGAAAACCATACTGCGGCATCGGTGTACTGAGGTCGTTGCCGGCTGCGGACGAAAATGCGAGAAAGTCATCAGTCATCTGGGCACACACCGTGTGAATCCCATGATCCATGGGTCCCGTGTGGCAGTGCCCATCCCGAAAAAATCCGGTCACAGGGTCCTGGCAACACAATTCAATCGACAAACCCAATACGTTGAGCTGCTTGGGCGATTCTCCCGAAGGCTCTCCCATAGTCCCTGACTCCCTTAGGTGAACTGCATCGGGCACTCCCCTCAAACCCTATCGAGGATCGTGTCTTTCCCTCCGGCAGTGAAGTAGCATCATACCGAATTCCCTAAGCTACCCGAGTCTATGTTCAGCCCAGATAATCATCTCGGTATTTTCGCCGCCCTGATGGGACTGTCGGCGCTCGCGTTCTGGCTGGAAAAGACCCGCCTGGGATCGCTGTTGACTGGCACCGTGCTGGTCATTCTCATGGCCATCGTTGCCGCCAACACGGGCATCATTCCCCATCAAGCACCCACCTATGATTTTGTCTTTCTTTATTTGGTGCCTGTCCTGATTCCTCTGTTTTTGCTTCAGGGTGATATCCGGCGTTTACTGAGAGAAGCATCGCGAACCGCCCTGGCCTTTTTAGTGGCATCGACCGGCACCTTACTCGGCGTAATGGTGGCGGTTTCTTTTCTGGATCTCAGCGGGTTGGCGATGAATGCAGAGATCGATCCTTCAAGGAAGGAAAGTGCGATAGCCGGCTTATTCGCGGCGACCTACATCGGTGGTTCGGTCAACTATGCCGCGCTGGGAGAAATGACAGGCCTGTCTCGCGACGCCTCTTTCTTCTCGGCTGCCACCGCCGCAGACAATCTTTTTAGCGCGTTATTTCTCAGCGTGCTGGGATTGTTGCCCGGTATCCATTGGCTCGCCCGACGCTTTAGACCACATCCTCCAGCGACGCCGGTCATTGCCACCGAATGGAAAGATGAGCAGCAACGGCCTGTTACGCCCACGTCGCTCTGCACCGCTCTGGCCGTATCAACACTCTTAGTCACGATCAGCGACGCATTAAGCACTTGGCTAGCGTTCTCTGAAGGGCGCTACATTGTGCTGACATTAATCACCCTTGGCATTGCGACGCTTATACCCCGGCTCAGATTATGGTGCTCAGGCGGTTTCGAGCTGGGTGTGGTGCTGTCGTTTGCTTTTTTCGCATCGATCGCCGCGGGGGCCGATGTCGCCGCTATGTTGAGCGTTGCGCCCATATTGATTGGGCTGGTGACCCTCCTGCTTGCCACCCACCTGGTGTGCCTGCTTGTCGTCGGCCACTGGCTTAAGCTCACGCTCCCAGAGTTACTCACAGCATCCAATGCCGCTGTCCTCGGTGCCACCACCGCACCAGCGATGGCGGCTGCCAAGGGCTGGCATGATCAAATTACGCCGGGAGTGCTGGTCGGCGTTCTCGGCTACTCACTTGGCACGCTGATTGGTGGCCTGCTGTTTAGCCTGATGTAAAAATTTTAATCACGACTACATCGAGTCCTTTACGGTTGCTCAGGCGAGGACTACGTGAGGATCTCGGTCGATCAGTTCCGGCGCGAGCACTGCGTCCGATTCAGCAAGTAGTTGTGAACAATATAGTCCTAAGTTTTCTTTCAATTGGAACGCACCAGTTAAGATGAGGCGATGAAAATTATTATGCGAGCCGGTGTCACGGCCAGAGACCGAGACAAGGCATTGAAATGGATCAAAAGGTGCCTCCGCGAAATCACACTCAAGCACTATGAGTTGCCAGCGGACTATGCAGCCGCTCGCGCCGATATTATTGTGACCTTGAAGCGCTCAGGACACCGCTCCTCTGCCTGTGCCAAGGGCATCACGATTGACCTGACTCCGCTTCAGCGCGGAGCCTCCTCATTACTCGAATACCCCGCTTTCGCAAAAGATCCAGTGATTGGCTCGCGCCAACCACTCACACCGGAATTGGTGCTCGCAGGCACTATTGCTCACGAGGTCAGTCACTTCGTGCAGTACCGGTACGGTCCCGACACGCGATGGCTGAGCCAGACCTATCGAAAACCGCATGGTGAAGGTTTCCAAGACATTTATCGGATCCTGAGAGCAAGGGTCGTCAACCCGCACTTTTGCTAACGAGAGCCGCCCCTTGCGAAGTCTGCGATGCCAATAACTCACTGACCCAGAGCGCGACAGGAGTGACCTTTACACTTATTATCCTGCGCATATTTGACCATCGAGTAGCGCTCCCTCATGCAAATTGACCCTGAAGCAGCTGGCTTTTGCGCTGACAAACTTCGCAATCTGACAACTCATCTTGAGCAGCAGTACCTCGCGCCAAAGAAGATCGCGGGCTGCAGTGTTCGGGTGGTCCGTCACGGCGTCACGGCCCATGCCTCGACAATGGGAATGATGGATATCGCTCGGGGCAAGCCCATGCGGGACGATACGATATTTCGGATTTACTCGATGTCCAAACCCATCACCTCTATTGCGCTGCTGATGCTGCTTGAGGAGGGGCGCTTTCAATTGAACGATCCGGTTTACAAGTTTATCCCCTCCTGGCGCCGCCATCGGGTATGGGTAGAGGGTGAAGGTGAGTCAATGACGACCCGCCGGCCCAGCACACCCATGACAGTGCAGCACCTGCTATGCCACACCTCGGGTCTTACCTACGGCGGTTTTTTACCCGGTCTGGAGCTACCGGTCGATCCGGCGTACGCCGCCGCAGGCATTTCGCGCGCAAGCACTGACACGCTTGAGGAATTTGCTGAAAAGCTCTCGCAGGTGCCGCTCCTCTATGATCCCGGCTCGCGATGGAGCTACTCACTTGCCACGGATATCTGTGGCTATCTGGTCGAGGTTATCTCTGGACAGCCCTTTGAAGCGTTTCTGCAGGAACGACTCTTCCAGCCTCTGGATATGCCCGATACCGGATTTACGGTCCCCGACGCCAAGCTCGAACGCTTCGCTGCTTGCTATGAGCGAGCACCCGATAAATCGCTGCGCCTTCAGGACGACCCGGAAACCAGTCGCTACCGCACCCCTCCCAGAGCCCCATCAGGGGCGGGAGGACTGGTCGGCACCCTGCAGGATTACGCCCATTTTTGCGAAATGTTGGTTCAAGGCGGCGCATTCAGAGGGCGTCAAATCGTTGGCCGCCCCATTTTGGATCTCATGACGCGTAATCATCTGGGAGGCAAGTCGCTGGCACAGATGGCGATCGGCGGATTCTCGGAAACGAGTAACGAGGGCGTCGGATTCGGGCTCGGATTCGCCTCCACCATTGACGCGGCGGCCTCGGGAACTGTCGGCGAGGGGGACTTCTACTGGGGGGGGTTAGCGTCGACGCTTTTTTGGGTTGATCCGGTGGAGGATCTCTATGCCGTCTTCATGGCTCAGCTCATTCCCTCTTCTACTTTTAATTTTCGGGGTCAAATCAAAAATATTGTCTACGGGGCGCTGAAGAGCCCGCGCTAGCGATATCGGCTCTGCCGCGAGCCCGGAGCCGAAAATCCTCACTGAGCACCCGGTATCAAGACCGCGGTAGCCCACGATCGCTACTCAGGCGCAGCGGTAACGCTGCTGGTGGTTACGGCCTCGCCATGAGAAGCGTTACGGACTGACCGTCAGCGCCAAAAAGTCGGCAGGTAACCCACTTTCTGCGGGACGCCGGGTCATGCCGCGAGCACTTCCAAGTGGGCCAGCGTTGAACCAGCCAGCGCCCGAAGGTCGTAGCCTCCCTCCAAGGTTGACACGATCCGACCCTGCGAGAATTGATCAGCCAGTGCGGTGATTTCTTGGGTGACCCAGGCAAAATCTGCCTCGTCGAGATGGAGATGCGCGAGTGGGTCATCGCGGTGCGCGTCAAATCCTGCAGAGATCAGAATGAGATCAGGTTTATGCGCCTCCACCGCCTGCCACCAGGAGCCTGAGATCGCCCGCCTGAAATCGTCCCCCGACGCACCGGCGACCAGCGGTGTGTTGACAATATTGGGCGCCACCACGTCGTGAAGCCGGTGAGGGTAATGAGGGTGCTGAAAACTGGAACACACTAAAATTTCGGGATATTGATGACACAAATCGACCGTGCCGTTGCCGTGGTGTACGTCAAAATCCAAAATCGCCACACGATCGATGCCTGGCAGTTTCAGCGCGTTGATCGCGGCGATAGCAACACTGTTCAGCAGGCAAAACCCCATGGGCGAATCGAACTCGGCATGATGGCCTGGTGGCCTCACCGCACAGAACACCCGCATCACATCACCTGCGACCACGTCGTTAACCCCTTGCCACACTGATCCCGCGGCCTGCATAGCGGCGGCCATGCTTGAAGGGCCCATCCAGGTATCCGGATCCAATGGTGTCAGTCCCTCAACAGGGTTTGATTGCCTGAGCCGTTCCAGCAGCCCGGGGTGATGCGCTTGATGCACCCGTTCATCCTCAATCGGCAAGGCCTCGCGAACGGGATGATCCTGAGTGAAACCCGTTTGCTCCAGGTGCGCCAGAAGAAATGCCAAGCGGTCGGGCCGCTCCGGGTGACCCTCCGGTGTTTGATGGCTGACGCAGTCAGGATGACTATAGAGTCGCACGCTTCACTCCCTCTCAAACCCCCGCAGTGGCAGTAGCCTATAGGGCCTGAGAGACATGAGGCAACACCTTGATAAAGAAAAGCCCGCACAGAGCGGGCTTAGTCAGTAATGGCGGAGAAGGAGGGATTCGAACCCTCGATACGCTATTAACGTATACTCCCTTAGCAGGGGAGCGCCTTCAGCCACTCGGCCACTTCTCCGGAATTTTTAGTCTTCGTCCGCTACCTCGGCCGCCGCATTCTCGATCCGGTCGAGGATCTCCTCGCGATGCACCGCCACTTCCTTGGGTGCGTCCACGCCAATGCGAACCTGATTACCCTTAACGCCTAGCACTGTAATGGTGACGTCGTCACCAATCATGAGGGACTCACCCACTCGTCGCGTCAAAATCAGCATCACTCACATCCTTGTTTCCGTGGGCCCCTGTCTAGGTGGGGGCTTTATCGAGGCTAAGCCGGCTTTTTCAACTTCTTATTCTGCCTCGACTGTATCAAGACCGAAGGCAGAATGCAGGCTCCGCACTGCCAGTTCAAGATATTTTTCTTCAATGATCACCGAGATTTTGATCTCCGAAGTGCTGATCATTTGAATATTCACACCCACATCCGCCAGCGCCTTAAACATCGTCGCTGCCACGCCCGAATGTGAACGCATACCCACTCCCACCACCGAAACCTTGGCGATATGATCGTCAGTCAGCACTTCACCCGCGCCAAGCTCCGCTGCGACGGGAGTTAGCACTGCTGCGGCGGCCTCCATATCACTGCGCGCGACGGTAAAAGTAAAATCAGTCGCGTTCTCGCCCCGGCTGTTTTGGAGGATCACATCGACTTCGATATTGGCCTCCCCGACCGGCCCTAGAATACGATAGGCCATTCCCGGGTTATCGGGCACGCCCACAACCGTTAGTTTGGCCTCGTCGCGATTGAAGGCAATCCCTGCAATGACGGGTGCTTCCATGGAGGTGTCCTCCTCAGTCGTAATCAGTGTCCCGGGGCCTTCTTCAAAACTGCTCAGCACCCGCAGCGGAACTTTATATTTGCCGGCAAACTCCACCGAGCGAAGTTGAAGCACCTTTGAGCCCATGCTCGACATTTCGAGCATTTCCTCAACCGTAATACGATCGAGGCGCTTGGCACCGTCCACCATTCGGGGATCGGTGGTGTAGACGCCGTCGACATCAGTATAAATCTGGCACTCCGAGGCATTGAGCGCAGCGGCAAGGGCCACTGCTGTGGTATCCGAGCCGCCGCGACCCAAGGTCGTGACATTGCCCTCTACATCGACACCCTGGAACCCTGCAACCACTGGTACCCCGCCCGAGTCGAGTTCCTTCTTGAGGGTATCGAGCTGAATGTCCTGAATGCGAGCCTTGTTGTGAGCGCTGTCAGTCAAAATACCGACCTGATTGCCGCTATACGACTTTGCGCGCACCAACCGCTCGCCCAGCGCCATGCTCAGTAGCGCCGTCGTGACTTTCTCGCCGGTACTGAGCAAAGCATCTAGCTCGCGGGGGGCAGGACTAGATTGAATCTCCTTTGCCAGACCCAACAGGCGATTGGTCTCCCCTGACATAGCGGAGACCACAACCACCACGTCGTGGCCCTCGCTTTTAAAGCGAGCCACTCTGTCGGCAACGGCGCCGATCCGCTCAGCAGAGCCAACCGACGTACCACCGTATTTTTGAACGATAAGCGCCATAACTCACGCGGTGTTTACCCAAAGGGCGCGTATTTAACACGATTAGAGCGTCTGTGAGAACCAGCAACGGTCATAGTGGCAAGCTTTCCAGCGTTCCGCAGGCATGCCTCTAGCAGAGATTCAACTGAGCTGGCTCATCACCCACTCTGGCAGCGTCGCCAAAACGGCAGGCAAAGCGGCCACATCAGACCCGCCACCTTGAGCCATATCGGGCCTGCCACCACCTTTGCCGCCCAACTCGCCTGCAAAGTGCTTGATCATGTCACCGGCCTTGATCCGGTCGGTGGTGTCCTGTGTCACACCCGCCACCAAAGCAATTTTTCCGTCCTCAACCGCTGCCAGTAACACCACGCCCGTGCCCAACTTATTTTTGCACTGATCCAAGGTATCGCGCAGCGTTGACGACGTCGCTCCGTCAACCAGTGCCGCCAATACTTTAATACCGGCAACCTCAACAGCCTCCTGCGTGAGATCTCCCCCCGAGGAGGTCGCCAGCTTCTGACGCAACCGCGCAGCTTCTTTCTCGAGCTCCCGGACTTCAGCTCGCAGCCCATCGACCTTGGCAGATGCCGAATCAGGTGTGGCTTTCAGCGCACCGCAAACAGCTTGC
>Ga0315331_10002769_pt1 | contig 13221 bp, 8 predicted proteins | sample M160m34915metaG_FD_203456 | JGI IMG/M metagenome (GOLD analysis project Ga0315331, IMG submission 203456) | Ammonia-oxidizing marine archaeal communities from Monterey Bay, California, United States - M1 60m 34915 | ecosystem: Environmental > Aquatic > Marine > Intertidal zone | place: USA...
TAATATCGCCAACAGCTACAAACAGGACTATGTGTTTTGGTTGGGAATTCGACATTCAGCAAATCTTTCTTCTAAATCGGACTAATGCATTTCAGAACCTATCAAAAGCCCTAATATGAAAAAGAATGATCAGGTATCTCTATGGTATTTGTTTTACACCTTTCTGAAAATAGGGTCCGCTGCCTTTGGTGGCTTCATGTCGCTGATCGCCGTGATTCAGCACCAGTTGGCAGAACGAGACAAGGTCATTAAACAAGAAGATGTCCTTGATGGAATCACCTTGACGAGTATATTGCCCGGACCAATGGCCGTTAACACGGTCGCTTACATCGGATATAAGTTGCGTGGGACAAAGGGAGCGTTGATCAGCATGTTGGCGGTTATCATTCCATCCTTTATCCTGATCTGTTCCTTATCCTATTTATACTTTGAATATGGCGAGCTAACACTGGTAAAATCAGCTTTTAACGGGATCGTACCTGCAGTGTGCGGAGTAATTCTGTCAATAGGGTATAAAATGGGTAGAAAGCACATTACCGATTACAAACAGATCATCATAGCCTTTGCATCTACTGCATTTCTGTTTTTTATCGGTGGTTTTTTTACTACTTTCCTGATCATAATCGTTGGAGGAATAATTGGGTTTGTATTTTACAAAGGCTCCATTCCAAAAGAAAGATCAAAAGGTAAGATCGCTTTAAAGCTCGTGATCTATCCGTTGATACTCATTGCCATTTGCTTATTGATCATTCCGGTAAAACAATTAATTGTAGATCCCCACGAGGGACTGATCGATCTCAGCTTTTCCTTACTGGGTACATTCAGCTCCGTGAGCATTAGCCTGTTTGGGGGCGGGTATGTCTTCCTTCCGGTCATGCAGGAAATTATCGTGGATCATCATCAGTGGGTGAACACTCAGGAATTTGCCGACGGAATAGCGCTTGGACAGGTTACCCCCGGGCCAATCATGATCACAGCGACTTTTGTGGGCTATAAAGTTATGGGCGTTGGTGGTGCAGCCATCGCTACAGTAGGCATGTTCCTTCCCCCCGGACTGCTTACTGTCTTTTGCGCCAGATTCTTTGATATTCTAAGTGGATCCTCTGTCGTTAAGGCCGCATTCAAAGGCATCCGACCGGCTGTCATTGGAATGATCCTGTCTGCCGCATTAATTATCGGAAAGGACCTGGAACCCGTATGGCAGTCCTATTTAATTGGAATTGCAACACTGGGGTTGTCCATTTTCACAAAAATTCATCTGATATACCTTATATTAGCCGCCGGAATCTTAGGCATATGGCTTTTTTAACCACTTAAATACTATCTATGCAAGGCATACAATTTATTGGAACTCAGCGTTCCGGCTCTAACCTCCTGAGGGTCATGCTACACCAAATGAACGAGATCACAGCTCCACACCCACCCCACATCCTACTGAACTTCGGCAAGTTCATTTCGTCATACGGCAAGTTGTCCAAAGCGAAAAATTTTGAAAGGCTGGTTACGGATATTTGCCTTTGGGTGAATCACAATCCTGTACCATGGGACTTTGTTCATCTTGAACCGCATGCAATAATCGATCAGTGCAGATCCAACACTTTACCGGAAGTGTTCAAGGTGATCTACGAAGCAGGTGCAAAAGCTGAAGGGTCAGATTTCTGGTGTTGCAAAAGCATGGCAAATGTGTACATTGCTCAGGAGCTGGAGCAAGAAAACATTTGCCCGATCTATTTGTACCTTGTTCGAGATGGGCGTGACGTAGCCTTATCCTTTCAGAAAGCTATCGTTGGCGAGAAGCACTTATATCACCTGGCTAAAAAGTGGAAAAAAGACCAGGAAGCCGCCCTTGCCCTCAAAAAGACAATACCTGAAAACCGGTTTATCGAAGTCAAATACGAAGACCTGTTGACCGATCCGGAGAAAACAATTCGGAATATCTGCGAAAAACTAAATATCCCTTTTCAAAGTGATTTTAACAATTACCATCTGTCGGAAGAGTCTAAAAACACTTCCGAATCCGGTGTCATGTGGCAAAATGTCAAGCGGCCTGTTTTAAAGAACAACTTCGGCAAATACCGAGAGCTAATGTCCCAAAAAGATCTTCAGATATTTGAATCAGTTGCAGGTGACACTTTGGAAACGCTGGGATATCAAGTTCATACCCAAGAAGCTGACCTAATCCTGAAGTTTTCTGAAAAAGATCAAATTGAATTTCATATGGAAAACAATAAGCTCAAAGATTCTGCGCAGCTAAGCGCCAGAAAAGAAGACCTTAGCAGACGGAAATGGCAAAAAGAATTTGCTGAAAAGATGATGCAGGCAGATCCAGTATAGCAGCCGTTGCGCCATGGAAAGTAGCCCAAGCGACGGAAGTACCGCCTTACTCCTTTTTAACCGGCTTAAAATCTTCGAGCACTTCAATGTTACTGATCATTGTTCTGATGCCGCAATCGTATGGCGGAATATCGTAGTAAAGCCTGCTATGATCGGTTTCGTAATGGCCATATTGTTCGCCTGTTGCGCCGAAACCAGTGGTTAAGGTGAGGCACAAATACTTGTTTTTGTATTCTTCCAAGGCCAGCTCCATACTTATGTCTTCAAAACCAACCCGTTCCCACAGCTCAAAATCTGTAAACTCCGTTCCGTCCATCGAAAAATAAGACTCGTCCTCAAAACGGACCATTGCAGACACGTCATAGTACTCCACTTCAAAATTAGAAAATGTAAAGACGATTTTTTTTGACCATTCCGAAAACTGCATTTCATGAAACTCTACCTCTTCCATTTTCCATTCATATCCTTCGGCTTCTATAAAAGGAAAATCCTGCAACGGATCAATGACGCGGGCCACCCCGTTTCTGAACCCGTTTACGAACGGGATCGTTTTTACCCGAATGGCAGCACTGTCTTCACCATGCCGCAGAAACTCAAAATGCTTACCGTACTCTATTTTATAGGCTGTTCCGGTAAATAGCGCTTCGTTCGCATCCAGCATAGCGCAATAGTTGTGTTTCGGATCCGGTTGCAAGCTGTCCCATTCCACATAGCCGGGCTTGATAATGTACCCCAGCCCTTGCGCGAAAAGGCTGTCTCTGTTTTCTTCAACACCCTCATTTTGTGCAAAAACAACAGTTACAAAAGCACTCATCAATAACGTTAATCCAAATTTCATTTTCGTCTTTAATTAGTAAGGTACTAAAACGGGTTGAAAAGAATAATATGAATATTGAGAAATAGAATTTATTGACAAATATTATTTTGGCAAAGACAAATGTTTCTATCTTAACATTATGCCTAAATCCTTACTGTATTGCTTATCCCTATTTCTAGCTACGTGCAATTGCTTTTCTCTGCATGCTCAATTTGACCCGCATGCAGGTATCATTCCTTCCCTTACCCAGGGTGCCTCTATTTTTGTTTCTTCGAGCACGCCCACCTCTTCTGCCACGAATATCATAGATGGAGATGTAAGCACTTTTTGGCAATCTGGAGGTGCACTTCCCACTGGTTTTATGGTTCGTGAAGACCTCAATATTCTTTTGGGCTTAGGTGGAACTCCTGCTTGCAGTAATTCGGGTTCTTTAAATGATTCGTCTATTACTGATGGTGATGTCTACACGGCATTGGTCATTCCGGAAGTTTCAGGTTTGGCCTGGGTAGATATTGATTTAGCCGGAGCTAGCCCATTCCGTTCTCTTTCTTTAAAAGGCAGTGTGAGCGCAGACTCTATTGTAATCTGGCTTTACCGAATCGGAGGTGATTCCGTAAAACTTGGTGCATATACGGATACAGATAGCTACAGTATGAAACGATTGACGATGATTGACACCATTTCTCGCATCCGTTTGGTCTCTGGCTCTCAATTTACGATTTCAGATGTCGGGGCACTGGCAGAAATACCAACTGAATATGCGGTTATCGATTTAGGATCAATACAACCCATTGGCTGGTTGGAAACCCGGCACTACTCAGGCAGTGATGTATCCGCATCACAACTATACTTAAGCGCAGATAGTATTTCCTGGACCAAAGTTGCGGATTTAGATCCCACTGCTGTTTTTCTTGTCAGCCATCCACTTCCAATGGAAATACCAGCTCGTTACATCAAACTAAAACATACACTGGTGGAAGAAAATTGGAAAAAAGCAGAAATATGGGAGATTAGTGCCTTTGATCAATATGGAAAAACCGGTCCAATGCCGCCTCCAATGCCGCAGTCCAACTCATTATCTAAGATGCTGGGAACCAATGGAATATGGGGATGGGGACACAGTGTCTATTCTGATTTGCTGGCTCCCGGCCAAGGTCCTTTTCAGCACAATCGGATTGCGAGGCACGCCCGCAATTACCACAATTTAAACTGGGACATTGCAGATCCCGACGATATCCCTGATTTTGACGGAATGCCAGGGAGCCTTGCGCAATGGTGGCTAGATTGGGACCGAGAATACGAAGTTTGGGATTCTGCAAATTTAGCCGTCTTTGCCAGTATTCAGTTTTCTAATGCTACACAACCCGAGATTTCTTGGGATAATCCTTATCAGGCTGCCTACAATTACGGATATGCCTTTGCATCGCATTTTGGTCCTGGTGTTGGAAATGGCCTGGTAAAAAGAATAGAAGTAGGCAACGAACCTTGGGATTACCCTGCTGCCTTTTACCGCGAAATTTTACAAGGCATGGCAGAGGGTGCGAAAGCAGCAGACTCCACCTTACAGGTTTATCCCTGCGCACTTCAAGCCGCTGACTCCACTGCCGAAACTGCTACGTATTGGAATTATGCGGGTGTACGATTGTTGGATACCATCTCCCCTTTCATCGATGGGTTCAACGGGCACTACTACAGCTTTTACAACGACTCGAACGGTATTCGCAGAGCTACTTACCCCGAAAATAAAGTTTCTGGTATGCGCAACATCTTGAACGACCTTCGTTTTCGTGACGCTAATTTTCCAGGAAAAAAGATGTTTGTGTCAGAATGGGGTTGGGATTCCGATGGTGCGGGAGAAGCTTGTACGCATAACGAGTGTGTTTCGGAATCGGCTCAGGCCATTTACGGCGTTCGATATGCACTGATGATGAATCGCCTGGGTGTAGACGACATGACCTGGTTCTTTTATGCCAATAGTAATGCCACCTCCTCACTCTTTACGCGTTCTGGCCTTACTGGTTCTAGCGCAACCTCCTTTAGCGAAAAGAAATCGTTTACCGCATTTGAAGGATTACTTCATCACCTTGGTGATCAGTACTTTTTAGATACCTTGGCTGAAAACGGTACACACTGGGTCTATTTATTTGGCGACTCTACAGGAACACCCACGTACCTTGTCGGTTGGAAACCGATTGACGAAGCAGATGGAAATACTTCTTCCCTTTCTGTATCTATACCCTACGCACCTGATTCTGCTTGGACAATTGCTGGTTTAAGCACTACAGGAACCCCAGCAGCACTTCCTACTTATTCAGTAGGTAATGTAACATTATCACTTTCCAATGTACCCCTAATAGTAAAATTACAAGCTGCTCCTGTCGGTGCAAGCAACATTAAAACCCAAAGTTCAATAACCGTGTATCCTAACCCTACTTCAGGCAAAATTAATATTGATGGACTACAGCATTCAACATATTCTGTTGAATTGCGAAATTGTATTGGTCAAACCGTAAGAACTTGGAAAAACAACACGACCATGAACATCGCTGACTTGAATCCAGGGATTTATTTTTTGTGTTGCCGTGCGCCCAATGGGAAGTTTATAAAACGAATCGTTAAAGTAGATTGATTACTAAATGTAATGGTATAAAAATTTCTTTAACGCGCCATTTCTTTGATTTCGTCAAACTCATCCATCTTTCGTTTGACCATCAGCAACCGCTGGTTGATGTTGACTAATCTCACTTGAATGTTAACGTTATTCAAGACCAAAACCTCCTCTTCATTGAGGTTTTCAAGAGTTTTAAGCAAATGCACTTTAGTGACTACAAAAGAAATGGCTTGAAGCATGTTTTCATAGATTGCCTTATTTGTAAGATGCTCCTCACCCTTGGATGTAAGCCTTTTCAATAAACCATACTTATTGTCGATTTTACCTTTCGTCTTTAAACGGTCGTAAATTTTTTGTGAAACTTCACTTTCTGTTTTGTAGAAGATGCTTTCTAAAATATCAGTACGCAGTAATTTTAGAACCGTTTTTATGGCAGGCTCATTGGGTTTTGAATTTTTCAGTCTTCCGAGGTCAATGGTTTGCAATACCTCTAGGTTATTGATTACCTCTAAATAAACCAAGCGCAAATAAGCAGACTTGTCACTTTGCAGGCTTTTGTATCGATCTATTTTAACCAGCACGTAATCGATAAACTCTAGAGATTGGTTGGCAATTCCAACACCTGTTTCTATTTCTTTAAGTAGGCTCATGAATAACAGTAATTAGAGGCAAAACAAGCTGCTTTAGGATACGTCCTAAGTCGAATTGAAGATAGTAATATATTTTGGATGGCAATCAAATTTATCTGTATACCACCACTCTCAATTAAATAGAGATTCTCTAAAATGAATTCAATTGAAAAAGCACGAACATGACGTAACCGTTCAATCACAAAGTTGATGCGAAAATACCACTTCAATTTCTTGACCGTTTGGCTTGATCACCGCACAACCTTCAAACGAAAACCGATACGAATAGAGCACCTTACCCTCGATTTTCAAAACACCTTCTTTTGTATCGCCCTTTAGCTTATGATTCCAGCATCTGTTGTGCAGTTCAGAATGAAAATGCAAGTATTGCGGATAAATACCTGTTCTGGCGAACTCTACCTTTCCACCCTGATTTAAGATCACATAAATGGCTTCTTTTGTTCTATTCATCTTTAGCTGATTGGGTAGCGTCGCCGCTTGTTTTTGTAATGTACACTCGACATTGGGCACCCTTTTTTGGTCCTTGCGTTTTTAGTTATTGTAAAAACCTTCTGCCTACTTCCCTGTACGACAACCCTTGCTTGGGTTGCCGTACATTCTTGGTAAGCGGTGATTTTAGATTGTTTTTATTCTTTTCCATTTAGTTTGATTTTTCAGGACGGGCATCAAAAAACCGCACTTCAATGGCGTCGGCAGTAGCCCTCATTTTGTCTATCTCTTGCTCAATGGTTAGGGCATCAAAATTCGCTTGATAAGCCAAATCATTTATTTTCTTGAGCACAAATGTTCGGTTGCTCATTTGGTATGTGGCCACATCTGTAATCAGCTGGCTGCCATCCTCTAATTGATGATACATGTCGGTTAGCCATTCTTTGTCTGCTACTGTTGGTATAAATCTCTTTACCTTTTGTTTCATTCTGCCTTCGTGAAATGTTATTTTCATTGATCCTATATCTTTAACTCAATATGATAAAATACAACTACGTAATCTATTTACGGTTAAACAAGCAGTAGTGAGTTTGTGCAGGTCTCGGATGTTAATTTTTGAAAAATCGAATAGTACCTGCAGATCCGCTATCCTTATAACGTGCAAAATAGATACCCTTTGGAAGTGCGGCCAGCTGAACCATTGATACCCGTTTTTCTTGCAAGATCAACTTGCCCTCCATTGAAATCAAACTGAGTTCATCCAGCTGTTTAGAAAAATGAAGGATGTCGTTAGCGGGGTTGGGATAAGCAAAAATCGTTTCCATTACACTTTCGACCGTTTCAGCAGCATTTGAGTAGACCAACCTACCGTGAATGGCGAAATGGTCGGACAGGTCAAAATAGCCCCAAAGGTCGTCGTGGATAGAGCGCTCGATCAATGGTTCATTGGTGGTACTTACCGCAAGGAAAGGATTCGGAACAGCACATATGTAATCCAGGTATTCCGAAGTGCCCGAAGCATAATAATTGATTGAGGGATCGAATGTAGTCGGATGCCCCAAATAGGTTGGCTCCTGGATAGTTAAAATGGACAATAGCGAATCGTATTCTGACATGTTGTTCACGAGCTTGTCCACATTCAGGTCTCCCCCGATAATGATCGGCTCGTTCGCCGGTATTCCTCTACTTTGGACAAAAGAACGTATCTCGCGGAGCTGCGCCATTCGAGACAACACTTCGGCTGTAGAAGTAAATGCCTGTGTATGCGTGGCAAAAAGATGGTACGGGCTTCCCAGCTTTTCTATTTTCGCATAAAGCACTCCTTTATTGGCTAAGCATTCTGAACCTTCACAGGCATCAAAATAATACTGCGCCTCTGTTAAGATTGGCCAACGGCTAAAAATCATTACGCCTCCATCTTCTAGCGCGTTTGACGTATCCAATATCGCGGTGTAGTGCGGAAACACTGTACTCATATTCGGAATCAGTTCATTGATCCTCGAGTCGTTGTCAAACGCTTCCTGAATAAGTACCGCATCGTAATTCGCGCAAACATCTACAATGTGCCGACATCGCTCGTCTTGGTCGGTAAATGCAATGGGTGGTGTTAGGCAATAGATGTTGTAGCTCATCAGGTTGAGAATGTTGGGTTGCGTCAGGTCCGATGCATCCAATGGATAAGGTTCTTTATCATGCAGCACATAGGTCACATCATCGTATAAGCCCGAAAGTGCAGATTGATACTTTAGTGTCATGTCTCGTCCGGCTAAAGAAAGGTCCTGCTCGTAGAAGCTTCCATCGCTGCGCCAAGGATGGTCAAACCCACTTCCTTTTACAGAATGCCACATGTCTGAACCGATGAAGTTACCTGTGAGCTTCAATTGCAATACAACCGTGTCGGTACCGTGGCTAACCACTACATCGAAAAAGAAATCCGTTCCGTTGTGGACACCGCTTTCACGATTGGTGCGCAGCACATCTTCAGAAAGCTGCCAGGATTGAATGGATGTTGTGTTGGACTCCCATTCTCCCGAATCCATGGTGTGCGAACCGAATTGAGTAGCCGAAACATTGAGGTTTAAGTCCGTATTGTTCTGAAAATACAAATAGGTCGACTGAGCTTCTGAGCCATATGTAAACATCAGAAAAAGCAATGCACAGCCTATTTGTTTTGTCGTTTTCAATCGCTCTGCGTTTAATCAATACTTTATAATTCGATGATCCACCTGCCCAGATTTTCCGGAAAGTCGGAAAAAATATACTCCCGGCTTCAATGTTGATAGTGAAATCGTATTCATCACACCTTCCAAACTTTTTTCCATCACCTTTCTTCCTCCGACATCAAATGCCTCAACCATGGAGTACGAAGAAGCATTAGAAAGGGCTATGGTGATTTGGTTATGTGCAGGATTGGGAAAAAGACGAACACCTGCCCATTGGTAGTTAGCCAAACCAATGGGGCCTTGAATAGACCCCCTGTTAGATCGTACATTGTTGTGGCTGATCGCTTTTTCGGCAACACACGGTTGGGGCAATACTACATCGATGGCGTATTTGATGGATGCGCTTGAAGGCACGTGAAAGTCGGTGTAAGTAAAGTTTGTACTGGGCACCGAACCGATGGTTTCCCAATCTCCATTGCCCGTAGAATCTCTCCAGATCTCGTATTGGCCAAAAGTAAACCCTTCGTAATCGTCCCAGATCAGGTTTACCTCGCCACCAACGCCCAACGATGCCGTTACGTGAATGGTTTCGTGATAAGCACTCAGGTCGCTCTCGTTTCCACAGGTATCAATGGCGCTAATCTTGTAGCGATAAGAAGTCATGTTGGGGTTCACTCCGAAATCGTTATCTACATATTGGCTAATCGAATCGTATGGCTGAAACCCAACCAAGCTGTACGCTCCGCCCACATTTCTGTATATCTTGATGCCCGACAAACTCGAATCGGCAGGCTTGTCCCAAATAACTAAATTCTTTTCAGAAGAATCTACGGTTATCGCACAGATGTCTACCGGTTGGGTATAGCTTCCGATGGCAAAGCTGGTGTTGAACAAACAACCGTTTATGTCTGACACTTGCAGCTCCCCCAATCCATTACCTAATCCAAATGTAGAGTCTTGCGAGGCAAAAGGGGCACTATTCCAGCTGTAAAAATACGGTGTTGTACCGCCCATTGCGGCTGCGCTGGCTGTTCCAATGGAATCGCCGCAGGTAGTTGGTGTAGTATTCACATTGGCTATTAATTCATCCGGTTCAGCAATGTATCCGTTTACAAAATTGATGCAGCCGTTGTCGTCTGTTACCCGAAATAAATAGGTCCCCGGACACAAAAAGCTTGCTGTATCGGTAGTCTGCAGTAGCGGATCGTTCCATTCATACGTGTAGGGAGGTCGCCCACCTGTTGCAAATCCATTTAATCTACCATCGCAATTTCCATTGCATGTTACGTCTTCATATCCCAAGATCACCGCTGTTAGCTGGGGCGGTTCCGTTACAGAAACGCTCAGGAAATCCGTGCAGCCATTTGAATCGGTAACTTCCACCTGATAAAAGCCTCCGGAAAGTCCATAAAGATCTTCAACTGCTGCTCCATTGGTCCAGTTGAATTGGTATCCCGGTGTCCCACCGGTAACGGTAAGGTCTATCTGCCCATCTCCAAAACCAAAACAAGTTACATTATCTACGATTGACGAAGCTTCGAGTTCAAGGGGCTCTGTGATCGCGAAAGTGTCTGACAATTCGCAGCCAAACCCATTATTGATCAGAACCGAATAAGTTCCTGCAAAATCAGTGAGGTCTTCTGCATTTGTGCCATTAGACCACTCATAGGCAAATGAGCCTGCGCCCCCAACCGATAGATCTACGCCTCCCTGATCATCCGAACAAGGCGCCTCAATGATCGTAGCGCTATAATTGATGGTTACATCGCTTACATCAATTGAAAAAGCAGACTCGTTGAATACTATGGTGCTGATTGGCAAACCGGCACTTTCGGAGGGTGTGAATGAAGTCCAGGTTTGAGAAAAGTCGTCATTTAATACATCCATTGAATATCCCCAACAACCCGGCGCAACTCCGGAAGTATCTACTACTGCTAAATGGGTTTTGAATCTGTTGTTGTTGATGTATCCTTTAGTAAAAGCTGAAAAGAAAATTTGATTATTCAGCTCATCGACGTAAAGTCCGGAAACATCCCCGGCGGCAATCCCGTATTTCGTTGTACGCGAAGGAACACCTGAAGCATCTGTTTTAGTAAGTACCACTGCATCCGGAAGTGAAAGAACATTCGCCGTCGCCAAACAGTAGCGCGTACCATCCGAATTTTCATGAATTAACCAGCGATTCGAGTAGCCGGTCTGATAATTGTCGCCCGCCACAAAATTCAGTCCAGAATCTAAAGTGATCGCCGTTGCTCCCTCATACGTTGCACCTCCCAATTGATTCGCATAACCTGTAATAATTATATCGCCGTTGGCCATTTCGAATGCGTCCTCTACCCTCATGAATGGCTGCCCGCTGGGATTTTCCGCAGACAGGTCAGTGTACGCTCCATTCAGCACTGTTCCATTCGCGTCAGCAATGCAAGCGTAAAGTGTCGTACGTTGGGTTGCATCAGTGCCAATTGCACCAATTAGCTCTCCAGCTATGAAAATGTTGCCATTGTTTAGAATAGTGAGTGCCCCTACCCCCTCATTTCCGTTAGAATTGTCAAAAAATACACTGGGACTGTCGTATGAGAATAGCGCATCGTATTGAATGTCATTCGACCAAACCGTATTCCCGGCGGCATCAATTCTACTCAAATTCAAATCAATAGAGTCCATTTCTTGATTAATGCTGCTCAAAACGACAGCATCATCCCCAATCATTTCGACCTTGGGCTTCCTGCTGGGCAATAAGTTGGTAGCTAAGGCAACGGTGTACCCGATCTTGCGCGACCAGATCAAGTTTCCCGCAGGGTCCAGACGAACAAGGCTGGCATAGCCACCTCTTTTTGAAGAAAGATCACTTGGTCCAATATGCCCAACCAATACTATATCTCCATTAGCCGATTCTGCCACATCACTGAAATAAGCCATGGCCAGGTGAGTTCCTGATGGAAAGTCCAATTTCTTTGTCCAGAGCGTATCACCCAGAGCATTGTATTTGACCACAACCGATATTTGATCGTAGTCGTTGATACTTAAATAATATCCGCCAACGGCGATGTATCCTCCATCCGATGTTTTAATTGACGCATGGTTCTTAAAGTTGTCGTTCAAATCTTCTGTTTGAGACAATTTGTTGAAGTACTGCCCGTAGGCAACGGCATTAGTAAGTAGTACTGTAAATAAAACGTAAATTGTTTTCATAGTTATGTTTATTAGTTAAACAAAATTCCAATTACCAAAATGTCATCGACCTGTTCGAAATTGCCTTTCCATTTGTTTAAAGAGTCTTGTAATACCTTCAACTGTTTGTTTGTATCCATGTGTGCTATTCGAACAAAGAGCTGCTTTAAATTTTTCGTCATGAACTTTTTGCCTCGATCGCCACCAAATTGATCCTGGTATCCATCGGAGAACAAATAAATCATGTCGCCCGTCTTGAGTTTCATTTTTTGAGATTTAAACAAGCCCAAATCCATAGAATTACCGACAGATTGTCGATTTCCTTTCAACAAAATGAGCTCTTCATTTCTTACCACAATAGCCGGATTAAATGCTCCTGCGTATTCTAAAATATTTGAAGCCGAATCAATTGAAATCAGACTCATATCCATGCCATCGTTTACCTTGTTTTCTATTCTGTCTTTATTCAAATTAACATGTGCGTAATTGCTTAAAGCGTCCAATATTTCTCCGGGATTCTGAATATTCTGATCGTTGACCGCATTATTCAAACCGGATGCCCCTAGCATACTCATAAAAGCCCCAGGAACCCCATGACCCGTGCAATCTACTGCTGCCATAAACGATTTTCCATTTTTAATTGCAGACCAATAAAAATCACCTGAAACAATGTCTTTAGGTTGGTACAAAACAAAATGATCTGGGAAAGCCTCTTTTATTAATACATCAGATGGCAATATCGAGTTCTGAATGTGTTTCGCGTAACGAATGCTATCGGTCACTTCTTCAAAAAGGGTTTCTATTTCATCTTTTTGTTCTCTGATCTCCACAGTAGCTTTGCTTACCTCTTCTTCCAACTCTTTCTGACGCACCTTCAAACGCCTGGTTTGGATGCGGACCAAAGCCCAGACGCTACATATGAATAAGATGAAATAACCCACAAATGCCAACCACGTTCGATACCAAGGCGGTAATATTTCGAAATGCAAGGAAGAGCCGATTGCTGGTTCGCCCAGCGCAGTTTTGCCGCGCACCATTAGTTGGTAG
>Ga0315331_10002770_pt1 | contig 13214 bp, 20 predicted proteins | sample M160m34915metaG_FD_203456 | JGI IMG/M metagenome (GOLD analysis project Ga0315331, IMG submission 203456) | Ammonia-oxidizing marine archaeal communities from Monterey Bay, California, United States - M1 60m 34915 | ecosystem: Environmental > Aquatic > Marine > Intertidal zone | place: USA...
CCTTTAGTCCTACTAATGCTTGAGCTTCTTGTAAGCCCCACCGCACTACTATTTTAAAGACTCCTTCCTTCTCACTAAGTATCTTGTACTTGTCTACGCTCTCCGTAACTAAGTGTGGGCGTTTGGTCTTTAACACAATCGCCTTGTTGTCTATTACCTGCATTGATTACTTCCCAGCTACAGGTAAAGAGCCTAGCTTATCAGCTTCTTCTTTCAAATCTATTTGCAATCTTGCAACTTTAACTTCCGAGTAAAACGATTCATTGACTTGACCTGCAAGCTTTGTAACCTCTCTAGCTTTGGCTATGTCCATCGTACCATTTGCTACTGAGCTAATAGAATTGCAAAGAAATTTTCTTAGATCACCTGTTGTATTAATCGCTGCCATCTGTCTTTCTCCTCATTAGGGTTAGTTAGTGTAGTAAGTTTTTTAACGTGCCTGTAAATTGATTTAATTACTTGTAATTTTTCTTTTTCAACGTAGTAATATTTAATGCCGAACACCCATATACTATTGTCTCTACTTGAATATAGATAACTCCTATAAATATATTTCCCATCCGAATTTGTGCGCCTGTATAAATACCTTTTGTAAACGTCTTTGTGCATCAAAGTATCTATTTTTTCTTTCCACTTTTCAGCGTCGTGATCGCTTAAAATAGTAGCTTTATAAAAACGTAAAAACCTATCCCTTACTACGTCATTAAACGCTTTTCGGGAGTGGTATTTATCAGCAATTATTTCCCATGCACCTTTCATTATTACAGGTAAGTTGGGGTCACTGTAACTGCAATTAAATTTTTTCACGAAATGATAATTAAGTAGTCTTATACCGGGAACGCTGCCAAAGTCGTCCTTATAAGTATACCTCGGTACGAACGGCGTATCCGGTTGACCTAAACGCCGCCTATCTTTGTTTGCCTCTTCAACGATCTCTTCGTAGGTGTACTGCACATCTTCATCGTTAGCACACTTTAAATGTTCAAACATATTATTTTTTCCGTCCTCGTATAGTCCCACCACGTTTAGCTTTCTTCATTGCACCACTGCGTGTACGCGGGTAGGAGGAGTTAGCACTCTCCTTTTTGACAGATAGATTACTAGGACTATTGCCTCCACCTCTAGAGATAGGGGTCTTGTGGTTGACATGCTTGCCATCACCTGTAGACACCACACCCTTTGCTTTCATTGTATTACGCGCAGCATTGCGTGTGGCTCGGTTTTTCTTTTGCTCTGCTGTGCCTTGGTAGTTAGCGTATTCTTTCTTGTAGTTTCTAGGTTTCTTTTTCATAATCATTTCCTATTGTGTTCACAACTGGTCACTGGGCAGAACCCACAAAGCCCACTCTCTACTGCATTCCAAACGTCTTCTTCTAAGGCAACTTCTAAGCGATCAAGTTCCTCATCAAACACACTCAAGTAAGACTTGCGTAGGTCGGCTGTGTGTTTCTTACGTATAAAGTCATTGCTCACTACATATAGTAAAGCAGACTTAACAGTTTCTACTTCCGGGAAGTGCGTGAACGTAGCACCTGCTAACAAGTCTAACTGTTTAGTATCCGCATACGCCGCATTCTTACCTGTCTTGTAGTCAATCAAGTAAGCTTTCTTACCGTTTACAATAAGTAAGTCAGCTATACCTCTCCACCACACGTCTTTACCAAAGAACCCCGTGGGTGTGTATTCGTTATCCTGTTTAGTCACACCCATACGTATCTCGCAGTGCTTGTCCCCGTCTATCTTGTTGAGTACATCTAAGGGACGTTGCAAGAATTTAAACTTAGTAGGTATAGGTACACCATCCTTGATGTAATCCTCTGCTGCTTTATGGACTTGGTTTCCGTAGTACATAGCAGAGCTACCAGTGTCTTTAACATCCTTAGCCACTTTCAAATGGTAGTATTTTTTAGGGCATTGCTTAAACGTGCTTAAGCTACTGTAAGACCAAGCTGTCATAAAAGACCCATCTTAATTAGTTCTTGCCGATTCGCTTCGTGAGCTGCTTTAATCTCTTTCTTATTCTGCCCATGATACTCAACTGCGAGTTTGTTCTTGATAAGTAGTTTTGTAATAAGTCCCTTTCCCGTTTTAATTTCGCCCAACCATCTTCCAAATTTTCCTTTCTCTTTTGTTCGGAGGATATATGCCTCCCCGACTTGGCAATGCTCTTGGACGAATTTCTTTGCGAGTAGCCCATGTGCCTTCTCCTGTTTATTTCGGGTACGGCTCTCTGGGGCGTCGATTCCAAAAAGACGAATATTAACGCCCCTACCGCTGTCACCCCTAAGAGTGACGCCGAAACCCAGATCAATGTCCACACGTAACCCATCACCATCAGTAATAGATCGAATAATGCACCTGTATTCATACATAGCCCTCTCCTTATATGTGTACTTTCTTTATATCGTCTTCTGTTATAACTCTTTCACGCAAGATAGCTTGCTCAAAATGTTGGCACTCCAAACAATACCACCCGACCCGTCGGCGGGTCTCCATGTTAAGTACCTCTTCAGAAGTTTCTTTGCATTTAGGGCATCGGTTTGTACTGAGGTCGTCATCACTCATCTTCATTCTCCGGTGGTTCATCCTCTAGGATGACAACAAGCTTCTCTAGTAATTTAAGAAACTGTGCAATGTGTTTATCGTTCGTATCGTGGTCATCAAGCTCTATAGTTATTTTCATTAGTGTACCGTTTCACAATGGTCGCGTTCCGCAAGTCCCGCAGTTAGCATTACCATATCTATAGTCATCATTAGTCTTGCTTCTATTTCTTTCGGGTCATAGCCCATGTCGTGCATTAGCCGTACCCCTGATGTGATGTAGGCTATACACAACACTAGCAAGTCTTCCTGTTCTTTACATTCGGAAGCCAAAGGCTGCAAATGGTCACGTATCAATGCTTTTACTTTTTCTTCAAAGCTTTCATCAGGCCACTTTAGTTTTGCCATAATTTTTCTCCCATTAATTCAATGCGTGTCACTGTAGTCTTCGATACAGAAACACGACTAACCGTAGCGTGGCTTACCCGACATACGCATGGTCTGGAGAACGCCGCAAGGGAAAACATACCGTAACCCAGTACGAAATTGTTTATGACCATCATATGTTGTGGGTGTTATACGGGGTAAAAAGTAGGAAACCCCCTGTCCACCGCCCACTGGGACATCATTGGCAGTCGCCGTAAGAATTACCAACACCACCTTCACAATCCAAAGGTAAATCTAGCGCCCATTTGGGTCGCACTCTCATGCACTTCTCTACATAAGCCATACCTTCATCTACCTCATCTTCTGGCACAATGCACCCTATCGCATCATGCACAGTCATCACTACTTTGTACTTATTGGACACCCTAAGTAACTGTTCACCAATAACAATTCTTGCCAGTGCTTGGCATACATTCTCAATTACCTTCCCACCATATATCCTAGTAGAAGTAATAGTGCGTCCTTTGCGGATGTCATACACTGTCTCAGTATACCCCTCTTCATCGACTTCGCTACGTAAATTAGGGTACTTAATATGGAGTCCGTTGGGGAGTTTTATACCTGTCTCCCCATCTATTTCTAGCAACTCATCCTTGCCCAGTGTACTAATCTGGTTCTTTTGCATCACGCCTAAACACTTACCAGCAGCACGCCATAGCTTAGGTATATCATCGTAGGTGGTACGGTATATGTCTATGATCCGTTGGCACTCATCCTCTTCCAGTTCCACCCCAAAGTTCTTGAGTTGTACTTGGAAGCGCGTCGCTCCCATACCGTAGCCGCATCCCAACACCGTCTGCTTCCCTACAAACCGTTCCTCTTTAGTTACCTCATCAGGCTCTTTGTCATAGATAGCCGAGGCCATTATCTTGTACACGTCATCGCCTCTGTCGAACGCCTCTACCAACTCATCAGCTTCAGCTAACCACGCCAACATCCGTGCTTCTATCTGAGATAGGTCACAATCCACAAACTTGTACCCCTCTGGAGCGCACAGTGCGTACTTAAGCTTAGAGCCACGGGGTAAGTTCTGCATGTTTATCTTGTCTGAGCCACCCCATCTGCCTGTGTGGGCGGCGTAGTACCGCAGTGGTATAGGTAATGTACCCCTGTCTGCAATGTCCAGAAACCGTTGAGTACGCTTCTCTTCGATGGTAGACCTTACTCCTAGTCTAGCAGCCACAAGAGCTTGTACCGACGGATTTTCGTGTTCTTGCAAAACCTTAAACCCCTCATCTGTCTTAGCAAAAGCGTAAGTCTCCTTTCCTGTGGTGGGACTTATCTTAGTAGGTGGCTCTATGCCGTACCCCCGCAGGAGATCAGCGAACTGGGGGTTACTGGTGAGTTTGGTTTTCTCGTGGGTAACCTTATCCATTAGCTCTGCTTTAGTAGCCAGTACGTCTTCCAAGTGCTGCGTAAGCACGTTAGTGTCTAAGTTAAGCACTGGCTCAGTAAACATGCGGGTAGTTAGGTCTATTAGCGCAAGGTCTAGCTTGGGGAAATCTTTGTTTAAAACTTGGTATAACCTGTGGGTAAGTTCTACGTCCTGTATGCAGTAACCACCGTATGCTTCTAATTCATCAGGCGCAAAGTCCAACCGACGTTTACCTATGGCATCGTGTACCTCTGTACCTTTTGCCCCTAGTTCGTAGTACTCCGACAGCGCGGCCAACCCATGACTCACTTCCACCGAATGCAACGCACGCGACATAGCTATGGTATCCACTATGCGTTTAGGTTTAATACCGAAGTGCCAGTTAAGGATAGCCATGTCGAACATAGCGTTGTGTGCTATAGCTGTACAGTTTGCCCAATCAAACTGCGCTAAAAACTTAGCGGTTTGTTTTTTGCTACCAGAAAACCAAATTGTACTGGGGGTATCATCTAGAGCAGCAGCTCTATGATAGTTGTTACCCTCTGTAGCTTTAACAGCTACTCCGATAACTTCAAATCTTTTATCCCTAACATATTCTTCAGTAGTCAGTTTACCCAAACTAAATTCTTTGGAGTAGTAAGTCTCAAAGTCTATCGTTAGGAAATTCATGTGAGTTCATCCAGAACAAATTGAAGGTCGGCAAGGTTTGTTTCGTTGACGACAAGGGGGATACCACCAGATGCTTTAATATCGGCAAGCTCTTTGTCTTGCAGCGTAGTGGTTTTGTTTGCACCTGCTTTACATTCCACACCAATGAAACGTCCTCGGTAGCAAACAATTATATCTGGCACGCCGCTACGACCAAAGCCGTAGGTTGCAGGGAAGAAATAGTAAGCCTCGTATTGCTTCAGTAGCTTGACTACTTTGTTCTTAACTTTCTTTTCGGGAGTTAAAGCCATCAGCGTAGGATAACCTAACTGCTTGACTTTGTAAAGGCACAAAAAACCCCGCACAAGGCGGGGCTAACTTTGTAGGCAACCTAGAATATCTAGGTTAAACGTTTATAAGTGTGGGTGTCTCACACTATTGACTCGCTAGACCAAGTTGGTTGTCTTGTCTTAAATGACTCGTTAATCTCTACTGGATGTATTTTATGCTATTGACTCGTTTGATAAATCTGGTTGTATTTACCACCTTGACTCGTTAAGAGTGTCTGGTTGTCTGCCTCATCATGACTCGTTTGAACCGAAGGGTTGTCTCTTCAGTCTTGACTCGTTTTCCTATACTGGTTGTCTGTGCAATAGTGACTCGTTAATTTATTCTGGTTGTCTTTCAGGCCTTGACTCGTTTCATTAAAATGGTTGTCTCGTACACAATGACTCGTTCTTAATTGATGGTTGTCTGATAATAAATGACTCGTTAGTTCTTAATGGTTGTCTTTCCCTGCATGACTCGTTCGTCGGCAATGGTTGTCTTTTGTTCTCTGACTCGTTCGTTGGAAATGGTTGTCTACCTTCGTCTGACTCGTTTACTTTTGATGGTTGTCTTTTGATTTCTGACTCGTTTCCTAACAGTGGTTGCCTCTGTCGAGGTGACTCGCTCTTGACTACTGGTTGTCTCGAATAGTGTGACTCGTTTTCCTCCATTGGTTGTCTCAAATACTCAGACTCGTTGAGAAAGCATGGTTGTCTCCAATCTACTGACTCGTTAGTTCTTAATGGTTGTCTTTCTCCGCGTAACTCGTTTGAACTAAATGGTTGTCTTTCTTCGCTTGACTCGTTTTTTTTCTGTGGTTGTCTTCTTATCCTTGACTCAATTACTTAGGCAGCTTTGCCATGCACTTTGCCTAGCTTTGCTTCTGTGTAAGTAGGTGCAACAGGTAAACCTTCTAACTTGCGCCACTCGTTGTACAGATCAATCAAGAACATTTTAATCATGTAACGATTAGCCATGTTATGCCTGTGTAGTTTGGACTTCTCCTTATGGGCATCCATGTTCTCAATGCGGTGTTTGTAATCGTCATATATTTTACGATACTTACACTTGTCTGGCGACTGTTTAATAAAACTACTACCCAACACCCCCGTCAGTTTAGTCTTGAGGAAAGGATTAAACGTGATACCTTTCTTGGTTTTAATGTTCCCTTCTTTGTCCTCGTACTCACTGTCCTCAAGGTGTTCGGCTCGGCGGCTACGTCCTTGTCCGTCACCTGCAACATCTACTCCTGCATACTTATGCAAACTGGAAGGATACTCGGCTTTAGTAATATCAATCTCACTGATGATTACTCCGGCCATCGCAGGGCCAACGCCTATTACTCCATCGAGAAACTCGGTGTAGATCGGGTAGTCTTTCAAGATGTTACCAAGTCTACGGAAGTGGGACTTCTCCTGTTCTTCTAATTCAAAGTAGTTATCCACTAGGCATAGCTCCGTATAGTCACTAATCACCTCGTCACCCTTAAACGTAGACTGTCGGGGAAATGAAGCTACCCCATCTGTTAAAAGTTTATGTGACCTTCGCAGGTTTTGTAGAACCATCTGTCCTGCCTTGTCTAACTTATCTTCCTTCTGGCTAGGGGCAAGCCCTAGTTTAGCCTTGAAGTTACCCACCAGTCTGTTGCCAGTTTGAATACGATTCTTCTGAATGTCGTATGCTCCACGTACTATAGTTTTTAAGTTACTCATAATCGTTCTCCGTAGTTATACCTGTTATGTTTTCGGCATAGAAATAAGTGTGAATTTTTTTGGACATACTACCCCCTACAAACATTGTAGTTTTCCCAATGAATTGTTCCTTTAAACTCGGTGCATCCTCTACCATAGTGCTTGGTGGTGCGGCACTAGGTTTTGGTGCTACCCTAGTAGGAGTACTTCTAGTCTCCCCCTTTTCTGTTGCTACATCGTTGGTGTTAAGAAAAGTAAGAAGCTCTTGCTTGCTAACAGGTACGTCGTATAGCACACAAGGTAACCCTTGATCTTTCTTAACCTTACGAGCATCAGCTTGTGTACCTGCCCAATGCCCTTGTCCAGTTGTATATAGTTTCATGCTTCGTTCTCCTTTGTGTTTACTACAATAAATTTTGCATCGTTCGGCCAATCCTCTAGCAGGTTCTGAAAGTACTCCACCTGCTGTAGCATATTGACTACGTGCGCCTCTACTTCAGACTTGGTTAGTTTTACTTCACTCACTGTTGTTCTCCTCTTCATCACTCCTCGCTATCTGATCGTGTTCTGCTCGTTCAAAGGCGTCAAAAACTTTTGCGATTTCATTCGGTCGGGAGTTCGGCTGTTCGTCAGGATCTGCATTACATTTTGCACAAGGCTCAACATCGCTCACATGATGAATGTAATTTTTTTCGCACTCACAATCCCAGTAATTGGGGTCAGTTAATACCCCGCCAAATTTATCGTATATTTCCATCCCATAGTTCTCCTCGGCAAGAATGTCTTGCCACCGTTGTTGGTCTAGGGCTACGCGAGTAGCCCCTTCCTTGTCTGCTTGGTTGACGTGTTCCTCAAGCACCTTTCGCATCTCCTTCGTGTAACTAGGAAACTCCTTGAAGTAATCTACTACATACTGAGGTAGCCGCATGTTTATGTGGATCATGGCAGGTTTAACACCTTTGCCTCTGTGTCGTTTACTCATCAATTTTAATCTCCTCTACAATGAAGTATTCGGTGTCGGATACCTTGAACCCTTTACCCTGAATGAATGTGTTGGGTTCTGTTAGTTTGAGTAGGGCTAAGGCGGTGTGTAAATCCGGCGCAAGTGTATCCCGATTGAAGCGTGTGTAACGTTTGTGAAACTCACCTCCAATATTAGTCACACCACCCAAGTTGGCAACGTGATACTCATCGCCTTTTATGACCACCATCCTACCTTGCCCAACATCTATGTCTTGCTTTACCCCCATACCTAACGCATTATTTTCTACCGCTTCGGTATAGGCAGAGACAATCTCTGCCCTGCCCATCTTCTCCGAAAATGCAATAAGCTCAGGTGAAAAGTGCATCAGTTCTTCACGCACCCACTCACTGATAGGGCGAAACTTTTCTTGCATTGTGTGGCCTAGTTCGCGTGCCGCCTCACGAATATTGTCTTTAATACGAGACGTGGACTGCATAAGTACTTCGTCTAGGGTTAGCGCATAAACATCCTTGTTAATAATCTGTTTAGCACGTTTGAGTTTAGCTGTTTCCCTATAGTTTTTATTCCATAAGTCTTGTTTGATACGTTGATTCCTTATGGATATTGCACCCGCCGCTTCCCTCTCTAGGACACCAATAGGTTCTAACTCTTCCATGATCGTTACTTTTTCCACTATGGCGTACCCTTCTTCTATATAACGGGAGTGGTAGTTTTGCTCCACTACAAACGTCCATCCTGATCGCTCCCATGCTAAGTCATGCACTAGCTGACCTAAGAGATTGTTATCAAGACCGTTATCCACCTTAAGGTTAGGTTGGTCTTTCTCCCCCATACATAAAACATTAGAAGGAAGGTTGGCGTAGTTGCATTGTTTATCCTTGCGGTTCTCACCCACCCACGCTACTACTTTATCAACTTGCCAATTCCTGTGTACTACTGACTTACTGTGTAACTTCGACATTCTGTTCTCCTGTTTAACCTAGAATATCTAGGTTACCAATCAAATTTATCAATTATGGAATCCACTTTGCTCTTTGCTTCAGCGCGTACGTGGGGCGAGTCCTTGAACATGTCCTTGTTCTTACCACGCATCAGTCCCTCTAGCGTGCTTCTTGCTTCTTCTATCTGTGGGTCTTGTGTGAGGTTAGTGTGCTTAAGCAGTTCACATAACTTGAGTGGGTTGGTAACGAATGAGTCATGCCACCTTCGGTTGTCCTCATCCAAGTCATCTACCCCCACGTCATCACACTTACCACTGATAAGTTTAAGTTCCTTTTTGAGACGCACCTCGTTCTCTTCCATAGCCATCTCAATACGTCGCTCTACTTCCGCATCGCATGATGCACGTACTTCAGCTAACTCCTGCTCTGGTAGGTCTATACAGATGTGACCACTCTCAGGCACAGGAGCTACAGTAAAGTTCCACGCAAATTTAGAACATGCTTCCTCTACTGATGGGTAGTCCAGTTCATTGAATATATCCCCACGATAGAGCTTCGCTGTCTCTCGGTAACTGAGATACTTGACCCTAAATGTATCCACCAATGACCAGAACCTACCGCGTCTCTGGTTTTGTTGTAGTTTGTAGTCCAAGAACAAACTGGTAGGACAGAGGCGATACCCACGCTCATCGAATGGGTTAGTTCCCTGCGTATGCCACAGCCTAGAGTCAGCGGCATGTTTATGAATATCCGAATGGCCTGTTGAACCTACCATCAGGTTGTCATACATACGCATCGCTTTAGGGTCAGCATTTTTGTTACGTGCTACCTCTTGCTCCAACTCCTTGTTGCGTTTGCTTGCTCCCCATACGCTAATATTTAGACGCACCAGTACGGCGCTGTTTGCTATTACACTCATGTCGTTCTCCTTTTATCTATGTAGCGTTCATCTTTTCTTATTTCACCTGTCGGATCATTTTCTGCAAGCCAATCTTGTAGAAGTAAAGTGATAACTTGGCTAGTGGTTAACTTAACTCCTATCTTGGCAGACATAACAACCACGCAATCCCACAGTATTTCTATGGCTTCCTTGTTTGCGGTTAGGTTCTTACTTTTAAGAGCGTTCTTCTTTTTATATTCTTTCTGTCTAAGTTTTCGTTCTTCGTCACTCAAACGTGGTCTACCTCTTCCTCTTTTTACTTCACGCATTGTCGTTCTCCTAGTCAATGTTAATTGTTTTGCCCACAGGGGCAGTCATTGGTCTATCGTTAGTGATTGCCCAGAGTATCGGATGTCTCCAACTACCCCAGTTATTTATCTCGCCATCGGTCAGCATGATGATGCAATCAGGTTTTAGTTGTACCTCGTCGATGTATTTACTCACACAGGCAGGGTCAGTTCCCCCACCCCCATGAACAGTCTTCAACTCTGGTGCGCTTTCCAACTCCCTGCTTGAGTACGTGGTATGCCCACCCTTAGCTACCTCACCATCCCAATCAAGCACGTGGATTTTCTCGATGTCTAACAGCTTGGCTATCCCCAACATCTCGGAGGTAACCTTAGTCATACGATCTTCCCAATACATAGAACCCGATACATCACGCGCCACCAGCAACTCACGTATGCTACGTCCTTCTAGCGTAGGCATAATGATGTCTTGATGTAAGAACCTACGGTTAGGTCTACGCCAACTGCTTTGCTCCTTGCGTTGGCACGTCGTGTTCATAAACGTACGCAGGTGAATACGCCAATCTACCTTCGGGGTTATCAAGTCCTTGAGTCCAAGCGCATCAGCAAGCGAACCACTCCCTGCCTTTTGCCCTACGTGAATACCCTGACGTACTGCCTCGTCAATCTTTTCACCTAACTCCTCGCGCTCCGCTTTAGTCAGTTCTTTTGCCCCTTCCCAATCATGGCTGTCGAACCCACCATCTTCGGGAGAGACACTTCCCCCATCTGGAGTGTCTTGTGAAGAGACACTTCCCCCTTCACCTTCCCCTTCACCTTCACCTTCACCTGTATCTCCTGAATCGTTAGCGTCTTGCTCCTGCTTAAGATGGTTGAAGATACGCTTCACAGTCCACCCATCGTACTTGGTGTCATGTAGTCCTATCTTCTTGCCATCCTTATCGCGTGGCATCTCCACAATCAAACCATCAGGGTCAGCCTTGATGATGCGACCATTAATCCAATAGTCACACGCCATGTTTGCAAGTCTAGGGTCTTGTATAAATAGACTCTGGTAGATAAGCATATGCTTGGCTACCTTATGGAAGTTCTCATGCACTTGTGCAAACCCAAGCCCCTTGCGGGTGTTGGATACTGTCTCAAACCAAAAGTCCAGATTGTATTGCTCGTCCCGACCATTGGTACACGCGGTGGGTATCTTATTGGTGAAGGTTGTCTCACCTAGCATCATCACCCCACGCAGTAAGCCAAAAGGTTCGGAGCGCATTACTCCTATCTTGATAGACTTAAACTCTCGTTGTCGTTTATCCATTACAGTAAGTCCTCGTTGTCTCGCGCCCACTTAGCGAACGCACCATTACTAAAGGCAATCTGTTTCTTCGAGTCATGCCGCGCTAGGCAGACACCGAATATCACTTGCCACTCTTCATCCATCTCGTCCCTACGCAAGTACTCCATGATGGGAGTCAGTGTGTCTTTCTCCACATGCTCTAGCAGGTTGAAGGTAAGTACCGCCCGCGCACCCTCATCATCGGGTATCTCAGCAGTCGATGGTTTCTCCATGATGCTTTTCAGGCTAGGTAGTTTGTCTTGAAATTCGATGAACGAGAGTATGCTTACAGCGGCAGGAGCGCCCACAGTTCCAGTTAATGCGGCTCTCAGTCCGTTATTGGAGACGTTCTCGCGTGTAAGTATCTGTCTGCTTGCTATTTCTAGCGTACGTGGAGACACCACACTTGTCTGGGGTTCGGCGGGGTTGAAGATAAACTCGTTGGTTATCCCATCAAGGTAGGACGCAAGGCAATAGCTATACCTATTTACCCATGCCATCAGGACAGCGGCTACCCCATTGTTGGATGCCCATCGTAACCACTCATCGGCATTGGGTTTGCGTATGATAAGTTCAACGATACGTTGTCTGGTATGTTGGGCTAGTCCATCACCCACACCATCGGTATCCAAGTTACCTGTTAGTACTACTAAGCTACCTGTTGGTATGGTCAGGTCACCTAGTCGTGGGTTCGTTACCTCTAGCATGGGGTGTAGCATATTCTTCACCGCGTCCGCGCCTTTAGTAAACTCATCTAGCATCACTACGATAGGCTTGCCTTCATGCAACTGAAACCTAGCGTTGGGGTAATACCTAGTCACTCGGTTCTCATGGTCAATGACTGGCATCGACACATCACCTAAGTCTAGGTTGGGTACGTCCATCATAGACAGCGGGTATCCGGTCATCTGCTTAAGTGCGTACGCCAGAGATGACTTTCCAATTCCGGGTTCTCCACGTAGCATGTAGCGTACGTCGGGGTTGGCTACCACCAAACGGACAGCATCTTCTAGTGATGTGGTGACTACTTGGTTAAATACTTGCTCACTCATTCTCGTTCTCCTTAACCTAGAACATCTAGGTTGCTTAGTTGGTTAAAAAACAATTAAACATCTGTGGTGGTGCGGTAACCATGAGCTTCTGCTCATCCATCGAGGTCACCATCACCTTGTTGTTGTGGACACCGCGCAAATAATAGCGACGGCCTCGGTCATCCCTAAGTACCTGCCCTGTCTCTACAGGTTGCTTGGATTTAGCGTGCATTAGTGTTTTCATTCTTGTTCTCCTTTATGTATAGGTTGTTGCCATTAAAAGTTCTTTTAACTGTCTCTATTTTCTCAAATAGTTCATCAGCAAACGCATACTTCACAATGTCGCTAATAATTTCTTTGAGTTGGTCAAGATCGAAATGGTAGACATAGCCCCACCCCGTCTTGTATTGACTGCCTGTCACCTGTTGGCTGTACGTGTAGTCTCTTATTTCATTTAGCATATGAGCTACTGTCGTTCCCCCATCCCCCGCACATATGGCATCGTATATAAGTCTACAGTTTCGATGTGGTTTGCGATCCGCATGGATAACCTCGCGTATACGTGCGACAGTTTGGGGTTCTTTGGGGTCAGCAAGTTTAGCCATGCGTATGCAATGGTCTTGAAATTCCTTGAGTGGTTTGCGCTTGGCGTTGTACTCCTTGCGCTTGAGGTAGTACTCAAAGTTTTTTGGTGGGTCGATAGCAACCCA